>Ga0137369_10006578_pt1 | contig 11720 bp, 12 predicted proteins | sample SagtaG_12_FD_104918 | JGI IMG/M metagenome (GOLD analysis project Ga0137369, IMG submission 104918) | Vadose zone soil microbial communities from Sagehorn Ranch, Mendocino, California, USA - Sage1_L_113_16 metaG | ecosystem: Environmental > Terrestrial > Soil > Vadose zone | place: USA... | reverse complement strand
GGCGAGATGCGTCCACGAGTGGAGTTTCGCCCAACTGCAGTGGATGGTCGGCTACAAAGCCGCACGCGCCGGCGTCGAGGTCGTATATATTGACCCACGGTACGCTTCCCGAACCTGTTCGCGTTGTTTGCATATCGGTGTTCGTCAGAACCAATCGAATTTCTATTGCCGCAATTGCGGCTATCAGATCAACGCCGATCTGAATGGAGCGAAATCTATTGCCTTAAGGCATGACCAAGAGGCGATGGGCCGCCTCTTCTGCGAATACCTGCCGAAGAAAGTCAACCGGCCCGAAGCGGTCCGTTCCTGGCGGCTTTCCGCCGGGCGTAGGTACGAAACTTGGAACCGCAAGCTCCATCTACAGCCGAAGGCTTAGATGGAGTTAGTTGACCCGTTAGTTCTGGGACTGGGCCGAAACGGTAGCGTTGAACTATTGGACATGTCAGCTTCTACTTCAAACCAAAATTCCGCCCACCGCAGCCGGACTCGTGAAGATCCCCTCCACGAGCAGCCACCCAAGAGAATTTTGCAGAATTGATCTATCAACATGCCTAGAGAATCCGGACGGGTTTTCAATAGTCATCGCGCTCCTTCCAGACCGCATAGCGCATGCAGGCTGATAGCGTCAATAGTTTCGCGAGCCGTCGCGAAATCCGGCGCGGTGTAATTCTCGCGGCGGAGTATTCTGACTTAATCCGACGCGCGGTAGCCCATAGCGATCGCTTTTCGAACCACGCCCCTGCAAAATTACGCTCCTTGCTTTGAGGTTACCTGGGGTTGGGCAGAATGCCCTAGGTGAAGGGAAGCGCAGGACCTGGCGCCGGCTACACCGAAAATCGCTCACAGGTTGTCTCAAACTCTGTTATTATCGCGCGCCCTATGACGACGCATCGCGTTTGCGCCATCGGGGAGATTAATTTATGGAATCGATTCTCGCTCAACTCGCTAGTATCGAAGGAAAAGCGTCGGATGTTCGTCTGACCCGCGCTCCCATAATTTTAAATAGCAGATTCGGCGCGCTTTGGGGCAATTATTGGGGGAGCTCATATGAATGTGTGTTCCGTCTTTCGAATGTGCCGGTCGCGCTTCGGGTGAGCGGCCCTGTCTTTATCAAGGATGGCGAGGACGTTAGAGTTGTCGGATGGTGCAATTTGAATGGGGTCTTTGATGCGGTGGCCTACTATAATCGGAATTCCGGAGTTTCGGGCAAGTCAGAGTGGGTTTGGTCTCGGCACCATCGCGCCATGTTTAACGCTGTGGCGGGCCTACTACTCGTGTTCTTCGTCGTGTCCTTCGTCGTGTTGTCTAGAGTACTAAATATACGGTCTGCCCCCGACGACGCGCTGTTTGTGAACATTGGGGTTGGACTGTTTGGTGGCCTGGGATTGGTCCTCATGCTTTATGGATTGACATTGTTCGTACGATATCGGAGAGAGATATATATGATTGAAAGGCTACTTAATGGCGCTTAGCCACTTTCTGGTAACGCCGTCAAATGCTGTCGCGTATTGCCGCCAGATTCGATCTAGGGAGATGTCCTTCCTCTTTGAACTAGTAGAGTGTATTAAATCCTCAGTTCACATTTCCGTGAAATACTTTTCCGACCTATACATTAATTAGTGGAGGGTGGATTTGAGAAGGGATGGAACGCCCGGTCTCAAAGCCAGCCAACGCTTACTTTGACCGCGGACCTACGCCTCGAACGCGACCCTTGAGCATAACATCGAGCTCGAAGTCGTCAAACTCCCTGAGGCGAAGAAAGGTATTGCTATCTTACCGCATCGATGGTGTGGCGGGCGAAGTTTCGGCTGGATGTCATGCTTTTGTTGCCTGTCACGGGATTATGAGCGATTGCCTGAAATCCTGTCTGGGCTGCGCTATCCGGTCTTCGTCAGACTGCTGCTAAGGAACTTAGGCGAGCGCATGTCAGTTTCTATGGTGGGAACGAGTGTTGTCTCACTGGCGTTCAGCTAGCGCCGGCGGCCTGCTACGGAAAAATTAAGGCTTGCCGTTAGTCCTAAATACGGCTACACTAACTCTCATAATGCGCCATGCTTGAAGAATCGACTAAGCAACTCACGGCGGCCCGCGGGCAATCGGCCTGATCAAGGCAGCCGGGGCAGGAGTGACTGAGCTTGACTCCAGCAGGCACTAAAGCGAGCGCTCGAACCAATTACACCAAAAGATGTGCGGAGGCCCTCGCTTTAACAAGTTGATAACAGGCTCTAGGGGCGAAACTGAAGTGGCGATGATGAGCGCAACTAGTGCTACCATACACAAACGTTGCTGTACCTGCCGCAGGCAATGTTCACTCTCTCGGTTCTCGCGTGATCGTAACTCACCAGATGGCCATGGCAGGCGTTGCAAGGATTGCATCGCCGAAGATTATCAGCGAAATATCGTGCAAAGGAGGCAGTCCAGCAAGGATAGGTACAGAGCCAATCGGGAGGCGGAACTCGAGCGCTTACGGCAGTGGCGGGCAGAGCACCCTGATCGCAACCGGGAGATCGTCCGTCGGTCCCGCGCAGGCATTCGCGCTCGCCGCCGCGCAGCGGGATTGTGTACGGAATGCGGGGCCGAGCTGAAGCTCGGTGACTTGTACTGCCCGAGATGTAGGGAGCGAGACGCTCAAAGGAAACTCTCGAAAAGGTTGGGCGCGCTTCTTTAATAGCCTCTTCAATCACCGGAAAGACGAGCGCCTGCCGGTTTCTATGGTGGTAACGAGTGTTGTCTCACTGGCGTTCAGCTAGCGCCGGTGGCCGGCTAGGGAAAAAATAAAGCTTGCCCTTAGTCCTAAATACGACTACACTGACCATCATACGCGCCATGCTCGAAGAATTGCCTCAGTAACTCATGGCGGCCTGCGGGCGATGGGCCTGATCAAGGCAGCCGGGGCAGGGTGACTAAGCCTGACTCCGACAGGCATTAAAGCTAGAGATCGAACAAGTTACGCCAGAAGACATTCGGGGTCGGTTTAAGAATTGTGACTACATGCGCCTACTCGATTGAAATTGGAGAAATGACACTTTCTCCTGACCTCTGATTTTGAAAACCGCTATAGGAGGAAAACAATGAAAAAGATACTGAAACTCAGATTTCTTGCTTTGGCCCTTGTGTTGGCATTGACCAGCCTAGGTGCGGGCTTTGCAGTTAGAGCGGCATGCTCCAACCTGATAATTTATAGATTGGGGGGGGGCTCTTTCCTGGTTTGTGAGTTTGCGGGCGGTAGTACCTCTCCTGATGGGTACTCCGTCTGTTCATACGTATGCAACGAACGATAGGCAGCGCTCCATTCACTCTATCCGGTGTGGGGACATCAATGATGATTGAGGGCGCATTAGACACCCAGTAACCGGGCGCGCAATGAGCCTGACTCTGGCTAGCATTTAAAAAGCCGATCGAACAAGTTACGCCAGAAGACATTCGGGGTCGGTTTAAGAATTGTGACTACATGCGCCTACTCGATCGAAAGTGGAGAAACAACAATTTCTCCTGACCACTCATTTGAAAACCGCTATAGGAGGAAAACCATGAAAAAGATACTGAAACACAGATTACTTGCTTTGTCCCTTGCTCTGGGATTGGCCAGCCTCATTGCCGGCGTTTCGGTTAGCGCATGCTCCCGCCTGATAATTTATAGAACGGGGCCTGGCCGTTACCTGGTTTGTGAGCTTACCGGCGGCACTATATATCGTGATGGGAGCGAGGTCTGTTCATACATATGCAACGAGCGATAGGCAGCGCTCCATTGTGAGAGTTGTTGATGGCATGGCGTAGTTGATGATTCGCCCCTCCGGGGCTGCTCATCAACGAAAAACCATCAACCAGACTCAGTTCTTGTTGTTTGAGAACTACGTTATCCGGGTCATGACACCGTATGGATAAAAGCATAGAAGCAAAACGCGAATATGATAAACAATTCCACCGGGCCAATCGGGACAGTATTCGAGAACGAAAGAAAAACTGGTTTCAGGCTAATAAGGAGAAGTGTAACGACCGAAATAAAGCGCGAAGAAACCGCTTACGTGAGTTCATCGAGCAACAAAAGATGGGAAAGCAGTGTGTTCGTTGTGGAATCAGCGACCCGCGCGTGCTTGATTTTCACCATACAGAGCCTGACTCAAAAGACTTTCGCATCTCTGAGGCTGTAAAACGTAACCGAAGCGAAAAAAGTATTTTGGATGAAATCGCCAAATGTGAATGCTTGTGCGCAAATTGCCATCGCATTCACCATTGGGAACGGCGGTAAATGCGCTAAATGCGTTGCCAGTTCCTGGCTCAGTCATGGCCATTAAACAGAACGGACCGCGACAACGGACAGTGTGGCCAGCCCGGCGAGGGCCTTTGTCGCAAAAAGCCCGGATAACATTGTCGAGGCGAGCATTACTCTCTTTCGCAAGAGAGCTGACCCTAACAGGTCAATTAACAACTCAGGAGCGTGGTGGCCGGAGAAAACGCCGCGCCTGATATTTTACAAGGGTCTCGGTCACCCCACTACGCTGCCGTGACCGGAGGGTCATTCACCGCCCCGCCAGGGGCAGGCTCATTCCAAGGATTACTACTATGGAGCAGTATAAATCAGGTAAATTAAGGTGGGTTATCGTTGCGCTTTGTTGTTGCATTGCATTGTTCAGCCTTAGCTTTGCGGCATCTCAGTATTTTTACTTTTCGAAGAGAGAGCAGGGAGGCGTTCATGATGCATACAACGAGCGTATTATTGGAAAGCGGCTTCCAGAAGCCAAGTTAATTGACCTCAATGGGCATGCTCTTGGTGATAATGAATTACGGGACGGGAAAGTAATGCTGGTCTTGCTGAGCTCGGACTGCGAGCCTTGTTCTATGGAGGGCCAGTTTCTGAAAACGCTTGTCAATAAGTATAGCGATCTGCGATTCTATGGAGCGCTGCTATTTTGGTCAGATCGGAGTCTTAATGGCGTCGAAGGCAAGTTTCCTGTGAGGCTATTCGTTGACCAGGACATGCTCTTGCAACAGGCGCTCGAAGTGAAAGCCTTACCGCTCAAGATATTTTTGGTGAACGGTGTGGTAATAAAGGCGTGGGCAGGAACGGCAACCACTCCTGTAGCTCGGGAGGCTTTCCTCAAAGACTTTGAGGTGGTCATTAAATCAACTGCTCCATCCGAACGCTAACGCGTCGTAGGTTGAACTCTTCCCTGATACTTTCCTGTCGATAACCAAGCTGGAAACAATCAGGGTATCAACTTTATATCTTCACCGTGGGGCGCACGGGAAGTAAAACGCTTGTGGACCTGGTGTAAGACCTGCAACAGCAGGCGACCTCGGATGAAGCAAGAATCCTGCCGCTTCTAGCGGTGGGAGTGTCAAAGTTCCAAATATCATCGAGGGGTCAAGATGAGTGTAAGGACATTCCGTCAGTCGATTCTCGTATTTTCAATAGCCTTGCCGCTCACTTACGTTTTGAGTATTCAGGCGGTTCAGAAATTTGATGAGAAAGAGCGAGCTCAGACAATACTCGCTCAGAAGAGGAAGGCGGTCTTTGGCGCAATTAAGCCGGATAGCGTCAAGGGATTGTCCTTAATCTGGGACGTGAGTCGCAGTAGGGTAAATGGTGATCAAGACACAGGGCAGGTTGCTTGCGATTTGTTATTGCCGAATAAAATGTTCACAAGGGATACGCAGGTCGTTTCAGGCAATCAAGGGCAATTTACTATCTACAAGTTGCTTAATGGAGAGCAAAGCTGGTCTGATGTCACAACGTCAGGGGGCGAGATTCAGGTATTGACGGCGGGCGGCGCTCCCACAGCTGATGATCAGATCAAGCAGCTTCAGACTATACAAAGGGAGCAGGCTCTACAGTTGATACGACTGTCGCTCCCGCCCTCGCCAGATTTCCCTCTCACTTTCTCGTATGCCGGCGAGGCCCAGGCCAGTGACGGCAGAGCAGACATGATAGATGTCAGAGGGCCAAATGATTTCTCGGCGCGACTTTTTGTTGATAAAGGCTCCTCACGTTTGATATTGATGACCTATCCAGAGCCGGGAGCCATGCTCATCTCAGGTTCTTCAGGCGCGGCGCCGGTGGGACAGGCGACTTCGCCCAAGGACGTCACTCGAGCGGAAGCGAAGTATCGGTTTTCTGAATATCGGGAGGTGGGTGGCGTCATGATGCCTCATTTGATGACTTATGAGAGTGGGGGGAAAATTAGAGCGGAGTACAAGCTTAAGAGGTTTGAGCTCAATCCTAATTTTGCGCCCGATCATTTCAACCCGAGTAAGAAGAGGAAGTAACTGGAAGCGGAATGCAAGCCCGCCGTTCATACATCAGAGCATTCTATTTGGGGCTTATGTTAGCTCTCGCCTCAACCTTGGGCTTTGCGCAACAACAGCCCGGGGAAGTCGTCTTGACAGTTACAGTAGTTGACTCCAACAGGGCTATCCTTCCCTCCGTACAAGTGACTCTCCAAGGCGCTGAAAACTTTCGGCAAACGCTTCTGACAAATCAACGGGGCGAGGCGATCTTTGTCAAACTCCTTTCGGGGAATTATCAACTGCGAGTGGAGGCTGAACATTTCGGGCCGCAAGAACGGGAAATCACACTCAAGGCCGGAAGCCGGCGCATCGCCATCAGCCTGGAGGTCGCTCGAATCGAAGAAGAGATCGTCGTCAGCCCGCGTGAGCGCGAGAAGCGTACTGACCCGCGCTCTGACACCTTTGCGACCGTACTTACCGAGGAACAGATCGCCAATTTGCCTGATGATCCGGATGAGATGAAGAAAGAGTTGGAGCGCATGGCCGGTCCTGGCGCGATCTTTCTGGTGGATGGTTTCGGAGGTGGAAGACTCCCGCCAAAATCGCAGATCCGCCGGATCAGGATCCGGCGTAACGCAATGGCGCCGGAATATCACCAGGCCGGCGCGGTGTATGTGGAAATAATGACTAAACCCAGTGCGGGCGCATGGCATGGCTCTCTAGGTTATGGTTTCCGCAATCAGGCGTTGGATGCGCGTAACGGTTTCGCCCCCATCCGCGCGCCGGAAGGTTTGCAGCGGTTTGAAGCCACTCTCGATGTTCCGCTCAAACCCGGGCGCACTTCGCTTTTCCTGGCCGCGGACGGCAGACAGGATTTCGTCTCAAAAACCGTTGTCACGGCGCTGCCGTCTGGCGACTTCAACGACGTTGTGCGCCAGCCTTCCAGGAACCTCTATCTATCAGCGCGGGCCAATTACACTCTGAGCAAGTCACACGACTTGAGGGTCAACTTCCTCCGTGTCGGATCACGCAGCGATAACCTGGGAGTCGGCGATTTCAGCTTGCCCGAGAGCGCTTTTTCCTCCTCTTCCGCAGACCACAGATTGCAGATGGCCGAAGCCGGCGCGGTTGGTAGCAAGCTCTTCCACGAATTCCGCCTGCAGTTGCACTGGCAAGACGTCAGCTTGCTTCCGGTGAGCGACTCCCGGGGATTGATCGTGCTCGGGGCTTTCAACAGCGGAGGGGCGCAGGCGCGATCCGAAAATAAGCTCGCCGAGGTGGAGGCGCGTGAGGATGTGGACTTCGCCTTGAAACAGCATGCGATGCGCGCCGGGATACTGCTTGAGGCGGGAACTTATCACTACCTCAATCTCAGCAATCAGAATGGGATGTTTACCTTCTCCAGCCTGGCTGATTTCATCGCCGGACGACCGGCCACCTTCATTCAGCGTGTGGGCCTCAGGCCAGTGGAATATACTCATCGACAGATAGGCGCATATTGGCAGGATGATTGGAGGGTCGTCCCCAGCCTGACACTAAGTTATGGGGTGCGCTACGAATGGCAAAACAACTTGCGTGACGGGAACAACTACGCGCCGCGTTTCGGGTTCGGCTGGTCGCCATTCAAAGACGGGCGCACGACCATCCGCGGCGGAGTGGGCATATTCTATGAATGGCTTAGTGCGATGACTGTTGGGGACCTGCTCAGCGATGACGGACAACGGGGGACGAGCCTTGTCATCATGGATCCCGGGTTTCCTGACCCTTTCAGCGGCGGCTCGCAACTCGTTCTCCCGCCCGGCCGGTCACGACGCGCTGAAGACTTGCGAAATCCTTACATCGCGCAAGCCACACTGGATATACAAAGGCAACTCACCCTGGGGATGTCGCTGTTGGCGAGCTATTCTTACGAGCAGGGTTTCCACCAATTCCGTGGGCGCAACATAAACGCTCCTATTCCTGGCCTAGGAAGACCGGATCCTGATGGCGGAAACTTAACGCAACTTGAATCAACCGCGAGATCTTTCAGTCACACGCTTGATCTAACCTTAAATAGTAATGGTAACAGACGTCTGTCCTGGATGATCAGCTATGATTTCTCGAAGAGGATCAATGAGACCGACGGCCCTCTCAGTCTGCCCGCTGATAATTTCGATCTGCGCGCCGAGCGCGGGCCTGCGGGTGATGATAGGCGTCATCGCTTCATCATTACGACCGGTATCGGACTGCCTAAAGGATGGAGGGTGACTCCAACCTTCTTCTACGCCTCGCCGCTTCCTTATAACATTGTGACCGGGCGTGATGATGATGGTGATACTGCGTTCAATGACCGTCCGCCAGGCATGACTCGTAACAGCGCCCGTGGCGAGGCTTCCTGGAACGTCAATATGAGATTGAGCTGGCTGTTCGGTTTTGGAAAGTCCGATGAAGTCAGTAGGACAGGAAGCACCCAGATTACAGTGCAGGCTGGTGATTATGGAGCCATACGGGATCAGTTCGGCGCCTTGCAGAAAAAGTTGAGGTTCAATTTCTATCTTCAGGCTACAAACCTTTTCAATCACCTCAATCCGACCAATTTTGTCGGTACCGTGACATCTCCCTTTTTCGGACGCCCGACAGCGTCTGCGCCTGCCAGGCAAATCGAGACCGGCATCAGGTTCAGCTTTTAAGGTTGCTGCGAGAGGAAGCTCCCAGTAGTGAGGCGGCTGTTTCTAAACGCCTGCCATGCGGCAGCGCCGTCCCTTCTAAGGGCGGCTTCTCTGTGTGCCTTCTGGAAGCAGACTTACTACACCAAATCAAAAATCAAGCCCGCTCCCAAAAGGCACGCGATCAAAACCTAAATGACCAGGTGAAATCGGATATAACTCGAAATCTTTGGCCGCATTTTGGAAACCCGTGTTCATTTCAGCAGATGATGACCCATGACGCCGATTCTTACGCAAATGGGCCATTTGCGTAAGAATCGGCGTCATGGGTCTACTTAAAATGCCTCTCCATTAATAGATGCCACTATTGGAAAAGTATTTCGTGGAGATGCGGGGCTGGCTGCCCGCACGGCGGCCTGCGCGTGCGGGCGCGCGCGTTCGAATAGCTCATCGAAGAGTTCCTGATCCTGTTTGCTGAGCGATCGCCTGAACTGACCCAACCTTTTTTGCTGGTCGGCCAAAACCATGCCGAACGGCAGGACCGTTTTTCCCTAACGACCTCTCGATCTCGGGGCGCGAAGACACCTCGGATCACCGGGGCATAGATGTTAAAGAGTCGCTGTCAGATGTGAGCTGAGGACGGAATGGAAAAATCTGTTCTGGCCGAGTCACTATCTCCTGATACTCAAGTAGTAATAATCTTTCGTCTTTTCGAGCGTCCCGTCCGACGCATACCCATTGAGTTTCAATTGATAATCGCCTGGCGCCAGAGTCCTGGTCGGCAGCCATAACTCAATGGATCGGCCTGAGCCTGTTCGTTGGGCCTGCAACATATCCTGGCCCCATATTTTAACGCCTTCGACCGTCGACAGAGTAACCTGATATGACTTGTACTCTGCTTTCTCTTTAAGTTTGAGTAGTAGCTTTAACAGACGGACGCCCTGCGGGAGGTAAAGTTTCTTCATATCAGGCGCCTGATCCCTAACAATTGAAGGCGCGAGGACAAGAGAAATCACGGAAGGGAGTCTCTCTCCCAGCCCCCCGGATTGCGCCTGCATTTTGCTCAACTCCTGCCGCATCATTGCATTTTCATCTAGCTCGCGTTTGAGCTTGAGGTTCGACTCGTCGGCGCGGGCGCGCTCCTGTTGGGCCTGCTGACGCATTTGATCGTCTTGAACAGCCCGCTGCGCCCTAAATTGATTGAATTCGTTTCGTAGCCTGACTATTCCAATGACGAGCAAGATCAAGGCGAGCGAGGCTATCGCCAAAGCCGCTAGTGATACCCTCATTGCCGCGCCCTGAGCGGCGAAATATGACTTCAGAGACAGCCAAAAGTGTTGCTGCTCTCGATCGGCTATATCCTTATCAGCCGTACCGACCATCGCGGTTTCAGATATCTCGTTCGCCACATCTGAATACAAGATTGCTCTTTTCCGGTTATGCTCGGAAGAGAGAAACCTTTTTTCAAACTGTTCACGCTCGCCGGGCGAAAGTTTATTTTGCGTGTAGTCGTAAAACAGCTCGTCCTCTAACGCCAGAATCTGATCATAGCGCTGATCGTTGCTGAGAAACTGTTCTTCAACTTGCCGCTGCTCTTCCTCGGGTAAGTTTCCCAGCAGATACCAGGTCAGCAGTTGTTCGTTGGCGGCTTCGTCTTCCATAATCACTGTATCTTCACTGTTTATTTACAGAGGCCGACTCTTCATTCTCAACCCCATGCGTAAATACTTCCCTACTAATAAATGCTGAATCCCGGAATATATTTCACCCCTCCGGTCCGCGCTCAAGGCAATTGTTGACACATTCTACGATCGCGGCTCTGATGCGGTAAGCGCGAATCCTCAACGCATTGAGCGGTATCCCCAGCGCTTGAGCCAGTTCCTTCCGGCGCGCTTTATCCGGCGCTTCTTCTCCATGGTGATACGTAGTGATGAGATAGCGGCTTTCGGGCGGGAGTTTTAGCAGGCATCGCTTGAGACATTCAAGCTGGCGTTCTCTTTCTCTTTGCTCCTTTTCTCGCGACAGTAAATCTTCGGGGTCTACCGAGAACTCTTGAACCTGCGCCACCGCTTCAAGCGTTCTTGCCGTATGCTCTGCTCTTCGCTGATATTCTCTCAAGACGTTGAGTGCGACGCCGTGGAAGTATGAATAAGGATCGTTGGTCCAGATCGAGGTTCCTTCACAAATCTTCTGGGCCACCCGGTTGATTGTTTCATCCGCGCATTCATCGGCCTCGGGGCACCCACGCCACTCGAACAATTTCACCAGTTTCCGCCGAATTTTCACGTACTGCTCGTCGGCCCGCTCGCTATCAGGATGTAGCGCTGCCAGCATCCTTTCAAACGCTTCTCGGGTGACGACCCATCCCTTCTTTTGAGAAATCGGCGCGTTCATCGCTATTTCCACTCGCCCTGCAAGACGAAGGCCGCCCAATAATACGGCTCCCGCCACTGTTTCTGTTTCCAGATCGTCAACTGTGCCTGACGTAACGCCCCCGCCGCGCTCAATCGCTCATCGCCGAGCATTCCTTGATAAAATCGTTCCATAAACTCACTGGTCGCTTGATCGTCCACCTTCCACAGGCTCGCGAGGATGCGCGGCGCGCCGGCGTACATAAACCCTCTCGCCAGCCCTACCAGCCCCTCACCTTTGATCTCCTTGCCCAATCCGGTCTGGCAGGCGCTCAGCACAACCAACTCCGCCGAGAGTTTCAAGTTAAATATGTCCTGCAGCCGGAGAAATCCGTCCTGCGGCTTTCCTGCTTCGTCCACCAGCGACAGTACTATGCCCGACAACTCCGGATGGCTGTTATTGAGCAATCCGTGGGTGGCGAAATGCACAATGCGG
>Ga0137369_10006548_pt1 | contig 11755 bp, 14 predicted proteins | sample SagtaG_12_FD_104918 | JGI IMG/M metagenome (GOLD analysis project Ga0137369, IMG submission 104918) | Vadose zone soil microbial communities from Sagehorn Ranch, Mendocino, California, USA - Sage1_L_113_16 metaG | ecosystem: Environmental > Terrestrial > Soil > Vadose zone | place: USA... | reverse complement strand
TACATCGTGCTCGGCCTCATGGTCGAGGCTGTCACGGGCCGCCCGCTCGGAGCCGAGCTCCAAGACAGGATCTTCAGGCCGTTGCACCTGACCGGAACGACCTTCGGCCCGGGCGGGCCGGCGGCCGGCCGCGCCTCGCGCGGCTACATGCGAATCGGCGGCCGACTCCGAGACGTCAGCGCGCTGAACCTCTCGTACGACTGGGCCGCGGGCGCAGTGGTGTCGACGGCCGACGACGTCGCGCAGTTCTATCGAGCGCTCCTCACGGGCCGCCTGCTCCCGCCCGCCGACCTCCGCCTGATGACGACGACGACCGTGCGCGCCGAGGCCGGCTACGGGTTCGGGATCATGAAGAGACACCTCGCCTGTAGCGCATCGTGGGGCCATGCAGGCGATACGCCAGGCTTCGTCGCGGACGCCCACAACAGCCTCGACGGCAGCCGCCAGGCGGTGACGTTCATGAACGTCGATCTCGCCGACCTACCGAGACCCACGAGGCGGGCGTTCTTCCACCTTTCCGCGAGCGCCTTCTGCGAGGGCGTTCGCACCGCCTGATGCAATTTGGCGCTCCAGCTCTTCTAGAAGTTCCATGGAGCCTCGGAGGGAGGAATCGAGAGGCGGTCGCAGCCGCTTGCCTCGGCGCGCTCGACCAGGCTCTTCAACTGGTTCTTCTTGATCTCGACTTGCTTGTCGATGAACTCCTTGAGCTCCTGGTAGTCCGGATCTCTGGGGTTCATTCCCCTGAGCCTTCGCCGAAGACTGTCGATGTCCGCGCGGATCGCATTTTCCTGATTTCGCATCCGCGCGCAGGCGGTCGACTCCCGCGGCAGGGGGCCGGAGACTTCGTATAAGACGCCTGCGATTGATCGAAATTGACCTCTTGCAGCAGGTGGATGTCGGCGTTCCACCGCTGCAAGACCTCCAACAGCCGACTCGTATCGGCCGCCCCGCCGCCCGAGGGGCCAATATTCCATACCAGCACGCGCATCTGATCTCTGCTCGTCTCTATCCCATTGCCCATTGCTCATTGCTTAGGGCGCGAGGCTATGTGCAGCCGCTCAACGCCGGCTCGAAGAGGCCTGCCGGTCGAAGCGCGCACGACCTTGGCGGGAGCAATTTGTGAGCAGACTCCGGCTGGCGCCGTCGCGGTCACACGCCGATGTCCTCGTACCAGAGTTCGGGATGCTCCGCGATGAATTCCTCCATCAGGCGCTTGCACTCCTCCGACTCGAGATGCACCAGCTCGACGCCTCGAGCCGCCAGCAACTCCTCCGGGCCTCGGAACGTCGTGTTGTCGCCGATCACCACCCGCGGGATTCCGTAGAGCAGGATCGCTCCCGTGCACATGTCGCACGGGCTCAGCGTTGTGACCATCGTGGCTCGGCGGTAGACGTCGGCGGTCAGGCGGCCCGCCTCCTCCAGCGCGTCCGTCTCTCCGTGGCGGATTGCGCTTCCCATCTGCACTCGGCGGTTTCGGCCCACCGCCAGCACGGCTCCATCGACGACCAGCGCCGCGCCGACCGGGACTCCGCCCTCCGCTCGGCCCAGGCGGGCTTGCTCGATGGCTGCTTCCAGGAACTCCTCGTCGTTCATCTGGCTCCTTTCACGCGCGTCGGTACGGCTTGAGGTAGGCGCCCGGGTACGCGACGTTTCGGCCCGACGCGACCAGCGCGAGGATCACGACGATGTACGGCAGCGCGAGCAGCAGCTCGAACGGCACTCCGCCCAGTTCCGGCAGCAGCCGCAGGCGCAGCTGCAGCGCATAGACGAACGCGAACAGGAGCGCTCCCAGCACCGCCCTCCCGATTCGCCAGCGGCCGAAGATCACCAGCGCGATGCACACCCAGCCGCGCCCCGCGATGATGTTGAGCGTGAAGCTGCCGAGCGCGGCCAGCGTGAAGAAGGCGCCGCCCACTCCCATCAGCGCGCCGCCGATCAGCAGCGCCAGGTACCGCGTCCGGGCGACGCTGACTCCCGCCGCGTCCGCCGCCTCCGGGTTCTCGCCGACCGCGCGGATGTTCAAGCCCAACGTGGTGCGCATCAGCACCCACCACGCGAGTGGCACGAGCACGAGAAACCCGACGTAGGTCAGCGCGTACTGGGAGAGGATCTCGACGCCGAAGACGTCCCACGTCCCAAACGGCTCGATCGTCTTCTGCTCCTGGCTGCCGCGGTACTCGAGGCGGTTGACGAAGTCGGCGCAGCCGATCAGGAACAGGGTCAGGCCGAGGCCGGCGACGTGCTGATTCGTCCCGAACGTCACCGTCAGCAGGCCCATCAGCGCACCCGCGCCGAGGCCGACGCCGATCGCGACGAGCAGGCCGAAGAGCAGCGACCCGGTCGCCTGCGCCGCGTAGAAGCCGAAGAACGCGCCGGCGTACATCGTCCCCTCGATGCCCAGGTTCAGGATCCCGGCGCGCTCGCAGTACGTCTCGCCAATGGTCCCGTAGACCAAAGGAGTTGCGTTGCGGAACGTGGCAGCGACGACGTCCGAGACGAAGCTCATGCGCGCCTCAACGAGACTCGGTAGCGGCGCAGGAGGAGCAGCGCGACGACGACGAGCAGCAGGGCGCCCTTGACGATGTCGGCGAGCTGCGACGGCACGCCGAGCTCGAGGCCCGCCGAGTCGGCGCCGACGACGAGGTCGCCCAGGAAGAGCGCAGCCAGCACGACGCCTGGCATCGACAGCGCAGCGAGCGTGGCGACGACGATCCCGGTGTAGCCGAAGTTCGACGAGATGCCGTCCGTCAGCTGGTAGCTGATCCCGGACACCTCGCTCGCGCCTGCGAGGCCTGCGATCGCGCCGCTTGCGAGCGCTGCTCCGAGGAGCGTTCGACCAACGCCGATCCCCGCGAAGCGCGCAGCCTCGGGGCTCAGTCCCGCCGCGCGCAGCCGGAGTCCGGTGGCGGTACGCGCGAGCACGAACCACGCCGCCGCGATGATCACGAGCGCGAGCACGAAGCCGAGGTGGACGCGCGAGTCCGGGATGAGCTGCGGGAACTCGGCGTTCGCCGAGATCCGCTCCGACTCCGGGAACTGCGTCTCCGGGTTCCGCCACGGCCCGTTCAGCAAGCCGGTCACGATCAGCAGCGCGACGGGGTTGAGAAGCAGCGTCGTCACCACCTCGTCGATTCCGAGGTGCACGCGCATCAGGGCCGGCGCGAGCGCCCAGACGGCGCCCCCAAGGGCGCCCAGGAAGACGATCGCCGCGATCGCGAGCGGGCGCGGCCACCCATCGACGACCGTCCCGGTCCACGCCGCCGCGATCGCGCCGACGAGCAGCTGCCCCTCCGCGCCGATGTTCCAGTAGCCGGCGCGGAAGGCGATCGCGACGGCCGCCCCAGTGAAGAGAAGCGGCGTCGCGGCGACGAGCACCTCGAGCGCGGTGTAGCGCGAGGTCAGCGGCTCGACGATGAACGTCTCGTAGGCGTCCAGCGGGTTGGCCCCCGCGGCGAGCACGAAGCCGACGGTGACGACGAAGGTGACGGCGATCGCCGCCGGCGCCACCGCGAGGCCGAACCAGCGAGCACGGGTCGCGCGCGGCTCGAGGCGGACGCTGATCAGGCGGCTGCTCCCTCCACCGTGAGCCCGGCCATCAGCAGGCCGAGCCGCTCGGGATCGGCCTCGGTGGCCGGGAGCTCGCCGACGATCCTCCCCTCGTAGAGGACGACCAGCCGGTCGGCCAGGGTGAGCAGCTCGTCCAGGTCCTCGCTGACGAGCAGCACGCCGGCTCCCCGTTCGCGCTGGGCGAGCAGCTCGCCGTGCACGTACTCGGTCGCGCCGACGTCGAGGCCGCGCGTCGGCTGCGAGACGACGATTGCCTTCGGGTCGCGCGACAGCACGCGCGCGAGAACGAGCTTCTGCAGGTTGCCGCCCGAGAGCGTCGATGCCGGATCGTCCGGCCGGGCCCGAATCGTGAACCGCTCGATCAGCCGCTCGGCGTGCTCGCGCAGCCCGCGCTCGTCGAGCTGCGGCCCGCGCCGGAACTCGGCGAGATGCTCGAGCGCGAGATTCTGCGCGACGGTGAGCTCGCTCACGACGGCGGCGTGACGGTCCTCGGGGATTCGGCCGACCCCGGCGCGAACGACCTCGGCCGCGCTCGAGCCCGTGACGTCGACGCCGTCCACCTCGACTCGGCCCGCAGTCGGCCGCCGCATCCCGCAGAGGACGTCCATGAGCTCGGTCTGGCCGTTGCCGGAAACGCCGGCGACGCCGAGGATCTCGCCGCGCCGCACGTCGAACGAGACGTCGAGGCGCGCGGCCGTCACCGCGACCCGCAGAACGACGTCGCCCGCCCCGGACGCGGCGGGACGCTCCACGCCGAGCGTCGGCCGCCCGACCATCAGCGACGCGAGCTCGCGATTGTCGGTCTCCGCCGTCGCGCGTGTACCGACGACGGCTCCGCGCCGCAGCACCGTGACCAGCGTGCTGATCTCCCGCACCTCGTTCAGCTTGTGGCTGATGAAGATGACGGCGATCCCGTCGTCGCGCAGGCGGCGCAACGCAGCGAACAGCGCCTCCACCTCCTGCGGCACGAGCACCGCGGTCGGCTCATCGAGGATCAGCACGCGGCAGTCGCGGTAGAGCGCCTTCAGGATCTCGACCCGCTGCTGCTCGCCGACCGAAAGGGCGCCGACGCGCCTGAACGGGTCGGCGCGGATCCCGAACCGCTCCGCAGCCTCCGCGACCCGCCGCGCGGCGACGTCCAGCCGGACCCGCACGCCGCCGGTCGCGCCGAGGACGACGTTCTCGGCGACTGTCATCGGCTTCACGAGCGCGAAGTGCTGCGTCACCATGCCGACGCCCGCCGCGATCGCGTCCTTCGGCGAGTGGATCGCGACCGGCTGTCCGTCGATCAGGATCTCGCCCGCGTCCGGCCTCGTCAGCCCGTACAGGATCCCCATCAGGGTCGTCTTGCCGGCGCCGTTCTCGCCGAGCAGCGCGTGCACCTCGCCATGAGCCACGGTCAGATCGACATCGTCGTTCGCGACGAGCGTGCCGAAGCGCTTCGTGATGCCGCGAAGCTCGACGGCGGGCGGGGGAGCCCCGCCCGCCGTCACGTCCGAGCTCACCCCTTGGCCTTCACCGTCACCGAGCCGGCCGGCTGCGCCTCGTCGATGTCGACCCGCAAGGCACCCGACTTGATCTTGGTCAGCAGCGACTTCACCTTCGCCACCAGCGACGCCGGCACGCCGCCCTTCGCGCTCGTGTTGATCGGCGCCAGGCTCGCGCCCCCCTTGCCGACCATCGAGAAGTCCTTCAGGTCGAGCGCGGTGTACGTCCCGCCCCGCACCTGCCTGACCACGAAGTCGACCGTGGGTGTCATGTTCCACACTGCGCTCGAGACGACGTTCTTCGGGCCGAGGCCGCGCTGGTCGGACATGTTCCCGAACGCGAAGATGTTCTTCTGCACGGCCGCCTCGATGACGCCGGCTCGCTCCGCATAGATCGCGTCGACGCCCGCGCCGATCTGCGCCAGCGCCGCCTCCTTAGCCGTCGCCGGGTCGAACCAGCTGTTGATGAACGTGACCTTGACGACCGCCTTCTTGTTGACGGAGTGCGCGCCGGAAATGAACGCGTTCGCGAGCCGGTTGACCTCCGGCACCGGGTACCCGGCGACGATGCCGAGCTTGTTCGTCTTCGTCAGCGAGCCGCCCATGACTCCGAGCAGGTACGCGGGCTCGTGGATCCAGTTGTCGAAGACGGAGAGGTTCTCTCCCGACGGCCCGCCGCCGGAGCCGAAGACGAACGCGATCTTCGGGAACGCCTTCGCCACGCGGCGCACGGCCTCTTCGTTGCCGAACGCGTCTCCGAAGATGATGTCCGGCTTGTTCTTGCCGGCCACCTGGCGCAGGACGCGCTCCATGTTCCCCGAGTAGCCGATGTCGTCGGTGAACGAGTAGTCGATGTCGCCCGCGTTCTTCGCCTTGGTCAAGGCGGTGTGGATGACGCCGTCCCATGGCTCCTCGATCGGCGTTGCGAAGGCGCCGAAGACCTTCAGCTTGCCCTTGGCCGCGGGGGCGGCGGTCGCGCTCCCGCCGGCGAGAGCCGTTGCGAGGAGGACGAAGGCGACGAGGACGCCGACTGCGAGCGATAGCCCGGCCCGGCGGCTCCGGCCGTTGATCTTCGGATGACTAGGCATGGCCCTCCCTCGATTCGTCGTACAGCTTCTGGCCGCGCCCGAACGTTCAACCCGGGGAGGGTCGATGTCAAGCGCCAGGCGGGCTGGCTCTGGCCATGGACGGCCGTCGGCGTCTCCTCGCACCGGCGGCGGCGCATAATGGAGGAGGCAATGGCTCGCCGATCGCCGCTCTGGGTCGGGCTTGTTCCCTGGCTTCCGGGGATTCTCGGCCTTGCGCTCGTGGTGGGCTTCTGGACTTGGCTCCCACTCCTGTTCAGCGCGCCCTGGCTGGCGGCGATCGTCTACCTCAGGTTGCGGGACGGGTTCGACAGCGGCGATCCAGCCTCCGCGGCCGAGGAGGCTCGCCGCCGCCTCTGGACCTAGCGCAGGTCGAGAATGCGCTGCGCTTTGCCCGCCGAGCGCTCGATCAGGTTCGGCTCGAGCACCTCGACCGTGACGGTGACGCCGATGTTCTCCTTGACCGAAGCGGCGAGCTCCTCTTCGGCGCGGGCGCGTTCCGAGGCGCCGGCCGCGTCGGGCCGCGCCTCGACTCGCACGGTCAGCTCGTCCAGCCTGTGCGGGCGTGACAAGACGAGCTGGAAGTGCGGCGACAGGCCCGGCGAGCGGAGGATCAGCTCCTCGACCTGGGTCGGGAAGAGGTTGACGCCGCGCAGGATGATCATGTCGTCGGTGCGGCCCGTGATCTTCTCCATGCGGCGCATCGTGCGGGCGGTGCCGGGCAGCAGCCGGGTCAGGTCGCCCGTCCGGTAGCGGACGATCGGCAGCGCCTCCTTCGTCAGCGACGTGAACACGAGCTCGCCGTGCTCTCCGTCCGGCAGCGCCTCGCCGCTCGCGGGGTCGATCACCTCCGGGTAGAAGTGGTCCTCCCAGACGTGGAGCCCGTCCTTCGTCTCCACGCACTCGTTCGCGACACCCGGCCCGATCACCTCCGAGAGGCCGTAGATGTCGACCGCGTGCATGTCGAGACGCTCCTCGATCTCCGCCCGCATCTGGTCGGTCCACGGCTCGGCGCCGAAGATGCCGACCTTGAGCGAGCACGCGCGCGCGTCGACCCCTTGGCGGTCGAGCTCGTCGAGGATCGCGAGCATGTACGACGGCGTCACCATGATGATGTCGGGCTCGAGGTCGACGATCAGCCGCGCCTGGCGTTCGGTCATGCCACCAGAGACCGGAATCACGGTGCAGCCGAGCCGTTCGGCGCCGTAATGCGCGCCGAGGCCACCCGTGAACAGGCCGTACCCGTACGCCACGTGGATCCGATCGCCGGGTCTGCCCCCGGACGCGCGGATCGAGCGGGCGACGACCTCAGACCACATTTCGACGTCGCCCCTCGTGTAGCCGACAACCGTTGGCCGGCCCGTCGTTCCGCTCGACGCGTGGATGCGGACGACCTGGTCGAGAGGCACGGCGAACATCCCGAACGGATACGTCTCGCGCAGATCCGCCTTCGTCGTGAAGGGAAGGCGCTCCAGGTCGTCGAGACTGCGGCAGTCGTCGGGACGGACTCCGGCCTCGTCGAAACGGCCGCGGTAGAGCTCCACGTGGTCGTAGGCGTGTCGCAGCGACCACTGCATCCGCTCGAGCTGAAGCGCCGCGAGTTCGTCGCGCGAGGCGATCTCGATCGGGTCGAGGTCCTCCCGTGCGGGCGCCAGATCGAGCATCAGCCTCGGTCTTCGAGGATCTTCCGGCCCGTCGAGCGGCTGTGTCCGCGGAACTCGGCGACGACCGACCCGTCCGGGCGGCGAACGGTGACGTCGTAGACCCCGTTCCGACCGAATCGCGTGCGCTCGCGCGCTTCGGCGACGAGCTCGTCGCCGAGGTGCGCAGGCGCGACGAAGACGATGTCGCAGCCGGCGGCGAGCGTGACGGCGTCGTACGTGTTGCAGGCGGATGCGAACGCCGTGTCCGCCACAAGGAAGACATAGCCGCCGTGGCAGACGTCGTGCCCGTTGATCATCGAGCCCGTCACGCGCATTCGGGCTCGCGCATAACCGGCCGTGACCTCCTCGAGCTCGATTCCGAGCGCCTGGCTCGCGGCGTCCGCCGCCCACATCGCGTCCGCACACGCGCGAGCAAGCTCTGTCTCGGACTGCGTCAGTCCTCGCCGTCCCAGTGCACGAGCGGCTCCGTCACGAGTCGGCACTCTAGAGAATGGTTGACATGTGACCGTATGGTCACATATCCTGTCCACCGTGGATGACGACGATCCAGTCTTCAAGGCCCTTGCCGATCCGACCCGGCGGCTGCTGCTGGACAGGCTCTTCGAGCGCGACGGCCGCACGCTCACGGAGCTCGAGTCCGAGTTCGACATGTCGCGGTTCGGCGTCATGAAGCACCTGAGGGTATTGGCGGAGGCGGGTCTCGTCGTCACACGCCGGTCAGGGCGGGAGAAGCTGCATTTCCTGAACCCTGTCCCGATCCGGCTCATCCACGACCGCTGGATCGACAAGTACACCGAGCGACGCGTGTCCGCGCTCGCGGAGCTCAAGACGCAACTGGAGGAGAGTGCATGACGACGATGACCGAGCAGACGACGCAGGTCTACTCCGTCTTCATCCGCGCCACGCCCGAACAGGTGTGGGATGCGATCACGAAGCCGGAGTTCACGACGCGGTACTTCTACGGGAGTGCGGTGGACTCGACCTTCGAGCCGGGAGCGCCGTTCCTCTCGTGGTCGGGCGACAGGCAGGAGAAGCTCGTCGACGGCGAGGTGCTGGACGCCGATCCGCCGCGCCTGCTCCGGCATACCTGGCGCGCTCTGTACGACCCGGAGACCGCGGCCGAGCCGCACAGTCGTGTGACGTGGGAGATCGAGCCGCAGGACGGCGGCGTCACGAAGCTCACGGTCGTCCACGACGGGCTCGAGCGGGCGCCCAAGACCGCGCTCAGCGTCGCCGGCGGCTGGATGTACGTGCTCAGCGGCCTGAAGACGCTGCTGGAGACAGGCGAGCCGCTGGCATCGGGCTAACGGAGTTCCGCGGGTGGAGCGGGTTGGGGCCCGCTCCACCCGCGTGAGCCTTTGACGCGAGAGGAGAGAACGTGTTCGTGAACATCTCGGTGCACCGGATTCGTCCGGGCAAGGAGCAGCTGATGCTCGACTCGATGCGGCGGTTCGGCGAGGCCGCGAAGAAGGCCGGCGGGGTTCAGCAGATCCACGCACTCGAAGACGAGAGGAGCGGCGCGATCGTGGGCCTCGCGATCTGGGATTCGAAGGAGGCGTACGAAGCCGCCGGCCCCGCGCTGATGGCGGCGGTCGAGGGCGACGACTTCGCGGACTGGCACGAGGAGCAGTGGGCGAGCTACCACTGTGTCGAGGTCTAGGCGAACGGCTGTCTGGAGTCGAGCGGCATGATGGATTGCGAGCTCGATGAAGTTTCTGCGCGTTCGGCTGCAAGCTCCCGCGGCGTCGCTCGACGCGATCTCCGAGTTCTACGCCAAGGGTCTCGGAATCGAGCAGCTCGAGCGGTCAGACGAGCTCGTCGCCTTCGGCATCGGCGAGACCAGGCTCGAGCTCGCGCCGAGCGACACCCAGCCCTTCTACCATTTCGCGCTGCTCGCCCCCGGCAACCGGTTCGACGCGGTTCTCGACTGGATCGGCCAATGCGCGGAGCTGCTGCCTGACCAGGAGACCGGCAACGTCGTCTTCGACTTCTCCAACTGGCAGGCCGAGGCGTGCTACCTCCACGATCCGGCCGGCAACATCGTCGAGCTGATCGCGCACCGCGGCATCGCGGAGACGGGCGCGGAGGGCAGCTTCTCGGCGCAGGAGCTGCTCGGCTTCTCCGAGCTCGGCCTGGTCGGAGACGTCGCGGCCATGGCTCGGCTCCTCCGCCGCGAGCTCGGGATCGAGCTCTGGGACGGGACCGTCGAGGGTCCGGGTCGGCTCGCGTTCGTCGGCGAGAAGGCGAGGACGCTCATCCTGTCTCCGACCGGCCGCGGCTGGCTTCCGACGGGTCGACCCGCGGAGGTCCATCCTGTCGATGCGGTGCTCTCAGGCTCGCCCACGGGCGCGGCGCTGATGGAGGAGTCCCGTTACCGGATCCGCCGCGGCGCCGCGAGTCGCCCTCTCGATCACAGTTAGCCGTGATCATCGCTTCGCTCGCCTACGGCACCCCCCAATCAGGCGCGAAGTTGTTCGCCGTGTTGCTCGTGACGTTGAACTTGCCGCTGCCGTCCGAATTCATGGTGAAGATCTGCTGGTCGGTGAAATCAACCGGTGGGTCTTCATGCGAGAACGTGATCTTCGTTCCATCGGGTGACCACTTGGGATCCAGGTTGTTCCCGAAGTCGGTGGTGAGCTGCCGGAGGTGCTGTCCGCCGGGATTGATCACGTAGATGTCGCTGGATGGACAGACAAAGCAGTAGTTGCTCGCGAAGACGATGCGGTCCGCGGCCGGCGACCAGTCACCTCCCCCTGCCTGCAAGCTGTCCTCGGTGAGCTGCTTCGTGTTCTTGCCGTTCGTGTGGACCGTCCACAGGGATAGCGGCCCGTTCGTGCCGTCATCCACCGAGTGGGTGAACAGGATCCTGCCTCCGTCGGGGTGGTACCGAGGGTGTATGTCGACCCCCGCCACGTCCGTCACCCTCGTCGGGTTTGTCCCGTCCGCGTTCATGACCCAGATCTCGAAGTCGCCGGTGCGGTTCGAATGGAACGCGATCGTCTGCCCGTCCGGAGACCACGACGGCCTGCCCTCGCCCGCCGGGTCGTTGGTCAGCCGCGTCTGGTTGGTCCCGTTGGCGTTCATCACGTAGATCTCGGCGTTGCCGTCGCGGAAGCTGACGAACGCGATCTTCGTACCGTCGGGCGACCAGGCCGGCCGGGTGTCGGTCGCCGGGTTGGTCGTGAGCTGGGTCGAGCCGGTCCCGTTCGGATTGATCGCGTAGATGTCGATGTTGCCGGCCTGGTCGCTCGCGAAGGCGATCTTGCCGTTCGCGCCGGGGAACGTTGCGTGGGCCGGTCTCGAGGACGCGAGGATTACCGTCACCGAGACCGAGCCGAGGACGGTAAGCAGCAGCGCAAACCTCCTCATGGCTCCTCCTTCCGCTTTTCGAAGGTTGCGTGAGAAGAAGTGGCCCCGTTCCTCGATTGAGATGCCGCAGGCAGCGATTGGCATCTCGGGGCACTTCCTCTCTCCGCGGCTTGAAATTTCCTCCGCGGCCGAAGAGGTGTCAAGCGCTGGCGTGGGCGCCACGAGCCAGAGGTCTAGACCGTCAGCTCCAGCGCGCCGCTGTCGAGCGCGCGGATCAGCTCGATCCTCGAGGCGCAGCCCGTCTTGGCGTACACGCGCGAGAGGTAGACCTCGATCGTCTTCGGGCTGTAGTGCAGCGCGCTCGCGATCTGCCGGTTGGTCAGGCCCTCGGCGACGAGCCGGACGAGCCGGCCCTCCGTGTCGGTCAGCGTGCCGCCGAGGCGCTGCGCCGGGCGCGGCACCGTGAGATTGCGTGCGCGCAGCGCCGCGGCGGCTCGCCGGCGCCACGGGCCCGCGCCCACGGAGAGGAAGAGCCCGTCGTCGGTCCCAGCCAGGACGCCGGTGCCCGCCACGGCCAGGGACAGGACCTCGCGGCCTTCCAGGCCGGAGGCCAGCCTGGTCCACGGTCCGCGCGGGTTGGGGG
>Ga0137369_10006547_pt1 | contig 11757 bp, 9 predicted proteins | sample SagtaG_12_FD_104918 | JGI IMG/M metagenome (GOLD analysis project Ga0137369, IMG submission 104918) | Vadose zone soil microbial communities from Sagehorn Ranch, Mendocino, California, USA - Sage1_L_113_16 metaG | ecosystem: Environmental > Terrestrial > Soil > Vadose zone | place: USA... | reverse complement strand
TGGCAGCAGGGCCTCGTCAGCCCGGCCGGGGCCGTGGGAATGATGCAGCTGACGCCTGTGACGGTGACTTGGATGGAGCAGGAGGTCTTGAGAGAGGACTTGAACGAGGAGCTAAGTATCTACGATAACGTGAAGATTGGCGCGCGCTTCCTGCGTCTTCTGATCGACGCGACCGGTGATGAGGACCGCGCGATCGCGGCGTACTACCAGGGTTACGGTGTCACTACGAGCGGCGTGATTTATGAGGAGACGAAGCGCTACGTCGAGATCGTCCACGCGGTGGAGCAGCGCTACTGGCCCTAATCGACAAACCTACAAACGCGACAAACCTCCAAACCTGGAACCGTTAGCCCGAGGAAGTTCCGGCGATTCCGAGCTGCGAGGCGACCGGCTTCAGGGACTCAATCACGAAGGCGATGTGCTCGTCCAGGTCGACGCCTAGCTGCTCCGCGCCTTTCGTGATGTCTTCGCGGTTCACGGCGCGAGCGAAGACCTTGTCTTTCATCTTCTTTCGTACGGCGGCGACGTCGACCTCATCGATGCTCTTGCTGGGGCGGACAAGGGCTACCGCTGTGATGAATCCGGTGAGCTCATCGACGGCGTAGATGGCGCGGTCCATTGGGGTCTTTCTATCGAGTCCGAGATAGTCGGCGTGGCACAGGACGGCGTAGACGATGTCCTCCGAAACGCCGCGTTCGCGCAGGATCTCGGCACCTTTGACGGGATGCTCTCCCGGATTTGGGTGCATCTCGAAGTCGAAGTCGTGGAGGAGGCCGACGGCGGCCCAGCGCTCTTCGTCGCCGCCGTAGTTACGTGCGTATGCGCGCATGGCGGCCTCGACGGCGAGGGCATGCCTGCGCAGCGGCTTTGTCTTCGTGTGCTCGCAGAGGATGTCCCATGCTTGGTCGCGTTTCATGGCGCTCCCTCGTTCAATCGGACTCGGCTTCGATACGCAACTGAAATTGTACGCGAAAGGCGGTCGCGATTCGCGCGCCTTTCCTCGTGCTATGATTTAACTCCAACCTTGGGCATTTCTGCGGCAATCGGGCGCGCGGAGATGCTTAGAAAGGGTGAATTGGAATGCCCAGGTCTATTTGGAACGGAGTGATCAGCTTCGGGATGGTGAGCATCCCGGTAAGGCTCTATACGGCGACGCAGAGCAAGGATATATCGTTCCACCTCCTGCACAAAGAATGTGGGACGCGTCTCCAGCAGCTGCGCTGGTGTCCGGAGCACGAGAGGGCGGTCGAGTGGGGCGAAGTCGTGCGCGGCTACGAATACGCGCGCGAAGAGCACGTGGTGATGACGGACGAGGACTTCGAGAAGCTGCCGCTGCCGAGCAAACAGACGGTGGAGCTCTCCGCGTTTGTCCAGGCAACTGAGATCGACCCCATCTATTACGAGAAGAGCTACTACCTGGAGCCTGATGCAAAGGGCGTCAAGCCGTTCGCGCTCCTGATGCAGGCGCTCAAGAAGAAGGACCTGACGGGAATCGCGAAGATCGCCGTTCGCAATAAGGAGCAGTTGTGCGCGCTGCGGCCGATGGACGGGACGCTGGTCCTGGAGACGTTATTCTATCCCGACGAGATCCGGGCGGAGAAGGCCGAGCTGCCGGACGTCAAGATCTCCGAAAAAGAGATGGATATGGCCTTTACGCTCATAGACCTGCTCACCGAAGAGTTCGACCCCGAGAAGTACAAAGACGAGTACCGCGAGGCGCTGATGCAGGTAATCGACGCCAAGCTGGAGGGCGAGGAGATGCCGGTGGCGGAGGCGAAGCCGGCGAAGGTAACCGACATCATGACGGCGCTGCGGGCCAGCGTGGAGGCGGCGAAGAAGCGGAAGAAGGGCGAGGAAGAGGAGGAGGAAGCGCCGGCGCGAAGGCGCAAGGCCGGTTAGCCGCTATCCGCCTCGTCTCCACGGCAAACGAGGCCGCTTTCGGGGTCGCCCTTTGTGTGAGCTATCGTCCATCTGAACCACGCTGATTGAGCCGTCCGTCTCCAGCACCGCGAGCCTGACTTCGTGGACGTCATCGATCCCGTGCTCTCGTATCGCCATCTGCACATCTTCCTCGTCGATGCCCTCTCGGCGCATGTTCTGCTGTATAAGCCTCCCGTTGCTGACGAGTATTGTCGGCGTGCCCTCAACCGCTTCGCGAAGCCAGACGAGGCGCTCGCGGGCTGTGGCGACGCCGTAGTTGGCGCCGATAAGCGCCCCCGCGGCGATCAGCCCGCCGGTTACGGACACGTCCGAGCCGACCATTGCGTTCTGCACGGCGTTTGAGACGAGCAAGATGACGACGAGGTCGAAGGTGGCCATCTGGCCGATCTCGCGTTTACCGGCGAGCCTCAAGGCCACGAGTAGCAGGCCGTAAACGATAAGCGTTCGGGCGACTATCTCGAATCCGTTGACGTCAAGGCTGAACACGGCGCAACCTCCAACTACTTGTTATCTGGTGTGCGTTAATGATGCGCCGGAGGTGAGGACGCGGGCAATCAACTGTAATGGCCGCTGATCCTTTCGCGGTTGACATCCGTGCCGTCGCAGGGCGCGCGATGTGCGGCATTGCATTGCGGTATCGATTCGGCGCGAGGTCCTGAAGTAGGCCACGCTAGGCGATAATAGAAGCGTGCTGGAGAAATACCGCGAGAAACGGGACTTCGAGAAGACGCCGGAGCCGGCTCCCAAAGCAGAGACAGGTGCCCAGGGCCCGTTGATCTTCGTCGTTCAGAAGCACGCCGCCAGCCGGCTGCATTACGACTTCCGGCTGGAGGTAGACGGCGTTTTGAAATCGTGGCCGGTCCCGAAAGGGCCATCGCTGAACCCGTCTGACAAACGTCTGGCGGTGATGGTGGAAGACCATCCGCTGGACTACGCGTCGTTCGAAGGAGTGATCCCGAAGGGGGAATATGGCGGTGGTCAAGTGATCGTCTGGGACGCTGGCACGTACTCTCCCGATGAGGACGGAAAGCTGTCTTTCTCCGACCGGGCAGAGGCGGAGGCGCGGATGAGGGAGGGGCTCAAGAAGGGCAAGCTATCGTTTGTTCTGCGCGGCCGCAAGCTCAAGGGGTCGTGGACGCTCGTGAAGACGAAGCGAGGCGAGAAAGAGTGGCTGTTGATCAAGCATCAGGATGGCTTCGTGGACCGCGAACGGGACATTACGGAGGAAGACCGCTCCGTCCTGTCGGGCCTGACGATCGAAGACCTGAAGGTGGGGCGGCTGCCTAACAGGCAAGCAAGCGGCCCGTTGGCGCTCAGTCCCGGCGACACCAAGGGCGCACGGGCAGCCGCGTTTCCGCGGTCGATTGAGCCGATGCACGCGTCGCTGTCACAGAAGCCGTTCTCGTCGGCGGCGTGGGTGTTCGAGCCGAAGCTGGACGGCGTTCGGGCGCTTGCTTTCATCGACAACGGGAAGGTGAGCCTGTTCTCACGCCGCGGGCTCGATGCGACGAGGCAGTATCCCGCCGTGGCTAAGGAACTGGGGCGGCAGCCGGAACGCCAGCTTGTCCTCGATGGTGAGATCGTCGCCCTGGACGACCGCGGCGTTCCCTCATTCCAGCGGCTCCAGCAGCGCCTGAATTTGAGCCGTGAGCCCGACATAAGAAGAGCCGAAGATCAGGTGCCGGTGCTGTACTACGTCTTCGACCTCCTGCACGTCGATGGCTACGACCTTCGGGGCGTTGCGTTGGACACCCGAAAGGCGCTCCTGGAGCAGATGGTGATGCCCACTGATCGGGTCCGTGTGGTGGATCACTTTGAGGAGGACGGTGAGACGGCATTCAGGGCTGCGCTCCAGTACGGGCTTGAGGGCCTAATCGCCAAGAGGCGGGACAGCCTGTACGAGTCGGGCCGGCGCTCCAGGAGCTGGCTGAAGATCAAGGGCACAAAGGAGGCCGATTTCGTCATCGGTGGCTACACGGAAGGCGGCGGCTGGCGAGCGAGCAGTTTCGGAGCTTTGCTGCTGGGTTATTACGATGACAAGGGCAAACTCATCTACGCCGGGCACGTTGGCACAGGGTTCAACGACAGGCTGCTAAAGGAGCTCAAAAGCACGCTGGAGGCGCTGCGCACGGATGCGTGTCCCTTTGACGACGTGCCCACCCGGGGATCACTCGTTTTCGGTAGGTCCAAGAACGCGCTGACGACATGGGTGAAGCCGGAGCTGGTCGCGAGCGTTAAGTTCGCCCAGTGGACGGACGACGGCGTGCTGCGGGCGCCCAGCTTCCTTGCGTTGCGCCCGGACAAGGCTCCCGCTGAAGTGCGGCGAGAGGAGGCGGTGCCCCCGCCTGACGACGGACCCGGCGCGAAGAAGAAATCGATCGCGGGGAGCGATGTCGGGGACGTGCTTGAGCAGCTCGCACGCCCGGAGGAGAAGTTCATCCTTAAGGTCGAGGGGCACAAGGTCCCGGTCAGCAACCTCGATAAGGAACTGTGGCCGGCGCTGGAGGATCGACGTGGGCTGACTAAACGCGATCTGCTAGTCTACCTCGCGAAGATATCGCCCTACCTGCTGCCGCATATGCGCGACAGGCCAATCACGCTGACGCGATATCCGAACGGCATCCACGGCGGACACTTCTACCAGAAGCGCTTCGAGGCCAAGATCCCCGAGTTTGTGCAGACAGTGCTGCTTTACTCCCGGGACAACGCGCGAGATGTGGAGTACCTGGTCTGCAACAACCTGCCGACGCTCATCTGGCTCGGGCAGTTGGCGGACATCGAGCTCCATACCTGGTACTCGCGGATCAGTCCGGAGCCGGATGGTCGTCACCTTCCGGCCACTTTCGCGGGCTCAGCTAAGAAGATCGAAGCCTCGCTGCTCAACTACCCGGACTTCATCGTGTTCGACCTGGACCCTTATATCTACTCCGGAAAGGAGAAGAAGGGGGCGGAGCCAGAGCTGAACCGGAAGGCGTTCCTGAAGACCTGCGACGTGGCGTCATGGCTGAAGGACGTGCTCGACTCATTGTCGTTGTCGTCCTTCGTTAAGACGACCGGGCGCACCGGGCTCCACATATACGTGCCCATCCTGAGGCAGTTCGACTACGACACGGTCCGCGCGGCATGCGAGACGATCGGGAAATTCCTGATGGAGGCTCACCGGCGCGACGTCACGATGGAGTGGACAGTTGAGAAACGCACGGGCAAGGTGTTCTTCGACCACAACCAGAACGTGCGCGGGAAGACTCTGGCGTCCGTCTACTCACCGCGCCCCAGCCCCGAGGCTGCTGTATCGATGCCGGTGCGCTGGGAGGAGCTGAAGGATATCTATCCGACGGAGTTCACGATCCTGACAGCACCTGACCGAATCGCGAAGACTGGTGATCTATGGGCGGGAATCCTGGAAGCCAAGCATGATCTGGCGGGGCTGATCGGCGCTTTGGGCGAAGAGTGATCGTTGTCAGCTGACTCGGCCCGGACCTGATTGATTGCTGTTTATCCGTTCCTTAAGCGGAGCGCGTGACCAACCGATAGCCGCCGAGGATGAGCATCGCTCCGACGACGGCGAGAAAGATAGTCCCGACATCGAAGTCATCGACGCCGTTGCCCAAGCCTAGGGCTACGGAAAGGAACCCACCGAGGATCGCGCCGCCGATGCCCAGCAACGCGGTCAGGATAATGCCACCCGGGTCTCTACCGGGCATAAGCACCTTGGCGAGTGTCCCGCCGATAAGGCCGACGAGAATCCAGGCGATGATGTTCATGGCAGACCTCCGTCGTTGACTGTAAACGGATGTGGCGAGCGGCTGTAATCTCCGGCCGGCATCATCGCATATCAGTCGCCTAACAAAGAGCGGCGCTGAAACGGCGGCGTCGGCTTTCGCGTAGAATAGTTCGGGGTGAAGAACCAAGCCAGCGAAGGAGTACAGCCGATGACCAGTGATGGCAAGACGGAGACGCTCACGGTCATCGACAACCGCACCGGCCGGCACTATGAACTGCCGATCATAGACGGCACCGTGCGCGCTGGGGACTTTCGAGAGTTGAAGGCGTACGAAGGCGATTTCGGCCTTATGGTGTATGATCCCGGCCTCGCGAACACTGCAGCGTGTCGCAGCGCAATCACGCACATCGACGGCGAGCAGAGCATTCTGGAGTATCGGGGTTACCCGATAGAGGAGCTCGCGGAACGGAGCACGTTCCTGGAGACGGCGTACCTGCTGCTCTACGGTGACCTGCCGACCAAGAAGCAGATGGAACAGTGGACACAGGACATAACGTTCCACACCTACGTGCACGAGAACGCGAAGCGTTTCATGGAAGGCTTCCACTACAACGCGCACCCGATGGGAATGCTGGTGGGAACGGTCGCTGCGCTTTCGACGTTCTATCCTGACGCGAAGAACGTGTCTGATGCACGGTCGCGGGATATCCAGACCCACCGCCTGATCGCCAAGATGCCGACGATAGCGGCGTTCACTTACCGCCACAACCGCGGCCTGCCATACGTATATCCGGACAATGACCTCTCTTACACGGGCAACTTCCTATCGATGCTATGGAAGATGTCTGAACCGAAGTACGCACCGGACCCCGTATTGGAGCGGGCAATCGACGTTCTGTTCATCCTACACGCGGACCACGAGCAGAATTGCAGCACCAACGCGATGCGTTCGGTGGGAAGCTCACACGTCGACCCGTACTCGGCGACTGCGGCTGCGGCGGCTGCGCTTTGGGGGCCACTGCACGGGGGCGCAAACGAAGAAGTGATCCACATGCTCACCGAGATTGGCGACAAGAACAGAGTTCCGGCGTTCGTTAAGGCGGTAAAGTCTGGAGAGGCCGGACGGCTGATGGGCTTCGGCCACCGCGTCTACAAGAGCTACGACCCTCGGGCGAAGATCATCAAGCGCACGGCGGACGAGGTGCTGCACATAATGGGCACTAACCCGCTGCTCGAGATCGCCCTGGAACTCGAGCGGATCGCGCTGGAGGACGACTACTTCCACGAGCGCAAGCTGTACCCGAACGTGGATTTCTACTCAGGGATTATCTACCAGGCGCTGGGGTTTCCGGTCGACATGTTCCCGGTCCTTTTTGCCATCCCGAGGACGGTGGGGTGGCTGGCGCAGTGGCGCGAGATGATCGAAGACCCGGAGCAGAAGATTGCCCGCCCTCGGCAGGTGTTCGTGGGCCCCTCACGTCGCGATTACATGCCAATAGGCGAACGATAGCGGTGAGCGGACCTGCCGGAGCACGCATCAACTTGGCGGTGCGAAAACCCTCGCCATGTAGATAGCGAGAACCGGCGCCGCACCGCCGGCATTTCGGCGCGGCACCGGTCTGTCGAAATTTGCGGGTGGCCTGAGAGGCCGGCCTCGCAGGGATGGTCTCGTGGTTAGAACAGCGGCCGTCCATTCAAGAGGGCGCTGGCGAAGACTTCAGCCTTCTCCCGCTCGACTTTGGCGTGGAGACGCTGCTGTCCCAGTTCCTTTTCGAGACTGCTCTGATGCTCGGCGGGACTCGATGTCTGCTTTCGACTACGAGGTGACGCCCACGGTCGATTGATCGCTATACTCGGGACCCGGATCATAACGCGCCTCCGTTTCTAACTGCCCGAAGATTACGCCGGTGGCGAAGGCTCGGCTGTGATAGCCGTCACAACGCCTGCGTGATGTGCGTCACATTGGGGCCGCTCTAGAATGACGTTTATGGCGCGGTTCTGGGCCTACGCTGCTCCCGCCTTGTCCGTACTGTGCCTGGCTTCCTGGGTTTCGACACCGGCGGTACGGGCGTCAGACGAGGATTGGGTGATCCGCTCGTTCGCCGCGACGTACACGCTAGACAAGGCCGGGACGTTCAGCGTGACCGAAGAGATGATGGTCGACTTCGGGGGTCTGGAGCGGCATGGCATCTTCCGCGACATTCCAGTTGAATATAGCTACGACAGCGATTCGAACCGGCTGATCGACATCGCCGGGGTGTCGGTGACCGATGGAAGCGAGCCGGTACCGTTCGAGACGAGCGAGTCCGGTGCGAATCTGAGGATCAGGATCGGCGATCCCGACAGGCTTGTCAGCGGACAACAGCGCTACGTCGTCAGCTACACGGTGCACGGGGGCCTCAACTCGTTCGAGGACCACGATGAGCTGTACTGGAACGTTACCGGCAACGAGTGGGAGGTGACGATCGAGCGGGCATCTGCAGAGGTGACCGCGCCCGGACCTGGAATCAAGAGGATCACTTGCTTCCAGGGGCCACTTGGGTCGACTGAAGCCTGCGCGTCTTCGGGGGACGAAACGTCCGCTGTCTTTGAGGCGACCGCCCCGCAACCGCCGGGATCAGGGCTGACCATCGTCGTCGGGCTGCGCAAGGGCCTCGTAGAGGTGACATCTCCCACTGTGAGATCGACTGAGCCCAGGAGCGTGCTGGACAAGCTGGCAGACTTCTTCAGGTTGACGCCTCTGACAGCGGTCCTGATGCTGCCCTCATCGCTTCTCATACTGGGATTCCTGATTCGTCAATGGTGGATCACCGGACGCGATCGATGGTTTGGCGACCGGTATTACTTCAAGGATGACGCCGATGAGGAGATCAAGCCCCTCTTCTCCCATGAGACGGTGGTTGTTGAATATCAGCCTCCGGAGATCCCAGGACGCCGCCGGCGCCTGAGGCCAGCCGAAATTGGCCTGCTCCTTGACGAACGAGCCGATACGTTAGACGTGAGCGCCACAATTGTCGATCTAGCCGTGCGTGGTTACTTGAAGATAGAAGAGCTACCAGGGCATGGTCTTTTGGGCAAGCACGAGTTTCAGCTCACGAGACTCAAGAACCCAGGGAAAGAGTTACTCCGTTTCGAACGGATGTTGATGCTCGCGCTATTTAGACGAAGATCGAGCGTGCGGCCCGGCGAGCTCAACTGGCGATCCTATACGGACCTTCTCCGCACCAAGGATGAACTCTATCGCGAGGCCGTCTCAGTCAACAGATTCTTTCCAAGGGATCCGGAATCAGTCCGGGCGCTCTACCAAAAGGTCGGCTTTATAACATCCGTCATTGGCTGGGGCGCTCTCGTTGGCCTCGCTCTTGCACTCGGCTCCGGAGGACTCCTGCCCGTACCCTTCATCGTCGGGGGCTTGGCCTTGGTTCTCTTGGCTGGCGCGATGCCAAGACGAACAGCGTTTGGACGAGAGATGTATCGTCGTTCTCTTGGGTTTCGGCAGTTCATGGTGACCGCTGAGAAACGCCGGCAGGCCTTCGCGGAAAGAGCCGGCATTTTCGATGAGTATTTGCCTTATGCAATGGTGTACCATTGCGCGAAAAAATGGGCTGAGTTGTTTGAGAAGCTCGATGTGCGAAGGCCAGACGTGAGCTGGTACGTCGCCCAGAACGGCTCGGCACCGTTGGCTATCGCCTTCGGCATGCGTAGCTTCGCGGCTAGCATATCAGCGGCCACATCGACGCCACCGAGCACGCCCGGGGCGGCCGCCGGCTTGAGTGGCTTCTCTGGTGGTGGTTTTGGCGGAGGCGGCTTCTCCGGCGGCGGCGGCGGCGGTGGCGGCGGCGGGAGCTGGTGACCCGACCGACCTCAAGTGGAAGCGGCCTGCGGCGGCGACGGCTCTCAGCTAGAGTCTTCCAGCCGGGTCTGGATGTCCTTCAGGAATCCTTCAAGTTCGGGAGATAGCTCGGAGGCGCCCTCGGGCTGCTGGCCTTCCTCAGAATCGTAGGCGCGCTCCAGTTCCGCCACGATGGCCTGGAGCTGCGGGTTCTGGGCGACCGAGTCGTCCATGGCCTCCCGCTGACGCCGGCTCTCCTCGTCTAGAGGCCCGAGGTCAACGTCGAGAGCGTAGATACGAGAGAGCAGCTCGACCAGCGCCAACGTCCCGCAGCAATCGCGTTCCAGCTGGATGTAAGCCGGAAGCTGGACGATGATGGTCGCTGTCTCCATGCCCTCAGCCGCTGCCAACTGCGGCATTGTCGCCAGGATTGTGGTCGGGCCCTCGTAGACGCTTTCCCTTACGCCGGAGCGCCGCGCTTGATCGCGCAGGGCGTCCGCAGTCGCGCCGCCGCTGGCGACCGCCGGACGCGTGTGTGGGACGGGGGCGTACATCGAGCCGACCAGCGTGTACTGATGCACGCCCAGGAGGCGAATAAGGGCGAGCAACGCGTCCACATAGTCTTCGCCGCGTGAGTGCGGCTCCAGGGCGTGAAGGAAGAGCCAGTCCTCGCCGGCGGGCGACCTGGCGCTGCGCAGGAAAGTGTTCGGGACGGCCACATGACGCTCTCCGTCGCGCCGAAAGAGCATCGGCCGGTAGCGGCTGAAGTCGTAGAAGTTGCCGGGCCGGCGAAGCTTTGCGATCTCTTGGGCGCCCCACTGCTGCTCAAGAAAGGCGAGAGTCATGGTCCCGACGGAGCCGACGTCTATCCAGGGCTGGAGGGCGATGAGCAGGCGGGGCCGTTCGAGAGCCGGCAGCGGCTCAACTAACTCGAAGTGGCCCTCTGAGGCAGTCATACCAGCGTCGTCAGTTGCGTTTCCGCGTCGCGGACAGCTGAGAGGAAAGCACCGCGGGCCATCAACGAAGACTCGTTGGCGGCGCGCGCGGCGAACAGGTCTCGCCACAGTTCCCAGACCTCGCGGTTGTGCGGCTCGCCCTTGCGGACGAAGTCCACGAGGTGGCAGGCGAGCTGAAGATCGCCTGCGTCGCGCAGCTGCCGGGCTCGCGACAGGATCGGCGCTGCTCCGGTAGCGGCAATGAGTGCGGCGGCGACCTCGTGCGAGTGGGCGGGCAGAATATTAGCTGGGTCGCCGTCATACCAGCCTCCGTAAAAGCGGTAGACGTTGCGAGCGATGAACTCGGGATGGTCGTAAATGGGCTGGAGCCAGGGCTTGTCCGTGGGTGGCCAATCGATCTGACGGATGATGTCTTCCAGCCACTTGCCCTCGTTCATCCCAGTCACAACCTGGTCGTGAATCGAGCGCAGGAAGTGGGCAGTGGTGAGCAGCGCCTCCTGGATACGCTCCTCTCCTGAGAGGGCGGGACCGTGTCCGGGTAGCAGATGGAGTGGACGCAAAGCGGCCATCTTCTCGAGGCCGCATGCCCAGTCCAGTGCGTATCGCTGCACCTTGTACGGGTTGCCGGCGTTGGGAGAGCACCAGACGAAGGTGTCGCCGGCGCAGAGCGCGCGCTGCGAAGGGCACCAGACCCACGTCTCGTCGTCCGTCTCGCCCCGGCAGTGGTGCAGCTCGAAGACGGTGCCGCCGACGATCGTGGTGATCGCGTGGTCGTAGGTTGTATCGGGGTAGGTCAGGGCGGCTTCAGAGAACGGTTTGGCGTCTGCGGGAAGGTTGAACTGGATGCGGTTGATGTGGTCGTTCTGGCGGGCCAGGAGGTGGTAACGGTCGAAGCGCGCCGGCAGGTCGCGATGCGCGATGATTCTCGGCCGCATGTCGCCCCGGCTCTCCGCCTCTGCGAGGATAGCTTCGGCTCCGGTCACGTGGTCAATGTGTCCGTGGGTGTAGATGATGGCTTCTACGGGCGCCTGTGTGTAATTCGCGCGCAGGCCGGAGAGAATCGCGGGCGTGAAGCGTTGCTGTGCCGTATCTACGATGAGCACGCCGTGATCGCCGATGAAGGCGGTGGAGTTCCCGAGTGCCGGGAAGAAGGCAATTCGCTCAGTGACCAACTGGGGCCGGCCAAGATGGAAGAAGGCAGCCTGCTCCGGCGGAAGGTTGCGCGCGGAGCTGAAGTCAAGGCGTTCGGATTGAACTTGTTGCGACATGAGGTTTCCTCCCCGGAAGTGAGCACAGTATAGCGC
>Ga0137369_10006538_pt1 | contig 11764 bp, 8 predicted proteins | sample SagtaG_12_FD_104918 | JGI IMG/M metagenome (GOLD analysis project Ga0137369, IMG submission 104918) | Vadose zone soil microbial communities from Sagehorn Ranch, Mendocino, California, USA - Sage1_L_113_16 metaG | ecosystem: Environmental > Terrestrial > Soil > Vadose zone | place: USA... | reverse complement strand
GTTTCGCTGTCGCACTGTATTTTCGTCAGCGGCCACAGCTGGCTCTCCTATCCCTACGGCGACGATCTAAAGATCATTGCCGATTCTGGCGCATCGGTGGCGTACAGCCCGCTCAAGTATTTGAAGCTCGGCATCGTCATGGAGTCGTTCGATAAATATCGCAAAGCCGGCATCAACATGGGCATCGGCACAGATACTTTCCCCAAGGATATTCTTTCCGACATGCGTTATGCCGCGATGGCTTCGCGCGTCGCCGACAAGAGTTTTCTCGCCGGCCATCCGCGCGACGTATTCAACGCGGTGACCTTAGGCGGCGCGAAGATGCTAGGACGGGACGATTTGGGTCGGTTGCAAAAAGGCGCGAAAGCCGACATCACGATCGTCAATCTCCGTGATATCGCCTTCGGCGCGGTGCGCGACCCGATCCGCTCGCTTATGGAAACCGCCGTGAGCCGCGACGTCCGGACGGTGATCGTGGACGGTGAAACGCTGGTCGACAACGGCAAATATCTGCGCCTCAACGAAGACGAGCTGCTCGACAAAGTCCAAGCCAAGGGCGAACAGATTTGGGACAGCGTGCCCAAATGGCACTGGACGGGCAAGGCGATCGACGAGGTTGTGCCGCCGAGTTTTCGGATGAAGTAGAATTTTGACCTGCTAGCCAATCCGTTTCGAGTGACCGAGATACGCCATGACGAATTGGCATATCAGCTGCACGGCGCTATTTCCTCAAGAACCTGTCTACTGAAGAGATACTCAGACACGCTAGAATTCTTTCTTGCGAACAGCGGTGGCGTCAACGTGAATTTGAAACTCACCCTCCTACAAGTTAGGCGCTACTCCCCGTCGTCTCGACTAAACGCCGCAACTTGAATACCAGTCCTTTCATTTCCTCAAACCCCCTCTGCCAGAATTCTGCATCGTGAATGTTCACGCCGAGCGGATTCAGCAATGTCTGCGGGGTGTCCGATCCGCCGGCTTCAAGAAGAGTGAGATATTTCGGAATAAAACTTTTACCTTCGTTCTTGTACATGCGATAGAGCGCAAGGACCAGGAGTTGGCCGAAGACGTAGCTGTAGCAGTAGAAGCGCGAATGAATGAAGTGCGGAATGTATGACCAGCCCCAGCGATAGCCTTCGGACATGTCCACGGCGTCGCCGTAGTATTCTCGGTTGGCTTCAAGCCACAGGTTTCCGAGCGCGTCCGGCGTGAGCCGTTTTTCTTTTCTGGCGGCGAAGGCTAGTTCTTCGAAGCGAGTCAGCACGTTTTGGCGAAAGACGGTGGCGAAAATATCTTCGATCTTACCTGCGATCAGCGCTATCTGTACCTGCGGATCGGTTTGCTGCCCGAGCAAGTAATCGAAAACCAGCATTTCAGCGAAGACCGACGCGGTTTCCGCTATTGTGAGCGGTGTGTCGTAGTCGAAATAGTTCTGTGTGCGGCTGAGACAACCGTGCATTCCGTGGCCCAGTTCGTGGGCGACGGTCATGACGTCGCGTAGGTTGTCGTCGTAGTTGCAGAGAATATACGGATGTAGCTGTGGTGATGGTGAGGCACAAAAAGCGCCGCCACGTTTGCCCTTGCGGATTTCGGCGTCAATCCAATTTTTGGCGAAAAATTCCGTGGCAAGTTGCCGAAAGCTCGGATCGAAACTTTCGAACGCTTCGATAATTACCTGCTGCGCTTGAGGGTAAGGGAACGGTCTGACTTCTTTGCCAACCGGCGCATATTGATCGTAGAGAGCGAGTTTTGGGAGCTGAAGCAATTCGGCTTTGAGGCGAAAGTAATCTTGTGCCAAACCGTAATTCGACTCCGTCACGCCCATCATCGTTTTCACCGCTTCGCCATCAATTTGATTAAACAGATGGCGTTGAGACATTGGATCCGGATAGGCGCGCAGCCGGTCCATGGTCAAATGATCCTGAATCAGCGTGTCATAGGTAAACGTCAGCACTTGGCCGTGTTGCGACAAGCCTTCATAGAGCGTGTCCATTGCACGTCGACGCAGGGCGCGGTCAGGTTCGTGCAGCAGTGACAGTATCTGGCTGAGATTCAGGTCTTCTTTCTTGTTCTCTTTTTCGAAAGAAAACGTGAGCCCCGACGTGATCTCGGAAAACAGCCGGCCGAAGGCGTTGCGACCGGTATTGTCTTTTTCGTTAATGAGTTTTTCTTCCAGCTCGGTGAGCGTATGCGGCCGATACCGGCGCAAGTTTGCGAGATAGTGTTTGTACGTCTTGAGCAGAGGATCGCCGGTGAGCCGGTTAGCTGTTTCATCATCGAACCTTAGCCATTCAAGCTCGAAAAAGAGCAGTTGGTTTCTTATCTCCGTCGATCGCTGCTCCACGCGTTGCTCCAAGTCCTGATACTCAGGATTGGCAGTGTCGGCGGCGTAGAGGAGACCGGCGTAACTTCCGACTCGACCCAGAGCTTCATAAATCGTCTCCAGTTCTTCGAGCGCCTCAAGCAGACTGGCTGCAGTGAGAGTTTTCGGCTGTTCGATCTGTGAGCGGAAGCGCTTCGCAAACGCCTCGGCGCCCGCGTCACAGGTTCTTAGCGTCGCCTCGATCTTTGGATCGTCATAGGCGGCAAAGAGATCGTTCAAATTCCATCTGATTCCTTCGGCGCTTTTGGAGGTCATAGAGACATTGTTCCTTTCCAATTCCGCGGTTCGACCTGGTTAGCACGTGGCAAGAATCACTGCTCTGGTTCCCGTGCATCGAATCGCTCCATAGCGTCGTGCCAATTCGGCGGCACCGCCGAGCCGATGATTTCCCAGCGCACGAAATAGGTACCGGCCATGAGACGGCGCGGGATAACCATGGTTTCCCCGGTGTGGATCTTTGTGGACGAAACTCATCAATGAAACTTCGTCTTGCCAAATTGAAAGAGTCCAAAATCGTTTGGCGACCACGTGGGTGAACAAAGAATAACCGAGCGGGCCGCGCGCTGATTTCAGCGGGGTTTGGATGCGCCGGGTGCAGCAGAAAAATTGCGGCATCGCCCAAAACTTTTAGGCGGCAGGTTGGAGAGAATGGCTACGTATTCCTTCTCCGGCGCCGGCTTCACCAAAGATGTCCACGTTGTTTCAGCCATCGGCCATGTCGTACTGAGCTTAGAGTTGAACTGCAGATGAATGAAAGATATAGCACAAAAGAATTACGCCTGAAGAGAGGAGCCCCATCGTGGCGGATTTATCAGATCTCAAGTCAAAACTCGCGATGTCGTCGCGAATGCTGTTTAACGCGGGGTTGGTCGATTATAGCGGTCATATCAGCGCGCGAATTCCCGGTTCGGATCGTCTCTTGATCCTTCCGCATCCTGTCAGTCGAGCGCTGGTGAAGCCAGATGACATGGTCGTTACAGACTTCGACGGCAAGCTGATCGAGGGCAAGTACAAAGCTCCGTCGGAGGTTTTCATGCATGCGCGCGCGTACAAAGCGCGCGGCGACATCGAGAGCGTCGCTCATCTGCACAATCACATGGTCGCCACTCTCACCATGGTGGATAAACCCTTTTATCCCGCCTCATCCAACCCGGGCGCTTTTTTCGGTCCCGGCCCCTTGCCCGTTTACAAGGATCCTGCGCTGATTCATACGATTGAGCAGGGTGACGCGGTCGCTAAAGCTCTCGGCAAGGGAGACGCCGTGATGCTTCGGGGCCATGGATCTATGGTTGTCGGGCAGGCCATCGAATGGGTATTTGCGGCCTGTGTTGATTTGGAAGAAGCTGCATCGCGATTTTACCAAGCTTCTGTTTTGGGGCCCGTGTTGGTTTACAGCGATGACGAAACTCAACGGGTGATGAAAGGCCGGCGCAAGGATTCCGTCGTGCAGAAGATTTGGGATCACAACGTCGCCAAGAGCAAATTGGTCGGATTGATGAGCGGAATTTAGCAGTTTTTCGGCTCAATGATCCTGTTACACGAGGACGTTTTGTCTAAGTTCCCGTCTTAAAGGTCCGGTTTTTGACTGATGCCATTGCTAGAACCGGCCAATCTGAAGGGTTTCACCCACAACTTCCAACTTAAGCTTGCTAATTCTTCACCTTAGTCGGTGTAGTGGCATTTTCCTCCATCCACCGCTGGGGTAAATAATTCTTGCAAGCTACCAGTGCCTGTGGTATAGCTTCGATTCAAGTCCCCCAGGAGTGTATGTCCACGAATGTACGATGATTTCTTAGCTAGGATTCTCGAACCCGACATTTTTCTACCCTCCCAGTTCTACGGTTCGGGCGGCTTGTCGCGCAAGCTGGAAGGGGAAAAGCGGCTCATGATCGCGATTTTGAAAGACGCGGTCGAATGCTTGGATAAATATCGGAGTGTCAGGAGCAGCGCCGGCCGAAGCCAATATGAGAATGCCATCGAATGGGTCAAAGATACCGATACCGATTGGCTTTTTTCGTTTACCAATATTTGCGATTTGCTCGGTTTTGACCCGGATTACATGCGCGAAGAGCTGCTCAAGCGGGAAAACAGATATACCAGACCCGCGCGCCAAAGCGTGCTTTCATTTGCCGCCATGGATAGTCAGCAGTAAGCCTACCTCTTTCTGTTTTTCAGGGTTTTTAGTTCCTCTTTGACCAACTGACTGCGCGGCGAATTCTCGCCGAGAATCTTCAACGCCCTTTCAAAGTCGGCGATCGCTCGTTCGTCTTCATCCTGGAGCATAAAAGAGCGGCCGAGGTAATAGTAGCCGTCGCCACGACGATCAAGCTTGCCATAAACGATCCCAAGCCGATAAGGCGGCCGATCCCAGAGCGGCGCGAGATTCTGCGCATTGAGATATGCGCCCGCCGCGCTTCGCAGGTCGCCCACCTTTTCCAGCATTTCCCCTAGGTAGACATACGTCAAGGGCTCGTTTGGCTCCAGCGCCAATGAGCGGTCGAAAGCGGTTCGCGCGGCGTCGAACTCTCCAGTTTGCGAGTACAACCGGCCCAAGTCGCGTTGCAGGCCAGAATTGTCGGGCCGGAGCTGCCGTGACTTTTCATAATTGCGTTTAGCCTGCGGGAATTGCTCTTGAAGTTGCTGGGCAAAGCCGAGCAAATAGAGAAATTCAGGATTTTCGGGATTCTGTTGAACAAGTTTTTCATATTCGCTCACCACCGACTCACGCGTGGACCGCTCCATTCGGATGATCAGCTGGACTTTTTTCAACGACTCGGCGCTTTCCCCGCGGGGCTGAGTTGGGCCGAGCGATCGCACCACCAGTTCAGCGTTGGCCACCCGTTCTTGCGTGATGGGATGGCTCATGATGTAGGCGGGAACATCGATGGAATTCAGCGCTCGCTCTTGATCCAAGGATTTGAGAAACGCGATGGTGCCCTTGGGATCGAAACCGGCAGCCGCTATGTACCTCGTTCCCAAGGTGTCGGCTTCCATTTCTAGCTGCCGACTGTACGCGGCTTGGCGCGTGGCGGCGATCGCCTGGCCTACGACTCCGGCCGCTTGACCGCCACTGCCGGTCCGAGCCAACAACACCATGCTAAGCAGACTCAAGACGGAGATGGCATCGGGTCCCGATGAACGTGCCATGTGTCGGCCTTTCACGTGGACGATTTCATGACCTAGCACTCCGGCTAATTCGTCTGTGGTCTTCGCCCGCTCGATCAATCCCGTAAAAACGTAAATTGAACCGCCGGGAACGGCGAAGGCATTGAGCTGGGAGTCATCGACGACGAAGAAATGATAATCGAATGCTTGCGGTCCGGTAGCAGTCACAATGCGCCGGCCGATGCGGTCGACGTAGCGCTCTACCTCCGGATTGTTGACAAATTTCAGATGCTTCTTGGCTTCGCGGCGAAACTCTCGACTGATCCGGGTTTCCTCGTCTTCGCTGGGCGGACTGATCGAGGGAATGATCGGTGAAATGCCCGAACTACAGCCGGCGATCACAAACGCGACTAGAACAATCCATGCGCAACCAACCCGCCGTAAGCAACGCGACGGCGTGCGGCAATTTGTCATTGTGGGATTATAGAAACTACAGAGGCCTCCTTCAATAAGGGCGATTTCCAGCCTGGAGTTGACGACCACGGGCTGAGCCCATATTGTCTGATCTAATAACTTTTGAGGTGTGGATGATGGCGAGTCGCTTTGAAATTCCAGCGGATCAATTAACCTGGCACTGCGATCTCTCTTATCTGCCGTTCACCTGCACGGCCGAGATGACGCCATTGGAGGATTTTATCGGCCAGGACAGAGCGATTCGCGCCATTGAATTCGGTCTGGGCGTGAACAAACCAGGATTTAACATATTCGTCTCCGGGCTCACGGGGACTGGCAAGACGAGTATTATCAAGGCATTTCTCAAGAAGGCTACCGCCAAACAAGCGGCGCCGATCCTCGATGCTGCGAAACCGGAGGATTGGTGTTACGTCTACAACTTCACCGACGCGGATCGGCCTCAGGCGCTAAGAATTCGACGCGGTTGGGGTAAAGCGCTCAAATCGGACATGGAACAGCTCGTGCAAAATCTGCAGCGCGAAGCGAAAAAGATGTTTGAGAGCCACGAGTATGCACACCAACGCCAGGAGATGATCGACCAGCTGCAAAAAAAACAACAAGCGATGATGGAGGGGTTGATGGAGGAAGCCAACCGCAATGGTCTTGGGTTGCGGATGACCCCTTCCGGTATCGTGCTGTTGCCGATCAAAGACGGCAAACCCATGCAGGACTCGGATTTTCTGGCACTTTCAGCGGCCGAGAAGAAGCGATTGGAGGAAAATCGTAGCGAGATCGAAAAGAAAGTGGAGGACACGCTGCGAGAAGGCAAAAAACTCGAAAGAGAAATTGCTGAGAAATTGGAAACGGCTGAATCCCAGGCGGCCAATTATTTGGTGCGCTCGCCGTTCGCTCAGCTCAAGGAAAAATATCGCGAGTACCCCAAAGTGTTGCCTATCTCGACGGCGCGAGCAACCACATTCAAAAAAACCTGCCGCGCTTAAAAACTGGGGATGCCGGTCCGGCAGCGGGCCCGCTGGGGACGATGCAGCTCGGCGAAGCGCCAAGCGATCCATTCCTGCCCTATCGGGTTAATGTCTTTGTCGATAACAGCAATGCGCAAGGACCGCCGATTATCGTTGAGACCAATCCTACCTATCACAATCTGTTCGGAGTCATCGAAAAGAAACCGATTGTCGGCGGCTACGTCACCGACTTCACGTTGATCAAGGCGGGCTCGATCAGTCGCGCGAACGGCGGGTATCTCGTGCTCTACGATCGCGACGTGCTGTCAAACGCGGGAGTCTGGGAGGCGCTTCAGCGAGTGATCAAGAACCGCGAGTTGAGAATCGAGGAACCGGGCGCGTTCTTCGGCTTCATTCCCCCTCAAGGCCTCCGACCCGAACCGATTCCGACCGACACGAAGATCATCATGATCGGCGATCCATCCCTGTATCGGACCCTGGCTTCTTTGGATCCGGATTTTCGCGAGACATTCAAAGTCAAAGCGGATTTCAATTTTGAGATCGATCGAACCCAGGAAAATATCACGGCGTTCGCGTGTTTCATCAGCGATTATTGTAATCGCGAAGGCTTGCGTCATTTCGATACTGAAGGAGTCGCGAGAGTCATCGAGCAATGCGCTCGGCAGGTGGAAGACCAGAATAAGCTTTCGACGCGGTTCAGCGATATGGTCGATCTTTTAGTGGAAGCCGATTTCTGGGCCGGAAAGGACAACGCCGACTTGGTGTCTGGAAGACATGTCGAGCAGGCCATCGTCGAAAAGACTTTTCGGCTGAATCTCGTCGAGAAACGCTTGCAAGAGCTCATCGCCGAAGGAACCGTATTGGTCGACGTCGATGGCGCAGTGGTTGGACAGGTGAACGGTTTGGCTGTGTATCAAATGGGCGATTTCAGTTTCGGCAAGCCGTCGCGGATCACCGCGAAGACGTTCATGGGACGGGGCGGCATTGTTAATATCGAGCGCGAATCCAAGCTCAGCGGCAAGACTCACGACAAGGGCGTGTTGATTCTCGCCGGCTACTTGGGTGGCAAGTACGCCCAGCAAAGTCCGCTGTCGCTTTCGAGCAGCGTCTGTTTCGAGCAGTCCTATGACGGCGTTGATGGCGACAGCGCTTCGTCGACCGAGCTCTACGCGATTTTGTCGAGCTTGTCAGAGATCCCGATCGCACAAGGAATCGCTGTCACGGGATCGGTCAATCAGAATGGCGAAGTCCAGGCGATCGGTGGGGTCAATCAAAAAATCGAAGGCCATTACGATGTCTGCCGCCTCAAGGGATTCAACGCCAAACAGGGCGTCATGATTCCCCGCGCCAATTTGCGCAGTTTGATGCTTCGGCCCGACGTCGTCGAAGCGGTCAAAGCCGGCAAATTTCATATTTACGCGGTAAACACGATCGACGAAGGAATTGAAGTCTTAACCGGAATTTCGGCGGGCGAGCGCGCCGGCGACGGCTCTTATGCAGAGGGATCGGTCAATAATCGGGTACAGAAAAAGTTGCAGCAGTTCACCAAGCAGCAGCAAAAAATATCCGGAGGGACTGAAAAAGAATCAGCGGTCGCGAGCTCCGAGTAATTTTCCGAAAATCGCCTCAGGAAGTAGGCCTTCCGGTCGCAGCCGAGGTGTTTCTGTCTCAATTGTCGCCGGCGCCAGTGTCATTGGATGGCAGTTCCAATGTCCTATTATGGAACTGTCCGGTCAGCCTTCCCTCTACGGTCTAGCGCTTCGATCGATGCTTCAATCGTGGTTTGGCACTGCAGTTGACCGCCTTGCCAGTCTAGCCTTCGCGCGCGTTGCTTGACTCCGGCCTGACTCCGAGAGGGAAGGAAAGCTGCAGGGTTTTGCCCTTGCGGAGAATCGTCAGACGGACCACCCGTCCAGCCTCCAAACCCCCGATCATGCGGGCCACATCGCGCGGGCTGTCGACTTGGGTGTCGTTGACCGAGAGAATGACGTCCTGTTTCTGAATTCCGCCGCGCGCTGCCGACTGTCCAGGCAAGACCGAACTAACCACGACTCCCTTCGCCGGAAATATTCCGAGACTTCTTGCCTGGTCCATCGAAATATCGGACATCTGCACGCCCAGCCATCCCCAGGCGAACTTCTCGCCGTTGGCCAGACGAGGAAGGACGCGTTTGATAATGTTGATCGGCGTGGCGAAACCCATGTTGCCACGCTCGGACGCCATGGTGATCATGCCGATCACGTGTCCCTTGCTGTTCAGTAGCGGACCGCCACTGCCACCTGGATAGCCGCCGGCGTCGGTCTGGATGAATTCATAACTTGCCGAGTCGGGGTAGCTGCGTCCGGAGCGGCTGATGATGCCTAAATTCATCGAGCTCTCGCGACCGAATGGATAACCGAAGAGAGCCGTTAAATCGCCCACACGAATCGCGTCGGAATCGCCCAGCATCAGGATTGGAAGTTCTCGCTCGGTGTGGATTTTGAGAATCGCCACGTCGATCTGACTATCGGCGGCGACGACTCGCGCCGGCAAGCGTTGCAAGTCTGCGAGCCGGATTTCAATTTCTTTGGCCTTATCGACGACGTGTTGGGCCGTGAGAATGTAACCCTGTGGGTCGATAATGAAACCGGAGCCGCGACTACCTTGGGATTGACTCTGGGCCGTTTTGGCTTCCGCTCCGGTGACACGGATCTGCACGATCGCCGGCCGAGATTGATCGGCCAATTGGACCAACGCTCGATTGAGCCGGTCCAACTCTGAATCAACGGTGGCGGGCTGTGCATCGCGCCAATTAATCACGGCCGTTCGGGTTGGCGAATCTTGCGCCGAGAGAGCGGCCGGTGAAATAGCGAGGATAAGTGTGAACAAAGTCAATGCAGACTTCACGGTCAAGCCTCCAAAAATTCTGGCTGCATTTCCTTTACCGGAAAGCGCTGTCTTGCTCAAGAAGGCAAGGCCGCTGTGATTGCAATTCGATCGGTGGGATGTGTTATCCTGCATGGCGATGAGCGGTTTGCCGCAAAAGATCGTGTTGATTACGGGCGGAAGCGGCGGTCTTGGCCGAGCCTTGGCGCGCGCTTTTGCGGTGCATGGATGCCGTGTTGTCATCGCGGCCCGCGATGAGTCGAAGCTCCATGCGACGGCGGCAGAAATTGCCAACAAGGGCGGCCAAGTGCTTCCATTGCTGTGCGACATTACGGATCGACAGCAAGTAAAACGCCTCGCGGAACAGATCACTTCACGGTGGGGTGCGGCGCAGATCCTCATCAACAATGCCGGCATCGCTCGCGCTGTAAACTTTGCTGACATGGCAGACGATCTGTGGGATCAAACGCTGGAGACGAATCTGACGGGTGCGTACAATTGCTGTAAAGTTCTTTTGCCGGGCATGATTCAAGCCCAATGGGGGCGCATCATCAACATCGCTTCGACGACGGCGAAAGTCGGCTACAGCCACGTCACCGCTTATGCAGCGTCGAAGCACGGACTGCTCGGCTTGACGCGCTCATTGGCGCTGGAGACGGCGCGACAAGGAATTACAGTGAATGCCATCTGCCCCGGTTACATCGACGACGAGCGCACGCACGAGAACGCCAGAATTTTCGCGCAAAGGACTGGAAAAAACATCGACGAAGTTCTCAGACTCTTCGCCGCCAGCGCCCCGCAAAATCGTTTGATCGCTCCCGAGGAAGTGGCGCCGCTGGCGCTCCTGATGGTTTCGGAGAAGCTTGCAGGTATGACCGGACAGGCGATCAACGTCGACGGCGGCGCCGTGATGGCCTAAAAACACGGGGTAATGGAGTGTTGGAGTATTGGAGTGATGGTCAGGATTCAAACTTCCCGGCACTCCACCACTCCCGTATTCCGGTTCGGTAGAGGGTTGTCTCATGGTGTATTCAAGTTTCATCTACGAGGTGACGGACGGTATCGCGACGATTCGCCTTAACGATCCCGAGCGACTGAACGCATTGACTTTCGAAACCTACACGGAGTTGGAACGGGTGTTTGCAGCAATGGCAAACGATTCCGCGGTTAAGGTTGTTGTTCTCACCGGCAATGGCAAAGGTTTTTGTTCCGGCGGCAGCGTGCATGAAATCATCGGCAAGCTTATCGAGATGGCCAGCGAAGAACAGCATCGCTTCACCCGGCTTACCTGTGACGTGGTTAAAAACATGCGCAAGCTAAAAAAGCCGATTATCGCGGCGGTAAACGGTATTGCCGCCGGCGCCGGCGCGGTGTTGGCGTTGGCGAGTGACCTTCGCCTGTTGTCGGAGCGTGCCAAGTTCGCGTTTCTTTTTACCAAGGTGGTATTATCGGGTGCAGACATGGGCGCGTGTTACTTGCTACCCCGAATCGTTGGACAAGGTCGGGCGACAGAGCTCTTATTCACCGGTGAGACCATTGACGCGCAGGAATGCTTCCGCATCGGTTTGGCGAATCGGGTTGTCGAACATGACAAGCTGTTGAATAAAGCATACGGCTTGGCCCGAGAATTGAAAAATGGGCCGCTAGCCGCGTTGGGGATCACGAAAGACGCGCTTGAACGTGAAGCCGATATGGATTTGGATCACGCGCTGGAAGCAGAAGCTAAGGAGCAAGCGCGCTGCATGCAATCGGCCGATTTCAAGGAAGGCTATCGAGCCTTCGTTGAGAAACGGCCGCCGAGATTCGACCGATCGTAGAATGACCAAAACGATGGCGCCATTCTTCAGCGAATACCATTCGGCCCTGCGCGCGCAGGCACGCGAGTGGGCAAAGGAAAATCTGTTTCATGTTCACGATTCCCATGACACAGTCGAGCAACGGGCGATTGGGCTGGTGCAAGCGCTTGGTCGCTACG
>Ga0137369_10006534_pt1 | contig 11768 bp, 9 predicted proteins | sample SagtaG_12_FD_104918 | JGI IMG/M metagenome (GOLD analysis project Ga0137369, IMG submission 104918) | Vadose zone soil microbial communities from Sagehorn Ranch, Mendocino, California, USA - Sage1_L_113_16 metaG | ecosystem: Environmental > Terrestrial > Soil > Vadose zone | place: USA... | reverse complement strand
GACCTCGTGGAAGTAGATCAGGTTGCGATAGGCGCGCCGGGCCCATGTCTCCGGGGGGCGATGGACGTCCTCCGGAAACACCGTGATGGCCACCGGGAGCGAGATCTCGGCGGTCTTCTGCGCGGCCGCAACGATGACGCTGCCTCTTCCGCCGTTCTCCCAGTACAGCCGCGCTGCCGAGGTCGCGCTGTTCGTCAGCCAGTACAGCGTGATTCAAGCCCACAACCGGCTGCGCTGGCCGCTAGGGCGCCCGCGCGCCGCGGTGCGCAGGCGGGCGCACGTCCCGTCAGCCGCGTGCCGCGTCCTCGTCCTCACCGTCGATGCACTGGTCCATTTCGAGGGCCGGCAGCGTGTGCGCGGGCCGGCCCACCGGCCGCGCGGGGACGCCGGTGCCGATCGCCGCCGTGCTTCCCTGTCCCGCCGAGGGCGCGAGCACCGAAACGCGGGGCAGGGGTTCGGGCGAGGGCGGACTACGACCGGACGACCATGAAGTGGAAGACCGCCCGGTCGTGCCACAGGTCGAACTGGGTTTCGGGCGTCCACGTCGCGACGGCGCGATCGCCCGCTATTCCAGCCCGAATTCACGCATCAGCCGCCACAACGTCGTGCGGCTCACGCCGAGCGCCTCGGCGGCCGCGCTGCGCCGTCCTCGCGCGCTCCTGAGCGCGCCGATCACGTCCTCGGCGCGCGGGTAGATCCGCGTCACGCTCCGCGCGAGCTCGGCCGGGCCCGGAGACGGTGGCGAGCGGGTCGCCAGGGCGGACCCGAGCTCGTCGACGGCGGCCGCGGGCGTCACGTTCTGCGCGCCGGGCGTGGACGGGGCGCCCGTGATCTCGGGGGGCAGGTCCTCCACGTGGATCGTCTGGCCGTCGCACACGGCGGTCGCGTACTCGAGCGCGTTCTCGAGCTGCCGGACGTTGCCGGGCCAGTCATGCTCGAGGAGCGTCCGCATCGCGCTCCCCGACAGCCGCAGCAGGCGCGAGCGGCGCTCGCCGATGCGATCGAGCACGTGGCCGACGAGCAGGTCGAGGTCCTCTCTCCGCTCCCTCAGCGGGGGCAGGCGCAGCGGCACCACGTTGAGGCGGTAGTAGAGGTCGTCGCGGAAGAGCTTCTGGGCCACGGCGCGCACGAGATCGTGGTTCGTGGCGGCCACGACCCGCGCTCGGAACGGCTGCGAGCGGACGTCCCCCACGCGCTCGAACTGCCGCTCCTGGAGAACGCGCAGGAGCTTCACCTGGAGCTCCAGCGGGAGGTCCCCGATCTCGTCGAGGAACAACGTCCCGTCCGCGACGACGTCGAAGCGGCCCGGCTTGTCCCATCCCGCCCCCGTGAAGGCGCCGCGGACGTGCCCGAACAGCTCGCTCTCGAGGAGGGTGCCGGGCAGCGCGCCGCAGTTCAGGGCGACGAACGGTCGATCGGCGCGGTGCGAGCGCGCGTGGATCGCCCGCGCGACGAGCTCCTTGCCGGTGCCGCTCTCACCGGTGATGAGCACCGTCGCGTCGCTGTCGCGCAGCTGTTCGAGCATGTCGAAGACGCGCCGCATCGCCGCGGACCGCGCCACCATCCCCTCGAAGATCGTGGCGCGCTGCGGGTCGGACCCCGCGGCGGTGGGCGGCTCGGGGCGGATGACGAGGACGAACGCCGCCACGTCGACGTCGGACTCGCACGGGCCCCCCGGGGCGATGGGCGCGCCCGTGATCGAGACCCGCAGCCGGGTACCAGCGGCAGGGGTGACGATCCCGCGCCAGCCCTCCTGACGCCGGCCCTCGAGCAGCGCGCGCCCGAAGGGCGCATCGGGTTCGAACAGGCCCGCGCCGAGGACGGAGGCCGCGGGCCTGCCCCGCAGCTGATCGGCCGGGCGCCCGATCAACTCGGCGAGGTTCTGCGACACGCGCTGGATACTGAACGCGCGATCGACGACCGCGATCGCACGACCGAGAGACGCCATCAACCACTCGGCGCCCCGCCACGGGGCCTCGCCGCCGCAGGCGAGCGTCTCGTCGTGCTCCGGCGGCGCGTCGAGCGCGTTGCAGATCTCGACGGCGCCGACGACCCGCCCGAGGCGATCGCGGATCACGGCGGCCCGCTTGCGGACGCGCAGCTTCGACTCGTCCTTGCGGAAGATCTCGAGCGACGCCGCGCCGACCCTCCCGCGCTGGAAGACGCGGCACGCCTCGAGACAGCGCGGGCAGCGGAACGCGGCAAGGCAGTCCCGGCCCAGCACCTCCTCGCGCGAGAACCCGGTGAGCTCCTCCGCGCGCTTGTTGAAGAGGAGGAGGTTGCGGTCGGGATCGACGACGAAGACCGCGTCGGAGCTGCCGTCGGTGACGAGGTCGAGAAAGGCGGCCGCCCCCTCGGCCTCGCGGACGAGCCGCATCAGCCCCCGCCGCGCGGCCTGGATGCGCGTTTGAGCCGACGTCCTCGCCATGCGACCCCCGTGTAACGTGACGGAACGAGCTGGAACCGACAGTAACGAATTGAAACGACGCGAGCAACTGCGCGTTTCGGCGCAGGCGACAACCCCACGAGTCACGGCGGGTTGGCCGCCGCGAGCCTCTATCGCGCCGGCTGGCACGGGCGGTGCTGAGCGTTGCGGCCCGGTGCAACGGAATTCTCAATATTGCGACATAGCGCAATCCGAACATCGCGCCGATGGCCCGGCCCGACTCGGGCCGGCGAGCGAGCGGATGAACCGCAAGGTCGTCCTCCTGAAGTCCGTCGCGCATCCGATCCGGCTCGGGATCCTGAGCATGCTCGCCCGGGGACCCACGCGCGTCGGGGCGCTGGCCGCCGGGCTCGACATCCCGCAACCCATCGTCTCGCAGCAGCTCCGCGTCCTGAGGATGACCGGAGTCGTGAGCGTCGAACGGCACGACGGCCTCGCCATCTACAGCCTCCGCGACCCGCAGCTGCGGGTCCTGCTGAACTGCATCGAGAACTGCTGTCGGGAGCCCTGACACGAGCGACCGCCGCGCCACGCGGCAGCCGAGGAGCAGCAATGTCCCGAGAGATGAGCCGCAGGAAGTTCCTCGCCGTCACCGGTGGCGCGATCGTGGGCGGTGCCGCCGCGAACGCCTTCCCCGGGTTCATGACGAGCGCGAGCGCCCGCGACGCGAAGGGGGGCGAGCCCGACCGCGTCGTGCCGACGTTCTGTGAGCTCTGCTTCTGGAAGTGCGGCGTGCTCGCGTACGTGAAGGACGAGCGCGTCGTCAAGATCGAGGGGAACCCGCGCCATCCGCTCTCGAACGGCATGCTGTGCCCACGCGGCGCGGGCGCCGTCGGCGCGCTCTACGACCCGGATCGCCTGCGCCAGCCGCTCCTCCGCGTGTCCGAGCGCGGCGAGCAGAAGTGGAAGGCGGTGAGCTGGGACGAGGCGCTGGACTTCACGGCGAAGCGCCTCGGCGAGGTCAAGGAGAAGTTCGGCGCCGGCAGCATCGTCCTCTTCTCGCACGGGCACGGCGGCGGCTTCTTCAAGACGCTGCTCAAGGGCATGGGCAGCGGCAACGTCGTCGCGCCCTCGTACGATCAGTGCCGCGGCCCGCGCATGGCGGCCTTCGGCCTCACGTACGGCGCCGACCCGGGCGCCATCGAGACGCTCGATCTCGCGAACTCGAAGGCGATCGCCTTCATCGGGACCCATCTCGGCGAGAACATGCACAACACGCAGGTGCAGGACGTCTCCGCCGCGAACGCCAAGGGCGCGACGTTCATCACCGTCGATCCCCGCTTCTCGATCATCGCGAGCAAGTCGAAGTACTGGCTGCCCATCAAGCCCGGCACCGACACCGCGCTGCTCCTCGCGTGGGCGAACGTGCTCATCGGCGAGGGGCTGTACCAGAAGGAGTTCATCGAGAAGAACGCCATCGGGTTCGCGGAGCTCGCGAAGCACGTGGAGGACAAGACGCCCGAGTGGGCGTACCTCCAGACCGGCATCGAGCCGCAGCTCATCCGCGACACCGCGCGCGAGCTCGCCCGGGCCGCGCCCGCGGCGCTGGTGCACCCCGGCCGCCACGTCGTCTGGTACGGCAACGACACGCAGCGCGCGCGCGCCGTCGCCATCGTCAACGCGCTCCTCGGCAACTGGGCGAAGCCGGGCGGCTTCTACCTGCCCGCCACGCTCGACGTGCCGGAGTACAAGACGCCGGCCTTCCCGCCGGCGGAGCACTTCAAGCCGGCCCAGAAGTTCCCGATGGCGAGCAGCGCGCTGGCCTATGACGCCTGCACCGCCACGGCCGGCATGCCGGACGATCCCGCGTCGGTGAAGGCGTGGATCGCCTACGGCTGCAACGTGCCGCTCACGCTGCCGAACACCGCGAACGTCATCGAGACGATGAAGAAGCTCGAGCTCGTGGTGGCGATCGACACCATGCCGGCCGAGATCACGGGCTGGGCCGATGTCATCCTGCCGGAGAACACGTACCTCGAGCGCCACGACGAGCTGCACAACCCGCCGTTCCGCACGCCGTACGTCGCCATCCGCCAGCCCGCGGTCGCGTCGATGTACGACACGAAGCCGGGCTGGTGGATCGCCAAGCAGCTCGCCGAGAAGATGGGGCTCGGACAGTACTTCCCGTGGAAGGACGCGAAGGAGTACCTCGGCGGACGCGTCGCCGCGGCCGGGCTCGACTTCGCGCAGCTCGAGCGCGACGGGGTGATCACCCGCCAGACGGCGAGCGTCTACGACACCTCGCCCGAGCTGACGTTCAAGACGCCGAGCAAGAAGATCGAGCTCTTCAGCAAGCCGCTCGCGGACGCTGGCCTCGACCCGCTGCCCACGTACGAGCCGCCGGAGGAGCCGCCGACCGGGTACTTCCGGCTCCTCTTCGGGCGCGCGCCGACGCACACGTTCTCGCGGACCACGAACAACCCGCTGCTGAGCGAGGTGTTCCCGGAGAACGAGCTGTGGATGAACGCGGAGATGGCGCAGAGCCTGGGGCTCCGCGCCGGCGACCGGGTCATGCTCGAGAACCAGGATCAGGTGAAGACCGGTCCCATCAAGCTCCGTGTCACCCAGCGGATACGGCAGGACTGCGTGTACATGGTCCACGGCTTCGGCCGCGAGGACCGGCGCCTCACGCGGAGCTTCGGCCGCGGCGCGGCCGACTCGCGGCTCATCACGCGCGTGAAGCGCGACCCGGTCATGGGCGGCACCGGGATGAACGTCAACTTCGTCACCGTCTTCCGGGAGGCGTGAGATGGCGCGCTACGCCATGACCGTCGATCAGCGGCTGTGCGTCACGTGCAACGCGTGCGTGATCGCCTGCAAGAACGAGAACGCGGTGCCCGCGGGCGCGGTCCGCTGCTGGACGGCGCAGGTCGAGCAGGGGCAGTACCCGAACCTCTCCATCGAGACGCGCAGCGAGCGCTGCAACCACTGCGAGAACGCGCCCTGCGTCAGCGCGTGCCCGACGCGCGCCAGCCACGTCGAGCCCGGCGGCTTCGTCGAGGTCTCGCCGGAGAAGTGCGTCGGCTGCAAGGCGTGCATCCTCGCCTGCCCGTACGAGGCGCGGTACCTGCACCCGAGCGGCTACGTCGACAAGTGCTCCTTCTGCATCCACCGCGTCCGCGATGGGAAGGACCCGGCCTGCGTCTCCGTCTGTCCGACGAAGGCGCTGGCGTTCGGAGATCTCGACGATCCTCACGGCGCCGTGCACCGGCAGCTCCAGACCCGCCGCTTCAAGGTCCTCAAGGAAGAAGAGGACACGCGGCCCAAGGTGTTCTTCCTGACCTAGCGGGAGGATTCGATGACCTCGGAACTCGACAGCGTGGGCGCAGGCGGGGCGGGCGCTGCCGCCGTGCAGCGGCTCTTCCGGATCGGAGGAGGGGACGCGCCGCACCAGGCGGCCGGCAAGCGCCTCCTGCAGGTCTTCGGCGTTCTGGCCGTGCTCGGGCTCGCCGGTGGCGCGGTGGCCTGGACGGGCGGCCATCACGTCCTCGGCACGACCGCGGAGATGCCGTGGGGGCTGCTCATCGCCACCTACGTCTTCTTCGTGGTCTCGAGCACCGGGCTCTGCCTCGTGAGCTCGCTCGGGCACGTGTTCGGCATGAAGCTCTTCGAGCCACTCGCGAAGCGCGCCATCTTCCTCGCGCTCGTGACGCTGCTCGTGGGCTTCGCGGTGATGAGCGCCGAGCTCGAGCACCCGGTGCTGCTGCTGAAGTGGGTGCTCCTCTCGCCGAACCCCACGTCGCCCATCTGGTGGATGGGGACGCTCTACGGCCTGTACATGATCTTCATCGCCGCGGAGCTGTTCTTCCTGCGCCGCGACGATCACCGGCGCGCGAAGGCGGCCGGGATCCTCGGGATCGTCGCGGCCGTCTCGGCCCACTCGAACCTCGGCGCCGTCTTCGGCCTCTCGCACGCCCGGCCGTACTGGTACGGCCCGCTCCTGCCCATCTACTTCATCGCGTCGGCGCTCCTGTGCGGCGCGGCGCTGCTCATCCTCGTCGTGTACCTCGAGGACTGGTACACGAACGATCGGAAGCTCCGCCCCGCGAACGAGCCGCTCGTCGCCGGTCTGGGGAAGCTCCTGACCCTGTTCCTGTCCATCGTCCTCTTCTTCACCGCCTGGAAGCTCATCGCGGGCGTCGCGGGGGCGCATCACCACAAGTACGAGGTCACGATGGCGATGCTGTCGGGGCCGCTCTTCTTCAGCTTCTGGTTCTTCGAGACCTTCCTTGGCCTCGCCGTGCCGCTGACGATCCTCCTCGGCTCGAAGGGTCGGCGGCCGGGCTGGATCGCGCTCGCGGCGGCGCTCCCGATGCTGGCCGTCTTCGTGATGCGCTACAACTTCGTGGTCGCGGGGCAGATGTTCTCGCTGAAGCCCGTGGTCGGGCCGAGGGACGAGCTCATCCGCTACGGACCGCCGTTCAAGGGCAACCCGGCGGGCTTCCTCCCGTACACCCCGTCCCTGGTCGAAATCGCGATCGTGGTCGGCGCGCTCGCGGGGGCCGTCGTGCTGTTCGTGATCGGCTCCCGCCTGCTGAAGCTGCACGAGGAGGCGTGACATGAGCGACAAGCCCGCTCCGTACTGGAACTCGTACAAGGCCGGCGTCGGTCTCGGCCTCGTCCTGCTCGCCTCATTCCTGCTCGTCGGCCGTGGCCTCGGCGCGTCCGGCGCCGCCACCCGGATCGCCACCTACGCCGTCCACAAGGCGGACGCCGCCGTGCACGGCGGGACCGAGGCGGAGGCGACCACCGCCGCGATGAAGAACGCGTACATGGCCCAGTACGTCAAGGGGCCGGAGGACGCGCTCGACGACTTCCTCGTCTACCTCCTGCTCGGGCTGCTCGTCGGCGGGTTCGTGAGCGGCGTCCTCGATCGCCGCTTCTCGTTCGAGATCACGCGCGGCCCCAACACCACCAACCGGAGGCGCCTGCTGCTGGCGGTGGTGGGCGGAGTGGTGGCCGCCTTCGGGGCGCGCCTCGCGCGCGGGTGCACGTCGGGGCAGGCGTTGACCGGCGGCGCCACGCTCGCGCTCGGGAGCTGGGCCTTCATGCTGGCGGTCTTCGCGGGCGGCTACGGGATCGCGTACTTCCTTCGCAAGGAGTGGATCTGATGAACGCCATCGCGCCGGTCGCCAAGATCATGGAGTGGGGCCCGTCGACGGAGGTCCTCCTCGCGGTCCTCATCGGGTTCGGCTTCGGCTTCTTCCTCGAGAAGGGCGGGTTCGGCAACTCCCGCGTCCTCGCCGGCCAGTGGTACGGCTACAACTTCGCCGTGCTGCGGGTCATGTTCACGGCCATCGCCACGGCGATGCTCGGGCTCTTCGGCCTGCACTACGCCGGCCTCGTCAACCTCGAGCTCGTCCACGTCAACGAGACGTTCCTCTGGCCGCAGATCGTCGGCGGGCTCATCTTCGGGTTCGGCTTCGCGATCGGGCAGTTCTGCCCGGGGACCGCCTTCGTCGGCGCCGTCACGGGCAAGATCGACGCGATGGCCTACGTCGGCGGCTTCTTCGCCGGCGCGATCCTGTTCGCGGTCGGGTTCCCGCTCGTGGCGCGGTTCTACGAGTCGTCGAGCATGGGACGCGTGCTGCTCTCGGACTGGCTGCACGTCCCGGCGGGCGTGGTGGTGTTCGCCGTGGTGCTCGTCGCCGTCGGCGCGTTCGTGCTCACCCACGTCCTCGACAAGAAGCTCGGCAACGCCTGACCCGAGAGGTCTCGCCATGATCACCCCTCGCCGTGTCGTCTTCTTCGCCGTGCTCGGGCTCCTCGGAGCGGGCCTCGCCGCCGTCTCCGTCCGCGGGGAGCCGCAGCGCCGCCTCTCGTCCCCGCTCGCCCCGTCCCCGGCCCAGGTGGTCACGCCCGCCGAGCTGGCGGGCTGGATCGTCGAGGGCCGCCGCGACTTCACCGTCGTGGACATGCGCTCCCGCGCGGAGTACCAGGCCGGCCACGTGCGGGGCGCGGTGAGCTGCGCCGCGTGCCACCAGGACCGCGCCGAGGGGCGGAAGGCGCAGGCGGACGAGGGCTTCGTGGACCTCGCGAGGAAGGTCGTGCTCTACACGCAGACCGGCCGCGAGCCCGTGGTCGTCCCGCGGGTGCTCCACGACAACCCCCGCGTCCTCCTCCTCTCCGGCGGCTACGACGGCTGGGGCCGCGACGTGCTCGCGCCCGTGGATCTCGCCGCGGCGAAGAGCGACGAGGACCTCGCGGCCGCGAAGAAGCGCGCCGCCGTCCGGTCGTTCTTCACCGGCGAGGCCGCGTCCGAGCGCCCGACGGCGAAGCTGCCGGTCGAGCCGGTGCGCCGGACCGGCCCGCACAAGGCCGGCAGCGCCGCCGAAGGCTGCTGAGCGCCGCGGTCAGCGCGGCGTCGCCGGCGCGGCCGGCCCCGGCACGCGGCACCGCGGCGTCGCGCGCGTCAGGCTCTCTCGGAAGCGCTGGTAGATGGCGCGGCCGCCGGGCGTCCGCGGGTCGTGGCAGGAAAGGCACGCGCCCACCGCGAGCGTCCGGGCCTGCGCGTCGCGGTCGAGCGGCGCCAGCGCGGCGCGGGTGGCGACGCCCGCCGGGGTCGAGAGGGAGAGGAACGGGATCCAGGCGTCCGCCGGCAGCCCATCCTGCCGCGATGGCGCGTAGGTCGGCTCGAAGCTCCAGCTCCAGCTCCCGCCGCGCCGGACGAGCGCGAGCTCGCCGTGGCCGTAGCCCAGCGCGAACGGATCGAGGTGACACGACGCGCAGCTCCGGCCGGCGCGGGTCGTCGTGTGCGGCACGGCGAGCGCGTACGCGCGCAGGAACCGCGTCTGCGGGCCGAGGAGCGCGCCGGCCGTCGCTGGCAGCTCCCGGGGCGCCGCCGCGCCCGGCGGGTTCAGCGTCAGGATCATGCCCGGCGCCACGGGCTCGATGCTCGCCGCGCCGTCCCGCGAGAGCACGCCCAGAGCGGGAGCGTCCATCCGCGGCGGCCCGTCGTACTCGACCCACGCGCCGGCCGTCTCGCGGCCGGTGCGCGGGTCGACGCGCGTGCCCTGCGCGTCCCACTGCGTGTGGCAGGCGGCGCAGGAGGTCACCCACGGCGTGTGGCAGGACTGGCACGAGAGCCTCGCGTGGCCCGCGAGGTCGCGGCACGCGGCGGCCGGCGGCGTCGCGAGGTGCCGCTTGCCGTCGAGCTTGCCGCGTACCTCGACCCTGCCGTCCGGCAGCTCCCAGGCGTTCGTCAACGGCTCGCCGGTGCGATCCTCGAGGAGATGGCGCGCAGGAGGCGTGTCCCCGAACCGGGTGCGCACGACGGCCGCGGCTTCGGCGTCCAGCTCGGCGCCGGGCGCGCTGCGGCCCGGCCGCGTGCGGTGGCACGTCGTGCAGCGCACGCGGGTGGCCTCCTCCTCGTGCACGGGCGCCTGCCCGTCGCCCATCGTCTCGCGCGCGGTGTGGCAGTCGATGCACCCCATCCCCTTCTCGTGGTGCACGTCCGCCGGGGCGTGCGCCAGGATCCGTCCGTCCTCGAGCCGGCGCGAGGCACCCGCCGGGAGCTTCTCGGCGTCCTCCTCGGTGAGGCCCGACTCCCGCCAGCCGGAGTACGAGAGCGAGATCCGGCCCGACCGGCTGTGGCAGCCGAAGCAGCTTCCGTCCGCGACCTGGACCGTGAGCCGAGGATGCGTGAACCGTCCGGCGCGCTCCCGGGAGTAGTCGCGGCGCTCCGGGTACGCCAGGTGGCAGGCGACGCACCCGCCGCCGCGCGAGCGCTCGCCGGTCGGCGCGGGCGCGTCCTTGAGCCGCCCGAGGTGGCACGAGACGCAGAGCTGGCCGAGGTGCGTGTCCGCGGGGGAGCCCCCAAGGTCGGCGGCCGTCGCGCTCCCGTCCGGCGTGGGCTGCTCGCCGAAGGCCCAGCGGTCGACCGCGATCATTCCGCGGGCCGTGCCCATGAGGGAGCCGCGCACGCGCCGCACGACCTCGCCGTGGCAGCCGCTGCGGCCGCAGGTGAGAGGAGCGGAGTCAAGGTTCCCGGGCACGCGCACGATCCCGGCGTGCGAGCCCGCCGCGTCCGGCGCGAGGGGATCTCCGAGGTGACACCCGGAGCACCCGACGGCCTCGATGCCGTGCGCGGGCTCGATGCCGGTCACCTCGCGATGGCAACCGAGGCAGCCCTCTGCCTGCCCGCGTACCACGGGCACCTCCCCGTCGATCCGCGCCCACGTCATCGGCTGGAGGAGCGGACGTCCGCTGCGGCTCGAGGGCGCCTGGCGCCAGGGGGCGCGCAGCTCCCAGCCCGCGCCGCGGAAGACCTGCGCGAAGACGCCGACGAGCGCGTACGCGACGAACCCCACGGCGAGCGCCCGGAGCACCCGCGCGCGCAGCGGATCGTGGAGCCGTGGCAGCGCCAGGAGCGCCGCGAGGGGGGCAGCGAGGAGCAACCACGCCGCGCCAGGCCTCGTGAGCCAGTGCAGCGCCTCCTGCAGCGCCACGAAGTACCAGGGACCCTTCACCACCGGGTCCAGCCCGTCGTGGAGCGAGGGCGGAAGCAGGACGGCGCCGATCGCGGTGGCGAGCAGGACGCCCGTCGCCGCCTCCGCCGACGGCCAGACGCGCCGCCCGTGCTCGACGGCAAGGAGGGTCACGGCGACGGTGAAGGTCGCGGCGTGGTGGAGGTACGGGAGCTGGAGGTCCGCCCCCGCGCCGAGCAAGGAGGTCGCGAGCGCTGCGCCGGCGAGCGGCAGGCGCTCGAGCAGACCCGCCAGGACCTGTCGCGCAAGCTCACCCTCCGCGTCGCCCTTGAGGATGAACCCCGACAGCAGGAGCGCGAGGAGGAGCGGGGCGACGCCGACCGCGCGCACCCAGCCGCCGAGGCGCATCCGCTCCTCCGAACGCATCACGACGTGCTCGACGACGTGGACGAGCGAGAGGATCAGGAGGACGTGCCCGCTCCAGGCGTGGAGCGCACGGAGGAGCCGGCCCGAGCGGCTCCCGAGCTGCACCAGCGCGATGGAGTGCTTCGCGACGGCGACGTCGTACCCCGCGGACAGCGCGATGCCGGTGACGATGCCGAGGCCGAGCGCGGCGAGCGCCAGGTGTCCCGCGCTGGGGAACCGCGCGTTCCAGCGCTCGAGGAGCCGCGCCGTGCGGCCGGCGGCGCGGTCACGCGGAGAGGTCAACGACCACCTTCCGCGCCTCGCTCGACGGGGTGACGGCGAGGCGCGCGAGGTCTGCGCCGGCGGGCCCGGCGAGGCGCTTGCCACGGGTGTCGAACCGCGAGCCGTGGCAGGGGCAGAGCAGGACGCCGTCCTCGCTTCGGTCGATGCGGCATCCGAGGTGCGGACAGCGCGAGGCGAGCGCCGTGACG
>Ga0137369_10006532_pt1 | contig 11769 bp, 8 predicted proteins | sample SagtaG_12_FD_104918 | JGI IMG/M metagenome (GOLD analysis project Ga0137369, IMG submission 104918) | Vadose zone soil microbial communities from Sagehorn Ranch, Mendocino, California, USA - Sage1_L_113_16 metaG | ecosystem: Environmental > Terrestrial > Soil > Vadose zone | place: USA... | reverse complement strand
TCCGGCACGATGAGCCCGATCGAGCCGGGTCGTTCGATCACCGCGACGACCGTGTCCGCGGCGGCCTCCAGGCTGTCGGCGACCCGGTCGATGCGCAGCTCACCGCGGGCACGTCGTACGGCGGTCGGGGGAGTGAGGCCGGGGGCGATCGCCGGCAGCAACCGGGCGGCGTACTCGATCACGTCGCCGGGCACCCGGAAGCCGGCGGTCAGCTCCTCCAGGTGCGCGCCGTCCTTGCCGAGGTGCCGCAGCGCGTCGGTCCATGACGGCGTGGCCCACGGGGTGGTGCCCTGGGCGATGTCGCCGAGGATCGTCATCGAGCCGGTCGAGCAGCGCCGGCCGACCGCGCGCAGCTGCATCGCGGACAGGTCCTGCGCCTCGTCCAGGACGACGTGGCCCAGCGACGGCGTGCGCTCGACCAGGTCGGTGACCTCGTCGACCAGGGTGGCGTCGGCGACCGACCACTTCGCGGCCCCGGCCGAGCGCGGGGCCTTGTCCCACAGCAGCAGCGCCTGCTCGTCCTCGGTGAGGATGCCGGCGGCGTGCTCGGCGAGGTAGTCCGCGTCGGTGAGGATGCGGAAGACCAGCTTGACCGGGTCGACGGCGGGCCACAGCTCGTCGGCGTACGTCTTGACCGGCCGGCTGCGGGCGACCGCGTTCTGCACCCGGTCGTCGGGGGAGTCGCCGGCGGCCTCCATCCGCAGCAGTACGGCGTGCGCCAGGCGCTGCGGCAGCATCGCGCGGCCGGCGCCGTACCGCACGCCGCGGGTGCGCAGCTCGGCGACCAGTTCCTCCGCCTCGTACGCCGGGACCCGCCAGCGGTGCGACCCGCGCGGTACGACGAGGGCCGCCTTCGGTGTACCGACCGCGGACCAGACGGCGTTGTGCAGCACCTTCGCCATCCGGGCGTCGCCCTTGAGCAGGTCGGCGGCGGCCGGGCCGGGACCGGCGATCCGGACCCGGGCGACGAGCTCCTCGACAGTGGTCTGGCGGGCCTCGATCTCGCCGAGCGCGGGGAGCACGTCGCCGATGTAGCGCAGGAAGCTCGCGTTCGGCCCGACCACGAGCACGCCCTGGCGGCTGAGCTGGTCGCGGTACGCGTAGAGCAGGTAGGCGGCGCGGTGCAGGCCGACCGCGGTCTTGCCGGTGCCGGGCGCGCCCTGGACGCAGATGGTGTCGTCGACGCCGGAGCGGACGATCACGTCCTGCTCGGGCTGGATGGTGGCCACGATGTCGCGCATCGGGCCGGAACGGGGTCGTTCGATCTCAGCGTCGAGGATGTCGCTGTGCTCGTCGGCGGGGGCGGCGGCGGAGGTCAGGTCCTCGTCCTCATAGGCCGTCATCTCGCCGTGCGTGAAGCCGAACCTGCGCCGGCGTCGCACCCCCATCGGCTCGGTCCGGCTGGCGCGGTAGAACGGCGTCGAGATGTCCGCCCGCCAGTCCACGACGAGCGGGTCCCCGGCGGTGTCGTTCACGTGCCGGCGGCCGACGTGGAAGGTCTCCCGGGTGTCGTAGTCCAGGCGGCCGAAGAACAGCGGCACCTCGGGGTCGTCCTCGAGCTCCTTCATCCGCCGCCACAGCGCGGCCTTCAGGAACTCGGTGTTGACCCGGTCCGCGCTGTGGATCTCCAGCGAGCCGGTCTTCTCCCGCATCGCCGCCAGCGCGGCCCGGGAGGTGGACAGGTGCGCGCGCTCGCCGGCGAGCACCGGGTCGGAGTGTTGGTCGGGGTCGGGGTCGGGTCGGCTGTCGGGCACGCGAAACCTCCGCATCCGCGGTCGCAACGATGTGTTTGCCGGAAGGGCCCCGCCACGCTACCCGAGTACGACGTCCGCCGACACCGGATTTCCGGTCGTGCGCTTCTGGCGCGCGCCCAGCAGGATCGGCAGAAGGCAGCCGAGCATGGTGAGCGCGACCAGGCCGTCGAGCCAGTAGTGGTTGGCCGTCACCACGACCACCGCGAACGTCAGCACGGGATGCGCCAGCCACAGCCAGCGCCAGCGCGACCGGGTCACCAGGATCATCGCGATCGCGACCAGTGCCGCCCACCCGACGTGCAGGCTCGGCATCGCCGCGAACTGGTTGGCCATCCCGCTGTGGCTGGTCGGCCCGTACACCGACTGGCCGAACCTGATCCCGGTGTCCACCCAGCCGAGGCCGGGCAGCATCCGCGGCGGCGCCAGCGGGAAGATCGTGTGCCCGACCAGGCCCAGCGCGGTGAGCGCGATCAGCGTCCAGCGCACCCTCGGGTACGACGCGGGGCGGCGTACCGACAGCCAGATCAGCACCGCCGCGGTGAGCGGGAAGTGCACTCCGGCGTAGTACAGGTTCGCGGCCTGCGCCAGGTGCGGAACCTGCAGCACCGCGTGCTGCAGGCCGGCCTCGCTCGGCAGCCCGACGGCGTCCTCGGCGCGGACCAGCTGGTGCGCGTTGTCGTACGCCGACCCGCTGTGCGCCGCGGCGTAGATCCGCCCGGCGCTGTACACGGCGTACATCCCCGCCAGCAGCAGCAGCTCCCGCGCGACCCGCAGCACGACGCCGTACGACGTCTCACGGGCCGGCGGGGCGGGCCGGACGACGTCCGGCGCGACGACCTCGACTCTTTCTACGACCTGTGTCCCCACCGCTTCGACGCTACTGAGACAACGTTGTCCGCGCGCCAGGGCCGGACCCTGAGGATGCCCTGGACAACCCCTTACGGAGTCCTCCGGGAGGACTACGACCTCAGGGTGATACGACGGGCTCGCGGCGGCGGCCGCCGGGCAGCATCCGGTTCAGCCGCTCCGTCGTCGCGTGGATCGGGCCGAGCGTGTCGTGCAGCACGCCCACGGTGGACTCGAGTGTGCCGACGGTGCCGGCCAACTGTTCCAGCACGGGTGCGAAACGCTCCAGCCAGTCGGTGATCGCGCTGGCCTGGTCGGCGATGATCTGCGCCTGGCCGGACAGCAGCGGCAGCAGCGCCGCCGACCGTGCGAGGTCGTTGATGTCGTCGGTCGCGTCGGCCAGGGCCTGCAAGCTCGGCACCGCCTCGGCCAGCTGCCCGACCCCGGACAGCTTCTCCAGGTGCGCGTCGATCCGGTTCAGCGTCGGCGCTACGGCAGCGATCGAGCTCAGCCGCTCCAGCGGCCCGTCCTGTTCGGCGAGCCGCACCAGCGCGTCGGCGACCTTCGGCAGCGTGCGCGCCAGTTCGAAGGTCGACAACGGTACGGCGACCGCCGCCAGCAGGACGGTCCGGGCCAGCCCGACCGGACTACGCATGATCGACCGTGCGTCGGCGCTCATGAGTCAGCAGCATAGAGCTTGTCCGCTGGTAAGCCCTCCGTTCGAGGCGCCGATTTCGGCTGCGCTGCGCCCAGCTGCCGCGGGCCGGTCACTCATGCGAAGAGGTTGTCGGCGTCGATGATGGTGTAGGCGTAGCCCTGTTCGGCGAGGAAGCGCTGGCGGTGGGCGGCGAACTCGGCGTCGATCGTGTCGCGGGCGACGATCGAGTAGAAGCGGGCCGTGCGGCCGTCGGACTTGGGCCGCAGCACCCGGCCGAGGCGCTGGGCCTCCTCCTGGCGGGAGCCGAAGGTGCCGGAGACCTGGATCGCGACCGAGGCCTCGGGCAGGTCGATGGAGAAGTTCGCGACCTTGCTGACGACCAGCCGGTCGACGTCCCCGGCCCGGAACGCGTTGAACAGCCGCTGGCGTTCGCGCACGGTCGTCTCGCCCTTGATCACCGGGCAGCCGAGCTGCTCGCCGAGCTCGTCGAGCTGGTCGATGTACTGCCCGATCACCAGCATCGGCTCGCCGGCGTGGTGCTCGGCGATCTGCCGCACCAGCCGGGCCTTGGCCGGCGTGCACGCCGCCAGCCGGTACCGGTCCTCAGGCTCGGAGGTCGCGTAGACGAACCGCTCCTCCTGCGCCAGATCCACCCGGACCTCGACGCAGTCCGCGGGCGCGATCCAGCCCTGCGACTCGATGTCCTTCCACGGCGCGTCATACCGCTTCGGCCCGATCAGCGAAAACACGTCGCCCTCGCGCCCGTCCTCGCGCACCAGCGTGGCGGTCAGACCGAGCCGCCGCCGGGCCTGGAGGTCGGCCGTCATCCGGAAGATCGGCGCCGGCAGCAGGTGCACCTCGTCGTACACGATCAGGCCCCAGTCGCGCGCGTCGAGCAGCTCGAGGTGCGGGTAGACGCCTTTGCGGCGCGTCGTCATCACCTGGTACGTCGCGATGGTGACCGGGCGGACCTCCTTACGGGCGCCGGAGTACTCGCCGATCTCGTCCTCGGTCAGCGAGGTGCGCTTGACCAGCTCCTCCTTCCACTGCCGCGCCGCCACGGTGTTGGTGACCAGGATCAGCGTGGTCGCCGAGGCCTGCGCCATCGAGGCCGCGCCGACGATGGTCTTGCCGGCGCCACAGGGGAGTACGACGACCCCGGAACCGCCGTGCCAGAAGGCGTCTGCGGCCTGCTGCTGGTACGGACGCAGGGACCAGCCGTCGGTGACCAGACAGATCGGGTGCGCCTCGCCGTTGACGTACCCGGCCAGGTCCTCGGCCGGCCAGCCGAGCTTCAGCAGCGTCTGCTTGAGGTGGCCGCGCTCGGACGGGTGCACGATCACCGTGTCGTCGTCGATCCTTGCCCCGAGCAACGGTTTCACCTTGGCGCTGCGCAGCACCTCCTCCAGCACCGGGCGGTCGGTGGAGATCAGCACCAGGCCGTGCTGCGGGTGCTTCTCCAGCCGCAGCCGGCCGTAGCGGTCCAGCGTCTCGGCGATGTCGACCAGCAGCGAGTGCGGCACCGGGTACCGGCTGTACCGCAGCAGTACGTCGATGACCTGCTCGGCGTCGTGCCCGGCGGCCCGTGCGTTCCACAGCCCGAGCGGCGTCAGCCGGTACGTGTGCACGTGCTCCGGTGCCCGCTCCAGCTCCGCGAACGGCGCGATCGCCTTGCGGCAGTCGTCCGCTTCCGAGTGGGCGGTCTCCAGCAGCAGGGTCTTGTCGGACTGGACGATCAGCGGTCCGTCGGTCACTCGTTCTCCTCCACGACCTTCGCGGCCGCGATCCGGTGCAGTGCGTAGGTGCGTGGCTGGTCGTCATCGTCGTCGTACGCCGTGAGCCAGCCGTCGGCCACTCGCGAGGGTACGACGATCCGCTCCGACGCGAGCCCGTTGTGGTCGACGTACGAGATCCAGGTGCGCAGGTTGCCCTCCGCGGCGGTGCCGAGCACGCCGATCGTCTCGGCGGGCGCCGGTCCCCAGGTGTCCTCCGGGCGCTCGGCCGCGACGCGGTCGCCGGACCGGATCCGCGTCACGACCGCCGATACCTCGGCGTCGGTCAGGTCGGTCCGTACGTCGCCCAGGTCGCGACCGGTCCGCCGCCGCGGTGGCTTGCCGCGCCGCGCCTGCGCGGTCACGTGCAGCGCGCCGTCCCCGGACTCGGCCAGCGGCGCCAGCCCGGCTTCGCGCAGACGAGCCAGTACGACGTCGGGCGGCGACGGCGACACCAGCACGGTCGGCGCGATCCGGCGGAACGCGACACCAGGAGGTCCCGCGGTGAGCAGCCCGCTGATCGTGGCCTCGTCGTCGCAGCGCAGGTACGTCGACGCGGTCCCGAGGCGCAGCACGCCGTGCCGGCGCGCCACGTCGTCGATCAGGTACGTCAGCGGTTGCGGAACCGGCGTGCGTGAATGCGTGGCCAGCCACTCGTGCAGCTGCCCGGCGGTGCGGCCGACGTCCAGCGCCCGGCGCACCGATGCGTCGCTGAACCGGAACACTCCGGCGCCACCGCGTGACTCGACATCGGCCATGGCCGCCAGCTCGTCGTACACCTCGCGCGTCAGCGGCCCCGGCGCCACCGCCGTCAGGTCGGCCTGCAGCAGCACGTGGTCGACCGGATCCGGCAGCAGCGGCGCGATCGCCGCCGCGATGTCGCCGCCGTCCACCAGCGCCCGGCCGTGCGAGGTCAGCGCACCGAGCGCGGTGACGCCGAGCAGGCTGGCCTCGGCGAGGGTCCAGCGGGTGAGGTCGTCGCGGAACGGGCCGCCGCGGCGCGGGCGGTGCCAGGCGACCCAGGTGACGACGTCGTCCTCGGCCGGTGCGGCGCCGGGACCCGCGGCCGCCAGCGCCTGCAGGGTGAGCTCCCGGATCTCCGGCGCGAGCAGCCGCTCCAGGTCGGGGGACAGCGCGTTGACCAGCCGGTCGCGGGCAGCCGCGGTGGCGCCACCGGGGTCGCGGCGCCCGACCAGGCCGATCGCGCGCAGCGCGGTGTACCAGGCCTCCACCAGGGTGGCCCAGCGGTGCGCCAGGTCCAGCTCCAGCCAGTCGTCGTACGCGTGCGTCGGCAGCCACAGCTCCGCGGTGCCGGCCTCGACCTCGGTCATCAGGCCGGCCGCGTACGCGACCTCGAGCAGCATCCCGGCCGCCGACTCCTCGACCCCGGCCCTCGCGGACAGCGCCCGCAGCTCGCGGACCCCGACCCCGCCGGTCCGAAGCACCGGCACCGGCTCGGCGCCGAGCCGGTCCAGCAGGTGCTCGACGTCGCTCACCAGCTCCAGCGCCGCCCCGGCCGCGGCCCGGTCCGCGATCGACGCGGACACAGTGCGCCCGTCGAGCGGCGGCGGTGCCGGCCGGGTCGAGGCGTGCACCCGGCCACCGCGCAGGTGCAGTCCGATCTGCCGGGGGAGTACGACGGTGGTCGCGTCCTTGGGTACGACGAGACCGCGTGCCAGCAGCCGCTCCACCGGTGTGCGCGCGGACGCGATCGTCACCGGCCGGTCGGCCTTCTCGACCTGCCCGGTCGGTGGGCCCCAGGTCAGCTTGTCCAGAACCGACCGCGCGTCCGGCCCGGCCTCGGTGATCAGCTGGTCCAGGTCGCCGAAGTGCCGCGTGGTCACCGGACCGAGCCCGGCCGGAGTCGGCCCGAGCAGCTCGTGCACCGCGCGGATCGGCCGCAGGTCGTCGTCGGAGCCCCACACCAGCGCGAGCGCCCGCAGCTCCTCGACCCTCGGCACGACGGTCGCCACCGGCTGGTCCACGCCGCGCGCCAGCGTGGCCAGGTCCACCGGCTCGGGCAGCGCGGACAGCGCCTCGAGCACATCGACGGCGAACTCGTCCAGCCGGTTGATCGCGCGGGCCGCGGACGCGTGCGTGGTCGCCCGGGCGGCGAGCTGGGTGGTGTCGGCCGGGAGCGGCTGGGCGAGGTCGGGCCGGCGTCGTACGAGCGCTCCGACCGCGGCGTCGCCCCACGCGCGCAACGCGTCGGCGAGCGTGCGGGGACGGCTGGGCGACGGAGTGGTCATCAGACCCACGATACGGGCCGCGGCCAATCACCGCGGGGTTCGGAGGAACACGGCTTCGGCCCCGATCAGAAGAAATCACCGCAAGCCCGTGCGCCGTTCACCTGCGCGCGGCAGCGTGGGACGTGGTGACCGACGTCGACGGCGAGGAGGACGGCATGGGTACGACGAGGCGGATGCTGACGGGCGCGGTGGCGCTGCTGACGGCCGCGGGGCTGACCGTGGGCGGTGCGGACGCGGCGCCCCGCGACGGCGAGGTGGCGACGGCTTTCCAATCGGTGGACCGGTCGACGGCGTGGACGCTGGCGGCGCGGATCCCGCTGCGGTTCCCGACGTACCACCCGCAGGGTTTCGCGCTGGTCGGCGACCGGATCTTCCTGTCCAGCGTGGAGGTGCTGGAGGCGCCGGTGAAGTACCCGGTGCCGCAGGGTGGCTACGACCGCACCCCGGGCCGCGGTATCGGGCACGTGTTCGTGCTGGATCGCTCCGGGCAGTTGCTGAAGGACATCAGGGTCGGCGAGGGCACGGTCTACCACCCGGGCGGGATCGACTTCGACGGGACCGACGTGTGGGTGCCGGTCGCGGAGTACCGGCCGAACTCGGACGCGATCGTCTACCGGCTCGACCCGCGGACGCTCGCGGTACGGGAGGAGTTCCGGGTGCACGACCACATCGGCGGCATCGTCCGGGACCGGTACGACGGGTCGCTGCACGGCGTCAGCTGGGGGTCGCGGCGGTTCTACTCGTGGACGGCGCGCGGCGAGCAGCTCGCGATGACGCTGAACCCGAGCCACCTGATCGACTACCAGGACTGCGACTACGTGGCGCGCCGCAAGGCGTTGTGCACCGGGGTCACCGGGCTGCCGACCGCTGCCGGCGGCAGCTACGAGCTGGGCGGGCTGGCGCTGCTGGACCTGGCCGACGGCGACCGGATCGTGCACGAGGTCCCGTTCCAGAAGTTCTCCGCGGCCGGCCACGTCGCGACCCGCAACCCGGTCGCGCTGGAGACCGACGGTACGACGCTGCGGCTGCTGGCGGCTCCCGACGACGGCGAGGAGGTCGCGGGCACCGAGCTGCTGGTCTACGAGACCCCGCTGCCGCGCTGACGCCGGGTGGTCCGTAGGGCCCGATGAGCGGCGACACGCCGGGTCACAACGGCCCGATGATGGGGAATGGTGGTGCGCGGCGACCGGGCGGGTAGCCTCCGCGCACCACCTCGCGGGGGTGACATTGGCAGGCCGCCGACAGCTCTGTCCACGGATGACAGGCCCCTGGAGTGACGCGTCACTTCTGTGACATCCGGATACGGCTCGGCCGATGGGCCGTCACCGGTCAGACGACGGGTGGTAGCTCGACCAGAAGGCAGGGACCTTCGTCGAAGACGCCGCCGTCGATACCGAGTACCAGCCCGTCGGCGTACAGCACCGGGCCGGTCAGCGCGGCCGGTTCGACGCCCGCGAGGTCCGCGATCACGCTGTGCCCGTGCACGATCCGGCGGCCGCCGAGCCGCTTCAGCAGGTCGCGCGCGACACCCGGACCGCGGCGGCCGCGGAACGCGTAGCGCGTCGTCATCCGGCGCCAGATCTCCCAGCACACGGCGATGTCGTCGGAGGCCAGCTCGGCCTGCACGGCCGCGTTGATCTCGTCGACCGAGCGGCCCCAGTGGAGGTACTCGTCGGTGTCGGCGTGCATCAGCAGGTGGTTGCCCTCGAGGGCCAGCACCGGCAGGCCGAGCAGCCAGGCGATGTGGTCCTCGGTGAGCCCTTCCTGGTCGGCGTCACGGCCGCCGTTCAGCACCCAGCTGCGCTCGAAGGTGCGCGGCAGCAGGCCGTCGTACGGGACCTCGGTGGTGCCGAAGCGGTGCATGCCGAGCGCGAGGATCTCGTGGTTGCCGAGCAGCGCCCGGACCCGGCCGCGGCCGGCCGAGGAGGCCTGCGCGGCGAGGCGTCGTACCGTGTCGACCACGCCGATCCCGTCCGGCCCGCGGTCGAAGAAGTCGCCGAGGAACCACAGCGTGGCGTCGGCGCCCGCCCAGTTCCCGGCGTCGTCGGTCAGCCCGGCCCGGCGCAGCGCTGCGTGCAGCTCGCCGACGTGACCGTGCACGTCACTGACGACGAACGTTCGGCTCCCCATCGGAGCATTTTCCACGATCGGCGGCCCCCGGCGTACGAGGTCCGCACAGGTCACAGCCAATCGCCAGCCACGCGCCAGTCTCGCCACAGTTCCGCTCCGCAGTGTGGGGAGGCAGGAGCGGTCCCGGTCCGGGACCGCGCGGTACAAGGAGTGAGGAATGCCGAACATCGAAGGAAAGCGTCGCTGGGTCACCGGCGCCGCCCTGCTCGCCGGCGGCCTGGTCGCCGGCGGCGTCCTGGCGGGCGTGGTCACCGCGAACGCCGCGGACAACACCCCGTCGCCGAGCGCCACCGCGTCGTCCGGCCAGGGCGGGGACCGCCCGGGCGCCCCGAACGGCACGGTCGACGAGACCAAGAGCCAGCGGCCGGACGAGCACCTGCTGACCGGGGACGCCGCCACCAAGGCGCGTGCGGCGGCGCTGGCGAAGTACCCGGGTGCGACGATCCAGCGGGTCGAGACCGACTCCGACGGCGTCTACGAGGCGCACCTGGTCACCAAGGACGGCAAGCGGGTCACGGTGGAGATGGACAAGAACTTCACCGTCACCGGTGAGGAGGCGCACGGCCCCCGCTGACCGGGTCCTAGAGGCGGCGGCGGTGGATACGTTGCGGGTCCGCCTCGGCGAAGTCCATCAGGGGCTCGACGGCGACCAGCTTCTCCGGTCGTGAGGACAGCTCGCCGGCCAGCTCGTCGCGGGCGCACGCGGCCGGGTCGAGGTGCTCGAGCTCGAGTGCGGTGAACTGCGCCGGGGTGGTCCGCAGGCTGATCAGGCAGGGCCTGATCCGCCGGTGGGTCACCGGGTCGACGGTGTCGACGATCCCGTTGAACACCACGCCGTCCACCACGCCGTACCGGTCGCCGCCGACCACCGCGTGCACCGCGCGCAGCGCCAGCTGGGCGATCAGCCGCTGGTAGCTGCGCCGGCGCTCGGGCTCCGGCCGCGCGGTCGGCCGGATCTCGTCGGCGTCCTCGTCGTAGTGGTACGCCGCCATCACCGGCACCACGTCGACCGGCGGCAGCTGCCACTCGACCGCCAGCACCCCGGTCTCCGGGACGTACCCGGCCCGGCGGTGCCGCGGCATGCACTCCGGGTCGGTCCGCTGGTCCAGCACCTGCTGCAAGTACCGGCTGCCCGCCTTCCGGTCCCGCTCGCGCAGCGCGGCGCCGAACCCGTCGATGTTGGCATGCTGTTCGCGGGCCCGGGCGACCAGCTGGGCGTGCTTGCCCTGGGTCCGCTCGAGCCGCTTCCTGCGTGCGGCCTCGGCGGCCTCGTAGTTGTCGACCGCCATCGTGAACAGCTTGACCGCCTCGGCCCGCTTGCGCGTGTACGCGCCGGCGCTGAGGATCCGGCCCAGCCCGCGCGGCTGCTCGGGGGCGTAGTGCTCCCAGACCGGCGCCTGCCGGGCGGCGCCGTCCTTCCCGTCCGGCTCGGGCGCGGCGGGCAGCGGCTCCTTGAGGCTGTCCATGTCGATCCCGTACGACGGTTCGGCGAGATAGGTGGACAGCAGTCCGTCCACTGCGCGCTGCTTCTCGGCGACCCCGGCGGTGAGGCCGGCCGCCTCCTCGGCGCGTCGCTGGCGGTAGCTCGGCCGGTGCCTGCGGCCGAACGCACGGACCGCGTCACCCGCCGCGGCGACCGTCGCCTTCGCCCTCACGGGCCGCCCGGCGCCGGGCGGGGTCACCGCCTGGCCGGGCCAGATCGAGTCGGTTGCCTGTCCCATCGTGCGCTCCCCTCCAGTGGGTCGCGAGGGGTCGCCTCGCGACTGCCGCGGAAGTTGCCGCAGAGTAGTGACTCAGGTACTCATTGTCATCCGACAGTGACATCGTTGGTCAAGAGCCGTGTCACTTTCCGAGACGCACGGGTTCCTGTGCGCTCAGGATGCGCGGGGGACGATGCGCGCGGGGATGTCGTGGCGGTGGCAGAGCGCGAGCAGCCCGGTGCCGTCGATCAGCTGCAGGGGCTTGCCGTTCGCGAACTGGTAGCTGGCCGGGCCGAACCCGGCGGTGGTGATCAGGATGCCCTTCGTCGCCCCGGCGTCGGACATCGTGCCGTACAGGTCGCGCACCGCGGACGGCGGCACGGTCTTGGTGTGGAGCTTGGCCTGGACGACGATCTTGCCGCCGGTGATCGGTGCCGGGTCGTAGGCGACGCAGTCGATGCCGCCGTCGCCGCGCGGCCGGAACAACTGCGTGGTCAGGCCCATCCGGCTGAGCAGGTTCTCCACCAGGTGCTCGAACTCGGCCGGGGTCAGGTCGAGCAGGTTCGGCCGCCGGTCGATCTCGCTGACCACGTCGACCGGCGTGATCGTGCGCGGGTCGGCCAGCTCGATGTCCAGCACCGGCTCGACCGGCTGCAGCGC
>Ga0137369_10006516_pt1 | contig 11786 bp, 12 predicted proteins | sample SagtaG_12_FD_104918 | JGI IMG/M metagenome (GOLD analysis project Ga0137369, IMG submission 104918) | Vadose zone soil microbial communities from Sagehorn Ranch, Mendocino, California, USA - Sage1_L_113_16 metaG | ecosystem: Environmental > Terrestrial > Soil > Vadose zone | place: USA... | reverse complement strand
GGACAGACCCGGATCGCTGCCGGGTTGCGCCACATCGGTCGTGATCCTGCCCGCGCGCTGGCGTTCCTCGGCCTTCCATGAGCTCCCGCGAACACCCCAAACACGATCAAGCCGAGGCCCTGAGTAGCGAGGCCAGTCGTAGCGTCGTACGACGAAATGATGCTGACTTGCTCGTGGACGCGCTTAATCATAGGCACTCCAAACGGAGCATAGAGCGGACAAATCCCGAACACAAGCAAAAGTGTTTCAGTCATGCGCCGCCGGCACCGGGCTGAATAGCCAGATCAAAGTGAAGTATTTGCTCGCAGCACCTGATATGAAATTTCATGAAATCCGGGAATTAGAACAAAAGAACGTTAAAATATTATCGTCCATGGCAATTCCGCCTGGGCAAAAATCCTACCTTGAAAAGGAGGTATTGCCGTGTCTCACAGACCGGCAATTCGCAGGCTGGCATTCCTGCTCAGCCTGTTCACCGTCGCAGCGCTCATCGCGGCGCTGCCCGTCACGCCCCTCGTGGGCAGCCACAAGGCGACGGCGCATGCGGCAGTCGCGGTGGGGGATGTCGTCTTCGTTGACACGAGCGCTGGCGGTAGCCGCATCGCGATCCGCGACAGCGGTGGCGACATCACGGACCTGACGCCCAGCGGGGCCTCAACGCCGGATGTCTCGCCGGATGGAAGCCGTATCGCCTTCGCGGCGTACGACACCTGCGTGGACTACTCGTCCTACCACGGTACCGGCCTCATGGTCATGAACTCCGACGGTTCGGGACGGCAGTGGCTCACTCAGCCTCGCTGTCACGCGGGCGGAGCGGGAACGATCGAAGACACCTACCCCAGGTGGTCGCCTGACGGTACCGAGGTCGCCTACGTCCACCATGACGCCTCAGGATACGGCTCAGACACCAGCCGTATCTACAAGGTCAACGCCGATGGTTCAGGGGCTACCGCCCTGACGACCACCAACTTCGAGTCCGATCCGCCATCTTGGTCGCCTGACGGCTCCAAGATCGTCTACGACACCTGGCCCGGCTACCACCCCCAGCTCTACATCATGGATGCAGACGGGACGGACCCGCACCTGCTACCTGATTCGGACAGTGGGTATGGCGAGTCGTATCCAACGTGGTCGCCCGACGGCGACCGGATCTACTTCGTCAGCAGCGGCGCCGCCTTCTTCTGGTACTGGAGCTCCGAGGACGACTTCGCGACCACTGATGTCACCCGGAATCCAATCGACGGCGCCACCCACCCGAACGCTGAGTACGACCTCTCGGCGGACGGCAGTACGCTCGTCTATCGGGGGCTGGGGACAAGCTCGCTCTCCGGCTGCAACGAGCTCTGGACGCTGGACATCAGCGGCGAAACCTCTGACCAGGTGACGAGTGACACCTGCAGTGGTTCAGAGAACCCGGGCTACATCCCACCGAGGTATGTGAAGGCCGACTGGCCGCCGGCGGTACCGAGCAACGCGACCGTCGCGCTGAGCGCCCCATTGCCAAGCGACGCGCCGTATGCCCGGCAGATCACGATCGCGCTGTCGGCAAGCGGTATCGAGAAGTTCCAGTACGGCTGGTCAACCTCCAACAGTACGGCTCCCAACACGAGCTACCTGCAGGAAAGCACCGACCTGTCCACGCCCAAGATGGGCACGCTCGACTACAGGGGCAAGTACAGCGGCAGTGGCACGACCTGGAACGGCGGCACCGGCCCTGACGACGACTGGTACCTCTGGGTCCGGTCTGTCCAGACGGGCGGCACGCCGAACTCCTGGGGCACTCCGCTCAAGGTCCACACGCCGAAGAAGCCCATCTGGGTGGTGGTCGGCGACTCGTACTCGAGTGGCCACCACCAGGACGCTGACGAGCCGCTGTGTCCGGACCCTGAGGACTCGTACAGCTGGCTCACAAGCCCGGCTTGCAGCCTCACGGGTGCGCCGCACGTTGTGCCGCTCGACCCCACGCTCGCGTGGGCGACAGAGGCCGTGGGGAGCTTCAACGCCGCCCTCCATGTTCCGTCCGAGTGGCAGATTACGCTGGGCCCCGAAGATGTGCTGGGGATTCCCGCGTATTTCCTGGCGCTGTCCGGAACGCCCACCAGTGCCTTTGGGGCGAGCGGTGAGGACGTGGGCTCCAACGCTTGGGCGACTGGGGCTCACCAAACCACCTACATGAGTGCAGGTTTGAACCAGCACAGGGACTCATGGAACGTGGTCAGCGAGACCGGCGGCGCCAACGACACCACTTGGACCACGAAGATGAAGGACTGGTACAACGACAACGCCCACTTCGTTTCGACCCCGCCGAAGCCCTGGATGCAGGAGTCCTCGACGTCCAATTGCCCGGACAGCGACGCGATCTTCACGGAGCTGACGGACAACAACGACGAGCTCAGCGATGCGATCCAGGCCAACCTTCAAGGCGTCGTTGACGTCGCCGTCAGGGAGTCGCCTGGGGTCCGGGTCCTGAACCTCGGCTACCCCGAGGTCAACGACTCGTCCGACTCCAGTGACGCCAAGAGCTACTGCTACTCGAACCACGGCACATCGCCGGTGTGGCATGGCACTCAGAGCGTCATCGCCGAGCTGAACTCAGATCACCAGCTCGTGACCGGGGACAACGTGCAGTACGTTGACCTGGTCACGCCGTTCGGCTCAACCCCCATCCACAGCGGCGACATCCAGGCCACCCGCTACTACGGCTACCCGCATGCGACGAGCACCGGCCAAACGTTGATCGCTGACGCGGCGATCGACGTCCTCACCAACGAGGGCCTCTGGTCGTAAGCACGACGGCAGGGAGCCTCGGGGCGCGGACCCCGAGGCTCCCTAGCCAAAACCCCAGCTTCAGGAGTGTCCTACAGGCGTCCCTGGTTGGCAGCGCGGTAAGCCAACCACGACAAGCATGAGCCGGCGAAAAATATTGCAAACAATACGAGAAGTGTGATCGAAGTGCGGGTCCATTCCATACTATCCGACGCTACTGCTCTAATCGAAGGGATGCCAACCGGGGAGATGTATATAAGGAACATAAACGCAAAGACCGCGAACATTGTGAGCGCCGCCGGAGCGGTCTTTTTTGTTACAAGCCAAGCGCTAGCCACTAATAACACCCATGGCGCAATTATGATTGCCAGCCCAATAAGCAAATTCCCTAGATCCCCAGCTTCAAGCCGTCGCGCTGGATGGAGGGTTCCTACACGATAGGGCAAGAAGGTCAGTTCCCATAGCGACCAGCCAACGCCTAATATAGCTGCGGCCAAAGATATTTTGTTCTTGGTTAGTGTCACAATTAATAACCCATTATATTGCTATTCTAGCACTACCACGGGCAATCCTACGCCGACTCTAGTTCTTGTGGTAAAGTCGAATTAGGCATGAAGAACGTATTAATCGGCATTTTTTCAATACCTGTTGCTATTGTGCTGGGCTTTGGCTTCCTCCTTACAAGGACCGGATGGGGGGCAATTGCGGCGCTCCCAGGCACAATTATTGTGTTTGGGCTCGCTGCCTTAGCTGTAAATGTGTACGCAGTGGTGACGAGCCGCACTTACAAAAAGAGCTCAGTTGCCACGCTCGCTTATTTCTTGCCGTTAGTAAGCGCCATACTTTCTGCCGCCGTCGTCTTATATGGTATCTTGTTTGCCGCTGATATTTTCGGTTGAGACACGACTCAATCTAAAGCAGATGGAAGGGATAAGGGGGTCGCACAATGTCCAGGAGTCACGTAGGGTCGTGGTCGGAACACCTGGATGCATGAAGCTCGAGAAGCTACTTCTTGAACAGAACGTGTACCGAGTAGAGCACGGTTGCGGCCACTAGGAGTACGTAAATCACAGCGTCAGTTGCTATGGGCAGGGGGGAAGCGCGAGGGAGCCGGAACTCACTGACAATCTTGAGGCTTGCCGCAAACACCAGGCTAGCGGGGAAGACCCAGGTGTACAGCCGTGCCACCGCTGCGGAGAACCAAGGGTAGGCCGCCAAGTAGAAGGCACCCTCGCGGGTAAAGGGCACACCCGAGTAGAAGGGGCTTAGCTCTGCTTCTAGCTGGTGGATGTACCGGTACTGACGCTCGAGGGACACCGCAACCTGGAAGTAGCGCACGACAACAAACAGCAAAGCCGCCCATATGACACTGGCAAGGAAGCTGGTGCTCACGGTGCCGTGAACACCCAGCTTCGCCCGCACAAACTCCAGGATGACACCGCCCGACTCAGTGGGTAGCGCAATCTGGAACGCCATCACCGCGAGCAGCACGAGGATGGCGATGAAGAACCGGTCCCTCGTCTTTACGAGCGACTGGATGATAGAGAAGGTGTCACAGTAGTGGCCGTAGAGTAGCTCGAGCTTTTTGTCGTCGGACGGGTTCATCCGAGCTACGCCTCTCTGAGCGCCTTCAGAATCGCGTCCTGCGTGAAGCTCATAGCCCAGCTAGCACCGGCACCGACCAGCTCATCGGGGGATTCATAACTCCGATCCAGCTTGATAGCGACCAGCTCGTTGAAGTTGGCCTTACTCTGCTTGATCTCGAAGTTGATCCAGTTCTTTGAGCCAATCCGGGAACGGTTCCAGTGGGGAGTGTTAGCGTACCGGCCAACAATCACGAAAGTGTGGGTGGCTGCATTGATCTTCGCGGTAAGGGCAGCCTTTACGCGGCCGACGTCGCTACTGTCGATTTCGTCGGGGGACATGTCCTGGAACGTGAACAGGAACTCAGGGTTGTCATTCCATGCCTCAAGCAGGTACTTATACCGGCGGTCATTCTCGTAATCGAAGCTCACAAAGACCTTGTCTCGCACGGCGGTTTCCTCCGGGTAGCTACCCTTACCTGTTGCGCGGAGTATAGCCGCCCGCCATGGTCCATGTAAAACATAGGCAGGGTTGCAGCACCGGGTCGCACATTAACTATTTTGCGGCGGAATGGCTTGAGGGAGCCAAAACTAGCTATTCAGGCTCCACCAGCCGACGCAGTATATCGCCAGCATTATGACGGCAGCCGAGGCGAGGCCGGCGGCGTGGCCTCCTCATCAGTCTCGTCAGCATCCTCCGGCAGGGGATCGTTTCCGAACCGGCGCTTGTGCCGCTGGAACCGCTGGTGTACCGCCTGCAACTGGTCCCGAGCTCCTCCCCGATCTGCGGCCAGGTCAGCCCGCGCGCCCGCATGATGCGACGCAGCTCATAGTCCGCCCGGTCGATCTCCACCTGGGCCTGCTTGAGGCGCTGCTCGGCATCGCCTCCATCACGCCTCGCGCTGGCCGTTGGTCCCGGGGAGCATCCCGCGTTCCCGGCGCAACAGGGCGTATGAGCGGCTTCGTGACAGGCCGGTCGCGGCTTGAACGTCCTGCCAGGTCACCGGCTTCTCCCGCGTCTCTTCGGCCAGCAGGTCACGCACCCCCACATGCCGCCTGTTCTTGGCGTCCCGCCTGGGCTCCGCCGCCGGCGTCGGTGACGCAATTGGCGGTTGGTCGGCTCGCGGCAGCTCCTCGGGGTCGGCAGTCGACACGGCAACGGCGTGAGTGGGCGTCCAGGCCAGTAGCCGCAGCAGAAGTAGTACTAGCAGGTGCACACTCGCCAGCACCGCGAACGGGACGGCGCCGGCGGCAAAGCGCGCGTCCGAGCGGACGGAGCCGGTCTGAGTGGACGGCTGGACGTGGGCAGCGTTGAGGTAGGCGCTCGCGATGGTGGCCACCGCGATCAGGGTCCAGGCGTAGTAGGCGTCCCAGCAGTGGCGCAGCCGCACCCCGGACAGCGCCAGCCACACCAGAAACAAGGTGGCGAGGGTGATGAAGGTGTCCACCAAGAGCGGCCCGCACCACCGCAGGTCCTCGGGGAACGCGCCGATACGGACCACGAAGCTCGAGATCGCCTCGAAACTCACCAGGTAGCCCAGCCCGGCGATGCCGGCGGCGAGCAAGGCAACACTTAGCACCAGGCCCAGCCGCACGCGAGCCAGCCGCTGAGCTTTTTGGAGTGCGCCGGCGGACGGAGGGGTTGGGGTCATCTCGTCGCTCCTCTGGCCCGACGCTCGGCCGACCGGCGGGCGCGGTCGAGGCGGCGCAGCTGACGGTGCTGGTGATCCGGCTCGGCCGCGGCCTGAGTGCTCCAGCGTCTCCGCAACTCGGACGGCTCGAGACCAGCGTGCGGATGCCCAAGGCCGTGGTGGACAAAGGCCCGCCGTAGCGTCGGGGCGCTGACTTGGAAGGCACTCGCCGCGGCCAGGATGCTCTGCTCACGAGCGAGCTCAAACGCCTGCACGACCAGCTCCCGGTCGGCCATGAACTGCTTGGTCCAGCCCTCGGGCCTCGGGGGCCGGCCCAGTGCTTGCCGATCCCACACGCGGTAGAGGAGGCTGGTGTTGACGCCCAGCTGCTTGGCCGCCCGGATGGTGCCGAACTCGCCGGCGACCTCAAAGGCGGAGACGGCGAACTCCGGGTCACAGGCCGGGTACCCCAGACGGGCCTCGTGCTCTATCCAGCCGAGCTCCCGCAAAGCGCGTTGAATCAGATAGGGGGCAACCCCTGGTCGCAGCGCCCGCCCCAGCCGCAGGGGGCCCAAGGCCGTGACGCTTCCAGGCTCGCTGGAGGGTCCGGCCGGTCACGCCAAGCGCCTCGCCCGCGGGCTGCACGCCAATCTCTGCTGCCAGGTCGAAGGAAACCCGCGCGAACGTCGGATGAGCGGCCACGCCCCACGACTGCCGGCCGCCACAGAAGCGCCGCCCGCCCTGGCGGACTCGTCGCTCGGACCGTTCCGCCGGCGTCAGGCCACCATAGATTCCGACGGAATCATCCTCGGCCGGCACAGACAGCGCGTAGCTCAAGCAGTCGGCGCGGACCTGGCAGCCCGCGCAGATCCGCTTGGCCGGCTCCGCCGAACTCTCCGAATCGGTCTCCGGGTCGAAGTCGAACAAGAGGGGATCGGCCTCACGACAGGCAGTCTGGTCGCGCCAATCACGACCGTCCAGAAGGGGAGGGAAGGGCTCAGCGCTCACGGTCGGCGTCGTTGTCGTCGGCCAATGCCCGCCAGCGCGGGTCGTAGCGGAGCAGGGGCCCCAGATCCGTCATGGCACCTGCGGCGAGCTCTAGCTCGTCGACGGCCGCCAGATAGGCGCCTCTGGCTTCCTCAGCGTCCAAGCCGAGCGCCTGCCCAATCTCGTGCCAACCACAGCCCCGCTCGCGGGCCGCGCGCATGGCCTCCCACTGCCAACGGGTCATGGTTTCGATCACCTCGCGGTTGGCCCGCAGCGCCGTAAGTGGGTCCGGGCCGCTGGTGAGCTCCTCCAGGTCGCCGAGTGCGCTCAGGTCCCGGTCCTTTCCACGCGCGTCGACCACCACCCGAGTCCAGGTGTCGGCCGAGGACCACGCCTCCCAGGTCCGCCAGGCGCGGTTGAACGGGTGCTCCGGGACGGAGAAGTCAGCACTCACGGCGAACTCCCTTGCGAACGCACTTGAACATGCGTCGTCTTGGCGCTGCATCGCCGACGCAGGCGAGTGAGGCCTGGCTTCACAGCCGGGAGGAGAAGGCGAGCGACGGCCAGAATGATGTCCTCATCGGCGAGCTTCTCGGGGACACCCTGCGCCGCCGTGGACCCGCGCACCCAAGCCGCGAGATCGAACTCCGGGGCCGGCGCGGAAGCACCCAACCGGCCGCTCGCGGCCCCAAGTGGACCCTGCTCCGCCATCCGTCTCCCGTTCCTGCACGCCGGATGCATGACAAGATCCATGGTCCAGATAGGGGAGGACGCCGAGCGGACGGATGAGCGACAATCCCCGGACCATGCCAGCTGCGCCGCCGCACGACGCCATACCGGATGCCCAGGCCCTCGCCCTCGAGCTGCGGCACGTCGTGAACCAGGGCGCTTGGGCCAGCGCCCTCGACCCGGCCGAGCTCCCTGGTCTTCTGACGCTAGCGTGCGTCGCCGGTCCAGCGCGGGAGAACGGCATATCTGCCCAAGCTCAGCTCGTCATCGTGCTGGAGAACGTGCTCGAGCCAAAGAAGGAAAGCAGCGACAACGAGCCGCCCGACCAGCATCCCCGGGCAACCCGTGCCCTGGCCCTCTTGCTCGGACTTGTATCGACCCAGGGTAAGGATTCAGTCACTCGGCGGACGCGGGCTAAGAACTATTTGTACGACGACTTCATGACGCTCGGCACCTTCAATCGGCGGCGCGTTCAACCACTGCTGAATCTGCTCGCCGACGAGCTGGTCGAGTACGACACGACCTACCGGATGCGCAACACGCATGAGCGCTTGGCCGCCAAGTTGCCAGCGAGTCCGACGCTCGCCGTGATGTGGCTCGATCGGTTCCACTACTACTACCGGATGTGGTCGGACCTGTCCGGGCTCGCCAACGACCTGACGGTCTATCTGCGTGCACGCCATGACCCGGCGACCGCTAACACGCAGCTCGAGAGACGCCGGCGGACATCCCTGTGGTTCCTGGCTCGCTTCTTCCTGCACCTGGACCAGTTCGTGGATCAGCGGGGCGGGCTGTGGCTGCTGAGTGACGAGGAGCAAGCGCAACTCGTCGCCGACTCGGTTTACTTTCTCGGATTCCATCCGCCGTTTACCGAGCATGACGTGTCCTGGTTGAGCTTCGCGGCCTTGGAGCAACCCATACCGGCCTTCCACCTGTTCAATAGCAAGCTCGATCAGGACGACACCGGAAGGCTTATGCTCGCTCGGTGGCGAGCATGGCTCGAAACCTGCCAGTGCGACGATCAGGCGCCCAGCGAGGGCTGCGAGGTCCACATCGTGATGCGGCACTGCGAGCGCTACCTGGAGATCATCGACGCGGAGTGGAACCGCATCGTGGAGTGGTTCACGGGGCCGCCAGCGAAGTCCGTCATCACTCCCGAGCAGGTAGCCGAGATGAATCAGCGCTGGCGGCTACCTCCGGTAGATGAAGCGGATGCCAACCAGCCTGAGACCGGTCTTCATGCTTGACCCGGATGTATTCGGCTTGGACGCTGACGGCGACCATTCCGACTGCGAGCAACGCTCATCCCGGCCGTCTCACTGGATGTAAAGATAGTCGGGGGATTTGTCCTCCGGTGGAAGGGTCCAACGACGGTCGGTGGCTTGCCACACCAACGGCACAAGGACCGTCGACCGTTGAGGCCATGGCACATCATCGGCCTCGCCGGGGTTAGGAATCGGCACCTTTACGTCAAGAATCCAACGGCCGCTGAGCCACAACAGGCGATCAAGACTGCAGCCATTCGGAAGGGGAGGTAGCGTGATGGTGAGTAATTGCCGATAGGCCTTATCGGGAAGCTTGTCGCGCAATGGTACGGTAAGGCCAGAATCAGTATCGCTCAGTTCGATCGTGCGAATTTCGGGCGCCATGGAACCCTGCCGACGCGCTGATGCCGTGTAGAGCCTGTGCATCAGGCGCTTCAGCGCTATGTAGGCGTCCTTGCCAGCTTCGGTCATGAGGCTGGCGAAGAACGCACCGAGCGGAACAGCGACTACCACTTGCCAAGCCCAAGCCAGCTCCGGCAAGAGGTCGTGCCACTGGTCGGCGTCCCGCAAGGCACGCTGTGCGCCGTCATTGAGAACCCTCCGGAAATCCCCGGGGGTACTCGCCTCCGCGGTAAGCGGCCTTGCCTCGGGCGCGAGTGGGTGGCGATCGAAGTGGTTGCGCAACTCGGCCGAAACGTCGTGCGCTACGTCGGCCTTAGTGACGGCACGGACACCCAGGTCGGAGGGCGGCTCAGGCTCATACCCTTCGACTCGGACCTCGAATGGCACTTGTACCATTTGGCGAGTGTACGTCCAACACGCACGGGACACACAGCGTGCCGCTACACGACAGCGGCAGTACGGTTCAGAGACCCAAGGCAGACCAAGACCGAGTCAGCCCGTCGCCATCTGCCTACACCCTCCTTACGCTGGTGATTCCGACGGAATCACGACGGGGAGGAACCCGTCCGTAGATTGTCGTCGCTGGGTCCGCCGGGCGTCGTCAGCTGACGTGGATGCTCGTGGCATGGGCGACTTCGACCTCACGGACTACCTGAAGCGTTCGACCGAGGCGTCAGGCGTGCCACTCTTGGTCGAGGACCTCGAGGTCATCCACCAGGCGGCCAAGCTCGTTGTCTCCGTCCTGAAGCATCAGAACTTCCACTCAACCTGCACGAGCTCCGGGTCGAAGGCGAACGTCTGATCCGTTTCTTTGTGGTGCCACCGCTTCTTGCCTGGTCGTCCGGGAAGGATCACGATCCGCTTCACGATCAGGCCAATGAGCGCCCGGCGCTGGTCGATATCGGCCTTGTTCCAGGCCTCACGCACGTTCTTGCCAGCAGGAATGGCGGCCAGGACCCGCCCGGTACTGTGACGCGCGACCTTGGCGTTAACCTTCTCCAGTTCTTCCTCGAGGTCGAGCTTGATGCGCAGCATGGTGTCGATGTCCATACCGGGCTTGCCCGCCTTATAAGCGTCCTCGACCTCGTGGATCTTCAGCCGGTAGCTCTGCGCCTCGTCGAGGTAGGCGCTGAGTTCGTCCTGCCCGCCATCCTGATACGCCCGCTTGATGGCCTCAGCGAACTTGGGCGAGCTATAGCGCTTGAGCACGAGGTCGGTCACCAACAGCTCAACCGGCTCGGCCCTGCGCCGGATCTTGCCGCAGCCATGCTTCGCTCCCCAGATATTGACGGCGTAGCAGCGGTAGCTCCGCTGGGGTTGCCCACCCCGACTCTTTGGCACCCTGTAGTAGGCGCCACCATTCATGCACTGCTCGCAGATACCGCAGTACAGGAAGCCGGTTAAGAGGTAGGACCGGGCCCGCTTCTTCCCTTGCCAGCTACCCTGGAGGATCAGGCGTACCTGCTCGAAGTCCTCGCGTGAGACGAGCGCCGGCCAGACCGCCGGGTGCTCTTGCCCAAGGTGGGTGCGCACCCCGACGAGGCGAGGGCTGGTCAGAATGGACTTGAGCTTTGGGGGCGTCCACAGCTTACCCGCGCTGGTGGGAACGCCGCGCTGGTTTAGCTCGCGCACGATGGACTGAATCGGCTGGCCGGCAAGCACAGACTGGACGGCTTCGCGGATCACGTGGGCCTCGTCGAGGCGGACGGTCACGCCGTCCTTGTCATAGCCGTACGGGCGCATGCCGCCGTGGAACAGGCCCTCTTTGGCTTTCGCTCTCGTGACGCGCTTGATGCGCTCGGACGTAGTCCCGACTTCGAGCGCGGCGTTGTTGACCTCAGCGATCAGAGCGGCGACACCCGAGGCGGTCCGCAGGTCATACACACGGCCGTTAGCCGTCTCGATCCACCGCAGGGACGTAGTGCTCGCGATCTCGATGAACTCGAGGACCTCCAGGACCCGCCGGAAGATACGAGAAACCTCGGTCGCGAGTAGCACCTCGGCGGCATCGTCCCGGACGGCTTGAAGAAGGTTGTTGTAGCCGGGCCGGGGCTTGGCGCTGAACTTCGAGGCGGAGATGTCATCGTCCGAGTAAGAGCCAACCACGTCGTAGTGCCGGTCTTTGGCATAGACCCGGTAGTCGTCCTCCTGGTACTGGCAGTTCGGGCTGGTGCCCTTACGGTCCTGGCTCAGGCGAGCGTATCCGAGTGCTCGCCGCACGGCCGCATTCAGCGCCGTCACGACGACCTCCTCTCGTGGTGCCTATATCATGGATGGATGTGCTGTACATGATATCCGGAGACCCAGCTCTGGTGGGACCTTCCGTTGGAGCAGTCGTTCCGGCTGGTGCGGCACCTGTACCGGATCGGCGCCGCCGACTACCAGCGCCGGCTCGACCACCTGATCGAGGTCCTGCAGCTCGG
>Ga0137369_10006514_pt1 | contig 11788 bp, 10 predicted proteins | sample SagtaG_12_FD_104918 | JGI IMG/M metagenome (GOLD analysis project Ga0137369, IMG submission 104918) | Vadose zone soil microbial communities from Sagehorn Ranch, Mendocino, California, USA - Sage1_L_113_16 metaG | ecosystem: Environmental > Terrestrial > Soil > Vadose zone | place: USA... | reverse complement strand
CCGAGCGGGTCGCCGGCTACGTCGCCAAGTACGCCACCAAGGCCACCGATGCCATCAGCCCCACCCTCGGCCAGCCGATCGGCCGCGCCCACCTGGCCGGGCTCGAAGCCGCGGGCGTGCCCGCCCACCTCGCCGCCCTGGTCCGCGCCGCCTGGCAGCTCGGCGCCCGGCCCGGCCTGGCTCGGCTCAAGCTCCGGAGGTGGGCGCACACGTTCGGCTACGGCGGCCACTTCGCCACCAAGAGCCGCCGCTACTCCACCACCTTCCGCGACCTGCGCGCCGCCCGCCGCGCCCACGCCACCGGCCGTCACCATGGCCCGGCGGTCCAGCTCGACCGCGACGGCCGCGTGTTGCCCCCGCCCGGCGTCGAGGCCGTCGCCGCCTGGGCCTACGCCGGCCGTGGCTACGCCACCCTCGGCGATGCCTGGCTCGCCCAATCACTCGGCCACCAGCACCGCCAGATGCGGCGCGTCGCCCGCGAGGAGCTGAGCGCCGTTGCGTAAGGGGGCTATGAGCAAGCGGCGTCAGTCAGCGTCCAGGTCCCATCACCAGGGCACGATGAGCCGCCAAGAGCTGCGCGATTGGGTCGCTGAGACACGCGCCCGGCAGGGCCTACGGCCCACCATCAGCGATCCCGCCACGCTGGCCGAGGTCGCGCGGTTTGTGGTCGACACGATGACCGTTCTGCAACGTGACGATGCGGCGAGCAGCGGCGGCGGCGCCTCGGCTACGATCAGACGCGCCAGTTAGGGTCCAATTCGGCGCGAGCGTCAAAGACCTGGCGACCGCGACGGATTGGTTGAACTGTCACGCGGTTGAGCGCCAGCCGCAGCACTGCCTGACGACGGTCTAGGTTCCAACTCGCCCATGCTGCCTGTAGCGCCTCGTACTCTTCGGGGAGCTGGGCGAGCAGGACAGCATCCGGGCTTGACCTGGCCGCGAGCGCCCGCTCGATGCCCTCAAGGCGTTCACTGATCCGGCTCTTGGCGTGGGCGAAGTCGTCCGGCTCGATCGTCCCGTCCGCCAGCCGGTCGCGGAGCAGCGCGAGCCAGGCGTGGTCCTGCTTCCGGCGAGCGACGAGGTCGCGCACGCTCGCGTCCGCCCCCTGCCGGGCGCGCAGCTCTGCCACAAGGGCGGCGCGAAAGTCCGGGTCGGCGAGCGCGGTCAGGGCGGCGTCGCGTATGGCTTCTTCGATCGGGTCGGCCTTGCGGCGGGTTCGGCCACAACCGCCATCCAGGGCGCGGCATTCGTACTCGCGCTTGCCCTTCCGCCCGTGCGCATGCATCCGCGTGCCGCAGAAGCAGTATAGGAGTCCAGGCAGCAGGTAGGACCGTGGTCGTGGTGGGCGCGGTGTCCGCTCAAGCGCGGCACGTAGCGTCTCCCACTCCTCCCGGTCGTCAATGATCGCGGGCCAGTTGCCGGGCACGAGCTTGCCGTGGTGGGTACGGAGTCCCGCGAGGTAAGGTGCGGAGAATGTGCGCGTGACCTGGGTGTTGTCGAGCGCGCCGCCACGTACGCCACGAATTCCGCGCCTAGTCCAGTCGAGGGCGATCCCGGTTGCCGTCTCGCCAGCGAGTATGCGCTTGACGCCCTCGCGAACCAGCTCAGCCTCGGCTGGGTCGATCTCCAGCCGGTAGTAGATGAACCGCTTGCCGGTCCGTGTGCGACCTTCCTGCTCAACGAGCTGGTACCCAAACGGTCGGTGTCCGCCCCACCACCACCCATTGCTCGCCTTGGCGGCCTTCTTTCGCTTCAGGCGATCTGATTGCTTGCGGCTCTCAAGCATCGCGTTGTTCACGGCACCAATAGCGCGGTGAATGCCATCACCGGTCGCCAAGTTGAACTCGTCGCCATCGGTGCACTGGATACGTTGAAGCGGTGTGCGCTGGGCGAGCTTGATGAGCGGCAACAGCTCCTCGATCCGGCGATAGAGCCGGCTCATCTCCGTGGTGACGATGATCTCGCCAGCTCCGGCCGCAACTGCCTCGAACATGGCTCGGTAGCCGGGGCGCGGCTTCCTGCTGTGCTCGCTCGCCGAGATGTCGTTATCGGAGTACTCGGCTACGACGACCCAGCCTTGCGCGGCACAGTACTCGCGGCTCTCGGCAAGGCGGATCTCGACGTTCTCGCGCTCGCCGTCGGGGTCCTCCGAGATGCGATCGTAGAGGATGGCGCGCAATTTGGTACCATTCGGCTGGGTGGACTCGAACACGTATTCTACTGCCAACCCTGTCCCCCATGTCCAGGTTCGTCCCATCCAGCGTCATCGGCGAGGGGTTGGGCGCGAGTACCCGGACGACCCGCTCGCTCCAGCGCTCGACCACCTCGGTCACGGGGAGCCTCCGTGGGTCTCGGCCGCGGCCGGCGGCCGCAGCGGGACCGGGATGCGCTCGCCGGAGGGGAGCACCACCGCGTCGTCGACGTGGACGGGCAGGATGCGCTCGACCGCCCGCCCGTCGGCGGCGGCGAGCACCTCGGCCACCGAGCCGAACGCCGACAGCTCGCGCAGGGTGCAGAAGGTAGGCGGCAGCATGCGCAGCGGGTCAGGAGTTGTGTGGGTCACCGGGAACCAGCGCTCCCGCTCGGCCTCGAGGTGGTGCAGGGTAGCGGCGGCGCCGGCCGGCAGCCCGGCCACGAAGAAGCGGGTGTCGTAGCGCCGCGGCTCGGCCTCTGGCGTGACCCACCAGGCCCAGTAGGACAGGCGCGAGCTGTCGAGCCGCACGCCGAGGCGGCCGAGCACGCCGGCGAGGCGCTCCCGCCCGGCCAGCAGCTCCTGGCGGGCGGCGGCCAGCGCGTCCGCCGCCGGCTCCCGCTCGGCCAGCAGGATGCCGGCCTCCTCCAGGCACTCGCGGCAGGCCGCGACCACGGCGCCCCTCGCCTGGTCGACGGCCAGCCCGAGGCGCTGCGCCCAGGCCTGTGGGCTGGGACCGGCCCAGGCGAGGTCGACCGCCGGGTCCTGGTCGGCAGGGTCGATGCGGCCACCAGGGAAGACCCAGAGCCCGGCCGCGTAGCCCATGGTGCGGGTGCGCCGCTGCAAGTAGACCTCGAGGCCGGCGGACCCGTCGCGCAGCACCACAACGGTCGCCGCCGGGCGCGGGGCAACGGCTTCCGGACGCATCTCGACACCCATGCGAGCCATGCTACTCGGCGGCCGAGTCAGTTCCAGCCGGCGATGAGGCTGGCACCACTGCCGCGGGTCGCTGCCGAGCCCGCGGCCGCCCCTGCCCGCGGGGCAGTCGCCGGTCGCTTCGGAGGATCAGCCCGAACGGGCCATCCCAGCGCCGCAGAAGAGGGCGCGGTAGCGGGCTCGGGCGGGATTCCGGCATGCGGTGCCACGGAAGGACAACGGCTGGACCCGCGGAGACTCTCGTGCCGGTGCCACCGCCGGGTGTTGGATCGAGCGGTCGGGACCGCGGATCATCAGGCTGGCCGCATGGCTTGCCTGAGGCTGGTGAGGAGTCCGGATGCGGCGGCGGATCAGCAACGGCTTGCTCAGGTCGGCCCTCGAGTACGCCGAGCGGGGTATCCCTGTGTTCCCCTGCCACCACCCCGCGAACCACTGGGCGCCCGGACGCTGGAGCAACCTCGACTGCTCCTGCCAGCAGCTCGGCTGCCCGCATCCGGGCGCCCATCCGCTGTCCCCGCGTTGGCGCGAGGAGGCGACCATCGACCCGCTGCGCGTTGAGCGCTGCTGGGGCCGCCACCCACGCGCCAACGTCGGGCTCGTGACCGGGGTGGTGTTCGACGTCCTCGACGTGCCGGGGGCGGCCGGCGCGCTCGGCATCCCCCAGAACACCATCCCGGCCGGCCCGGCCGGCCCGGCCGCCCGCACCGGCGACGGCCGCCACCACTTCTTCGTATCCCCGACCGGTCTGGGCGACACCGCCGTGCCCGGACGCGCCGCGCTCGGACCGCGCCTGCGCCTGCACTGGCACGGCCGCGGCGGCTACGTGCTCGCCGCGCCAAGCCGGCACCCCGGCGGCGCCACCACCCGCTGGCTGCGCGGGCTGGACACGCCGCTGCCGGCGGCGCCGCAGCTCGCCCCGGCGCCGAACCTGGCGGTCGCGGCGGGCGCGCCGGCGATCCTGTAGTAGACGTGCCCCCGGAAGGGGGACGGAAATCACCGCCAGGCACTAGCCCATCGGGGCTATTTCGTGGTCGTGCTCAGCGAAAATGGACGGCGAAATCGCTCGGCCGGGCCATAGTCCCGCTAGACGAGAAGCAACTGCGCGTCGAGGTCTTTTACCGCCCGGGTATCGTCGAACGGATCCAGCTCGTGGCGGAATTCGCGCAGCCGCCGCAATTCCCGGGCCGATCCGGTCTGGGTGACGATCTCGAGCGACTGGATGGCGCGCCGGCACGACTCCTCGATCTCGCCCTGCTGGGCGAATGCGCTGGCGAGATTGGTGAGGTGCAGCGAGCGGTCGCGCACGAACTCCGGGCCGAGCGTGGTGAGGGCCTCGCCGAGCGCCTCCCTGGCCGCCTGGGGGCGGTGCAGCCGCACGTAGCAGGCGCCCTTCTGGCCGGCAAGCTGGGAGCGGTCGAAGTGGTAGATCCAGGGCGGGTCCTCGTCGGCGGACGAGCGCTCGATGGCCTGCTCGGCCCGGTCGAGGGCGGCGCTGCAGCGGTCGGCCTCGTCGAGCGCCGCCAGCGCGAGCGCCTCGACCCGGTACAGCCAGGCCTGGGTGGTGGCGGTGACCGCCGAGGCGCCGCGGTGCAGGGCCGCCTGGGCGTATTGCAGCCCGGTCTCCGGCTCGCCGCCGTAGATCTCCACCACGCCCCTGCAGCCCAGCACGTAGGCGCTGAGCGCCTGGTCGTTGCCCTCGTCGGCCGCCTTGACGGCGACTTCGTAGTAGGCACGGGCGTCGGCGTGGAGGTAGGCGTCGAACGACAGCCAGCCGGCCAGCTGGGCGACCTGCGCCGCGGCCACGCACAGGCGGCGGTGCACCTGCGTCGGCTGCGAGCCCTGCAGCAGGCGGGTGATGAAGCGCAGGTGCCCGAGCACGGGCCCGAGCAGGTCGCGCGAGCCGATGCGGTCGTCGAGGTGGCGGAACTGGTCGGTGACCGTCTCCACGTGGCCCATGGTCGCCTGGTCGACGCGGCTGGGACGGTCCAGCGCCTGGGCGAGGCGCTCGTGCGGCTCCTGGGGGCCCAGCGCGTCGATCGCGGGGGCGACCATCGCCGCGCCGGCGAAGCTGCTCAGGTGGCGGAAGAAGGCTCGGCGCTCCACGTCATGTCTCCACGACTCGAGGGTATCGGCCAGCGTGCCGGTGTCGTCGAACCACGTCGGTGACGCCTGCTCCGAGGCGTCGACCAAGCCGAGCTCCTCGGCCGTGAGGTCGTAGAGGGAGCAGAGCTTCTCCTGGTAGAAGGGGCTGGGACGCTTGAAGCCCCGCTCCCACTTACCCACCATGCTGGCCGTTACACCGACTCGGCGACCCTCGTGCTCACACAATTTCTGCAGCTCGTCCGCGACGCGCTGGAGCGACCAGCCGCGTCGTAGGCGCTGGCGCCGTAGTCGGGCATTGGGGACGGCCTGGTGGGCGGGTATCATGACGACCCCGTTTTCTTCAGCGGGCGCGCGCGACGGGGCGCGCCGACTGGCCCCAACTTTACGAAACACCTCCTCCGAACTCAAATCTTCTGCCCGCTGTGGCGAATATGCCGCTTTCGGATTTCTCGCGGCCAGCGTAATGCGTCCTTCGGCGGGTTGCCGCGTATGCGCATTTGCTACTTGCCGCCCGGCTGGCGCCGGGCGGAGCCCGCCACCATCCGCGGCGGCACGCTTGGCTTCGCGGGGCGGAGCGGCAACCATCGCGCAGCGGCCGCGCTTGGGCTTCGAGGGGATGCGGGGGGAGCCCCGCTGTCGTGCCCGGTTCGGCGATCGTGACGGAGAATGGGGCCATGACGACCGACCCTCGCCGTGCCCTGCCGGCGGTGGACGCCCTGCTCGCCCACCCCACCGTCGCCGGCGTCACCGCCGCCTTCGGCCGTGGGCCGGTGACGGCGGCGGCGCGGCACACGCTCGACGCCAGCCGCCGGGCGGCCGCTGCCGGCACGCCCGTCCCCGGGCTGGACGAGCTCGCCGGCCAGGTCGCGGCGGAGCTGCAGCGGCGCGCCGGCCGCCGCATGCGGGCGGTGGTCAACGCGACCGGGGTGGTGCTGCACACCAACCTCGGCCGCGCGCCCCTCTCCCAGGCGGCCGTCGAGGCCGTGGTTGCCGCCACCGGCTACGCCACCGTCGAGTACGACCTGGCCATGGGAAGCCGTGGCCGCCGCGGGGCGGCGGCGGCCGCGCTGCTGCGCGAGGTCACCGGGGCCGAGGCGGGGCTGGCGGTCAACAACGCGGCCGCTGCCCTGCTGCTGTGCCTGCACGCCCTCGCCAGGGGCCGGGAGGCGGTCGTCTCCCGTGGCGAGCTGATCGAGATCGGCGGCGAGTTCCGCCTGCCCGCGGTGGTCGAAGCGGCCGGGGTCAGCCTGGTCGAGGTGGGCACGACCAACCGCACCCACCTGGCCGACTACGCCGCCGCGCTGGGCGAGCGCAGTGCCTGCGTGCTGGTGGTGCACCCGTCCAACTACCGGGTCGAGGGCTTCGCCACCCGCCCGCCGCTCGCCGAGGTGGCCGCGCTCGCCCACGAGCATCGCCTGCCACTGGTCCACGACGCCGGCTCGGGCCTGCTCACCGGTACCTTCGGCGCGGAGCCGTCGGTCGCCGGGGCGCTCGCCGCCGGCGCGGACCTGGTGCTGTTCTCCGGCGACAAGCTCCTCGGCGGCCCGCAGGCCGGCCTGATCGTCGGCAGGGCCGAGCTGGTCGAGCGGGCCGCCCGCGACCCGGTGGCCCGCGCCGTGCGGGCGGACAAGCTCACCCTTGCCGCCCTCGAGGTCACCCTGGCGGCGCACGCCGCCGGCCGTCGCGACCAGCTGCCAGTGTGGCGTGCCCTCGAGCTAGGACCCGAGGACCTGCGCCCGAGGGCGGCGGCGCTCGCCGCACGGCTCGGCGCGGCCGCCTCCCTGCGCGACGGCGCCAGCGTGGCCGGCGGCGGCAGCCTGCCAGGCGAGGGCCTACCCAGCGTGCTGCTGGAGGTCGACCCGGCGCCTGCCTCGGACGCGGCCGTGCTCGCCCGTCTCCGCGCCGGCGACCCGCCGGTGATCGCCAGGGCGGAGCGCGGCCGGGTCGTGGTCGACCTGCGCACCGTCCCGCCCGACCAGGACGAGCTGGTAGCCGGCGCCCTCGTCCGTGCCCTGGAGGCCCGACCCTCCGAGGGGGCAACCCGACCCTCCGAGGGGGCAAACAGCGCCCCCCCGGACCCCCCCGGGCCGGCGGTCCCCCCTGGGTCGGCGGAGGGTGGGGGCGCCTGATGCCACACGTCGTCGGCACCGCCGGGCACGTCGACCACGGCAAGTCGGCGCTGGTCCTCGCGCTCACCGGCACCGACCCCGACCGGCTGGCGGAGGAGAAGGCCAGGGGCATGACCATCGACCTCGGCTTCGCCTGGACCACCCTGCCGTCAGGGCGCGAGGTCGGCTTCGTCGACGTGCCCGGGCACGAGCGCTTCGTGCACAACATGCTCGCCGGCGTCGGCGGGGTCGACTGCGCCCTGCTGGTGGTCGACGCGGTCGAGGGCTGGCAGCCGCAGTCCGCCGAGCACCTGGCCATCCTCGACCTGCTCGGCATCGCCACCGGGGTGGTCGCCTTGACCAAGGTCGACCTGGCTGGCCCGGAGCGCGCTGCCGAGGTGGCCGTGCAGGTGCGAGAGCGGCTCGCAGGCACCACGCTGGCCGGCGCGCCGCTGCTGGAGACGGCGGCGCCGGCCGGGCTCGGCGTCGACCGGGTCCGGGCCGAGCTCGACCGGGTGCTCGACCAGGTGGCGGAGCCACCCGACCGGGGCCGGCCCCGCCTGCCGGTCGACCGGGTGTTCACCATCAGGGGCAGCGGCACGGTGGTGACCGGCACGCTGAGCGGCGGCGCGCTGGCCGCCGACACCGAAGCGGTGCTGCTGCCGGCCGGGCGGCGCGTCCGCGTCCGCGGCCTGCAGGCCCACGGCCGCCCGCTCGCCCGAGCCACCCCGGCCAGGCGCCTGGCGGTCAACCTCGCCGGCGTGGCCACCACCGAGGTCGCCCGCGGCGACCTGCTGACCCTGCCCGGCCAATGGCGGCCGACCCGCACGGCAGACTGCCACCTGCGCTGCCTGCCAGGCAGGCAGCCGCTGCGCGCGCGCGGCGCCTACCTCCTCTACGCGGGCGCGGCCGAGGTCGCCGTGCGCCTGCAGCTGCTCGACGCGGCCGAGGTCCGGCCAGGGGAGCACGCCCTGGTCCGGCTGCAGCTGGACGCGCCGCTGGTGCTCGACCCGTTCGAGCCGGTGGTGCTGCGCGACAGCGGCCGTGACGAGACCGTCGGCGGCGGGCTTGTGCTCGACCCCTTCCCGGTCGCGCCGGTGCGCGGCACGGCCGCGCGGGTGCACCGCCTCGAGCAGCTGGAAGCCCGCGAGGCGGCAGGCAGGGACGGGCTGCTCGCCAGGGTGCTGGCCGAGCGTGGCCTGGTCGCGCTCGCCGACCTGCCAGCCCTCGCCGGCGCCTCGGGCGGCCAGGTCGACGCCGCGCTGACCGCGGCGGTCGAACAGGGGCTGGCGCTGCGCGGGCGCGCCGTGGCCTGGGCGCCGGAGGCCTGGCTGCGGGCCGAGAAGGCGGTGCTGCGTGCCGTCGCCGCCCACCACCGGGCCGAGCCGCTGGCGGCCGGCATGCCGGCGCAGCTCGCCCGCGCCGCCGCCCTGCCGGCGGGCGGCGGCCACCGGGCCGGCGAGGGACGGGGAGGCCGTCCGGACCCGCGCGATGAGGGGCCGGGCGCGCCCCGCCGGGGCGGCGCGGGGGCACTCCGGGCCGCTGCCGGCGCCGAGGCGGTCGACGCCCTGGTGGCGGCGGGCGACCTGGTCGCGGACGGCCCGGTCCTGCGCCTGCCAGAGCACGGCGTGCGGCTCGACCCCGCACAGCAGGCGGTGCGCGCCCGGGTGGAGGCCGTCTTGGCCGAGGCGGGCGTGAGCGTCCAGAGCGAATCTGCCCTCACCGCGCTCGGCGCCGACAGGGGCCTGCTCGACGCCCTGGTGCGCCTCGGCGTGCTGGTGCGAGTCGGGTCCGGGCTGCACCTCGGCAAGGACGCGCTCGACCAGGCCGTCGCCAGCCTGCGCCGCGCCTTCCCCGACGGCCGCACCTTCACCGCCGCCGACGCCAAGCAGGCCATGCGCACCACCCGCAAGACCGCCATCCCCCTGCTCGAGCACCTGGACCAGACCGGCGTCACCACCCGCTCCGGCGACCTCCGGAGGTTGCTCTGATCCGGTCGGATGCCGTTACAACCTCTCGCAGATGGCCTCGGCGATGGCCAGGGAGGAGGTGGCGGCGGGGGAGGGGGCGTTGCGCACGTTCACCACGCGGTCACGCACGTTGATGCGGAAGTCGTCGACCAGGGTGCCGTCCCTGGCGACTGCCTGCGCGCGCACCCCTGACGGCCCCTTGACCACGTCGCCGGCGGCCAGCTCGGGCACGTAGCGCCTGGCCTCGGCCACGAACGCCTTGCGGCTGGCCGAGCGCCACATCTCGGCCAGGCCCACACGCCAGTAGCGCCTGGCCATCGTCCGGAACCCCGGCCATGCCAGCGTCTCCCAGAGGTCGTGGCGGTCGAAGGTGCCGAGCCGGTAGCCCTCGCGGGCGAAGGCGAGCACGGCGTTCGGGCCGACCAGCACCTCGCCGTCGATGCGCCTGGTCAGGTGGATGCCGAGGAAGGGGAAGCGCGGGTCGGGCACCGGATAGATGAGGCCGCGGACGAGCTCGCGGCGCTGCGGTCGCAGCAGGTAGTAGTCGCCGCGGAACGGCACGATGCGCGGGTCGGCGTCGTCGCCGGTGAGGGCCGCCACCCGGTCGGAGTGCAGCCCGGCGCAGACGACCAGCTGCTCGAAGTCGCGCCGCAGGCGGCGGGCGCCGTCGGTCTCGACCCGCACGCCGGAGCCATCCTGGTCGATGCCGCGCACGCACGAGCCGGTGAGGATCTCACCGCCGGCGGCGGCCACCTCGCGGGCCACGGAGCGGGCGAAGCCGGAGAAGTCGACGATCGCGCTCTGCGGCGAGTGCAGCGCGGCCACCCCCCTGGCGTGGGGCTCGACCTCGCGCAGCTCGTCAGCGTCCAGCATGCGCAGGCCGGGAACGCCGTTGGCGCTGGCCCGCCGGTGCAGGTTCTCCAGCTTGGGAAGCTCGGCCTCCTCGACCGCCACGATCACCTTGCCGCACTCGTCGTAGGCCACGCCGTGCTCGCGGCAGTAGGCGGCCAGCAGCTCGATGCCGCGACGGCACAGCCGCGCCTTGAGCGACCCGGGCTCGTAGTAGACGCCGGCGTGGGCCACCCCGCTGTTGCGGCCGGTCTGGTGGCGGGCGAGCGTGTCCTCCTTCTCCAGCACGGTCACCTTGACGCCTGGTCGCGAGCGGACGAGCTGGCGGGCGACGGCCAGCCCGATCACGCCACCGCCGACGATCCCGACCGTCCTGGCGTCGCTCACGGCCAGAGCCCCTGGACAGGGCGGCCGCCGCTGGTCGCGGGGCCGCCGACGGGGAGCATTCGGCTGGCGTTCACGGCGTGGGATGGTACGCCACCACTGCTCTGCTCCCACTCCGCCGCGAGATTTGCCACCATAAGGAGATGAGCACCACTGCACCCGTGCGCGAGCGCACCGAGCAGGACGACGTGGTCGCCGAGCCAGACGTACCCTGGGTGGTGATCGTCTGGAACGACCCCATCAACCTGATGTCGTACGTCGTGTTCGTGTTCCAGAAGCTGTTCGGCTACTCCCGGGAGAAGGCGACCAGGCTGATGCTCGACGTCCACCACAAGGGCAAGGCGGTGGTGTCGAGCGGGCCGCGGGAGAAGGCCGAGTTCGACGTCGTCCGGCTTCACGGTCACGGGCTCTGGGCAACCATGCAGAAGGACCGCTAGCGGTGGCCAGCGCCTTCAAGCGGGTCGGCAAGGACCGCTACCGGGTCCGGCTCAGCCCCCAGGAGGTCGGGGTGCTGCGCGGGCTGCCCGAGCAGCTGCGCTCGGTGCTCGACGCGAGCGAGCCCGACCCGGTCACCGAGCGGCTGTTCCCGACCGCCTACCGCGACCCGGAGGACCGCGAGCGGCAGGAGGAGTACCGGCGGCTGGTCACCGACGATCTGCTCGCCGCCAAGCTGGCCAACCTCGAGCTGGTGGTCGCCACCCTGGAGCGCGGCGAGCTGCACCAGCGGCGCTGGACCGTGGAGCTGACCGAGGAGGAGGCCCTCGCCTGGCTGGGGGTGCTCAACGACCTGCGGCTGGCGCTCGGCGTGCGGCTGCAGATCACCGAGGACTTCGACGGCGTGGTGGCCCCGGACGACCCGGAAGCGCCCGCCAAGCACCTGCTCTCCTACCTCGGCTGGCTGGAGGAGCACCTGGTCGAGGCCCTGACCGCGTAGGCGGGTGCCTACACGTTCAAGCGCTCGAGCAGCCAGTCCTCGCCCCAGCGTGCCAGCACGGCGGCCGCGCCGTGGTCGGCGCCGAGCCCGAGGGCGCGCTCGCCGGGCAGGTCGAGCGCGAGCCCGACGGCCAGACGCAGGGGGCCGGCGTGGGTCACGGCGAGGACCCGCCTGCCGGGTACGGCGGTCAGCTCGCGCACGCAGGCGCCGACCCTGGCGGCCACCTCCGCCAAGGTCTCGCCGCCGGGCGGGGTGAAGGCGGCCCAGGCGGCCGGGTCGCTGCGCACCGCGGCAGGGGCGGTCGGCCACAGCT
>Ga0137369_10006510_pt1 | contig 11790 bp, 10 predicted proteins | sample SagtaG_12_FD_104918 | JGI IMG/M metagenome (GOLD analysis project Ga0137369, IMG submission 104918) | Vadose zone soil microbial communities from Sagehorn Ranch, Mendocino, California, USA - Sage1_L_113_16 metaG | ecosystem: Environmental > Terrestrial > Soil > Vadose zone | place: USA... | reverse complement strand
TGAGCCGGCCGCTCTCCCCGAACCGCTTCGATCTGCAGGGCGGAGAGCGTGCAGTCGGTCATGTAGGTCTCGGGCTGTGCGGCCTCCATCTCCTTGACCGCCTTCTTCGCGTACTCCAGGCTGATCGGGTAGTACTCCTTCTTCATCCCCCAGGTGCCGTCCATGGCCGTGCACTTCTCCACCACGGTCACCTTCGTCCCCGGGACGAGCTGGAGCACGTCGCGCGTCTTGAAGCCCATGTTCTGGGCCCGCAGATGGCACGGCATCTGGTAGGCCACCCGGCCCGGGCTTCGGCCCGGGAAATCCGTGTCGAGGGTCCCCTCCTGCTTTCGCGCGGCCAGGTACTCGAAGAGGTCCTGGGTGGCGGCGGCCACCGCCTCGGCGGCTTCCCCCGGGACCAGCATGGGGTACTCCTTCTTGAGCACGTACGAGCAGGTGGGCTGGGGGACGACGACCTTCGCCCCCTGCTTCACGAGCGGACCCAGGCGGGCCAGGTTCTTGCGGGCGTTCTCCGCGGCGGACCCCAGGTCGCCGCCATCCAGATAGGGCATGCCGCAGCAGGACTGCTCCGGACAGGTGAGCGTGCAGCCGTTCTTCTCCAGGACGCTCACCGCGTCCCTCCCGACCTGCGGCTCGTTGTAGTTGACCGAGCAGGAGTAGAAGAGGGCCACCGGGTGGCCGTCGCGCACGCGCGCCCCTCCCCGCTCGCGGAACCAGCGGGCGAAGGTCTTGTGGTGGAACCTCGGCAGGTTGCGCTTGCGGTCGATCCCCACCACCGCCTCCAGGAGCGCGCGGTGGGGCGCGAAGGAGTTGGCCCAGTTGCTGAGGGGCGCGGTCGCGCAGCCCAGGGTCCCCACGGCATCGACGTTGCCCAGCCAGGCGTCCTGTCGGCTCACCCCCTCGGCCCGGGCTCGGGCCGCCTTGGCCCGCAGCATGAGCCGCGGGAAGTCGATGTCCCACTTGTGGGGAGGCGTGTAGGGGCAGTGGTTGTAGCAGAGCTTGCACTGCCAGCAGAGGTCGACGATCTTCCGGTAGTCCGTGCTCGTGATCTTGTCGACGTCGCCGTCGTTCCCGTCCACCGCTTCGTCGAGCATGTAGTCGAAAGAAGGGCAGAGCCGATAGCACCGCCGGCACCCGTTGCAGAGCTCGGTGACGCGGGCCATCTCCTTCTCGGCGGCCTTCGGATCGAAGTAGTCGGGGTCGCGGGGATCGTAGGGCATGGGCCTCCGCCGGCGCGCGGTCGATCCTGGGGGGTGCGGCGCCGCACCCCCAACTCGATCAGAGCTCCTTCAGACCTTCCAGGCCCTTCGTGAACCGGCCGGCGTGGCTGCGCTCTGCCTTGGCGAGGGTCTCGAACCACTCCGCGATCTCGGCGAAGCCTTCGGCGCGGGCGGTCTTGGCCATCCCCGGGTACATCTGCGTGTACTCGTAGGTCTCCCCCTCGATCGCCGACTGGAGGTTCTGGCGGGTGTTGCCGAAGGCCACGTCGGTGGCCGGATCCCCCACCGGCTTCATGAAGTCCATGTGCCCGAAGGCATGGCCGGTCTCGGCCTCGGAGGTGTCGCGGAAGAGGCCGCCGATCTCGGGGTAGCCCTCGATGTCCGCCACCCGCGCGAAGTACAGATAACGCCGGTTGGCCTGGCTCTCCCCCGCGAACGCGTGCTTCAGGTTCTCGTGCGTCTTCGTTCCCTTCAGGTTGCTCATGGTTGAGCTGTCTCCTTCAATCCAATTGGTCCTTTGCGAGAATCATTCCTGTCTTGTCTTCCGCCCTGGCAGAGCGGACACAAGCCCAGCACCTCGACCTGGTGGCCGAGGATCCGGTAGTTCATGGCCCGTCCGGCCTCCTCCTCGAGGCTTGTGTCGATGGAGATCGGGAGGTCGTTGACGCGGCCGCAGCCCAGGCAGCGGATGTGGTAATGGCGCCCCGTGTTGCCGTCGAAGCGGGCCGCGTGCCCGCCCGTGTGGATCTCGCGGATCACCCCCTCGGCGGCCAGCTTCTTGAGGTTGCGATAGACGGTGCCCAGGCTGATCCGGGAGAGGCTGCGGCGGGCCTGACGGTGCACCCATTCGGCGGTGGGATGGTCCATGGTGGACCGGACGACCGCCAGGACCACGTCGCGCTGCCGGGACTGCCGGGCCTTCATAAGTAGGAATTATTCTCGTTTTTCTTGCCGCGTCAAGGGCCTCTTGTTCATCGACCCCCGCCCTGATTGTTCATCGACCCCCCCTCCTATCCTCCCCCACGTAGGGGGGAGGGAAGGCTGCTGCACGTCCGGTTCCGCCTCTTCTATACTCCTGCCGTGGCCTCGGTGATCGCCCTCGTCGACGACCTGATGTTCTTGAGCCGCGTGCGCGAAGCCGCGCGGAGCGCGGCCCTCGAGGTCAGGACCGTCCGCACGACCGCCGACCTCCTCGAGGCCGCCCGTGCCGGCGCGGCACTCCTCGTGGTGGACCTCGATAGCCGACGCCTGCCCTGGGCGGAGGCCTTGGCGTCGCTCCGAGCCGATCCGGCCCTCGCCACGCTCCCCGTGATCGGCTTCCTCAGCCACGTGAACGCCGACGCGGCCCGGAAGGCCCGCGATGTGGGCGGCTGCCAAATCCTCGCCCGCAGCGCCTTCGTGCGAGACCTGCCGCAACTCCTGGCCGCCGCGGCCCCACCCGCCCCTCTGGAGTTGAAGTGAGCCGCCGCCGCCTCATGCCGGGCCGAGGGCGGCTGGCCGTTGCCCTTCTCGCCGTCTTCGGGTCGGTGGACTGCAAACGTTCCCCCGCTCCGCCTCCCCCTCCGACTCCCGCCCCGCCCGCGACCGAAGATGGCCTCCGGCCCCTGACGTCGCGCGACGGGGGCCCGGGTGCCGGCGGCGCCCCGGCGGCGCCGGGCGCGGCCCAGACGCTCCCCCCGGGTCACCCGCCCCTCTCGGGCCGGCTCTCGGCCCCACCCCTGCCCGCGGACGAAGGTACGAGCCTGACCGGCACCGTGACCCTCGCGGCCAGCCTGCGGTCTCGGGTGGCCGCGACCGAAGTCCTCTACCTGATCGCCCGGAATGCCAGGACCAACGCGGTGGTCGCGGTCAGGCGCGAGCAGGACGTCCGGTTCCCCCACTCCTTCCAGATCTCGGCCGCGGACCAGATGATGGAAGGAACGGCGTTCACGGGCCCATTCGACGTTACGGCCCGCATCTCCCGGACGGGCGACGCCATCCCCGGCAAGGGCGACCTCGAGGGGACGGTCAAGGGCGTCGCCGCCGGCGCGCGCGGCGTCTCGATCACGATCGACAGCGTCCGGCAGTGAGCGCGGCCCGGGCCCGCTTCCTGGCCATCGCTGCTTCCGCCGCGTTCGTCTCCCTGGCCTACCTGACCCCTCCCTCGATCTTCGAGTCCGAAGACTACGTGAAGCTGCACTCGCTGAACCGCGAGTACCTCGTCCAGGCCCTTTGGGCCGGGCATCTCCCGCTCTGGAACCCCTACGTCGGCCTGGGCCGGCCGTTTCTCGCCGACATCGAGACCGCGGCCTTCTACCCTCCCAACCTCCTCTACTGCGTCCTCGAGCCCCACCTGTGCCTGGCCCTCCTGCTCACCGCCCACGTGGCTCTCTGCCTGCTCTCCTCGGCGGCCCTGGCGAGGCACCTCGGGCTCCTCCCCATCGCGGGCTGGCTGATCGGAATCGGCTTCGTGGGCAGCGGCGTGGTGTTCGCCATCCTGCACAGCGGCCAGGTCCCCTACGGCCAGGCGGCCCTGTGGCTGCCCCTCCTCTTCCTGCTGGCGGCGCGGCTGCAGGACGGTTTCGGGGCCCGTCGCCTGGCCGCCCTCGCCCTGGCTCTCGCCTTGCAGCTTCTCTGCGGGCACCCCCAGATGGCCTGGCTGAGCTGGTTCGGGCTCGCCGTCTTCCTGTTCGGACGGGGCTGGGGGGGCGGGGTGACCACCAGCCTCCGGCGGGTCGGCATCGGCCTCGGAGCCCTGGCCCTGGCCCTGGCCTGGGGCCTCGCCGTGGCGGCCGTGCAGCTCCTGCCCTTCCTCGAGCTGGCCGCAAACGGCAACCGCTCCCATCCCACCCTCGCCTCCGCGATCGTCGGCTCGATCCCCTGGGAGCAGTGGGGCTCGCTCTTCCTGCCGGCCCTGCCCGACACCCGGCTGCCCCTGGGGACCGATTCCTACCTCGGCCCATTGCTGACTCTCGCCGGCCTGGCCGGCCTCGCGCGCTTCGACGACCGCAACCTGCGCGGTCTGGCCTTGCTGGCGATCGTGGCTGGCCTGCTGACGCTAGGAGAGCGCACGCCCCTTTTCGGCCTCGGCTTCGCCGTGGTGCCGGGCTTTGCCGCCTTCCGCTTTCCCGGCCGCTTCGCGGTGCTGGTGGTCCTGGCCCTGCTCGTGGGCGCCGGGTGGTTCCTGAGCAGACCCCCCGGGCGGCCCGCGCGCGTGATCCTGCCCCTCGCGGTCCTCCTGCTCCTCATCGGCACCTTCTGGTGGCACGCCACCCTGCCCGGGCCCCTCAGGACCACCCCCCTGCTGGTCTCCGTGCTCGCCCTCGCGGGGGCATCCGCAGCGATCCTCCTGAGTTGGCACCCGCGGTCCGGGCCGGAGCGGTTGTTCCCTTCCTGGTCGCTGCCCACGCTCCTCCTGATCGTGGTGGTCGGCGACCTCGCGATCGCATCCATGCGCCATCTCCCCTTCCGGGGCGGCCTGCCCTCCTTCCCCGCGGAGAAGGCGGTGGCGGAGACCCTCCGCGGCGCCGGCCTCTTGACGCCGGACGCTCCCCCGCCACGCATCTCCGTGCCCTTCCCGCTCATCCGGGACAACAGCGGCATGCGCTACGGCTTCGGCAACTTCTCGGGCTACGTGGCCCTCACCCTGGGCACCGTGTGGAGCTACCTGCACGAGTCCCTGGGCCTCACTCCCTCCCTCGAAGCGAACACGTTCCCCTCGCCGGACATCTTCGGCTTCGGCCCCTTCCCCTACCACACGATGAACATCGTCCTCGGTTTCGTTCCCGCCACCGGCCGGCTGGTCCTGAATCCCGATCCGGACCCCCGCGCCTACCTCGTCCACGCCGTCGAGGTGGTGGCCGACACGGAGGCCGCGATCGCCCGGCTGAGGGCCCTCGACGAGGCCCACCGCACGGCGATCCTCACGGCGGATCCCGGCGCCTCGCTCCACCCCCTGCCTCCCGGCAGCGCCGAAAGGGCCACGATCGTCCGCTTCGGGCCGAGCCGCGTCGAGATCGGGACCCACGCCTCGAACGCGGCGCTGCTGGTGGTGGCGGAGGCCTGGTACCCCGGGTGGCACGCCTTCGTGAACGGCCGCGAGGTCTCGTGCCTGCGCGCCAACGCCTGGATGCGGGCGGTGGTGGTTCCCCCCGGTCCTGCCGAGGTCGTCCTCGTGTTCCGCTCGACCTACCTCGCCCTGGGCGCTTGGATCTCCTCCGCGAGCGTCCTGCTTGCCGTGGCGGCCCTCGCTCGTCCCCTGCGCTCAGCGCGAGCGACCGAGCGAGCGTAGGGCGATCAGGGCAACGAGGTAGGATACGGCCCCGAGCAGAAGGGTAAGGTCGAATCCCGCCTCGAGCGCCACCACCACGGCGGCCACCGAGCCGAGCACCGAGGCCGCTCCGTTCACCCCCCACGCCCAGGGAACGGCCCGGGGAGCCGCCCGGCCGAGGAGACGGACCACGCTCGGCATGGGGGTCCCCAGGGCCGCTCCCAGGGGAACCAGGACCGCAGCCGCGACCGCGAGACGTGCGGGCCGGGGCAGGCCCCCGAGCGCCCGGAACAGCGGCGAGATAAAGGTCGCTCCCGCGATCAGGAGCAGCGCGACCGCCGCGAGGGCCCGCGGGAGAAAGACGGGGAGCCGCTCCTCCGCCACCCGGCCGGTGGCCAGGCTGCCGACGGCGCTCCAGGCGAGGAGCGAGAACAAGACCACGCTGAGCGCGTAGACCGGGTGGCCGAGGAACAGGATGCACTTCTGGACGAGGATCACCTCGGCGATCACGTAGCCCAGCCCGAGCCCCGCAAACCCGACGAGCCAGGAGGGCCGCGCCCCGGACGGCCCCGCGTGGCGTTCCACGAGGGCCAACGGAACGAGGATGAAGGCGGCGGTGACGAAGAGCGTCAGCGCCGCCAACGCGACCAGGACGAGGACCCCGAGGTTGGTCTTCTGCCACTCGTCGCTGCGGTCCAGCCGGAGGCCCTGAAGCCCCGACAGGCGGACGGTCTGGAAGAAGAACGGACGGTCGTCGTGGGTGGGCGACACGTCCCGGCCGAGCGAGCGCCAGACGGAGGCCGGATCCTCGGCCTCGATGAGGCGGAGCAGCTCGCCGGGAGGCCGGGTCTGCGGCGTGAAGAGCAGCGAGAAGCCCCGGCGGGCGGCGAGCCCCTCGACCAGGCGGACCTCGTCGTCCGAGAAGGGGCTCGCCTTCAGGAGGACGGTCGCGGGGGCGCGCAGGCGCTCCGGCTGCTCGGGCGCGCCCCGGACGACCATCAGATGCCGGGCGGGATCGCGGGCCCCCCGTTCCCCGAGGACGGCGCGGGCAATCGCGACCAGGCGCAGGAGCTGGTCGGGCGGCTCGACGTACCAGCGGGTGAAGCTGACGATGCCGTCCGGGCCCAGCCGATCGAGATAGTCGGAGAAGGCCTCGACCGTGTACAGGTTGTTCTCCGTGAGGGCGAAGGCCCCGGCGGCGGTGGCTGCCCACGTGTCGACCATCGTGGCCTGGATCACGTCGTAGCGCTCGCGCGAGCTGCGGATGAAGCTCCGGGCCTCGTCCACCACGAGCCGCACCCCCGGCTGCTCGTAGACCGCCCCCGACCAGCTCCGGAACGGCTCCCGGGAGACCACCTCCTCCGCGATGATGGGGTTCACCTCGACCGCGGTGACCTCCCGGACGCCGAGGGTCCGCGCCATTACCACGTCCGCGCCGCCGCCGGACCCGATCACGAGCGCCCGCCCGCCGGGCCGCAGGTGATAGGCCAGGGCTTCCACACGGCCGGTCAGCCATGCCCTCGGGTCGAAGACGCGGGGGTCGCGCAGGAGCAGGGTCCCCGCGTCCGCGTCGATCATGATGAGGACCATCGACTCCGCCAGGCTCCCCCAGACGGTGACCCGCGAGAAGGAGTTCCATTTCTCGAAGAGGACGTGCCGGGCTTCGTCGAGGCCCTTGGCCTGCCGGATGACCAGGCGCTCGGTCCACCGGTTGAAGGCCAGGAGCCCGACCGCTCCCAGGCCCACCACCCCGAGCAGCGCCCACTTTCCACGGCGATGACTCCCGCCGGGCGCGCTCGAGTCGCGCTCGCCCGCGAACACGAGGGCCGCGGTCCAGGCGAGGACCGCGCTCAGCAGCACCGTATCGACGGCCCCGAGGCGGTCGAGCAGGGGGATGACGAGCAGGCAGCCGCCGGCCGCGCCTCCGAGGTCGAACACGTACAGCCGGCTCATCCAGCGCGCGAAGCGCGCCACCGCGAGGCTGATGGCGGTCCCCGCGAAGAGGAACGGCAGCGCGGTCGTCCCGTAGACCAGGGTCAGGCGGCGCAGGGTGACGGCCGGCGGGTCCACGGGCGAGAAGGGGTTGCGCAGGATCACCAGCAGCGCCACGACGACCGTCACCGCGAACACCAGGGCGGCCGTCAGGAGAGCCCTCGACGTTGCGACTCCCTGGAGCCGCCGTGCCAGCGCATAGACCAGCACCCCCCCCGCCCCCGAGCCGAACAGGGCGAGGGCGATGGCCAGGAACGCGAAATGGTAGTACATGGTGGCCGAGAAGAGCCGGGTGAGGGTGAGCTGTAGCAGGAGGACGGCGAGGCTCACCAGGGCGATCCCGGCCAGCAGCCGCCGGGATGGCGCGGAGGGGCGTGCTAGACTGCCGGCGTCCCGCTCGTCCAAGGAGGTCATCATGACAGGGCTCTCGTCTCTGTGGCTCCCCATCCTGGTGTCGTCGGTGATCGTCTTCGTCGCGAGCTCGATCATCCACATGGCGTCGCCCTGGCACAAGAGCGACTACCCCAAGGTGCCGAACGAAGACAAGGTGATGGACACCCTCCGCCCGCTCGCCATCCCGCCGGGCGACTACATGATCCCCCGCCCCTCGAGCCGGCAGGACATGCAGTCGCCCGAGTTCGCGGAAAAGCTGAAGAAGGGCCCGGTCATGATCGTGACCGTGCTTCCGAACGGCCCGAGGGGAATGGGGAAATACCTCGTCCAGTGGTTCCTTTATTCCATCGTGGTCGGTTTCCTGGCCGCCTACGTCGCGGGGCGCGCGCTGCCACTGGGCGCGGAATACCTGCGCGTGTTCCGGTTCGTCGGGGCCACCGCGTTCATCGGATACTCGGTCGCGCTCTGGCAGATGTCGATCTGGTACCACCGCTCCTGGCTCACCACGTTCAAGGGCACGGTGGACGGGTTGATCTACGGGCTTCTCACCGCGGGTACGTTCGGATGGCTGTGGCCGCGATAGGTCGGCGACAAGGCATGAAGCGCCCCATGAATTGGAGTGTGCGATGAGACAGTTGCTCCTCTTGGTCCTCTTGATGGCCGTCTCCGACCCCGGGAGCGCGGCCGATCCGGCGGTGAAACTCGTGTCAGCGGGCGACGTGGCCAAGGCGATCCGCGAGGCCCCGGCGGGTCCGATCGCCGCCGTCCCCCTGGCCACCGCCGCGGAATACCGCGTGCTCGGCATCCGGAGGGGCGCCTCCGGCGAGGCCGAGCTCCACGAGAAGGAGATCGACGTCTGGTACGTGCTCGAGGGAGGGGGCACCCTGATGACGGGCGGGACCCTGGCCGACCCCAAGACCACCGCCCCGGGCGAGGTGCGCGGGTCGGGGATCAAGGGCGGGGAGACGCGGGCCGTCGGCAAGGGAGACGTGGTGACGATCGCGGCGGGAGTCCCCCACTGGATGAGCAAGCTGGACGCCCCGATGCAGTACCTCGTCATCAAGGTGACGGCGAAGCCCTAGCGGACGATCCCCTCCCCTTCCACCACCCGCAGGTACCGGTCGATGGGGACCTCCTTGAGGGTGTCCACGCGGGCGCTGGGGGCCGGCCAGCGGATCTCCAGCGAGTCGAGGGCGGTGGCGGTGCCGAGGCCGATCACCTCCCGTGGGTCGTGAGACGAGAGGTAGCTGCCGCCCGCGGTCTTGAGGCGGGTCCTCTTCACCCCGGCCACCGACCATGTCAGGCGCGCCCCCACCGCGTCGCGGTTGCAGGTGCGGCCCTCCAGCTTGAGCCCCACCCAGTGGTTCCCCTCCCCGGCACGGTTGCGCAGCAGGATCGGGGCCTCGCCGTTGTTGCCCACGAGCACGTCGATCCGCCCGTCGTTGTCGTAGTCGCCGAGGGCCAGCCCCCGGGCCGGCCACCGGCGCTCGAAGACGGGGCCCGCTTCCTTGCTGACGTTCTTGAGCTGCCCTCCCTGGTTGTGGAAGAGGAGCAGCGGCTCGCGGTAGGTGACCTGCCCGCCGTAGCTGTCGATCATGTCGTCGGGGTGGCCGTTGGCCAGGAACAGGTCCACCCGCCCGTCGTTGTCGTAGTCGAAGAACTTCAGCCCCCAGCCGGAGAGGAGACGGGTGGCGGCGGCGATCCCCTGGCCGTGGGCGATGTCGCTGAAGGACTCGTCGCGGTTGTTCCGGTAGAACGAGAACATCTCCTGGTCCACGTTGGACACGAACAGGTCCTGCCAGCCGTCCCCCTCGAAGTCCACGGAGTCCACTCCCATGCCCGAGCGGGGCTGGCCGTTCGCGCTGAAGCCCACCTCGGAGGCGAGGCCGATCTCGTCCCATTTCCCCTTGCCCCGGTTCATGAACAGGAAGTTCTGGACGGTGTCGTTGGCCACGAAGAGGTCCAGGCGGCCGTCGTTGTTGACGTCGGCGGCCACCACCCCCAGGCCCTTGCCGAGGGACTTCTCGATGTCGGTCCCCTTCGAGACCTCGGTGAAGGTGCCGTCCCCGTTGTTGTGGAAGAGGAGGTTCGGGGTGGGCTTGAAGACCCGGGGGATGCAGTAGTAACGGCGCCCCAGCTTGTTGTCGCCGCAGATGATGTTCTTGCCCAGGCCGAACTCCACGAAGCTGCAGAGGAAGAGGTCGAGCTTCCCGTCGTTGTCGTAGTCGAACCAGAGAGCACTCGTGGTCCAGCCCGGGGCCGCTACCCCCGCCTTGTCCGTCACGTCGGTGAAGGTCCCGTCGCGGTTGTTGTGGTAGAGGATGCAGCGGCCGTAGGAGGTGACCAGGATGTCCGGGTACCCGTCGTTGTCGTAGTCCCCGACCGCCACCCCCATCCCGAAGGTGCCCCCGCCCACCCCCGCCTTCTCGGTCACGTCCGTGAAGGTCCCGTCGCGGTTGTTCCGGTAGAGGGCGTTCCGGAGCGGCGTCTTCGGCTTGAAGAAGTCGCAGGACCCGCTGTTGACCATGTAGATGTCCATCCAGCCGTCGTTGTCGTAGTCGAGGAAGGCGACTCCCGGCCCCATGGTCTCGGGCAGATAGCGATCGGGAGACATCGCGTTCGTGTGTATCCAATGCAGGCCGCTCGTCGACGGGGGGACCTCCTCGAAGATCGGGCTGGCGGCGCGGAGGCCGCGGCCCCTCGGCAAGGCGAGGCCGGCCCCCGCGGCGGAGAGCAGGGCCAGGAAAAGGCGGCGCGACAGGGGCATTCTCTCTCGCGCTAGTATACGGGATGGTCCAGCCGGCCATGTCCTGATGCCCGGTCAAGGTTCGAGAAAGCGACGAAGCCGGGGAGGCGTTCCGGGGTCCGTCACCATCCGCGACATCGCCCAGCGCGCCGGCGTCTCGCCGAGCACGGTCTCCCGGGTCCTGAACGACACCACGCCGGTGGCCGCCGGCAAGCGCGCCGCGGTCATGGCCGCGGTCAAGGCCCTCGGCTTCCGCCCCAACGTCCTCGCCCAGGAGCTCGCGCGCGGCCACTCGCGCGCCATCGGGGTCCTCCCCCAGGCGATCTCCAGCCCGTTCTACGGCCAGCTCATCAAGGGGGTCGAGCAGGGGCTGCGCGGGACCGACTACTACCCGCTCTTCGCGAGCGGCGAGCAGCCGGGAGAGGCGGCGCAGGCCCTCGACCTGCTCCTCGCGCACCGCGTGGACGGCCTCATCATCGTGGGCGGCCACATCCCCGACCAGGACCTCGCCGACCTCGCCCCCCGGATCCCCGTGCTGGCCATCGGCCGGACGATCCTGGGGCTCGAGCACCGCTGCCTCCACGTGGAGAACCGCGACGGCGCCTTCAAGGCCACGCGCCACCTCCTCGACCTCGGCCACACCCGGATCGTCCACATCACGGGCTTCTCCTGGCACCGCGACTCGGTGGACCGGCGCGAGGGCTACGAGCGGGCGCTCCGGGAGGCGGGGGTTTCCGTGGACCCCGCCCTCATCCTGGAGGGGAACTTCGAGGAGCAGTCGGGGCTGATCGCGACCGAGGCCCTGCTCGCCGCGGGAACCCCGTTCACCGCGATCTTCGCGAGCAACGACCAGATGGCCTACGGCGCCGGGCTCGCCCTCTTCCGCCGGGGGATCCGCGTGCCGGGAGACGTGTCGATCGTGGGCTTCGACGACCAGCCGAGCGCGGCCTACGCCTGGCCTCCGCTCACCACGGTGCGCCAGCCGGCCCTCGAGATGGGCCAGGCCGCGGCTCAGACGCTCCTCAGCCAGCTCCGGGGCGATGGGTTCGCCTTGCCCACCTTCACCACCGAGCTCGTCCTACGCGAGTCGACGGCGCCCCCCCGCGCGGGGGGCTGAGGAGGCCTAGGCCGCGTCTCCCGGAAGGACCCGGAAGCCCATCTGCTCCGCGGAACGCCGAACGCGCGCGTCG
>Ga0137369_10006506_pt1 | contig 11793 bp, 10 predicted proteins | sample SagtaG_12_FD_104918 | JGI IMG/M metagenome (GOLD analysis project Ga0137369, IMG submission 104918) | Vadose zone soil microbial communities from Sagehorn Ranch, Mendocino, California, USA - Sage1_L_113_16 metaG | ecosystem: Environmental > Terrestrial > Soil > Vadose zone | place: USA... | reverse complement strand
TCAAGCAGCTCGAGTCCGGGTCGATGCTCGGGGTCACGAGCGAGCTCTTCGTCGACTATCTCGAGGCGGTCCAGAAGGCCGTGCCTTCGATGAAGAAGCTGCGGCTCGCGAACAGCGGCACCGAGGCGACGATGCACGCCCTGCGGACGGCGCGGGCGTACACGGGCCGCGAGAAGATCGCGAAGGCCGAAGGCGCGTATCATGGCGCCCACGATTACGTCCTCCAGAGCCTCGACATGGACAGCCGGACGGCACGCCGGATGAACGGGTACAAGCCGGTCCCCTACGGCCGCGGCATCCCGAAGGCGGTCTCGGACACGGTCGTCATCTACCCGTACAACGACATCGAGGGGACCGCCGCGGTCCTCGAGGAGAACGAGGACGAGGTCGGGGCCCTGATCGTCGAACCGGTCCTGTGCGGGCCCGGCGTGATCGTGCCGAAAGGGAACTACCTCAAGCGTCTGCGACAGCTCACCCGCAAGAAGCGCATCGTGCTGATCTTCGACGAGGTACTGACCGGCTTCCGCCTCGCCTACGGCGGCGCCCAGGAGTACTACGACGTCCGCCCGGACATGACGACGTTCGGCAAGATCGCCGGGGGCGGCTTCCAACTGGCGGGGTTCGGCGGCGAAGCGCAGATCATGGACGTCCTCGAGCCGGGTCGCGGCTGGAAGTACGCGACGTTCCACGCCGGCACCTACAACGGGCATCCGATCAGCGTGGCGGCCGGGCTCAAGTGCCTGCAGATCCTCGGGGAGCATCCCGAGTACTACGACCACGTCAACGGCCTCGGCCGGCAGCTGTTCTCGGGCCTCCAGGACCTCGCGGACGACCGATGCCTCCCGGCGTGGGTCGAATACGTCGGGTCGATCGGGAACGTCTACTTCACGACGAAGGACGAGATTCGGAACTTCCGCGACACCCTCAGCGCGAACACCCGGCGCTGGTGGAACTGGTTCATCCACTGCCTGGGGAACAACGTCCTGTTCGGCATCCCGAACACGGGCGAACGGGCGTTCCTCTGCACGGAGCACACAGAGGAGGACATCGAATGGGCGCTCGAGGTCGCGGACAACGCGTTCGCCGCGATCGCGAAGGAGGCCGGACGCCATCGGGAGAAGGCCCCGACGGTCCAACTCCAAGCTGTCGGCGAACAGACGGCGCTCTACGGCGAGGCGCAGCCGCCTCCGAGCGTCTGAGTGTCAATTCGATCCGGACTCAGTTCAGTGCGCGCGTCTCCTCGGAATACTCGATCACGCGAATCCCGCGACCTCGGCTCGCGAGTTCCCGGAAGTACGGCAGCGGGTCGAAGGCGATTTCTGGCGGGATGACCCCTCGTTCCTTGATCAATCCCTTCACGGCCCACTGCGCAGCGATGGACGGAGGCACGCCCGTGTCGACGACCCCGCCGCCGACGTTCCACGATTTGTGGGGCCATGTGACGGCCTCGTACCGCAACGTCACCTCGCGACCGTCTCGCTCCCCGACGAGGACGCACCGCTGAATATCGACATCGAGTTCCGGCTCCCGCGGTTTCGGCAGGCCGTCAATCACGGTCGACGTCAAGTCGTACGGCCGGACCTTCGACCTCTCCACGACGAGGTCCTCGCGGCTCGCAAGGCCCAGCCGCACGAGGGTCGCGATCGTCTCGCGGAACGCCGGCGGGAACGCTACGATGAAGTCCATCTCCTGGACGCCCTTCCCGATCGTCGTCGGCATTGTCGCGAGTTCCGAATGAATCGTGTAGTAGCCCTCGACGACGCCAACGGGAGCCATGAACTCCGACCGTTCCAGGCCGGAGAGCGCCGGGACGAACTGGATCTTCCCTTTCCGAAGGATCGGCGCGTCCATCGAGAATTCGTCGAGGATCGTGCGGATCGCGTACGGCGGCACGAACGTCCCGGGATCGCCTCCGGACACGACCGCGCCGCTGCTCCGAAGCTGGATTTTGTGAACCCGATCGAGCTTGCTCGCGCCGTACATGCCGAGGACGTTCATCGTGCCGGGCGTGGATCCGATCCCGAGGACGCATGTCACGCCCGCGTCCTTCGCCTCCTTGTCGAGCTTCAGTTGGCGGAGGGTCTGGTGGTACAATCCGCCGAGATCGCAGTAGTGAATGCCGGCCCGGATCGCCGCGTCCATTATCGGTACGTTGAGATCGTACCAGCTGCTGTTGATGAGGCAGTCCCATTTGCGGAGTTCCCCTGCGAGCGCCGCCGAGTCCCTCGCGTCGATCGCGACGGCGGTGGCGCGGTCATCCGACTGCGCCTTCGCGACGGCCTTCGCCTTGTCCGCGTTGCGCCCGGCGATCCCCACGCGCTCGACCCCGGGGCTCGCCAGGAGATCCGGGACGGTCGACTGCGCCATCGCCCCGTATCCGCCGAGAACAATCACCTTCAACGACGCGATCCCGGGAGCGCGAAGCCGAGGACCTCATTTACCCTTTTCGTCGGCCGCGCCGAGTTCCTCCGCCGGGAGCGTCACCAGAATCACGCATCCGACGAGGATGAGACCGACGCTCACCGCGAACGCCGGGCCGTAGCCGAGCCACTGTGCGGAAAAGCCGCCGAGCAGGGGACCCAAGATCGAACCGAACCCCTGGACCGCGTTGTATGCGCCGAAAGCCTGCGCCCGCCCCTTCGCCGGCGCGAGGTGGGAGATCCACGTCGAACCCGCGACGTTCAGCACCGCCCAGCAAAGCCCGACGCCGGCGTGGAGGACGAAGGCGAGGAGAAAGACGCCCGCGGCGGGAAACGGGATCAAACTCACCAGGAAGAAGGAGCCGAACAAGAGCGAACGGCCGAAGGCCGCATAGACCTGCGGGGACGCGCTTTTCCGCGAGGCGATCCACCGACCCACGTACGGATAGGCGGCGATGGACATGGCCTGGCTCCCGATGTACACGGCGAAAATGCCGGGGCTGGAGATGCCGTATACCTGAGTCAAGAAGATCGGGAAGAAACTATAGAACGCGCTGAACCCGCCGAACAAGAGGAAGACGCAGAAGAGATACGTGCGAAGGGAGCGTGGAAGGCGGCGGGCCGGCGCCCGCGGGGGCGTCAAGTCGAAATAGTGCAAGACGTGGGTCGGAAGGTAGCGGCCTCGTTCCACGCGCGGCCGGATGTACGTGCCTTGCACATCCCTCCGGCTCACGCGCTCGGTCGGCTCTCGTGTCCACAGGAACGCGAGCAACACGGATACGCCCCCGAACCCGGACCCGATTACGAAGAGCGCCCGCATGAGACCCAGCCCGCCGCCGACGACCGCGGGACCGAGGGCGAGCCAAGCGACGCCGAGGCCGAGTCCCGCGACCCAGCCCACCGCGCCGATCCGGCTGACGAACGCGAGGCGCGCGGGCCATTCTGTTCGGGGCGACGTTTCCATGATGAGGACCGTCCCCACGGGACTGCTCGCGGCGCCCAGGCAGCCGATCAGGAGGTTCGTCAGGTAGAAGTCAGGCAGCGTCCGGCTCGCCGCCATGAGGAGGAAGCAGAGCGCGTTCCCCGCGAACCCGATCAGCAGGAAGACCTTGCGGCGACCGACGCGATCAGACAGGGACCCCCAGAGCATGAACGACGGGACCGAGGAGATGCTCGTCGCCGCAGCGATGATCCCGACATCCGACAGGCTCCCGCCCAGACCGTACGCGAAGAGCGGGATCAGCGCCGACGTCGCGCCGCCCGCGATCCCCTGCGGCAGATACGAGTAGAACCACCGGGACCCGTTTGGACCGCCCATCCCATCCCGCATCCGAGTGCGCGGCGCACGTCCCGCGCTGTATTTGGCAATTGCGTCGTCCTTCAGAAATAGAACAACAGGGTCATGGGGACTGCAAACAGCAGGATGATGAACAGCGCCAGGGCCCAGTTCTTGTGGAAAATGAAACGGTAGGCCGCGTCGATCGCACGGCTGTAAGGACCGTAAATTGCTAACGCGACGACGGAGAACAAGGTCACGCTCGCCATCTCGATGAAAACGATGTTCGCGGCGATCCCGCCTCCGTAAAGGAAGCCCGCGACCAGCGTGTCGATGAACGTCGTAATGTTCGCACCCATCATGTACGGGACGATCTCCTTCCGATCGATGTACCCATTCAGGTAAAGGGGCACCAGCAGCCCGAAGCTCAGCGAAACGCTCGTCGATGCAAGGGTGACGAGAGCCCCGATTGCGAACGATACGGCGGGATGTTTCAGGTACATATGCATCCTCGGAGACCTCAGCTCCTGCGCCTCACGCTGGCCGAACGCTTTGTCGAACAATGCCAGCCCTGTGTATATCGACACAGCCGCGATGAGGAACGCGAGGATCGGCGCGAACCCGCCAGTGACCCAGGCGACGATCGGGTTGAAGGATCGATCCATGAGATCCAGGAGGCCGGTGGGCGTCGGAATCTGAATCCACTCGTATGCCTTGAGCCGAATGAGGAGCCAACCGAAGAAAATCGCAGGAATGTAAATCGAATACGTCACGATGAACGAAAGGACGCCCATTGCGAGAGCCTTCTCGCGGGGCTTTCCACGGAGCACGGCCACGGTACCGATGACGATAACGATGAAGGCGGCTCCGAGGCGAGAGCCCATGATCATGAAGAACGTCGTCTCGGGGCCGCTGTAGCCCGTCGCGTAGAAACTAAGGGCCATCGCCGCGACCGGCGAGCCGCTCAAGACCGCATAAGCGGAGAGCCAACCGAACGCGAGCGCGTGCCACGGCGTGTCCGCGAAGCGACCGAGGATCCCCGCCAACGGAGGGCCGATGAGCCCCGCGACGCGTTTCATCAGCTGAATCCCTAAGATGAAGAAGAATATCCCGAAGAGACCGACAAGGACCCGACGGACGATGTCGTCGATGCGCCACGCAGCCCCGCGGATCGCTTGCGACGGAGGCGGCTGAGAGGGGATCGCGTTGGGAGCGGATTCGGCCATCGCCTCTCCTTTCCTCGGCGCGAGCGGGTCCCGGAATCATCCGGCTCAGCCATAAGGCTATGGAGCCCCGACCAGGTCGAGGAAGAGCTTCGCAGCGGCAATGAAGAGGACCACGATGAAGATCAGAGCCACCGACCGCGTCTTGAGCTTCTCGAGCCCCCAGCGGGAGCCGAGGTACGCGCCGACGAACACGATCGGCATGAGGATCGGGATCAGGACGTAGTCCGTCGGCCACGCAAGGCCGCCGGGCTGCAACGCGAGATCGACGACGTACGCCGCGAATCCGACGGCCGCCGTCGGGATGATGAGCAGCGACGACGTCCCGATCGCTTTGCGGGTCTTCCGGCCGAGCACGTACACGAGCAAGGGGACGTTCAGAAGGCCGCCACCGATCCCCATGCTCCCCGAGAGGAACCCGGAACCTGCGGTGGCGGCCGCCGTCGCGGTCACGCGGGGAGGGGTCAACGCTGAATCGTCGTCTTCGTCGACGGAGCGCGCGTTCTGAATCCAATCGCGAATCATATACATCCCGAAGAGGACGAGGACCGCGGTGAAGAACGCCTTGAACGTCTCCTCGTTGAGAACTCTAAGCGTGAAGAACGTCCCGACCACCGCGCCGGCGAGGGCGCCTGCGACCAACAGACCGCCGAGATGAAAGTCGACGAGGCCTCGGCGGTGGTGGTTGATGGCGGACGACGCCGCGGTGGCGATCGTCAGCGTGAGGGAGATCGGCACGGCGAGGTCCTTCGAAGGGACGCCGGTAGACAGGAGGATCGGCACGAAGAGGAGGCCCCCGCCGAGCCCGAGGTTTGAGTAGATGAACGCGACCCCGAAGATGAGGACGGCTTGCAACAGAAGGAGGAGCGCATCCACGGCGCGCGAAAGACAGGGCCGTATTAATTACTACCGCGGTTATCGGGAGCTGCGGTGGGAGCGACGTGGTCCTGCTCGTTCGGTTCGGGGAGCTTGCGCTGAAAAGTCGATTCGTCCGACGCCAGCTTCGCGACCGACTCGTGGCGAACATCCAGGACCTCTTCGCCGCGGAAGGGGTCGAGTGCATCACGGAAGCCGATGAGGCGCGAGTCTACGTCCACGTGGACGACATCGCCCGGGCCCGAGGGATCCTCGCTCGGGTCTTCGGCGTCGTGTCCCTGAGCCCCGCGGTCGAGACGAAGGCGACCCTCGACTCGCTCCGAGAAGGCGTCCTCGGGGAAGCAGCCCTCTCTCTCGGATCCGGCAAGTCGTTCGCGCTGCGCACGCGCCGCGTCGGCACGCATCCGTTCACGAGCCAGGACCTCGCGAGAATACTCGGGGACGACGTCCGTCGCTCCGTTCCCGGAAGTCGCGTGAACCTGAACCGCCCCGATGTCGAGATTCATATCGAGGTGCGTCGGAACCGCGGCTTCGTGTTCCGACAGACATGGCCGGGCCCGGGCGGCCTACCGCTGGGTAGCCAAGGGCGGGCCCTCGCCCTCGTGACGGACGAGGCCGGCATGGTCGCCGCCTGGATGGGCATGAAACGCGGTTGCCACGTCACGATTGCCGCGCCCGAGGACGGATCGCTCGTCGGCCCTCTGCGGCGGTGGGACGTCCGATTGAAGGTCCTCGACATGCCCACGACGGACGGTCTTGCGGACCTCGTCAAGATCGCCCGCGCGGACGCCCTGTTCCTGGGGACCCGCTGGTCGTCGTTCGATCCGGGCGGCCGGCCGACCCTCCCGGTCCCGGTATTCGAACCGGTGATCGGGCTTTCTCAGGAAGAAATCGACGGACTCGCGACGCGGATCCGAACCGCGTGATCACTTGCCCTTTCGTTCGTGCCGGCCGATGCTCGGCCGGACCTTCTCGACGCCTTTCCCCTTGTACGAGAGGCCGCGGCCCTTCTTCCCGGCGGACGTCAGACCGCGGAACACACGGCCGCGGTTCGCGGGCTCGCAGATCCAGTTGATCTTCGGATCCGCGCGAATCGCAGGGTGCTGCGCGTCCACGAGGATCACCTCGTAGTACTTGTGGCCGCCGTCCTCTCCGACCCAGTACGAGTTGAGGACTTCGAGGTTCGGGTAGTGCTTCGCGGTCCGTTCCTCGGCAATCCGCTGGATTGACTTGGCCATGGTGATCTTCCGGAGGCCGCGTCGCTTCGGATGACGCCCGCCCATCGGCTTCGGCCGCCGCCGCCCGCCGCGGCGGACCCGCGCGCGGACGACGATGTAGCCTTGCTTCGCTCGGTACCCGAGTTCCCGCGCGCGGTCGATGCGCGTAGGCCGCTCGATGCGGGCGAACGCGAGGCCGCGCCTCCATTCGACCATACGTGCAAAATGCGTCTCCTGGACGACCCCGCTGTGCGGGCTCTTCCACGCCCGCTTGACGAAGGCGTACAGGTTCCTCGGACGCGCCGGGGCCTTCTTTCCTTCCTCGCCCGCGATCGCAAGCTCCGGTCCCGGAGCGCTAGGTTCTTCGGCCATGGCCACACCCCCTGGATTTTCGGATTCGCCCGAAGGTACATCTCCCGGACCAGGGACGTCGAAAGCGCCGCGCCAAGGAGCGAACGGTATTAAAGCCCTTGCCTCCGACGGACCGTTCGCCGACCGTTCCCTCTCGACGTGCGGACGCCGTGCAAGTACGACTGCAGGATGAGCCGCGCCGCGGACTCGACCTCACCCATCGACCGAACGTCGAACCGGGTGCGGAACCAGCCCCATCCCTGGGTCCTCGGCGCACGGCGCGCGAGGCCCGCCCCGCCACGGAGCTCGCGGGGACCCGGCAGGATGAACACCTCGACCCGCTTCCGGAGAGGCCGGATTTCCGCGAAGACGCGGCCCCGGTTGCGGCTCCGCCAAGCGATCCAGTAGCGGCTCACGTGCTCGTCGACCCGGTCCTCACGCCGGGCTGCGGCGACTCGCAGGCGCTGTCGAAGCGCCTCGACGATCTCCCTCGACGCGTCACTCGTCCGATCGATGGCCGTCTCCATACGTCACTCTCGCCGATCCCCAACCGGTTTTCGCACGATCAGGAGGAACTTGAAACCCCGCAGGAAGAAGTTGAATCGCCGGGCGCGGTGCTCCCACATCGGCGACGCCGATCGATCGTGGTGGCGGACCAGGGCGATCGTATCGAGGAGCTCGAACTCCCGCTCGAGCGCGGAGAGCAAACGGAATCCGACCGGCGTGTAGACGCCGCCGCGGTACTCGTCCGCGATGATCCAGGCGAGGATGCCGCCGCGGCGTAGCACCCGACCGGCCTCGCGGGCGACGCGGGACATCTCGGCGATGAATCGCGGATCGCGACACGAGATCCGTCCCAGGCATCGCGGATCGCGGCTGTAGACGATATTGTCCGAATAGGGCGAGTCGACCACAACCAGCGCTGCGGACTCGTCGCGAAGGGGCCAGGCCCGCGCGTCGGCCCGGAGAATCCCCGGCCGGCGCGGGGAGAGGTCCAGCGAGACCGCGCGCCGTCCGAGGGTGCGGGCGACGTCGCCGATTGTTCCGGAGCCCGCCATTGGGTCGACGACCAGTTCCCCGGGCCGACTGTAGCGGCGAACGAGGTTTTCGGCACACCGAGCCGGGGTGACGCCGTTGAACGAAGCGTCCCCCGCTCCGGGATGGCCGTCAGACTGGTTCGGGAAGTCCCAGCACGTGTACGCCTCCAGATCGGTCCGCCCGAGCATGGCCCACGCCTCGGGGAGCAGGGATGGATGCGCGGGGGATGAGGCGAGGGCCACGAGGTCCACCTACGTCCCCCGTCCATATGAACCGGGCTTCTGGAGGGAGATGGGCGAAAGTGAAAATCTGCCTAGGGGCGAGTGGATGTGCGCGCGAGCCGGCGGACCGCAGCGTCGGTCGGATATGGGCGACGCCGGTCTCGGAGGTGGAGGGCCGCGGCGGCGTTGCCGAACCGAAGGGCCTCCGGAAGGCCCTCGCCGCCGAGTCGCGCGTAGACGTACGCAGCGTTGAAGACATCGCCGCAGCCCGTCGGGTTGTCGATGGGCACGGAGAACGCGGCGGACGTATTGCGGCCCGCCCGGTGCACGACGGTCGCGCCGCGGTCCGCCTGGTGGACGACGACCTCCTCCAGCCCAAGAGAGCGGAGATGGTCCGCGGCCTCAATCGGGGACGACCGGCCGGCGACCGCGCATACCTCGACCTCGTTTCCGAAGAACATCGTCACGTTCGGGAGGCAGGCGCGGACCGCGGCGATGCGGTCTTCCGGCCAACCGTGCGGGTCGGTCGAGACGTCGAGGGACGTCGTCAATCCCCGCCGCCGGGCGCGCGCGAGGAGGAGGGAGGTCGGTCGCCCGATCAGGCGTTGCGTCCACCAGAAACCGGATCGATGCAAGTGGTCCGAACCTTCGAGCAACCGGGAAGGCACGTCGCGCAGGACGAGGCTGGCGTTCGCCCCGAGCGCCGTGATGAGCGCCCGTCCGCCCGCGGACCACGTGAGGGCCATCGTCGACCCGGTCGGACGACGCGGGTCCACCCGCAGGATCGCCCGAACGCCGTGGCGACGGTACGCGTCCCGCAGGACCTCTCCGTTCGGATCGGCCCCGATCGCCCCCACGAAACTCGTGCGGGCGCCGAGGCTTGCAATCGCGAGGGCGAAGTTCGTCGCGTTCCCTCCCGGCAGCGCGTCCACGGCGGGCACGTGTCCTTGGAAGTCACCGGGCGGGATGGGAGGGAGCGGCGGCGTGATGAGGTCCACAATCGCGTCGCCGACCGCGACGACGCGCGGCCGCCTCCGCGCCATGCCTCACGCCTTCCAGAGGCCTTGTCGCTTCAGCTCGTCGACCACGACCTTGTAGTCCGCCGGCCGGCCACACTCCGGACAGAAGAGGCTCCCGTGTGCGTCGCGCACCGGGTTCGCGCCCTCCCAGCCGCAGAATCGGCACACGGCGTCGGACACCGGCATGGGGCACCTCAGAAGAAATCTTCGAGCGTGAGCTTCTTCTCCGCCTTCCGGCCGCCGTGCTCGGCCGGCGTCGGCTCGCCGAAGTCATCGCTGAACAGGGACTTCTGCTGGGCCGGCTGCGTGCCCGTCAACAGCGCCTTCTCGTCCCACCCGTAGACCTCCGTGATGTACGCGAGGGTCTGCGCGACGCGCCGGGCGTAGTATTCCCAGTCGGGCCGTTGCTCGAACGGCCGGCCGGATACGTAGGGCTCGACCTCCATGGGGCTCTTCTTAGAGTCCGTCACGATCCACGAGACTTTCATGCCGGGCATGAACTCCTCCCCCATCTCCTCGAGCTTGCGAGCGGCGATGACGTTGCTCATCGAATCCGGGTTCACGTACTGGTTCTCCTCTTTGACCGTGCGGGAGATGACCAGGGCCTCGATCGGGTCCCGCTCCGCGTCCTCCAGGGTCGGGGACCCCGCGCGGACTTCGGCGACGATTTGCTTCGCGAGGGCGATGGACCCATCCTGGTCGCGGTCGAGGATCTTCTCGAATACGCGTTGTTGCGCCTCGCTCTGCAGGTCGAACGCGTCCGTGCGGCGGATCTCGTATCCGCGTACCATGAGTTGATCGCGCATTTCGGTCGGCCATGCGACCTTGCCCGCATACCGCTTTTTCCGTCCGTGGCTGAACAAAGTCTCGAAGATCTTGTCGACTTCCATCGCGATCCGACCGCGAGAGAACCGCTCGGCCGTCTTCCGCGCGAACTCGAGGGACGCGTCGGGTCCCGCGGAAGGGGATTGGAAGAAGACGGAATCGGTGTCGGCGTAGACGACTTTCACCGCATCGGCCTCGAGCTCCCCGATGATGCCCTTGATCCGCTCCCGCGCGAACGCGGTGATCGACGCCCCGACCTTCGGATCGTTGAACCGGTAGAACGACGAGGCGAGGACGCCATAGAAGGCGTTCATGAGGATCTTGATCGCGGCCTGCAGTCCTTCGTAGAACTCTCGCATCTCCGGGTCGGACGTCTCTTTCATCTTCGTCCGCACGTCCTGGCGGTCGTTCATGAGCCTCGACAGGATCGCGGGGAGGAGCCCTTTCTTGACGTCGGCGCTCAGGAACTTCGCACCGGTCGGGCTCGCGATCGTGCCGGCGGGCGAGACCGTCGTGAAGCAGATGTTGTTCTCCATGATGAGGGACGGGTACATCGCGCGGAAGTCGAGGGAGATCACCCACTCGTACAGCCCGGGCTGCAGGCTGTGGACGTACCCGCCTTCGATCTGCTCGACGCGGCCGCCGCGCATCTTCATCATCGGCACCGCGACGCCCGCTCGGTCCGCGGCCCGGATCAGGATCGAGTCAATCAGGTTCGACGTGCGCCCGTGCAGCACATCCTCGAGCGGGAGCTTGCTCACCGCCGCCAGGTCCAAGGTCTTCTCGATCCGGCCGATCTTCTCGAGGATCCGGAGCGAGAGGTCGGCGTCGTTCAGGCAATACCGGATCACCTTGTCGCGGTCCCGCGCCCACTCCTCGTCGATCTTCCGCCGAGAGAGTTCGTGCTTCCCTTCGCCGAGCAGCTGGCGGGCCACGTAGTCGAGCGTCTCCTGTTTCATATGAAGGCTCAGCCGCTCCGCCTTCACGGCCCACCACACGTCCGTGAGGATGCGGCCGTCGACCCGCCAGAATCTCTCGCCCAGGTGGAAGAAGTCCGAGAAGTCGCGGGCGAGCCGGAGCTTTGGAATCCCGTTCTTGGAGGCGCGGTCGATGAGGACGGGTAGGTCGTAGCCATCGATGTTGTATCCGGAGATGATGTCGGGATCGAACTCGTGGACGAGATTGACGAACCCCTCGACGATCTCCCGCTCGCTCCCCGTGAGGATTTGCGTCTTGATTGCGCCGGCGTCCCGGTACGCGATGCCGATGCAGAAGATGTGACCGTCCTGGATGCTGTTCTCGATGTCGAAGCTGAGCACGCGCAGCG
>Ga0137369_10006499_pt1 | contig 11798 bp, 10 predicted proteins | sample SagtaG_12_FD_104918 | JGI IMG/M metagenome (GOLD analysis project Ga0137369, IMG submission 104918) | Vadose zone soil microbial communities from Sagehorn Ranch, Mendocino, California, USA - Sage1_L_113_16 metaG | ecosystem: Environmental > Terrestrial > Soil > Vadose zone | place: USA... | reverse complement strand
GACTGGTTGGCGACCGGGTAGGCCACGTCGGACTCGACGCGCTCCGCGCCGTGGACGCCGCGTCGCGCCTCAAGCTGGGCCTATAGGTCCGGGCGGTAGGCCGCCACGCTTCAACACCTTCGTCTACGCCCGGTCCCCGACCGAGGGTCCCCAGCCCAGCGGACTCCGTTGACGTTCCTGCCCGACAGTCCTACGTAGGTCGGGTCATTCCGCCCAATGTGTTCCGCAACAACGGAACGCGCCGGTCGTTCCATACTCGGCGCTGGCGAGCATCGGTGTCAGCGCTGGGGAGCCGCCTTCCCGAATGCCTCGCCAGCCCCACGCGTCCGCGAGGACGGGAACGTGCATCATTTGGGTGACACGCAACCTGCCGGCGTAGGCCTTGACATTGACGGCCCCTGAAGAGCGCACGTATCCGAGGCGCTGCGTGATTGAGGCAGTCGCGTGGATTCGCGTGGACCCGTGATGTCCCCCAGTCCCGTCGCGTTGGTCGCAACGCGTGAGGTACCGCACATGGAGCATGAGGCCCCTCCAACAGGAGGCCCAGGCACAACCCTGGTCCGCCTCGGCTGGAAGGGCTGGCTACGCCTAGGCACGATGTACCTACTCGGTTGGGTTCTTGCCACACTTGTGGGATTCGCAATGCTGTTCACGGTCATGGCAGCCGAACCCGGCATCGCTCACTTCGTGCTGTTATCGCTTTTCACGGCGGGGACCGCCGCCGTCATTTGGGTCACGTCGCACAGCCTTCTCAAGCGCGGCCTCGCCGCCGGAGTGGCCACTGCCTGGCTCTTCACCTCCTGGCTGGTCTTCGTGTGGCATCCGTGAAGCACGATGAGCGGCGATGAGGTAGCCCGAGCCCAACCGAGATCCGCGCGTCGGGCGTGCCGGCACTGTACCTGGGTGCCCGGGTCGAGGGATTCGACTGGAACGACTACTACCTGGCCAACGACCAGGTCAACATCTTCTACGGGGAGTGCCGCGAGAGTGACCCCGAGGCGGGCTGCACCGACTGGCACATCGAGGTCCACAACCGGCGGCACTCCCTTCTGGCGGGCGACTTCATCGCCGGTTGCAAACGCCTGGAACCAATCCTGGGAGCACCCGCGGTGACACTGGGGGGCTTTAACCTCGACCGGCCAGCCGACAACATCGGAATCTTCACCGAAGACACCAACGTATTCATTCGGTTCGCCGACGACGACATGGCGCTGGAAGACAAGATCGCACTGGCCAAGACGCTACGACCGATCGGCGCCCCTCGTGCGAGGACTCTCCCGCCTCCCGCTGACTCCTTGGTCGCGGACCTCGGGCGTTTGTGCGGTCCGCCTCCGTGAACTGAACTGGGCGGACGTCAACACGTCCGCCCGCACGGTTCTGGAGCTGCTCCGCGCGCAGTCACAGGGTGCGTTACGACTGGCGGGTGGGACCGCGGATGCAGCTGGGACCGCGCGCGGGACGGCCACGGACTTGCTCTGCGATGTCGCAGTCCGGGCCGCCCCGCACCGGCTCCCGTGTTCACTCGGTCTAGCTCGGTACCTCGATGAGAACGAACTCGTTGTCGTCCGGTCGCGTGGGGTTGCGACCCGAGTTCGGCAAGTTGTTGTCACATGCGACCAGCAGCTGGTCGTCGGCGACTTGGTGTACGGTCTCGACCGACTCGCAGGTGACCCGGAACGGGTCGCCCAGCCCGACGTCGCCGTCGTGGAGCGCTGGGAGCGAGACCAGGCCGGGGTCGGGGACCGCGGTGAGGTCGACGAGTTGGTTCTTGTCGAGGATCCCGCTGGCATCGATCTGGCGCAGGTCGGCCAGGTAGATCGCCCGATGTGTCGCGTTGAGCCCGGAGCCGAGGTCTCGTTCGATCAGGACGACGCGATGTCCGCCGACGCCCCCCATGTCGGCGATCAGCGGGCTGTCGTTCTCGGTGCGGTACTCCACGGTGCGGTCGGTGAACTGGCGGTCGGGGATGCTGAACTCGTAGACGTTGTGGAGCGTCTTGTCCGGCTCCGCGAGCGTCGCGCCCTCGAGCGCGGGGTAGAGGTACTGACCGTTGGGGCTGATTGCCATCGCCTCGAAGCCGCGACTGTTCGGCTGGGTAGGCGCCGCGCCGCCCAATGTCGGGTTGTTCGGCGACTTGATCCCGGGCACTCCGTAGGGCGGGTCGAGAAGTCTGCCGCTGGCGTCGAAGTGCATGACCCAGGGTCCGAACTCGTCGCCGACCCACAGATCGCCGTTGCGTCCACGCTGCAGCGACTCGGGGTCGATGTCCGCGCCGGTAAGGAGCCGGTCCTCGGTGCTCTCGTTGACGATCGCCCCGGGCATCTTGTGCCAGGGGTCCCGGAACGAGACGAAGTCGCTCACCTCGACCGTCCCCGGTCCGCCCGAGGGGGTCTTGAAGCTCGGCCGGAGGTAGTAGGCGCGGATCAGGAAGTCGGCGGAGTTGGCCTTGCTGCCGAAGCCGTTGTCCTCCATGGCGAGATATTCGCCGGGGCTGCGGCCCGAGACCATCGAGGAGAAGCCCTCGACGGGCTGGGCGGGTCGAGGAAACGTCACGCCGTTGGCCGAGGGCAGCGCGGCCCCTGCGGGAGGACCCGGTGCCAGGGTGTCCCAGGGGAGCACGGCCCGCCCGATGAGGGCGGGTCGGCGATCCTGCCCGTCCTCGAGGCTCGGGATCGGGCTGGCAGCCGTCCCGCTCGAAGCCGCAGCCCCGCCCGGTACGGTCGGCAGCGCGAGTGCGACCGCCGCCGCGATGAACAACGACCGGCGTAGTGACGCCGGTCGGAAGTGACCTGTGTCCACGTCAATTCCTTTCGTAGTGGTGGATCCGTAGACCGCCACGCTAGGAACCCCGGGGACTTGGGCGCCCCGGGCGAACGCCCCGGTTCCGCGGTGATCTTTGCGCGCCCACCCCGCCGTCCCGCCAGACGCTGCGCTTCGTTCAACCCGCCTCGCTGTCGAGCGCCTGTCGCGCGTCAATCCGCGTCCGCGCGTCCAGGTGTGGGTGTCGCCGAACGCCGATAAGCGTGTGCCACTGGCCCGAGCGACGCCGGGGAGAGGATCGGTCCTGTCGTGTCAAGCGCGGGTCGCTGACCGCAACCAGCCGGACGTCTCGTCGGGCGAACGACGCTTCAAGCGGCCGAGTGCGGGGCGTGGGCGCGGCGACCAAACGGATCCGTTCCCGCTGCCCTCCGGGTCGGCCCTTGGGCGAGCGCGTGCTGCGCCGCGTCTTCGCCGCAGTGGATCAGCTGCTGGGAGAAAGCAAAGTTGGTGAGGCCCGTCTGCAGCTGGTCTCCGGTCCTGATGTGTGTCACTGCGACCGCACTGCCGAAGTCGATCTCGGGCCGGATCCGAACAGCGATGCCCAGTGACGCGACCAGGACGTCGAGTGGGTTTCGGGGCCGCACGGTGAGCGGCGGGATCGTGGCGTCCAGGACGTAGACGTGGGTGGGGTGCAGTCCCAGCGCCCCGGCGACCGGGACCATGTCGGCCACGCCTCCGTCGACGTGGGCGCTGGGCTTTCCTCCGCCCGGGTCGGGGAGGTCGACGGGAGGGAACATGGCCGGCAGTGCCGTCGATGCCAGCAGGGTGTCTGTGAGGATGCCCGAGTCGTGGTAGGCCGGCCGGCCCGCACTCAGGTGGGTGGTCACGACCCGTAGCGGCGTCGGGAGTTCCTCGATCGTGGGGAGGGGTGCCCAGCGCCGAATCAGCCGCTGCAGACCGTCGGTTCGGTATAGGTATGGCCGGCGGCGAAGCAGGTTGGCTGCCTTGGTGACGAGGTTGCCTTCGAAGATGTCGGCGGACTGCAAGTGAGTCCACTGGTCAGCCAGCCGTTCGACCCGACCGGCCGTCGGTTCGCAGGCCATGAAGGCCGCGTTGAGGGCTCCGACCGAGCAGCCGACGAACGCGTGAGGGACGATGCCGGCGCGGAGGAGGGTGCGCAGCATGCCGACCTGGGCTGCGCCGCGTGCGCCACCGGCGGACAGCACGAACACGTTCCGGAGTGCCGCGCTCACGGAATTTCCTCGGTCCTCGGCGCTGTCTCGAGGATCGCCATCAGCTCGAGTACGCCGTCGAAGCGCTCGGGTCGCGGAGGGCCCGGCCACAAGGCCGAACCGTATAGGCCGCTGTCGTCGCCGGTTGTCAGCTCCAGGTCGATGTGCATGGCCCCGACGCTAGAGAGGCATCGGCCACGGCCGCCTCAGCCAAACACCCGGGGTCCGACCGCCAGGTGAGGACCCTTCCGCGGAACCTGGGAGATCGCCCGGGGAGCCCAGGCCCGCCCGCTTCCTAACCTCCAGATGCGAGTCGAGGACAACCGAGTTAGGGCGGAGACGAAGATGATGGTTGATACGGCCACGGTGCTCTTCAATGGGCCCGGCGCTTCTGGGGTGGCGGTGGCGGCGGGAATCGCGTCGGCAGCGTGCTTCGCCACCTCCAATGCGCTGCAGCATCGAGCAGCGGGGACATTGCCTCCGAACGTGGGTGGCGCCCTCGCCGTGCTGGCCGATCTGGTGAGACAGCGGGCCTGGGTCGTGGCGACGGGGATCTCGTTCTGCGCGATGCTGCTGCACACGTTCGCCCTGCGGATCGGGTCCATCGCCTTGGTGCAGCCGCTCATGCTGGTCGGTGTCGTCCTCGCCGTTTCCGTGCGGTCCGCACTCGAACGCACGGCACCGCGATGGTGCGAGATCCGGGCTGTCGGCGTCACGGTCTTGGGCCTTACCCTCTTCATCCTTGCCGCCAACCCCCGGACATCGGGCGCCGCACCGAGGATCGCCGGAGTCGCGGCCTTCGTCCTTGGCTGCTTCGCCGTCGGCCTGTGCGCGCTCCGGGAGAGCCGCCGATGCGCCGGATCTCCCGCCCGTCCGGCGGCGCTGCTCGGCTTCGGCGCCGGTGTCATGTTCGGAGCCACCGCTGGCCTTCTCAAGCTCGTCGGCATCCTAGTGACGGACAGGTCGGGCCTGCCCACGCTTCTGTGCGTTCTCGGCGCGCTCGTGTCCGCCGGCCTTCTCGGTACGGCGATGAACCAGCGTGCCTACCAGATCGCACCGATCTCGTACTCGATGCCGTTGGTCAACGTGGTGGACATCATGGTGGCGGTGCTCTTCGGAGCGGTGGTCTTCGGTGAGCTGCCGGGGCACAGCCCGACTCTCCTCGTCCTGCAGCTTGGAGCGCTCGGGTGCATGACCTTCGGGCTGCGCCTCATCTCGGGCCTGCACACCGAGCGTGCCGAGTTGGCCGTCGCCGCGGTTCCGGCGGGGCAGCTGCGATGAACCTGTCGCTGCTCGCCCTCGTGGGTGCGCTGAGCGGGCTGCACGCCGCAACGTGGGGGGCCTTCAAGGACTCTCCGTTTGAAGGGTTCCGGCTCATCAGCTTCATGCGGAGCATCGGCCTCGGGGCTGCGTGCGCGCTGTTCGTGGGCGTGGCTGGACTGCTCAGCCCTGCCGCAGGCGTGTTGGTCGGCGTCGGCGTCTGTTACGCATGTGAGCGCCTCGTGACCGAGTGGTGGAAGGCGATCCTTCGTGAGGATCCTCAGACGGCGTACTCGATCCCGATGCGGCTGGCCGTGGCTGGTCGACCGGTCGATGCTCGGCTGACCCGCTACGCGGTCGGTGCGGTCATTGCCGCCGGGCTCGTGGTGGGCTACGTCGCCGCGTCGCGGCTTGAGTCCCGCCTGCCGGAGCGCCTCTGGTGGATCACCGTCCTGGCCGTCGGTCTGGGTGGATGGCTGACCGCGGTCGGGGGGGCCTGGAAGGACGCACCGGTCGAGGGCTTCCAGCTGGCGAAGTTCTTCCGCAGCCCTGTCGTGGCCACGGCCTGGGGGTGTCTCCTGCTGCCCTTCTCTTCGAACCTGCCCATCTTGGTCCTGGCCGCCGGAGGTCTGTCGGTCACCAGCATCGAGACGTACAAGACCTTCCTCACGGGCCGTCCGCCGGGCAAGTTCGCGAGCAAGCCGGTCCTGTTCGCCGTCGGCCGTTCCCGGAGCCTTTGTCGCCTGACCCACGCCCTCACGTACGGCCTGCTGGTCTGTGTCCTGGCGGGGACGATTCTGCACGGGCGGCGCGCAGGCGGGGCGCCCGGCGCGCTCCTGGGCCGGGACGCCGCACTTCTCGTCGCGCTGGCCTGGGCCTCCGCGTTGTGCGCCCTTGTCCTGAACGGCCGCAAGTCCGCTACCGTCGGGATGAGCCAAGGTTCGGGCGGTTCCGCCGAGCCATCCGGGAGAATGAGCGATGTCGACATTCGTAGGGCGATCATCTGAGCTGGGGCTGCTCCGTGCACGGCTCGCGAAGGCGGCGTCCGGAGTTCCACAGACGATCGTTGTCGAGGGTGCTCCTGGGGTCGGGAAGACGTCGCTGGTCAGGGCGTTCGTCGCTCCGCTGGATGGGCGCACGGTGCTGGCCGCGTCCGGCGACCAGGGTGAGACCTACCTAAGGTTCGGCGTTCTTGAGCAGCTGCTCGGCCCGCGCGACGACGGCTGGGCCGACCCGTTCGCCGCCGGTGCGGACCTCCTCCGGCTGCTGGATAAGCGACCGGCTGGTGACCCGACGGTGTTCGTTGTCGAGGACGCGCACCTGGCCGACCCCGAGTCGATGGCTGCACTGACCTTCGCGCTGCGGCGGCTTCGTGCGGACCGGGTCATGGCCCTCTTCGTCGCGCGTGCCGAGGACTCTGGAACGCTACCCGCGGGGCTGCTCAAGCTGGCGGAGGCACAGGAAGCGCGGCTGTTGCTCGAGGGGTTCACCGACGACGACGTCGCGGCCCTCGGGTCCGCACTCGGGCATGCTCATCTCTCGCGCGGGGCGGTCGCGAGGCTGCGGCGGCACACCGGGGGCAACCCGCTGTATCTCCGGGCCCTCATGCGCGAGCTCGGCACCGAGGTCCTCGAAGCTCCTGGCCCGCTGCCGGCGCCGCAGTCGTACGCGTTGCTGGTACAGCGCTTGGTCGCCTCCCAGCCGGAGCCAGCCCGCAGGCTGGCCCGGGCGGCTGCGGTCCTGGCCGATCACTCGCCCCTGTCAGTTGCCGCTGCCGTGGGCGAGATCGACGAGCCGGAGGAGCCGCTCGACCCCCTCACCAAGGCTCACGTCCTCACCTGCGCGTACGCCGACGACGGCTGGCGCATCGCGTTCTCGCACCCCCTCGTCCGTGCGGCCGTGTACGACGACCTCGGCCCACTCGACCGGCGCCGGCTCCATCTGCGCGCGGCCGCGCTGTGCCAGGGGGACGAGTCGTTGTTCCACCGGCTCGCGGCAGCCAGCGGCCAGGACCTCGAGCTCGCCTCGGCCATCGCCGCACGTGCCCAGGAGCTCAAGGATGCCGGCGACGTCCGTGCCGCGGCCGATTACTACCTCAAGGCTGGCCGCTTGGCCGGCGTCGACGGCTCGTCGTGGCTGATGGAGGCGGCCACGATGTTCCTGATCGCCGGGGACGTCTCCGCCGCCAAGACGGCCGAGGAGTCGATCGCCGACGACGTCGGCGGTGCGACACACGAGTACCTCAAGGTCAGGATCGCCTGGTTCGGTGGCCAGCCGGGGCCCGCCGCCGGGCTGGCGGCCCAGGCCTGGGAACGTGCCGACGAGCTGGACAGACGCGGTCGCGGCGAGCTTGCCGCCATCCTCGCGCAGCTGCACAACATGCAGGGCGACGGGCTGGGCGCTGCGAAGTGGGCTGAGCGAGCCCTGGCCGAGGACCTGCCGCCGGATCTTGCCGACTCGACCGCCGCGGCCCGGGCGATCGGACTGGTTGTAGCCGGTCAGCCGGCAGCCGCGTTGGACGGACTCGCACACCTTCCGTCGGACCCCGAGACTTTCGGTCCGGATCGACAGCACCAGCTCGCGGCCCGAGGTGCACTGCGCGCCATGCTGGACGACCTCGACTTCGCCCGTGAGGACCTCGAGGCCCTGTACCGGAGCAGCGGCAGTCTCTTGGCGCCTCAACGCCTCCTCGGCATGGGAGTGCTCGCCGAGGTGTACTACCGGCTCGGGCGGTGGGACAGCTCGCTGACCATCGCGGAGCAGGCCATCTCGCTGGCCGAGGACGGCGAGCAGCTCTGGGTGCAGGCATACCTCCATGCCGCCGCGGTCCTCGTGTCCGCCTGGCGCGGGTGGTGGTCACGCGCCGAAGACCACCTCGAGACTGGGCGCCGTCTCGCCGAGCAGCTTGGCGACCCAGCCACGTGGGCGGTGTGTGAGAACCTCGGCGTCCACATCGCTTCTTGCCGCGGTGAACCCGAGGAGGTCGTCGCCCGCGCCCAGTTGTTGTCCAGCCTCGTCGGCGGGCCGACCGACGAACCTGGCTGGCTTCACTGGCCCGTCCAGTTCACGTCGGCGCTCGTGCAGCTGGGTCGGCTGGATGAAGCAGAGCGCGAGCTGGCTCGGCTGAGCGCCATCGCTGATGAGCGAGGCTCGCGCTCGAGACAGGCCGGGCTGGCGAGGGTCCAGGGCGAGCTTGCGACGGCACGTCGTGAGCACACCCGGGCCAGGACGTCGTTCGAGCAGGCCCTCCGACTTGGCGATGCCCCCGATGCACTCGAGCAGGGGCTGAACCGGGCGTCGTACGGCCGGTTCCTGAGGCGTCGGGGTGAACGCCGAGCAGCACGCACCCAGCTCGAGGCTGCCGATGCACGGTTCCGAGCGCTCGGCGCGACCCCGTTCATCGAGGCCTGCGCCGACGAGCTCGCAGCCTGCGGAGGGGCGACCGACGCGTCGAAACCACCAGACGTGGAGGGACTCACCCCGCAAGAGCAGATCGTCGCCCGCCTCGTCTGCGAGGGGCTAACGAACCAGCAGGTCGCCCGGCAGCTGGTGCTCAGCGTCAAGACCGTCGGGTACCACCTCGGTAACGCCTACACCAAGCTCGGTGTCCACTCGAGGGCACAGCTCGTCGCCAGGCTGGGGCGTCCTAAGATCGATGCGGACGAATTCAGTCGCCGGCCTGCCACCCTCGACTCAGCCCGTCCCTCCATCCTTCCGAGGGGAGATCTTCGTTGACCGCCTCCACGACTGGCGCTTCGATGAACGAGGTACGCCGCAGACTCACCCGGCACTACCGCTCGGCACACGGTGCGGCTGCCTTGCTGGCGTCCTCGAGGTCGGTCGGCCGGAGTGCCAGCCGTTCCAGATGACGGCGATCAAGTTAGGCCTCAACCAACGGCACCACGCCGACACCGCTCACCGTGAGGTTTTGCACCAGAGCGTCGATCTCGACATCTATCAGTACCGACTCAATGAAATGGGGGCCGACCAGGGTCACTTCACGAGACTCCGCGCCGTCGAGCCGGCAGTCGACCAACCTTGCATCTCGCAGGTCCTCGCCCTCGCATGTGGTGACTCCTGCATACTGCCAGCGGACCGTCCGTGATGACTACTCAACCGTCCCAAGCCGCGATCCGCTCGTTCGAGCCACTCTTCCTGGGCGCGTCACACCGCCGCCAAGCGGACGTGTCTGCTCGACAAGCACCTATCCCAGTGACGCGCTTGCTGCCCGCAGCTCGTCGAGCGCTGCGATCGTGTACGGCGACAGGTCGTCGGTGACGTCACGGTCACCGTCGGTCCACTCGGCGAACCCGCGCTTGAACGCGAGCACGCCCAGCTCGGCGGCGAGGTGAGCGACCGGGTCGGGCACGCGGCTTGTCGGGGAAGTACCGGAAGAAGGTGCTCTTGGTGATGCCGGCGCGCTCGGCGATCTGCGCGACCGTCGTGTCGTCGTACCCTGCTCGGTGAACAGGACCGCGTGACCCATCTGCTCATCGAGGTCTCACAGACATGACGATCGACCTGACGCCGTACGTCAAGAAGCTGGTGCTGCCGGCGGACTACGTACCACCAAGGGAGCTCCGTTACGACGACGTCGTCGCGCGCGGGATCACTCGGGACGACGTGGCCGAGGACGTGCGCGGCATCAACGCCAGCCTCGACCTGATACGCGAGACTCGCGGCGGGTCGTGGCCAACCGAAGCCGTGACGGAGGAAGAGATCATCGTCGACGAGTACTGGCACGAGTGCGAGTTCCGTGACAGCAAGTCCTTCAGCTTCATCCTCAGGACTCACGACCGCGGCTACATCGGCTGCGCCTACTTCTATCCAATGGGCGTGCGACAGCCGCTCACGGCCGGCCTGGCCGAGCACGACGTCGACGTGAGTTGGTGGGTCACGCCCGAGGCCTACGAGGCCGGCTACTACGCCAAGGTGCACGAGGCGTTGCGGCAATGGGTTACCGAGGACTACCCGTTCAAGCGCCCCCACTACTCCAACGCGCGGATGCCCTGACGAGCGCAGCTGGCCATTCCGCAGGTGCTGGTGATGGACCCGCCACCAGACCCGGCAGCGGACCCGGGCCACTCCTGAGCGACGGGGCGGAGTCTCGGTCGGGTGCCCGAGGTCGGCCGTAAATGTGGACTGCGGGCCGTCGGATACCGACGGCCCGCAAGCCTTTGAACTGCCCAGACGTCCCCCGCCTGTGTGCACTCTTCACAGCAATAGACGCGATGGCGGCCGGTTTGGTTGCCACCTCGCCCAAACTTTTTCAAGAATTTTTCGGCAGCCCCAACGCACGGATCTCGCGGCAGCTCTCCGGCACGGCCTGGTCGCGGGGCGCGCCGTCCCGGTACGGCGCCGCGCACTCGTCGAAACGAGCCAGTGCCGCCTTCAGCCGGGTGATCTCGACGAGCTTGGTCGGGTCGTCATACGAGTTGGTCTTCTCCCAGCCGAGGTCGGTGTAGTCGTAGAACTCCCAGGCCGTCTCGACGCCGTCCCACGAGTTGTCGAGGTCGAGCCGCACCAGCAGCCCGCTCGGCCCCCGCACCGCGATGTACGACGGGATGGTGCCGAGCGTGCCGGCGCCGTACCCACCGTCGGGGTCCGCGTTCCCACCGGGCACGGGCGGGCCGGCGACCGGGGCGGCCCGCGCCCAGGTGTGCTCGAAGAAGGCATAGGTACGACGGTGCCGGGTCGGGTCGTCGAGCGACGGCACCAGCGAGATGCCGGTCCGGTACGGCTCCAGGGTCAGCCCGGCCAGATCCTCGAAGGTCGGCGCCAGGTCGATGTTCATGGCCACCTCGGCCCGCTCGCCGGGCGTGACGTCCGGGCCGACGATGAGCATCGGGACGTGCACGTCGGAGTCGTACGGCGTCCCCTTGCCGCGGTCGAGCTGGTGCTGGCCGAGGTGGAAGCCGTTGTCCGAGGTGAGGAGGATGTAGGTGTTCGGGTCGACCGAGTCTATGATCCGCGCCAGCATCCGGTCGACCGACTGCACCACCCGGGCCCGGTTGCGCAGCCCGTTGACGGCCTCGCGACGGGTGAGCGTCACCTTGTTGACGCGCCACGCAGGCGCCGGCGTGCCGTCGGTGTACTTGGGCGCGTTGTCCTCGCGCGGGTCGTTGAAGCCCGGCAGGTCGGCGATGGTCAGGTCCGAGCAGGCGACCAGGCCGCAGTTGCCGTCGGGAAGGCCGGCGTGCGGGCGGTCCCGGAACGCCGCCGGGAACATCGGGTCGTCGGGGTAGGTCCCGTACTTCTGGACCCGCGGGTGCGGCGCATAGGTCGACACCTCCAGGAAGTACGGCGAGTCGTCGTCCTCGTGCGCGCCGATGAAGTCGAGCGCCTGCGCCTGCGTGAAGGTGCCGACGTACGCCCGGTCCTTGATCCACGGCGGCGCGTCGTCCGGCGGGGCCGGGTGCAGCTGGAGCTTGACCTCGCCGTCGTCGACGTGGGTGCTGGCGTAGTTCCAGCCCTGGTAGCCGCCGCCGAAGATGACCCGGAAGTCCGACCAGCCCTGCGGCACCGACGGGAACTCGCCGGTGCGCG
>Ga0137369_10006496_pt1 | contig 11802 bp, 5 predicted proteins | sample SagtaG_12_FD_104918 | JGI IMG/M metagenome (GOLD analysis project Ga0137369, IMG submission 104918) | Vadose zone soil microbial communities from Sagehorn Ranch, Mendocino, California, USA - Sage1_L_113_16 metaG | ecosystem: Environmental > Terrestrial > Soil > Vadose zone | place: USA... | reverse complement strand
GCTCGCCGCGATTGCCAGCCAGCTTGCACTGCGCGCCACCTTCCCAGCGCCACGCGACTCTGCCAGCGTGCTCGGCCCAGCGCCAGCCGCCTCGGATGACCAACCCGCACCCTTGACAGCTGTCCGTTTGCCGGAGGGCACCCTCACCTTCCTCTTCAGCGACATCGAAGGCAGCACCCAGCTCTGGGCGCAGCACCCGCAGGCCATGCCCCAGGCCCTTGCGCGCCACGACGCCCTGGTGCGGCAGGCGATCACGGCACACCGCGGCGTGGTGTTCAAGACCGTCGGCGATGGCGTGCACGCTGTCTTTGTGTCGGCGCCGGCCGCGCTGGCCGCCGCGCTGGCCGTACAGCACGCGCTGCAGAGCGAGGAGTGGCAGGCCACCGGCCCGCTGCGCGTGCGCGTGGCGCTGCACAGCGGGCTGGCCGAGGCGCGCGAGGGCGATTACTTTGGACCGACGCTCAACCGCCTGGCGCGGCTGCTGGCGGTCGGTCACGGTGGCCAGATCCTGCTCTCCCAGGCAACGGCGGCACTGGTCGGCGATGCGCTGCCGGTGCGCGCGACCTTGCGTAATTTGGGCACCCATTCCCTCAAAGATCTCCCGCAGCCCGAGCCGATCTTCCAGCTGGTCACGGCCGAGCTGCCCTCGGAGTTCCCGCCGCTGCGCACCCTCGATGGCGGCCCGCCCACCACGGCCAGCCTCCCGCCGCACCTGCTGGCCACCAAACTGTATGCTCCGCCCGCCCGGCCCGACCTGGTGGCACGCCCGCGCCTGTTCGAGCGCTTGAGTGCCGGACTGAGCGGCAAACTCACGCTGATCGCCGCGCCAGCCGGTTTCGGAAAGACCACACTCGTCAGTGCATGGATCGCCGAAAAGGCAAAAGACCATGCCGTACTAGACGAAGCTGGCTTACCTTTGACCGTATCACTTTTCCCTTTCAGCGTGGCATGGGTCTCGTTGGACGCGCGCGACAACGAGCCGACCCGCTTCTGGAGCTACGTCACTGCCGCACTCAACACGCTCGCGCCCGGCAGTGGCGACGTGGCCCTCGCGCTGCTCCAAGCGCCGCAGCCGCCGCCGCTCGAGGCGATCGTGACCACGCTGCTGAATGGGCTGAGTGCTGCGCTGCCGCGCGACCGGGCGGGGTTTCCCGCCGTGCTGGTGCTCGATGACTACCACGCGCTCGAGGCGCCCGCTATCCACCGCGCGCTCGCGACGTTGATTGAGCATCTGCCCGCACAGCTTCACCTGCTGATCGCCACGCGCGCCGACCCGCCGCTGCCGCTCTCTCGCTTGCGGGCCTGCCGGCAACTCAGTGAGCTCCGCGCCGCGGATCTGCGTTTCAGCGTCGAGGAAGCTAGCACCTTCCTGACCGAGGTCATGGGCCTGGCGTTGTCTGAGGCGGATATCCGAGCGCTGGAGGCGCGCACCGAGGGCTGGATCGCCGGGCTCCAACTGGCGGCGCTAGCCATGCGCGATCGCAGCGACCTGGCGGGCTTCATCAGTTCCTTCACCGGCAGCAACCGCTTTGTGATGCACTATCTGGCCGAAGAAGTATTCGCTCGCCAGCCGTCGCATATCCAGACGTTTCTGCTGCACACCGCCATGCTCGAGCGCATGTGCGGCCCGCTGTGTGATGCCATATTGGGCCTGATAGTCGACCAACGACCAACGACCAACGACGTGGCGCATACGCCCGAGCCGTTCGTCGTTCGTCGTTCGTCGTTCGTCGATTCGTACAGCCAGCTGATCCTCGATCAGCTGGAGCGCGCCAACCTGTTCCTGGTGCCGTTGGACGACGAGCGACTGTGGTATCGCTATCACCATCTGTTTGCCGATGTGTTGCGCGCGCGGCTGCGCAGCGGCACGACACCCGCAACGCTGGCGGGGCTGCATCGGCGTGCCAGTGCCTGGTACGAGCAATCTGGCCTGATTGATGAAGCGATCCGGCACGCGCTGGCCGCGCCGGATGTCGAAGCGGCCGCCACCCTGGTCGAGCGCTACGCTACTCCGCTGTGGCTCGAGCGCGGCGACGTGCTGTTGGTGCGGAGTTGGGTGGAACAGTTACCGGATGCGCTGGTCGCCGCGCGGCCCAGGCTGACGCTGGCGGCTGGCTGGACGCTTGCGTTCACCGGCCAGCTCGATGCTGTGGAACAGCTGCTGGCGAACGCCGCTACGACGCTGAGCGCGCCCGATCTGCCCGCTGAGGTCCTCGGCGAGCTGACCCTGCTCCGCTCGCTGATTGCGCGCGTCCGGGGCGACCTCGCCGAGACCCTTGCGCTCTCGCAGCGCGCGCTCGAGCAACTCCCCGCGGCCGAGCAGACTTGGCGCGCGGGTGCGGCCTTCATGTCCGGGTGGGCCCATGCGCGGCGCGGCAAGACCGCGGCGGCCATCCCGGCGCTAACGGAGGCCAGTACGCTCGCGGCGGCGGGCGGCAGCGACTGGATCGCTCTGGCGGCGCTGGAGGAACTGGCCACCCTGCAGGCCCGCCAAGGCTCGCTCACCCAGTCGCTGCGCACCTGTGAGCGCGCCGTGGAACTGGTGAGGGGGCGGGGCCAGCAGCCGAACGTGGCCGGCATGGCGTCTGTCGGCATTGGTGAGGTGTTGTGCGAGCGCAACGACCTGGATGGGGCAACGCATGCGCTGATGCACGGTATCGAACTGCTGCGGCAAACGATCGAGGGCGGACTCGTGGTGCGTGGGTATGCGGCGCTGGCGCGCGTGCAGCAGGCCCGCGGCGATGGCGCGAGTGCACTTGCAACGATCCAGCAGGGCGAGGAGTGGTTCGTTCAGATGCAGCTCCCTGGCACGGCCGCCCTCGCCTGGTTGGCGGCACAGCAGGCGCGGCTATGGATCCGGCAGGGCAATCTGTTTGCCGCCGAGCAGTGGGCCCGCGCGGGGCGTGTAGCCGGGGACCGCTACCATGAGATGGTCCAGCGGCTGACCTTGCTGCGGCTGCATCTGGCCCAGCACCAGCGCGAGCCGGATGGGCGATCCATCGAGGAAGCGGCTGAGCAGCTGGCCCGGCTGCATGCCTCGGCCGAGGCGAGCGGGTGGATGGGCGATCTGATCGAGATCCTGGCGCTCCAGGCGCTGACCCAGCAGGCCCTGGGCGATTCGACCGCAGCTTTGCAGACGCTTGACCGCGCACTCACGCTGGCCGAACCGGAAGGCTACATCCGCATGTTTGTGGACGAGGGCGCGCCGATGGCGAGGCTGTTGCAGGCAGGGCGCGCGCAGGGGATCGCGCCGAACTACATCAGCAGGCTTCTGGCCGCCTTCCCCAGGACTGAGGGCCGAGGATTGAGGACTGAGTCAGCGGAGTCTATCCACGCAGTCCTCAGTCCTCGGTCCTCAACACTCGTTGAGCCGCTGACGGAGCGCGAGCTGGAAATCCTGCAGCTGATCGCCGAGGGTCTGTCCAATCAAGCGATTGCCGAGCGGCTGGTGATCGCCGTCAGCACGGTCAAGCGCCACATCAACAATCTGTTTGGTAAGCTCGCGGTCGAGAGCCGCACCCAGGCGCTCGTGCGCGCGCGTGAGCTGCAGTTGCTGTAGCGCGGTTTCACCTCAGCGCTATACCCCTCCGGCCTTCCCACAGACATCAATAATACACCCGCAGCTGCACCTTTCGGTGAGTGTCTTTGGTGTGCCGATCGCGTAGTGTTGGCACATTACGATACGTGGAATCATCCAAGTGAGGCACACCGATGTACAAAACACTCTCAGATCCAGTCAAAGCGATCGTGTTCTATGCCATTGCGTTCGGGCTTGAGCTCGCCGCGGCTCTCGCGCTCGCGCCTGTGATCGGCGAACTGGCGGCACTCGTTGGGATGCTCACCCCCACCATCGCCGCACTCCTGATGCTGCTGGTCGTCACCCGCGACGGGTATACCCGCGCGGGCTGGGCTGGGCTCGGCCTTCATCGCCTCGGCTTGCGCATCTGGTGGTTTGCGCTCCTGGGGCCCCTGGTCGTGTTAGGTGGTGCCTATGGTGTGGTTTGGGGTACTGGCCTCGCCAGCTTTGGTGTGAGCGCCGATATCAAAGCGACCAATCCACTGCTGCTGCCCCTCTTGGTGATCCTGTTCATTGCCAAAAACACCCTCACAGGCTCCCTGGGTGAGGAAATCGGCTGGCGCGGCTACTTGCTCCCGCATCTCGAGTCGTTGGGGCAGCGACGGGCACTGCTTCTCAGTGGGTTGTTGCATGGGATCTGGCATCTGCCTTTCATCTTGTTCACCTCGTTCTATCATGCCGATGGCAATGGGTTCATTGTGATACCCCTGTTTCTTGCCTCGTTAACCATGGCCGGGGTGATTTATGGCTGCTTGCGATTGACAACTGGCAGTGTGTGGCCGGCGGCCATCGCCCATTCGTCGCTGAACGTGTTTTGGGATCTGATGCGTGGGCTGACCATCGGTGCCTCGCCGCTCGTCACGGAATATTTGGTCGGCGAGACTGGGGTCCTGCCCCTGATAGGGTATACCCTGCTGGCGGGTTGGATGTTGTATCGCATGCACCGGCGGCCCAGCAGCGCTGCGGCAGAGCCTGCCCGCGAAGACCAACCCATGGCGATTTAAGGCCGAGCGCAGCGTCCTGAATGCAAACGGAGACCAGTTTGCACACAATCACATCAGCACCAGATACGATATTTGTATAGACAGGGAAACAGCCATGACCAACTGCTCTACATCGTCTGGAGCATCTGGCTGGGCATCGTCCTGTTACGCAAGCCCGTGCCACAAGTGGAGGCCGCGCCCACAACTCAACCGCTGGCGCACGAGAACCCAACGCAATGAGCAGCGCTGACCGGGATTTGCATCAAGTAATCGAAAGTAACACATCACTATGAATGCCAACACATACATCTATCAGCTTGGGCGCTGGATCGCGCTGGCAATCCTCGCCTTGGCGGTCTGTCTGACGGCCGCTACCGCCGGGGCTGCGCCCGCCCCAACCGCCCCAGCCGGCCCGGATTTCGCCGCCATCGACGCCTACGTCGACACGCAGATGCGCGAGCTGCGCATCCCCGGCCTGGCGCTGGGCATCGTCCAGGGCGACCAGATCGTCCATCTCAAGGGCTTCGGTATCGCTGACCCCTCCGGGCGGCCAGTCACGCCGCAGACCCCGTTCATGATCGGCTCAGTGACCAAATCGTTCACTGCCCTGGCGGTCATGCAACTGGTCGAGCAGGGCAAGGTCGACCTTGACGCGCCCGTCCAGCGCTACCTGCCCTGGTTCCAGGTCGCCGACCCCGACGCCTCGGCGCAGATCACCGTGCGGCATCTGCTCAATATGACCAGTGGGCTGTCAGGCGCAACCGGCAAACAGTTCCAGGCCAGCCGCGACATGCGCGCGGATGCTCTGGAGCGACAGACCCGCTGGTTGAGCACCGCCCAACTGACCCAGCCGGTTGGCGCAACCTTTCAATATAGCAACGCCAACTTGTGGCCATTGGGAATGCTGATCCAGACGGTCTCCGGCCAGCCCTATGATGTCTACATTCAGCAGCATATTCTGGCGCCGCTGGAGATGCGACAGTCGTTCACGTCCGTGGCAGATGCCCAGGCGCAGGGCATGGCGACCGGTTATCGCTACTGGTTCGGCCGCTACCTGCCCGCCGATCCCCAGGACTCGGGCCACCATCGCGGGATGCTGCAGGAGGGCGGTGTGATTTCGAGCGCCGAAGATATGGCGCACTACCTGATCGCCTTACTCAACCAGGGACGTTATAACGGCGCGGCTGTGGTCTCGCCGGCGGGGATGGCCGAAATCCAGCGTCCCGCCGTCCCGATGAGCGAGAGCGCCGATAGGTTCTACGCGATGGGGCTGGAGGTCGGCGCAATCAACGGCGTGCCGGCTGTGTCGCACGACGGGAGCATGTTCAGCTTTCATGCCAACCTGGTGCTGATCCCCGAAGGCCGCTGGGGGATCATCCTGCTGGAGAATGCGTATTCATTTCCGGACGAGGTGTTTGGGCCGCAGCGCCTGCAAGGCATCGCCACCGGCGTGACCAGTCTGCTGGTGGGCCGGCAGCCGCGACCCGCCGCGTCGAACTGGTCCGTACTGATGCTCTACAGCGCGTTTCTGGGAATCATCGTCGCCCAGGTGGTAGGGATGCTCCGCTCGGTGCCCTTGCTTCGACGCTGGCGGACACGGCCCGAGGAGCAGCCACGCGGCTGGCTGGGGATTAGCCGGCGTGTGGTGCTGCCGCTGATCAGCAACGCGAGTTGGGGGCTGATTATCCTGGTAGGCCTGCCACGGGTCTTCGCGCCGCTTCCAGTCCTGATAGTCGGGATACCGGACCTTGGCCCGTTGCTCATTGGGAGCGGCGTGGTCGCGCTCGGCTGGGGGATTATTCGCACGGTGCTGGTGTTCCGGGCACTCCGTACACGCTCCGCGCGAACGCTGGCGGTGCAGCGCGTTTGATCGTTGGCATGGACCTATTCTGAAATGAGCAGCTCTGCGCGCTGTACGCCCGGAGCACCCGGCAGGTGCTTTACATACACACACATCTGTACGTATTAGAAGAAACCAGACAGAAAGGAACCAGTCAATGTCCTCGATAGCTATCCAACCTGCACGCGCAGAGCAGCGCGCCAGCACGCTCAGACCGCTGCCGCTCTGGCAGGCGCTGCTGTACTTTGGCCTGCCCGCGCTGCTCTTTCGAATCGCGCTCTACGCTGCTACTCCAGCGCTCATTCGCCTGGGACTACCGCCATTCGAAGCCTTTGTTGTCAGCTTCACGGTACCCGCCGCCATCTTGTTCGCGCTTGCCTTCGGGTTCTGCAAACGCGATGGCTATGCGCTCTCGTGGAGCGCACTGAAAACCCGCTTGCGCCTGCTGCCAATGACCGGAAAAGATTGGCTGTGGGCAATCGTGGGGGTTGTGGTGTACCTCAGTCTCGGTGGGCTGAGCTTTACCGCTCAGTTGCTGATCAGCGCCTTCCCAGCGATTGCACCGCCGGATTTCTTCCCGCCGTGGCTGAATCCAAAGACGACCTATGATCTGGCTCTTTGGGCCAATTATATTGGGGCTCCATTGAAGGGCAATTGGGGTGTGGCGGTGCTGTTTTTCGTGATGTTGTTTTTCAACATCTTTGGTGAAGAACTGTGGTGGCGCGGGTACATCTTGCCACGGCAGGAACAGGCCCATGGGCGGTGGACGTGGGCGATTCACGGTCTGCTGTGGTGGTTGTGGCACCTGGCCTTTTATCCCTGGCAGCTCGTCGCGCTGCTGCCGATCTGTCTGATTATTCCCTATGTCACCCAACGGCGCCAGAACAGCTGGCCAGGCATCATCATCCATTGGGCAAATGGATTATCGTTGCTGCTGGTCCTGGCAATGGTTCTGGGGATCGCCTGAACATCTGGTTGGCGAAGTGAACAACGAGGCTCAAACCACGCTCACGCAGTAGCTCAGTACAACAGGGACGTGATCGATCGTGTAATCGAGGTCGTGTTCGAGCGGTTGGGTCACTCTGTGGTCGAAGTACGTATCTGTATGGCACGGTTGGGATGCAAAGGATGGCGTTCGAGCTCTGCGCTCCAACGCTAACTGATCTACGAGGCCGCGATATGGCCAGGAGGAACTATGTTCGAACGTTGGATAAAACGTGACGCAAAGCTGAATGGAAACTGCCAACGCAGCGACGCGCACCTGATTGATATGCGCCAGATTGTAAAGACCTTTCAGAGCACGGCTGGCAGCTTCACCGCGCTCAAAGGCGTCAATCTCCAGATCGACCGCGGCGAGTTCGTGGCGATTATCGGCAAGTCCGGCAGCGGCAAGTCGACCCTGATCAATATGCTCACCGGCATCGACCGCCCGAGCTCCGGCGAGGTGCTGGTCGGCGACACCGCGGTCCACACGCTCAGTGAGGGCCAGATGGCCGTGTGGCGTGGCCGGAATGTGGGCGTGATCTTCCAGTTTTTTCAGTTGCTGCCCACGCTCACGGTCGTCGAGAATGTGATGCTGCCGATGGATTTCTGCAATATGTATGCGCCACGCGAGCGCCGCGCGCGGGCGATGCAGCTGCTCGAGCAAGTCGAGATGGCAGAGCAGGCCGATAAGCTGCCGAGTGCGGTCTCGGGCGGGCAGCAGCAGCGCGTAGCGATCGCCCGCGCGCTGGCCAACGACCCACCCATCCTCATCGCCGATGAGCCGACAGGGAATCTTGACTCGAAAACCGCCAACGCGGTGTTCCAGCTGTTCGAGAACCTGGTGCAGCAGGGCAAGACCGTACTGATGGTGACGCACGATAGCGACCTGGCCAAGCGCGTCAGCCGCGCCATCATCGTCGCCGATGGCGAGATCGTCAACGAGTACGTGGCCAAAGCTCTGTCGACGCTCAGCGTCGACCAACTCGCGCTAGTGACGCAACAGCTCGAAGCACGTACGTTCACACCCGGCGCGCCGATCATCAGCCAGGGCGAGCCGGCCGACCAGTTCTACATCATCACCAAAGGTCAGGTCGAGATTCTGCTGCACCACCCCGGCGGGCAGGATATTTCGGTCACGACGCTGCGCGCGGGCCAGTATTTCGGCGAGATCGGCCTGCTGCGCGGCGGCGCGCGCACCGCCACGGTGCGGGCGGCAGGGGAAGAGAATGTCGAAGTCGTGGCGCTCGACCGCGAGGAATTCACCGGCCTGCTCGCCGAGTCCGAAGCGACCAAAATGGCGATCGACGGGGTCGCCAATCAGCGCTTCAGCGAGAACGTCGCCGCGCGCGCGCAGGAGGTGAGCCATGCGTAGTCCACGCTGGCGCAAGGTGCTGCGCGACCTGTGGAGCAACAAGACCCGCACCCTGCTGGTGGTGCTCTCGATCGCGGTGGGGGTCTTCGCGATCGGCATGGTCGGCGGTTCGCGCGTGATTTTGATCCGCGATTTGACCGGCACCTGGATGGCGGTGAATCCCGCCAGCGCGACGCTCTCCACCGAAGCCTTTGACGACGAGCTGGTGCAGGTGGTGCGGAAGATGCCGGGCGTCAGCGCGGCTGAGGCACGCCGCACGATCGCCGCGCGGGTCAAGGTCGGGCCGGAGGAGTGGAAGAACATGAGCCTGCTGGCCATCCCCGACTTCAACGATATGCGCATCTACACGGTGCGCCCGCTCAGCGGCGCCTGGCCGCCGAAAGCACACGCAGTCCTCCTGGAGCGCGCCACGTCGAGCTTCCTCGGCGTCCGCCCCGGCGAGAGCATGCTGATCGAGCTGCCCGACGGCAAGCAGCACACGCTGCAGGTGGATGGCCTGGTTCACAACCCCGGCGTATGCCCGCCCATGTTGTGCAGCGTCGGCTACGGCTACATCACGCTCGACACGGTGGAGTGGCTGGGCCAGGCGCGCGACTTCAACCAGTTGAATATCGTCGTCGCCGAGCAGAAGCTCGACACCGACCATATCAAGGCAATTGCCAGCCAGGTGCAGACCAAGCTCGAGAAGAGCGGGCGGATCGTTTTTGGAACCGAGGTTCTCGACCCTGGCAAGCACCCGATGGACTCATTCGTCACGGCGCTGATCTATCTGTTGGGAATCATCGCCTTCTTCGCCGTGCTGCTGAGCGGCTTCCTCGTGGTCAACACCATAGGCGCGCTGCTGACCCAGCAGACCCGCCAGATCGGCGTGATGAAATCGATCGGCGCGCGCAGCCGCGATATCGTCGGGATGTATCTCGTTACGGTGCTGGCGTTCGGCCTGTTGTCGCTGTTTGTGGCCGTGCCACTGGGCGTACTCGGCGCCTGGGCGCTCTCGAGCTTCTTCGCGGGCTCCTTCAACTTCGATATCACCACCGTCAGCGTCCCACCCATGGTGCTGGCGCTCCAGGTGGCGGCCGGGCTGCTGGTGCCGCTGCTGGCAGCGCTCGTGCCGGTTTTGAGCCGCACGCGCATCACCGTGCGCGAGGCGATCAGCGGCTACGGGCTGGGTAAGGGCCGCTTCGGCAAGGGCCGGATCGACCGGCTGCTCGTAGGCTTGGACCTTGTGTCCAAGCTGCGCTTCCTGTCGCGGCCGATGCTGCTCTCGCTGCGCAACACCTTCCGCCGCAAGGGCCGCCTGGCGCTGACCCTGACGACGCTGACGATCGCCGGCGTGATCTTCATGGCGGTGCTGAGCGTGCGCGCGTCGCTCAACCTGACGCTCGACGATATCTACTCCTACTACAACTATGACGTCAGCGTGACGATGAACCGCTCCTATCGCACCGCCGTGCTGGACGATGCGCTGAAGATGCCGGGCGTGGTCGGCGTCGAGTACTGGAGCAACTACAACGCTCAGCGCCTGCTCGCCGCCGATCGCGAGAGCAGCAACAGCTTCGGCATCCGCTCCCTGCCGGCCCAGACCAAGCTGTTCAGGCCCACGATGCGAGATGGCCGCTGGCTGCTGCCGGACGATGCCGCGGCGGTCGTGGTCAACACCGCGTTTCTCAAAAAGGAGCCGGATGTGAAGCTGGGCGACGAGCTCAGAGTCAAAGTTGCAGGGAAGAAGACCACGCTGCGGGTCGTCGGCATCGCCGATATTCTGTTCGGTGACCCGACGGTCTATGTAAACCAGCCCTACTTCGACCAGGTCGTACGCGAGGTGGGCAAAGCTGGCCAGGCGCAGCTGCTGACCGAGCGCCACGATGGGGCGTTCCAGGCCCAGGTTGCCAAGGCGGTCGAGGAACGGTTCAAGCTCCAGGGCCTCGAGCTTGCCGGCACCCGGACGCTTACCCAGGAACACGCAGACTCAAGCGTGGCTATCAACATTGTCGTGGCCTTCTTGCTGATCATGGCGGTGCTGCTGGCGGTGGTCGGCGGGCTGGGGCTGATGGGCACGATGAGTATCAACGTGATTGAGCGCACCCGCGAGATCGGCGTGATGCGCGCGATTGGGGCGACGGATGGCGCGGTGTTGCGGATCGTGATCATCGAAGGTGTGCTGATCGGTATGCTCAGCTGGTTCATCGGCGCGCTGCTCGCCCTGCCAGTGAGCAAGCTGATGAATGATGGGGTGGGGGCGGCCTTCCAGGCAACCGGGCTGAGCTTTACCTTCTCGACCCTGGGCGTGCTGCTCTGGCTGTGCATCGTCGTCGTCCTCGCGGCGCTGGCGAGCTTCCTACCGGCCTGGAACGCCTCACGCGTGACCGTGCGCGACGTTCTGGCCTATGAATAACCCGAGGAATCAAATGAATGACAACATGCAATCGGCAATCGCCAACAGCGGATCACAAACCATATCAGAAACAAAAAGGAGCTTTCTGACCATGAAAAAGGTTATCATCGTCATTGTCATCCTTATGCTGCTCGGCGGCGGCGCCTACTTCTACCTTGGGCGCGCCACGCCCACGCCCGCCGAGGCACCGGTCGCCGCTGCCGCGCCGGTCACCGCCAGCAATATGGTCGTGGCCGAGGCCAAAGTCGTGCCAGCCCGCAGCGCCACGCTCAGCCTCTCGAACGGCGGCATCGTCGCGGAGGTGCTGGTCAAAGAGGGTGAGCAGGTCACCGCCGGCCAAGTCCTCGCGCGCCTCGACGCCAGCGATCTGCAGCTCAAGCTCGAAAAGGCCCAGGTCGATCTCAAGCAGGCCCAGGCCGACCAGCAGGCGCTCGCGCGCGGCGCCACACCCGAGCAGCTCGCCGAGGCCAATGCCCGGATCGCCCAGGCGCAGGGCCAGTACCAGCAGACCGCTGGCAGCGTGACCAAAGCCGACATCGCCGCCGCACGCGACACCCTGGCCGCAGCGCAGGCCCGCCTGGCCGCGCTGCAGGCCGGCCACACCGGCGCACGTGATGCGGAACTGGCCCTCCAGCAGGCCCAGACCCAGCT
>Ga0137369_10006480_pt1 | contig 11817 bp, 8 predicted proteins | sample SagtaG_12_FD_104918 | JGI IMG/M metagenome (GOLD analysis project Ga0137369, IMG submission 104918) | Vadose zone soil microbial communities from Sagehorn Ranch, Mendocino, California, USA - Sage1_L_113_16 metaG | ecosystem: Environmental > Terrestrial > Soil > Vadose zone | place: USA... | reverse complement strand
TCGACGCCCCTCACCCGGCCTTCGGCCACCCTCTCCCCGCTGACGCGGGGCGAGGGCCTTCGATATCGACGCCCCTCACCCGGCCTTCGGCCACCCTCTCCCCGCTGACGCGGGGCGAGGGCCGTTGAAATCGACGTCCCTCTCCCGCTTGCGGGAGAGGGTGCCGCGAAGCGGCGGGTGAGGGCGTAGCGCATGCTACGATTTCCGACGTGGCCACCCGTGAGCAATCCGAGCACGCCCGCACCGATTTCACGCGCGAGAGCATCGTCGAGGACTATCGCGTCGCGTTCCGCAGCCGTCAGGCGAGCTTGATCGGCCGTAAGGAAGTCCTCACCGGCAAAGCGAAATTCGGCATCTTCGGCGACGGGAAGGAAGTCGCACAGCTCGCGATGGCGCGCGCCTTCCGCAAAGGCGACTGGCGCTCGGGCTACTACCGCGATCAGACGTTCATCTTTGCCGTCGGAATGGGCACGCTCGACGATTTTTTTGCCGAGTTGTACGCGGATGTCGATCGTGATTCCTGGTCCAGTGGGCGGTCGATGAACGCGCATTTCGCGTCGCGTCTGCTGAATCCCGATGGCTCCTGGAAGAATCAAACCGATTCGTACAACACCTCTGCCGATGTTTCGCCCACCGGCTCGCAGATGCCGAGGCTCGTGGGACTGGCGTGGGCGTCGAAGCTTTATCGGAACGTCGACGACTTGAAATCGATGACGGATTTCTCGCGCGACGGCGACGAGATCGCGTGGGGCACGATCGGCAACGCAAGTTGCGCCGAGGGGATCTTCTGGGAGTCGATCAATGCGGCGGGCGTGCTGCAAGTTCCGATGCTCGTCTCGATCTGGGACGACAACTACGGAATCTCGGTTTCAAACGAGTTTCAAATCACAAAAGGGAACCTCTCCGAACTGCTGAAGGGATTTCAGCGCGATCCAAAACTCGAGCAGGGCTTCGACATTTACACCGTCAAAGGATGGGATTACCCGTCGCTTTGCGAAACCTATCTGCACGCGGCGGCGATCGTGCGCATGGAGCACGTGCCGGCCATCGTGCATGTCATCGAGATGACGCAGCCGCAGGGGCACTCCACCTCCGGAAGTCACGAGCGATACAAAACGAAGGAGCGCCTGGAGTGGGAGGCGGAATTCGACTGCATTCGCAAGATGCGCGAGTGGATGATCGCGCAGGGGATCGCCAGCGCGGACGAGCTCGACCGGCAGGAACGCGAAGACCTGCAGATGGTTCGCCAGGCGCAGCGGCGAGCGTGGGAAGCGTATCGCGCGCCGATCGATGCCGACGTTCACACGGTTCTCGAATTCCTCGATCGGCTTCGTGTGGGGCCGGCGCCCTCGCCGGCCACCGCCGCCGAGAGCGGCGGCGCTACACAAAATGAGCTCCAGCGCATTCAGGCGCCGTTCCGACGCGATGCGATGCGAGCTCTCGCCGGCGCGCTGGTGAACGCGACCGGCCACGAGGACATCCTCGAGTGGTATCGCCAGCGTCAGCGTGAGAATGACGAGCGCTACGACGACGAGTTGTACAGCAGCGGTCCCAATGTTCCAGAGGTGCGCGCGACCTACAGCGATGACGCGCCGGTGCTCAACGGCTTCGAAATCATCAACCACTGCTTCGATCACGCGCTTGGGCGCGATCCATCAGTGATCATCTTCGGCGAAGACGTCGGAAAACTCGGCGACGTGAATCAGGGCTGTGCTGGACTGCAGGAAAAATACGGCGAGCTGCGCGTCTCCGATACCGGCATCCGGGAGGCCACGATCGTCGGTCAGGCGATCGGCGCAGCGCTGCGCGGCCTTCGTCCGATCGCCGAGATTCAGTACCTCGACTACCTGTTGTACGCGCTGCAGATCCTTTCCGACGATCTCGCGACCACACGCTGGCGTACCCGCGGCGGTCAGAAGTGTCCGGTGATCATCCGCACGCGCGGCCATCGGCTCGAAGGCATCTGGCACTCCGGATCGCCGATGGCCGGGATCATCAATCTGGTTCGCGGAATGCTCGTCTGCGTGCCGAGGAACATGACGCAGGCGGCGGGGATGTACAACACGCTGTTGAGGGGTGACGATCCGGCTCTTCTCATCGAAGTGCTCAACGGCTATCGGGTGAAGGAGAAGCTCCCTTCCAACATCTCCGAATTCTCCATCCCCGTCGGTGTCCCCGAGATTTTGCGCGAGGGAAGTGACATCACCCTGGTCACGTACGGCGCGACCTTGCGAATCGTGATGGAAGCCGCGGATTTACTCACGAGCGTGGGCATCAGTTCGGAAGTCATTGACGTGCAAACGCTGCTGCCGTTCGACACCCGCGGCGTGATTCTCGATTCGTTGAAGAAAACGAATCGCATCGCCTTCATCGATGAAGATGTCCCCGGCGGCGCGAGCGCGTACATGCTGCGACAAGTCATCGAGCGCGATCACGGATCCGAGTGGCTCGATTCCGAGCCGCGCACGATTTGCGGCAAAGAGCACCGTCCCGCGTACGGCTCCGACGGCGATTACTGGTCGAAGCCGAATCGCGAAACGATCTTCGCCGCCGTTTATGAGTTGATGCGCGAATCGAATCCGAGGATGTATCCTCCGCGATTGTGAAACGTCTTTTCGCTGTCTTTCTCTTTTTCGCCTTTCCACTGATGGCCGCCGAGGGCGGCGGCCCTACATTGATGGCCGAGGGCGGCGGCCCTACACTGATGGCCGAGGGCGGCGGCCCTACACTGAGCAAATCCGCGAATCGTTGGGTCGAGCACACGCTGCGCTCGATGACGGTCGACGAAAAAATCGGACAACTGCTCGTGCCCGTGACCTGGGGCGGCTTCAAGAGCGCCGATAGCGAAGAGTTTCAGAAACTGCGACGCGATGTCACCGACTATCACGCCGGTGGCTATCACGTCGGCAGCGGCGACGCCGCAGGCATCGCGGTGGTCATCCATGAGCTGCAGCGCGCGGCGAAGATCCCGCTGCTGATCACGGCCGATCTCGAGGGCGGCGCCGGCTACGTGATGTTCGGCGCCACTCGATTCCCGCTGGCGATGGCCATCGGCGCCACCGGCAGCGACAAGTTTTCGTACGAAGCTGGCAAAGCGACGAGTGAGGAAGGGCGGGCCATTGGCCTGAGCGTCGATTTTTATCCTGTGGTCGACGTCCAGAACAATCCAGGCAATCCGATCATCAATATTCGATCCTTCGGCGAAGATCCGAATCGTGTCTCCGCTCTGGCCACCTCGTATTTGAAAGGCGTGCAGGACGCAGGGATGCTCGCCACGGCGAAACATTTCCCCGGACACGGTGACACTGCAACGGACTCGCATCTGGAGATGCCGATCCTCAACGTCGATCGCGCGCGCCTGGAGCGCATGGAGCTCGTGCCCTTCCGCGCGGCGATTCAATCCGGTGTCGCCGCGGTGATGTCCGCGCACATGTACGTGCCGGCGATCGAGCCGGAAAAGAACCTTCCGTCGACACTCTCGCCGCGGGTTCTCACCGGCTTGCTGCGTGAGGAGCTGAAATTTCCCGGTCTGATCATTACTGATGCGATGGACATGCACGGCATTACAAACACATACACGGAAGCTGATGCGACGGTGCGCGCCGTGCTCGCCGGCGCGGACATCGTGCTGTTTCCGCCACACACAGATATCGCATTCAACGCCATCAAGGTTGCCTTCCAGGACGGGCGGATCACAACCGCGCGACTGGACGACTCCGTCCGACGAATTCTCGAGGCCAAAGCGCGCATCGGTCTCGATCACTACCGGCCGGCCGACTTGAATCGCCTGAGCACGATTGTCGGCAGCAAGGCGCACCGCGATCTGGCGCAGCAGATCAGCGACTCGGCGGTGACCCTGGTGCGCGATGACAAGAAGGTGTTGCCGCTGACCACCTCGACGGAAAAGCGCGTTCTGCACATCAATCTGCTCGATAGCCGCTTCGGATGGCGCGAGGGCGCGGTCGGGCGGGTGGCGGCGGCGGAGGTGCTGAAGCGCTTCCCGAAGGCGATGACCATTCAGCTCGATGACGGAAGCACGCGCAATGAGTTCGATATGGCGCGTCAGATGACCAATCTCGTCGATGCAGTGGTGGTGACCGCGTTCATTCGCGTGGCCGCGTACAAAGGATCGATCGATCTGACGGCGGAGCAGCTTCGCTTTCTGCGCGATCTCTCCGCGGTGCAGAAGCCGTTCGTGTTCGCGCTCTTCGGCAGTCCCTACGTCCTGCAGCACATTCCGGAGCTGCCGTCGTACATCCTGACGTACGACACGAATCCGGGATCGGAATTGTCGGCGATCAAGGCCATCACCGGCGAGATTCCCTTTCGTGGCAAGTTGCCGATCTCGCTGCCCGGGCTGTACCCGGTGGGTCACGGACTGTGAAGCGTGCGCTGGCAACTCTTCTCATTGCTGCACCGCTGTTTGCAGCGAACAAGAGTGATCGTTGGGCCGAGCGAACGCTCCGCTCGATGACCCTCGACGAGAAAATCGGACAGATGATCGTCTCCGGCTCACCGATCGGAGCGTTCCGCAGTATCGATTCTCCCGAGTTTCAGCAGGTGCAAAGGGACATCGAGCAGTTTCACGTCGGCGGAGTGCATGCGTATGTCGGCGACCCAGCGGCCATCGCGCTGAGCATCAACGAAATGCAACGCCTGGCGAAGGTGCCGCTGTTCACGACGGAGAATTTCGAAGGTGGCGCCGGTTACGTGCTCATGGGCGCGACGCGTTTTCCGCTGGCGATGGCCATCGGCGCCACCGGCGACGAGCACGTCGCCTACGAAGTGGCGAAGATCACCGCGGAAGAAGGTCGTGCGGCCGGCATCAACATCAACTTCTACCCGGTCGCCCACGTGCAGAACAATCCGGAAAATCCGATCATCAACATTCGTTCCTTTGGTGAGGATCCAGCCAGCGTTTCGCGTTTCGTCCGCGCGTATGTGCGCGGCATTCAGGAAAACGGCGAGCTGGCGACGGCAAAGCACTTCCCCGGCCATGGCGATGTGTCCACCGACTCGCATTTGCAGATGCCAATCCTCGACGTCGCGAAACAGCGTCTGGAATCGACCGAGCTGCCGCCGTTCCAGGCGGCTGTCGAGCAGGGCGTCGGTGCGGTCATGACTGCGCACATCTGGCTTCCGAAGCTCGAGCCGGAGAAAAGCCTTCCGGCAACGCTGTCGAAGAACGTGATCACCGGATTGCTCCGCGACGGTTTGCATTTCGAAGGGGTGATCTTCACCGACTCGATGGGCATGCGCGGCGTGACATCGAGTTTCTCGAATGAAGAAGCCACGCTGCGGGCCGTCGAAGCCGGTGCGGATGTCGTTCTCACACCTCCCAATGTCGAGCAGTCCTTTCACGCGATTCAGGGCGCAGTGCGCAACGGCAGGATTTCCGAGAGCCGCATCGATCAGTCGGTGCGGCGGATTTTGCGCGCGAAAGCGGCGCTCGGCCTGGCGGAGCCGAAGAATCGATTCGTCGACGTGAACAAACTGATGACAGTTGTCGGAAGCAAGGCGCACCGCGATTTCGCGCAGCAGGTCGAAGATCAGGCGATCACCCTCGTTCGCGACGATCGGCACGTGCTGCCGCTTCGGTCCTCGCCCGACCTGCGGGTCGTTCAGATCAACGTCCTCGACAGCCGCTCAGGATGGCGTGAAGGCGCAGTGGGCCGGCTCGCCGCCGCGGATCTGCCGAAGCGTTTTCCGCGAGCGGTGACCGTGCAGGTCGACGATCAAAGCACGCCGAATGAGCTCGACATGGTGCGCAAGCTCGCGCAACTGGGCGATGCGCTGGTGGTGAACGGATTCATTCGCGTGGCGGCGTACAAAGGCTCGATCGATTTGACCGCTGCAGAGACCGCGCTGCTGCGCGATCTCGCGGCGATGAAGAAACCGTTCGTATTCACCGTTTTCGGCAGCCCGTACGTGCTGACGCACATTCCGGAGATGCCCAGCTACATCGTCACGTACGACACCTCACCGCTCGCCGAGGCAGCGATGATCAAGGCGATTACCGGCGAGATCGAATTCAAGGGAAAGTTGCCGATCAGTTTACCGGGGCTGTATCCGATCGGACATGGATTGAAGTGACATGATGTGTCATCCTGACCCTGAGCAGAGCGAAGGGGAAGGATCTCAAGATGCGAAGAGCGTCGCAATTTGAGATCCTTCGCCGTCTGCGCGGCTCAGGACGACACCGAGCAACCCAGCAACCTAGTTGCAAGTCACGCGCGCGGCAGAATTTTTTTCCGGGCCGTTGCCGCTGCTGTTGCGCATCGCATCGCAGGCTTCGGATCGAGTCGCTTCCGTCTCGCTGCCGCAGCCTCTACGCTTCGCGTCCCGCTCGCGTTAGACGGCCGACACGCAGCGCGTGCGCGAGAGGCGATCGGCGAGCGAGAGGCGTGAGGGTAGCGCCGCCAGCAGAAATCCGATTCCGCCGGTCAGCAGCGAAATGTAGACGCCGAACCACCTTAGTGACGCCTGTCGGAAGGCCATCGAGTCGTTGCCCGACGCGATCACCTTCACATCGAAAATCATCCCGCCGATCGTCTTTCCCCACAGCAGCCACATGCCGGCGAAATAGTAGAAGGAGACGATGACGATGAAACCTGCGAGAGCGGCCGTCGCCTGCCAGTTCATCGACACAGGCAGTAGAGGAGAGAGGGCGAGCGAGAGTGCCACGAACAGCGAGAGGTCGGTGACCAGCGAGAGGAAGCGGCGGAATCGGGGAGCATGCTCGAACGACGACGTTGGCAATGGTTCGCCGGGGTCGACGACCACTGGCTCGAGCTCGATCTGATCGAAACGGGGCATCCCACCACCCTCCCATGTGTGTCGTCCTGACCCGAGCGGAGCGAGCCGGAAGGATCTCAAATCGCGACTGCGTAACCGGAGATCCTTCACCGTCTACGCGGCTCAGGATGACTTGCCGCGCATCCGCGCGTCAAGTCACCTTCCTCAGCGGCAAATACTTCACGTAAATTTTATACAATAAATCTTTCGGTTGTCCATTGTACCGCTCGGCCAACCCTTTGCTCCGCTTTGCCAGCTCATCATTCGGATCGATTTTCAGCACTTCCCCGAATTCGCGGGACGCCTCATCGAGCTTCTCCTCCTGCAAGGAGACGGCGCCGAGGTTGAAGTGAGCATCGGTGATGAGGCGTTTGATGCTCTGATTTTGCGGATCTTGCTGCTGCAGACTCTGAAGAGCGGTCAGCGCGTCCTGATATCGCTGCTCCTTGAACAGACTCTTGGCTCCTTCGAGCTTCGCCACCTGCTGCGACGCGCTGTCATAGAGCGCCCTCATATCGGGCGGAAGGGGCTTCACGCGAGCGGCGGTATCGAACGCCTTTTTTGCAGCGTCGTAGTCATGCGCATCGAAAGCTGTCTTTCCGGCCACTAGCGCCTGCTGATAGGCCCCAGCCGCGGCCGGACCGGCTGCCCCGGCCGCCTGAGATTTCTTCTGCTGCATGTCGGCCATCATCTGCAAAGCCTTGTCGTGCTGCGGATCTGTGGCCTTGACTTCCTGAAGCATCGCGATGGCCGCGTCGTACTGCCCTTTCTGTGCGAGTGACGTGGCCGTGTTGAAGATCGCCTGCGTCGCGGCCGGGTCGTACGCAGGTTTGGACATGAACTTCGACCACGCGAACCACCCTCCCGCGGCGAGGACTCCGACGATCACCACGATGACGACAAGTCGCATCGCGGAGCCCTGCGACGGCGCGGCTGCAGGTTTCGCCGCTTTGGTGGCAGCGGGTTTCCGCGTGATCGCCGGCTGCATGGGAAGGGAAGGCGGAGGGGAGGTCGCCGAGCCTCCAGCAGCATCGCCGGCAAAAATGTCAGGAGCTGTCGATGCCGGTGGCGTGAATGGCGCAGCATAGCCGGTCGCCCCACCTTCGGCCGGCACTTCGTTCAAGCGTTCGAGGTAATCCTGCGCCGTCGAATTGCTCGGGTCGAGGGTAAGGACCTGCGTGAACTTCTCCCGTGCGCCGGCCCGATCGCCGCGCTCGAATAACTGAATCGCGGTCGCGAGCAGTCCTTCATTGCGCTGCTCGCCCTCGCGTTTCTTCTTCTTGGCCTTCTCGATGCGCTCGGACGCCTGATCGTTCGTGACGTCGATGAGAAAGATTCGCGACCACAGATCGATCGCGCCCTGGTAATCGCCGGAGTCGAAGGCGCGGTCGCCATCGGCCAAATACTGCTGAGTCTTCTTCTGATCGTCAGGAGTGGTCTCCACCGATGCCGTCGCGAAATCGAAATTACCCGGACCGGCCGGAGGCTTTGCCGCCGGCGCGGGCGGAGGTGTATCGAAGGAAAAGCCTCCGCCGAATGGCTGCGAGGGTGCGGGAGTATCGAACGAAAACGGAGTGCCTTGGGGCTGCGCGGGCGGCTTTTCTGGAGCGTCGAAGCCTGGTGGCGGCGTGATCGACGGCGTGGTTCCCGTATCCGTCGAGAACGGTGAGTCGAATGAAAACGAGCCGAACGACGACGCAGATTGGCCAGCGCCCTTCTCCTCTTCGAACGTAAATCCGAAATCGCTCGCCTGCGCGGTTCCGCGGCCAGCGGGCGATGCCGGCGTCTCCACAACGAACGACGAGCTCGGCGCGGTCGGCTTTGCATCATTGAGGGCGTTCTCCAGGCGCGCAAGGGCGGTGTCGTCCGGGTCGAGTGTTCTGATTTTCTCGATCTGCTCGCGTGCGGCACTCACATTCCCGCTGGCGATCGCCTGCGCGGCTTTTTTCACGTACTGGTCGACAAACGGCGAAGCCTCGAGTTTCTCGCGCGCCTGCTCGTTCAGTGCGCGCGCTTCATCATTCATCAGATCGTTCGTCAGCACCTCGGTCGTGAGGTCGATGACCTTCTGAAAATTGCGGCCGGCCATCGCCGCGCGCGCTTCGCCCATCGGATCGGCAGTGAGCTGCCGCGCGAGTGCGTCGACGTCGACGGGAGCGGCGGGATTCCGGGCTTTTTCCAGCAGTTTTTTCGCCGGTTCGAACTGCGGATCCATGCGCAGGATCAGAGCGCAACCCTGCGCCACCTCGTCGGCACGCCCCTGCTTGTACAGAGCGATGGCCTGTTGAAACGTCGAAACGACCCGTTCTTTGACTGCATTGGAGAGTGAGACATTTCCGGGATAAGTGCTCATGGATCTCGCGATTATACTGGCGGAAAGGAGATCGGATGGACTTCATCGCCAGCAATGACGCGCCGCACGCGATCGGACCGTACTCACAGGCAGTCCGCAGCGGCAATCTCATTTTTCTGTCGGGACAGATCCCCCTCGACCCCAGGAACGGTAATCTCGTGGATGGCGATTTCTCCGCGCAGGCGCGTCGCGTTCTCGACAACCTCCGCGCGGTGCTGCGCGCGGCAGGCGCCGATTTTCACAACGTGATGCGCGCTACGGTGTATCTCACCGACCTCGGCAATTTCCAGACGTTGAATTCAATTTACGCGGAGTATTTCGGTCATCACAAGCCGGCGCGTTCGACCGTGGGTGTCGCCAATCTGCCGCGTGGCGCGGCGGTGGAGATCGACTTGATCGCAGTGTCATCGTGAGCCGCACAGACGGCGAAGGATCTCAAATTGCGCGGCTTGAGATCCTTCCGCCTCCCCTTCGCTCCGCTCAGGCTCGGCCTCAGGATGACGCTGCGTGTCAGTTATTTTGATGGCACCTGCGTTGCAGAACTGTCGAGGCAAATGTCCGCCCTTCGGAGACTCGGGTTCACCGCTCTCGCTCTCGCCGCAACCCCTGCATTTGCAGCAGTTCACCTGATGTACGTGGTCAACGGCACGCTGGTGCCGGTGGCTTGGCCCTCGAGCGCGTTTCCGATCCGCTACGTCGTCGACAGCCGAGTGAATAGTGCGTTTCCCAAGGGTGTGATCGATCGCGCGCTCAACGAGTGGACGACAGTGACTGATGCGCGCATCACTTTTCAATCGGCGGACGTCGTCAGCGGCGCGAAGGCAGGCAGGGACGGCCGGAACAGCATCACGTTCATCGAGGACCTCTTCAAAGATCAGAACTTTCTCGCGGTCACCACGACCTGGTGCGACGACACGGGCCACCTGGCCGAGGCGGATATTCAGGTCGATCCGTCAGTGGTGCCGGGCGGCTACAACCTGCAGCTCCTCGTCGAACATGAAGTCGGACACCTCCTCGGACTCGATCATTCGGGAGTGCTGTCGTCGGTGATGTATCCATTCGTCGGGCGAGGCGGTCTGGCGACCCTCGACAGCGATGACAGAGTGGCCGTCGCGAATTTGTATCCGAGCGTCGATCCAGCGATCGGTGGAGCGACGCTGACAGGACACGTCAATGGCGATACCGGCGGCATCTTTGCTGCGCAGGTCGTGGCGCTCAATGACAATGGAGAGCCGATCGCAACCGCGCTGACCGATCAGCAGGGACAGTTCGAGCTCGATGGCATCCCGCCGGCCACGTACCGCTTGTACGCCGAGCCGCTCGACGGGCCCGTATGCCTGCAGAACCTGTCGGGCATTTGGCAAACGGCGAAGAACTCCACATTCCCGACGCATTTCGCCGATGCCGGACCGCTGCGCGTCGAGGCCGGCCGCTACTACGGCAATCTGATCATCAACAGCCCCGGCACCACGACGCTGAACCCCAAATGGATCGGCGCGTTCTCGCCGGGAACGAGCAGTATTTCATTGGCAGCGATGCCCCTGGTCATCACGCCGGGTCAAACCGTGAACATCGCGGTCGGCGGCGATGGATTCATCAGTGGCATGACCACATTCGAAATCCCGAACTCGAGCTTCCGCCGCACTTCCGATTTCTCGTACTCGGGCAATTACGTCTACGCCACCTTCAGCATCGCGTCGGACGCGCCGTCGAGCAGTCTTTCCGTTCTGATCAAGAGCGGGAACGAATCCGCCGCGCTCACGGGCGCGATCCGCATGCTGGGACAGCCGCGCGCTCGAGTGGTCCGCCGCTAACGTGTACTTTCGCGGCATGAAAATTCGAACGATCACACTCATCTTCGCGCTTGCCGTTCCGACGTGCATTTTTGCGGCACATCCTGCGAAGCTGGGAAAGTGGGAAGTGACCACGGAAGTCGATATGCCCGGCATGCCGACCAAGCCGCAGCCGATGACACACACGATCTGCATCTCAAAAGACGATCTGGAAAAGAATCCGGAAGCGACCATTCCCAAGCCGCGCAACCGTCGCACTGGGGAAGAGCGGAATGACTGCAAGGTCAGCGACTACAAAATCAACGAGAACACCGTCACCTGGAGCTTGAAGTGTGAGGGCGGTCAGAATCCGGTGAGCGGATCGGGGAAGATCAAGTACACGGCTGACAGCTATGACGGCACGATGGAAATGAAGATCGGCGACCGCGAGATGAAAGTGGTGTACAAAGGGAAGTGGATCAGCGCAGAGTGCGACAAGAAGTAAAATTCGCACATCGACGAAATGTTGCATGACAAGGCGGCTCGCGGAGCCGCCTTTTTTTGGTTCATCGCGATCGCCGCAATTTTTGTCGCGTTCATCGTTCTGAACGCGCCGCTGCGATTCGCAGTGATGCGGCTCGAGCCGCTGGGCGCCGCCGCGGTGTTCGTGGCCGCCTGCATCGGTTTCGGACGGCTGGCGCGCGGCGACGATGTCCCGACTTCCGCCGCGCTCGGCGCCGGCATCATCGGCGCGGCGTCGTTCGTCCTTGCGCTGGCTCATGCGATCCGGCCGGCATTCTTCGCAATCATCGTGGCTGTCGGGTTGGTTCTGTTCGTAGCCTTCGCTGTCGATTTCGTTCGCCGTTCGCCGTTCGCCGTTGGCCGAAGCATCTCCGG
>Ga0137369_10006477_pt1 | contig 11818 bp, 10 predicted proteins | sample SagtaG_12_FD_104918 | JGI IMG/M metagenome (GOLD analysis project Ga0137369, IMG submission 104918) | Vadose zone soil microbial communities from Sagehorn Ranch, Mendocino, California, USA - Sage1_L_113_16 metaG | ecosystem: Environmental > Terrestrial > Soil > Vadose zone | place: USA... | reverse complement strand
CGTCTGTGCCGGATCTGCGCCGAAACTGCGGCGTTCGATCCCCTCCCTATACTCGCCGCGTGGACGAGCGCTCGGGCCGCCGGCTCGCCTGGTCGACGGCGATCTTCTCGCTCGCCACCGGAATCTCTCGGATTCTCGGGCTCGTCCGCGAGGTCGTCGCGCGCTACTACTTCGGCACCGTCGGCGCGATCAACGCGTTCGAGGTGGCCTTCCTGATCCCGAACACGGTCCGAGCGCTCGTTGCCGACGCGGCGCTCTCCTCCGCGTTTGTTCCGGTCTTCAGCGACCTGCTCGTGAAGGGCGAGCGGAAACGCGCGTGGCGCGTTGCGTCGAGCCTTTTCTGGCTCGTCCTCCTGGGACTCGGCGGGCTGACCGCGCTCTTCATCGTGATCTCGCCCTGGATCATGCGCGCCTTCGGCTACGGCGATCTCGCGGTCGGCCTCGCGCGTGTGCTCTTCCCGATCGTCGTCCTGCTCGGGCTCTCCGGGATCGTCGTCGGGATCCTGAACAGCTACGAGCACTTCAGCGTCCCGGCGCTGACGCCGGTCTTCTGGAACGTCGCAATCATCGCCGGCCTGCTGATTGGAGTCCCGCGTGTGCACGGCACCGATCACGAGCTGTACGTCTACGCGGTCTCGATCCTGATCGCGACCGTGCTCCAGTTCCTGCTGCCGATCCCGTGGCTGCGCGGTCGGGACGGTCGGCTGCACGTCGTGATCGACTGGCGCGATCCCGCAGTCCGGCAGACGCTCGTGCTGATGGTCCCGATCACGATCGGCCTCGGGTTGATCAATTTCAACGCCGTCGTCGACGCGTTTTTCGCGGCGAGACTGATCGACAAGAACCACGCGGTGAGCGCGATCAATGCCGCCTTCCGCCTGTACATGCTTCCGCAGGGGATGTTCTCGGTGGCGGTCGCCACGGTGCTCTTCCCGTCGCTCGCGCGGCTCGCATCACGCTCGGACGTGGACGGCTTCCGGAGCACAGTCGCGACTGGGATCCGGCAGATCGCATTCCTGCTCGTGCCGGCAAGCGTCGTCTGTGCGGTGCTCGCAGAGCCGATCGTCCGCGTCGTCTATCAGCGCGGCGACTTCACGGCGGACCAGACCCCGGCTACCGCGGGCGCCCTCGCCGCCTTCTCGCTCGGCCTCTCGTTCAACGGCTTCATGCTCATGCTGAACCGCGCCTTCTTCAGCTTGCAGTCGCCGTGGATCCCGACCTGGGTCGCGCTCGGCAACCTCGGGCTGAACGCGGCGCTCGACGGCGCGTTCTTCAAGCTCGGCATCTGGGGGCTGCCGCTCTCGACCTCGATCGTCAACATCGCGGGCTCGGCGGCGTTGCTGGTCTTGCTCCGCCGTCGGCTCGTGGGCCTCGAGCTGGGGGAGACGAGGCGGACCCTGGTGCGCGTGAGTGCGGCGAGCGCGGTGCTGGCCGGCGTCGCGTACGGAGTCTGGTGGCTCCTCCACCACACCCTCGGCGGCTCATTTGGCGCGGCGCTCGTCGCACTCCTCCTCGCACTCGCTGCCGGGCTCGGAGCGTACGCCGTTTCCTGCCGTTTGCTGGGAGTTCGCGAGCTCGAGGCGTTGCTATCGTTGAGACGCCGCGCCTCGCGCGGCTGATCTCGTTATGGACCAAAGCCACATCCGCAACTTCTCGATCATCGCCCACATCGACCACGGCAAGTCGACGCTCGCCGATCGGATCCTGGAGCTGACCCACGCCGTCTCGAGCAGGGACATGCGGGAACAGGTGCTCGACTCGATGGAGCTCGAGCGTGAACGTGGAATCACGATCAAGGCTCAGGCGGTGCGCGTCGAGTGGAAAGGCCACCAGCTCAACCTGATTGACACGCCCGGGCACGTCGACTTCACGTACGAGGTCTCCCGCTCCCTGCAGGCGTGCGAGGGGGCGCTCCTCGTCGTGGACGCCGCGCAGGGCACGCAGGCGCAGACGCTCGCCAACGCCTACCTCGCGATCGAGAACAACCTCGAGATCGCGCCGGTCGTCAACAAGATCGATCTGCCGCAAGCCGATCCGGACGGCGCCGCGGCCGAACTCGCCGACCTGATCGGCGACTCGCCGGACCACGTCCTGCGCATCTCGGCGAAGACGGGGCAGGGGGTGGAGGAGGTGCTCGACGCCGTCGTCGAACGGATCCCGCCCCCGGGCGGCGATCTGGAGGCTCCCACCCGCGCGCTCATCTTCGACTCCTCCTACGACGAGTACCGCGGTGTGGTCGCGTTCGTCCGCGTCGTCGACGGGAGGTTCGAGCGGCGGCAGGTTCTGCGCGCAATGGCCTTGGGGACTCGCTTCGAGGCGCAGGAGCTCGGGTTCTTCTCCCCGAACCGGCGGGAGACACCGACGCTCGAGGCGGGTGAGGTCGGCTACGTGATCACGGGCCTCAAAGACGTCTCGCGGCTCCGCGTCGGCGACACGTTGACGACCGAGGCTCGGCCCGCCGCCGCCCCCTTGCCCGGCTACAAAGACGTCAAGCCGATGGTCTTCGCCGGGCTCTTCCCGACGGATTCCGACGATTACCCCGAGCTCCGGGACGCGCTCGAGAAGCTGAAGCTGAACGACGCCGCGCTCTTCTACGAGCCCGAGACGTCGAAGGCGCTCGGATTCGGCTTCCGCTGCGGTTTCCTCGGTCTCCTGCACATGGAGATCGTGCGCGAGCGCCTGGAACGGGAGTTCGACCTCGACTTGCTCGTGACGGCGCCGAATGTCGCCTACCGCGTCAAGCCTCCGCACGGCGACTGGCGCGAGGTGCACACGCCCTCGGACATGCCCAACGAGGTCGAGGAGGTGGAGGAGCCCTACATCAAGGCGTCGATCATCGTCCCGAAGGAATTCGTCGGGGCCGTGATGGAGCTGAACAACGACCGGCGCGGCCGCTTCGATCATCTCGAATACCTCTCGGAGGAGCGCGTCCATCTCATGTACGAGCTGCCACTCGCGGAGATTGTCCTCGACTACTACGACCAGCTCAAATCGCGGACGCGCGGCTATGCGAGCTTCGATTACGACGTGATCGGCTTCCGGCCGGGGACGCTCGTGCGCGTCGACGTGCTCGTCGGCGGCGAGCCGGTCGACGCGCTCTCGCTGATCATCCATCGCGACGTCGCCTACGACCGAGGTCGCGCGCTCGTGGAGCGGCTGCGGCAGGAGATCCCTCGCCAGATGTTCGACGTCGCGCTCCAGGCGGCGATCGGCTCGCGCGTGATCGCGCGGGAGACAGTGAAGGCGAAGCGCAAGGACGTGCTCGCGAAGTGCTACGGCGGAGACATCACGCGCAAGCGGAAGTTGCTCGAGCGGCAGAAGGCGGGGAAGCGCCGGATGAAGCAGGTCGGCATGGTCGAGGTACCGCAGGAGGCGTTCCTCGCAGTCCTCAACCTGAACGAGGATCGCAAGTGAGCGGGCCGCGGCACCTCTACGTCCACCTGCCGTTCTGCTCGAGTCGGTGCGGGTACTGCGACTTCGTCACGGCGGTCGGCCGGCCGGATGAGCATGCGAGGTACGTCGAGGCCCTCTTGGAAGAGCTGAAGCTGGAGCGCGATCTCCTCGCGCCGGAGCTGGAGACGGTCTTCCTCGGCGGCGGAACGCCGACGTTCACGGAGCCCGCCGCCCTCGAGCGGCTGCTCGACGCACTGCCGCCGGCGGCAGAGCTGACGGTGGAGGCGAATCCGGAAACGGTGACGCCGGAGCTTGCGGCTCTCCTCCGCCGAGCCGGAGTGAACCGCGTCTCGCTCGGTGCCCAGAGCTTCCAGCCGGAACTGCTCGCGGTGCTCGACCGTGTTGCCCAACCGGACACCATCCGACGCGCCTTCTATCATCTCCGTGATGCCGGATTTGGCAACATCTCACTGGATCTCATCTATGGGATCCCGGGCCAGAGCCCCTCCGACCTCGAGGCGGACCTCGGCGAAGCGCTCACGCTCGGGCCGGAGCATCTGTCCTGCTACGAGCTGGAGGCCAAGCCGGGGACGCGCTTCACGCACGCCCACGGCGCCGAGCTTGCTCGGCAGGCCGAGGCGATGGAGTCCTACTTCGAGCTGGTCGTCGATCGCCTGACGGATGCGGGCTACCGCTGGTATGAGACGGCCAACTTCTGCCGCGTTCCCGAAGCGGTCGGCGGTCGCGATCTGCGGGCACGGCACAACCTCGCCTACTGGCTGGGGCGGGACTACCTGGGCGTCGGCGTGGGCGCGGTTTCGACAATCGAGAATCGGCGCTGGCGGAACACTCCACGCCTGAGGGCGTACCTGGACGCGCTCTCTCGGCGCCAGCGGCCCGAGCGCGAGCTCGAGGTGCTGAGCGACGCGGTGCGGCGTGAGGAGCGTGTGATGCTGGGCCTCCGCCTCGACGAGCCGCTCGTCCTCGGTCCGGTCGCGGCCGCCGTCGACGACGTGGCGTTGGAGCGCATGGAGAGCCTCGGGCTCGCGAGCGTTTCCCGGCTCGCGGGACCGGCGACGATCTCGCTGACGCGGCGCGGCCGGCTGCTCGGCGGCGGCGTGACTGCCGAGATCCTCGCGTGATCTCCCGAGCTCCGACGGCTAAAATTCCTGCAAATGGCCGTTGACAGCGCCCATCACCTGACGCCGCGGCAGCGGGAGCTCCTGGCTCGCGTCGTCGAGGAGTACGTCGCCACCGGCCAGCCGGTCGGGTCGAAGCACCTCGTGGAGCGTGCCGGCCTGAACGTCTCGCCCTCGACGGTGCGGAACGAACTCGCGGAGCTCGAGTCACGCGGTCTCCTCAGCCACCCGCACACGTCAGCGGGCAGGGTGCCGACCGAGCAGGGGTATCGGTTCTATGCCGACGAGTTGCTCGCACGCCAGGACACGCGTCCGGGCGGGTTCCCGCTCGACCTTTCGGCTCTTAAACGGGAGGTGGACTCGGCGCTCGAGGCGACGTCGGAGATGCTCTCGCAGGTGACGCGCCTGCTCGCGCTGGTCTCCGCGCCGCCGTTCGAGTCGTCGACCGTGCGACACGTCGAGGTCCTGCTGCTCCAGCCGCAGACGGTCATGGTCGTCGTCATCACGTCGACGGGCGGCGTTACGAAGCGGATCTTCACGTTCGAGCAACCGGTCGATCCGGGACTGGCCGGTTGGGCCGGGGAATACCTGAACGAGCGGCTGACCGGGCTCCGACTCGGGACGGCGCGGCTGCGCAACCAGCTCGACGATCCGTCGCTGTCGGCTCGGGAGCGCGCCTTTCTGGCGGTGCTCCGCGCGGCGTTCGTCGACGTCATGCAAGCCGAACAGCGGCTCTACGTCGGCGGTGCCGCGGGGTGGCTCGACGAGGTGCCCGACGAAGACCTCGGCGCGTATCGACGCCTGCTCGCGACGCTCGAGAAGCGGGCGGCCCTGCTCGAGGTGCTCGGGCGGTCGCTCGACCCGCGGCGTCCGTTCGTCCGCCTGGGCGGTGAGCTTGCGCATCCCGCCTTCCACGACGTCGCTCTCGTCGGCGCGACCTACGGCCTGACGAACCAGGTGCTCGGTGCAGTGAGCCTGCTCGGCCCCGTTCGGATGGACTACGAGAAGGCAATCCGATCCGTGCGCGGCGCGGCGTTCGAGCTCTCGCGCTTCGTCGAGGAGGTCTACGAGGACAACTGAGGGGGCGCGAGTACGCTTGGACCAATGGCTGCGACCGAGCGCGACTACTACGAGCTCCTGGGTGTCGAGCGCACCGCCGGCGGCGACGAGATCAAGCGTGCGTTCCGCCGCCTCGCGCGCGAGCTCCATCCGGACGTCTCCCAGGAACCCGACGCAGAGCACCGCTTTCGCGAGGTGGTCGAGGCCTACGAGGTGCTCTCCAACTCGGAACGCCGGCAGCTCTACGACCGCTTCGGGCATGCGGGACTGAGGAGCGGCGGCTTCCGGCCGACGACGTTCGACCTCGGCGACCTCACTGATCTCTTTTCGGCGTTCTTCGGCGACGATCTCTTCGGTGTCGCCGGCCGCGGCGGGCGGGGTCGGGGAGCCGACATCGCAGCTCGCGTGGAGATCGAGCTTGCGGAGGCCGCCCGCGGGACGACCCGCGAGGTGCCGTTCCAGGCCGCCGTTCCGTGCATCCGCTGCGACGGCAGCGGCGCCGAGCCCGGCACGACCGTGAGCGCCTGCCCGACCTGCGGCGGGAGCGGACGACTCCGTCAGGTCTCCCGGAGCGTCTTCGGCGAGTTCGTCCGCACGCAGACCTGCCCGACCTGCAGCGGGTCGGGCCGGGCGATCGAGCATCCGTGCGGCGCATGCCACGGCGCGGGTCGGCTGGTGGAGGAGCGGACGCTCGAGGTCGAGATCCCCGCGGGCATTCACGACGGGCAGAGGATCCGGCTGAGCGGCGAGGGCCACGCGGGCGCTCTCGGTGGGCGCGCGGGTGATGTCTACGTCGAGGTTCGTGTCCGTCCTGACGAGCGCTTCGTGCGCGAGGGCAACGACGTCTACGCGACCGTCGAGCTGACGGTTCCACAGGCAGCCCTCGGCGCCACGGTCAAAGTTCCCACGCTGGACGGCGAGACCGAGCTGACGTTTGCTCCCGGCACGCAGCCCGGCGAGATCCGCGTCCTGCGCGGCAAGGGTCTACCGGTTCTTCAGGGATTCGGGCGCGGCGACCAGCGTGTGCTGGTCAACGTCCTCGTCCCGCGCCAGCTCAGCGAGGAGCAGCGCCGCCTGCTCGAGGAGTTCGAGCGCATGTCGAGCGACGAGACGTACCGTGCGGACGAGGGGTTCTTCGACAAGCTGAAGAGCGCCTTCCGCTGACGACCCGCCGCGTCTCCGTGACGGTGCCCGTCGCCCGCGCGGAGTCCGCTCGCGCACGGATGCTCGAGCTGTTCCCCGAGGGGTTCGAGGAGATCGACCATCGGGACGGCGTCGAGCTCGTCGCGTATACGGATCCCTCCGGGGAGGAACGTCTCTGGCACGCATTCTCCGGCGCCGCCACCGCCGAGGACGTCGCGGAAGGTTGGGAGGACCGGTGGCGCGACTTCCACCGGCCGGTCCGCGTGGGCTCCGTCTGGATCGGCCAGTCATGGCAGGATCCTCCCGCGGATGCCCTGGCCGTCGTCATCGACCCGGGACGGGCGTTCGGCACGGGCGCCCACGCGACCACTCGGCTCTGCGTCGAGCTGCTCATCGGTCTCGATCGCGGCAGCTTGCTGGACGTCGGCTGCGGTTCGGGCGTGCTCGGAATCGCCGCGGCGAAGCTCGGCTTCGCACCGGTCATCGCGGTCGACGACGACGAGCAAGCCGTCGCCGTCACGCGTGCGAACGCGGTAGCCAACGGCGTCGAGGTCGAGGTCCGGCAGGCGGACGGGCTCGCGGACCAGCTCCCGCCGGCCGACGTCGCCGTCGCCAACATCACGCAGGCCGTCGTCGAAGCGGTCGGTGCCCGCCTTGATTGCCGAACGCTGGTGACCTCCGGCTATCTCGTCGCCGAGGACGTCCACATCCGCGGTTTCGACCGGGTGGAGCGAGTGAGCGCCGAAGGCTGGGCCGCCGACTTGCACGACCGGCACGCCTAGGTTCCGAGGCGAACGGCCCGAGTAGCATCCCGGGCTGTGGCGACGTTCTCGGTCAGCTTCCTCGGCTGCAAGGTCTCGCACACCGACGCTCACGCCGTGCGGGAGGCGTTGCTTGCCGACGGTCACGAGGAGGTCGCGGATGCAGCCGACGTCGCGGTCGTGAACGGCTGCTGCGTCACACACGAGGCCGTCCGGAAGACTCGCCACGCGGCCGCGCGCGCGGCCCGAGCGCACGGCCGCGTCTACGTCACGGGCTGCGCCGCGAACCTGCGCGGCGACGCCTTCGCGAACCTCCCCGACAACGTGCGGGTGGTCGCGCAGCGAAGCGAGGAGACGCCCGCGGCGGTCGCCGGCGACGTCGGCGCGATCGGCTGTGTCCAGGCCGATGCCCGGCTCGACCGCGTCCGCGCCTTCGTGAAGGTCCAGGACGGGTGCAGTTTCTCGTGCAACTTCTGCGTCGTTCCACTCGTTCGCGGTCCCTCGCGCAGCCGCAGCGCAGCCGCCGTGCTGAGCGAGGTGGCGAAGCGCGTGGCGCAGGGCCACCGCGAGATCGTCCTCACCGGGATCAACCTGGGCTGCTACCGCGATCGCGATCGCCGCTACGACCTCGCGCGGCTGATCCGGGAAGCGGGCGCGACGCCCGGCCTCGCCCGACTCCGTCTTTCGTCGATCGAGGTCAACCATGTCGGCACCGGCTTGATTGCCGCTCTCCGGGAAACGCCGACCGTCAGCCGGCACCTACACGTCCCGCTTCAGTCCGGAGACGATGGCGTGCTGCGCGACATGGCCCGCCGCTACTCCGCGGCCGCTTACCTCCGCCGCCTAGAGTCGCTTCGCGACGATTTCAACCTGACGACGGACGTCATCGTCGGCTTTCCGACGGAGACCGACCGCGCATTCGAGCAGACGCTCGTGCTGGTGGCCGAGGCCGGAATCACGAAGGTGCACGTCTTCCCCTACTCGCCGCGCCCCGGGACGAAGACGGCCGCCGACGATCCGATCCCGCCCGCGGTCAAGAAGGAGCGGAGCCGACGGCTCCGCTCCGCGTCCGACGCCGCCTGCACCGCGCGCTGGCGGCGCAAGATCGGACGCGAGGACGTCGTCCTCGTCGACCGCCCGGGTCGCGGTTACGGCGACGATTACTCGCCGTGGCTCGTCGACGCCGAGGTCGGTGAGCTCGTCCACGTGCGCGGAGCAGCGGTCACCGAGGAGGGGATTCTCGCTGCCTGACGACTGCCTCTTCTGTCAGCTCTACCGCGAGGGCGACCACGTCGCATCGACCGACGGGTTCGTGGCCATCCACGACATCAACCCGCGCGCTGACGTTCACCTGCTCGTCATCCCGGAGCGGCACGTCCCCAGCTTCCGCGAGATCGCGGAGTTCCCCGCCGACGAGGCGAAGCGCATGCTCGAGTTCGTGGTCGAGACCGCGCTGGCCCAGGGACTCGAGGATTACCGCGTCGTCGTCAACGTGGGGGAGGGCGGAGGGCAGACGATCTTCCACCTCCACTGGCACATCCTCGGCGGCCGCATGCGAGGCTTGCCCGCATGAGCCTGATCGCGCGGATGGAGGGCGACCTCAAGGAGGCCATGCTCGCCCGCGACGGGGAGCGCCGCGACGCGCTCCGGCTTCTGCTCGCGAGCCTCAAGTCGGCCGAGAAGGAGCTCCAGCGACCGCTGTCCGACGAGGAGGAGCTGCAGGTGCTCCAGCGCGAGCGCAAGCGCCGGATCGAGGCGGCGGAGGCGTTCCGCGGCGGCGGGCGGGACGAGCAGGCCGAGTCGGAGGAGCGCGAGCTCGCCGTGTTGCAGGAGTTCATGCCCGAGCCGCTCTCCGAGGACGAGCTCGAGGAGATCGTCGACGACGCGATCGCCGAGAACGGCGCGACGAGCATGCGCGACTTCGGCCGCGTGATGGCCGATGTGATGCCGCAGGTGTCCGGGCGTGCGGACGGGTCGGTCGTCAGCCAGCTGGTGAAGGAGAAACTGGCCTAAAGCCTGCGTGTCGCCACAATCAGGACCGCTCCGCGTGCGATTGACGTAGACGTGGTCGTGCGGCGTCAGGTCGCGATTGGGTTCTTGCTGCTCTTCGGGTTTGCGGGCTCGGTTGCGGCCGCCGATGGTGCCGCGAGCCTATTCCGCGGGCCAGGCATCGTCTTTCGGTATCCCAAGAGTTGGTTTGTGAGCGCCGCGCCGTTGAACGGCGTCACCGATCCAGTGCAGCGCTTCGTGCTCTCGTCCTACCGAGTCCCGGTCGGTCGTCCCGACTTCGACGGCACGTATGCGCCGCCTCCGCGCGGAGTGATCGCGCAACTTGTCGAAGAGGTGCCTCCGCTCAAGAACGGCGGTGTTTGGCCGTCGCGTCCGCACCGGTTCCGGCTTCCACGGTTGGGGCTAATGGAAGGCTTCGGCGGGAATCGGTGGGCCGAGCTCCGTTTCCGCGATCACGGCCGACGGTTCTACATCTTCATCGGCGTTGGGCGGGATGCGTCCTCGACGCGCGTGGGAATGGCGCTCCGCATTCTCGACGGGATAACGATCACCGGGGCTCCTCGTGCCGCCATCCGCTGAAGGCCGTCGGCTAAAGCAGGCGAAGCCGGTTTAGTCGGCGGCCGGACTGATGCGGGCGGGGACGCGCAGCGCCACCGCCCGCACGACGCGACGATGTGCCGAGCATGGGATCTCTGAGAGCGCGCGGGCTGTGCCCGCGCGCGTTTTGCCGCGAAGCGGCCGAACCTTGATCCGCGCGAAGCCGGAAGCCTTCGCGCGGCCCGGCCTACACTGAGCGCCGTGCAACAGGTGCTGGACGTATCCAACGACGTCGCCGCCGAGCTGGCGGGGATCGGCGACGGCGTGCTCGACGCGCTGCGCGACCGACTCCGCTGCACGATCCTTCTCCGCGGCAACCGCCTCACGATCGAGGGTGACGAGCCGAACGTCTCCGAGGCGCGCGCCGTCGTCGACGAGCTCGTCGAGCTCGTGCAGGCGGGCCAGGAGATCGGCCCCACGACAGTGGACTCGGTCCTGCACGCGATCGACCAGGCCGAGAGCGTCCAGGAGGTCTTCGGCGACGTCGTCTGGCGCCACCGCGGCAAGCAGATCACACCGAAGACGGTCAACCAGAAGCGCTACGTGGACGCAATCCGACGCTACACCGTCACGTTCGGGATCGGCCCCGCCGGCACCGGCAAGACCTACCTGGCGATGGCGCTCGCGGTCGCCGCGCTCCAGGAACGACAGGTGGCGCGGATCATTCTCACCCGGCCCGCGGTCGAGGCCGGCGAGCGCCTCGGATTCCTCCCCGGCGACATCCTCGCGAAGGTCGACCCGTATCTGCGACCGCTCTTCGACGCCCTTTACGACATGCTCGACGCCGAGCGCCTGAATACGTACATGGAACGCGGCACGATCGAGGTGGCACCGCTCGCGTTCATGCGCGGACGGACACTCAACGACTCGTTCATCATCCTCGACGAGGCCCAGAACACGAGTCCCGAGCAGATGCAGATGTTCCTGACGCGGCTCGGCTTCGGCTCGAAGGTCGTCGTGACCGGAGACGTCACCCAGATCGACCTCCCGCGCGAGCAGGCATCCGGCCTGATCCAGGTGCAGGACATCCTCGGCACGATCGACGGAATCGCCTTCATTCGCTTCGGGCACGAGGACGTGGTGCGGCACAAGCTCGTCCAGCGGATCGTCGAGGCGTACAAGCAGCACGCGGAGGAAACCGGAACGCAGCGCCGGAGATAGCGCGGATGGTCGAGATCGAGGTTGTGAATCGAAGCGGCGCAGACGTCGAGCTGGACGCTGCGGCCGACCTCGTCCGCCAGGTGCTCTCCGCCGAGGGCGTCGACGAGGGCGAGCTCGGCCTCGCGCTCGTCGGGCCGGGCGAGATCCGTCGCCTGAAGCGCGACCATCTCGGGCTCGACGAGGAGACCGACGCGCTCGCGTTCCCGATCGACGGCAGGGACGCGCTACCGGACGGCCTCCCGCGCCAGCTCGGAGACGTCGTCCTCTGCCCGCAGGTGGTCGGCGACGCCTGGCGTGCGCCGCTCGTGCACGCCGTCCTCCACCTGCTCGGCTACGACCACGGTGCAGCGATGGAAGCCCGAGAGCGGGAGCACGCCGAATGAGCATCCGCCGTGGCCCGTCGCTCCTCGAGAGCTTCAACTACGCCTTCGAGGGCGTGATCCATGTGCTGCGCACGCATCGGAACATGCGGATTCACTTCCTAATCGCGGGGGTCGTGCTCGTGGCCGGCGTCGTCGTCGGCGTCCGCCGCTTCGAGCTGATCGCGCTGCTGCT
>Ga0137369_10006469_pt1 | contig 11830 bp, 12 predicted proteins | sample SagtaG_12_FD_104918 | JGI IMG/M metagenome (GOLD analysis project Ga0137369, IMG submission 104918) | Vadose zone soil microbial communities from Sagehorn Ranch, Mendocino, California, USA - Sage1_L_113_16 metaG | ecosystem: Environmental > Terrestrial > Soil > Vadose zone | place: USA... | reverse complement strand
TGCGGAAGCGCATCCAGAATATCATAGACAAACGTTTCTACCGCCGCAAGTACGACGCCGCGAAGGTGCTGGCAGCCTTTGGCGCCACTGCCCGTGATGAAACCGATCTCGACGCCCTCACCACTGAGTTGGTACGGGTGGTGGACGAGACCATGCAGCCCGAGTTCGTTGGATTGTGGCTGCGTGATCCGCAGGCGCGTAGCACAACAGAAGCTGCTCGACCAGATTCAAGACCGCTACGTTAGCTATCTCAAGCCGCCGCACGGCTACTGGACATGAGCCAAGAACTCTATCAACTCTACACATGGCATAATGGAGCCTTACCCACTACGAACCTCTTCCTTTTCCGCGACCATTTGTTCCTGCCGCTTGATCAAGCGATCCAGGAAGCGCGGACGGTTGAAACGTATTATGACCTGACGCGCACCATCCCCTTTGCCGGCTATGAAGGTTCGTGGTTAGTATTGCCCATCGATCCGTATCCTGACCTCAGTGATCTGTGGCCGCCAGCGCCAGCGCACGTCAAGCTTGAACGGCCGGTTATTCGTATTTTCCAAGGTATCGAGGTCTTTGCCTATAGTTTTGCCATTATGCTTGATATGGTGGCTGAGTGGTTCGAACACCATGTTGCTTCAGCGACCACACCCTTTGAGCAAGATCTACAACTACGTATTTGGGAAAGCATAATCCCGGACTCTTTGATATTCCTGAACAGGTCTACATTCCCGCAGAGGGGTTTCAGCAGACGGTCGTGATTCGTGCATCAGCCTACACAGCCTCTGTCGACGAACCGATCATCCTGTCTGCGACGCGTTCTACCGGCCCATGGCAGCAAGCGCGATTCGAGGCAGTACCGATTGGTAGCTGTTGGAAACGTACGCCGCCACCGACATTTGAGGAGGAGGTCGCAGGCAACTTATCCTGGGAGATCGAGCCGGCGGGTATCGCACGGTTCGATACGGGACGAATCGATGGCACACGCCAAGTGGCCTTTTCGCAACCTGGCAGCTATCGTTTACGCGGCCACTCAGCGGTATGGTGCCCGCCAGGGTGCTGGAGTAACAGTATTGACATCGATATTTTGCCAGGATGAAACCGACCACGAGGCCGGTGCGCCCAACACGGGCTTGCAGCGGACGGCGCTTCGCGCCCGCGAGATCGTAGCGTTTTTGAAAGCTGGAATCAGCTCAACCGCCTTTCCGACTTATCGGTGCGCCGCCGCTGAAGCCCAAGCCGTTGGGCGGCCTCCATCACAGTCTGTTCAGAAACGGTCGTCATCCAGGGCTATCAGTATACCGCCCGCATGAGCTTGCCCACCCCACCAAATCACCCGACACAGGGCCGACACAGACGATACAAATCGGCAGATACCGCCTGTGCTATACTGTGATGCTATCAGCTAGAAACTGACGGTCACTCAATGTGCCGTCATCCATCGGTCGCTGCCAAGGTGTAGTGGCCGGACAAGGACGAGACGATGCCGCGCATCAGCGAGTTTTTTGGCATCACTATCTGGATGTACTACAATGATCACCAACCGCCACATTTCCACGCTGAATATGCTGGCGAGGAGGTGCTGATTATTATTGGATCGGGCGATGTGTACCAAGGTGGCGTATCTCGCCGCGCGCTCCGGCTTGTACAGGAGTGGGAAGAATTGCATCGTGCTGAACTATTCGCCAATTGGGAGCTGGCACGTCAGCAGCAGCCACTCACTCATATCGCACCATTAACCTAACTAAGGAGGCGACAATGTCTCAGTTTATCCGCGTTCAGTCTGTCGCACCGCTCGACAATTGGACCGTGCAGGTGGTCTTTACCAACGGCGAGCAGCGTGATATCGACCTTTCACCCTATATCGCCAGCGGCCCGATCTTCGAGCCGGTGCGGAACGACCCGACGTTTTTCCGCTCGATGCGTATAGAGGGAGGCACGATAGCTTGGCCCAATGGTGCCGATATTGATCCGGACGTGCTGTACTACAATGGGCCACCACCTTGGGCAAGCGAACATGCGATCAGTGCAGTCGAACGGCGATGACAGGCACAGCCAGCAAAATCAGCTGGGAGCATACTGTCTTAGCGCACGAGCCGCCTGAGCTAACATGCTAAGCCAGGCATGCGGCGACTGAAGATATCGAGCACTGCTACGCCATCGCAGCCACTGCAAGAAGATCGCGCGAATAAACCCACGGCCTGAAGCCGCCCAACCGGCGCTTGCTCAGAAACGGCCTTCGCCACCAGGTTCGGGAGGCGACGCGGGCGCTGTCGCTTGCGCGGCTGTGAGGGTATAGCCCAGCTTCTGCGCACGTCGAGCCAGATGCTTCAGTTCACGCTCTCGGCGCTTCCGATCATACTCAGCCGCGCTTTCTTCTTGATACGGTTCGCGCGTCTTCAACAGGTGATACACCGTTCGGGCGATTTTATGCGCGGTCGCCACAATCGCTTGCTTTGGCCCAAGCCGTGCCCGCATTGCTCGATAGTATGCGCCAAACGATGAATCCGATTGTGCGACTGATTGAGCAGCTTGGCGAAATGCTTGGTTGGCCCGATTGCGTACCTTCATCGTGCGTGAGCGTAACACTTTGCCGCCGGATTTATCATTGTGCGCTGCCAGCCCAAGCCAGGAGCAAAAGTGCTTGACTGTCGGGAAAAGCTGCATATCTGTCCCAATCTCGCTGATAATCGTTTGCACGGTCACAGCCGATAAGCCCATCACCGCCACCAAATCCACGCCGATGACACGTGCAATCTGCGCTCGTGCGTTAAAGCTCAAAGCATTTTTTGAGCGAGAGGCCTTTTTTGCTGGCGGTAGATCTGGCAGTGCTGCATCCTTTTCAGCGCGTGATTCCATCGCCTGATACTGCTGCTCAAGTTTGTCATCACACCCAGGTATTTTAGCGGTGTAGTAGTCAAAAATCTCGAGTGCCTGCTCCAGGATGAACAGCTGGGCATCATCCCACGTTCCCGGTAAGGCTTTGGCGATCTCAGCTTCGGAATGCTTACAGCCGCTTTCCCGAAAGCAAGCCAGCTGCTGTGGGTCACGTTCTCCAGCCACAATTGCGCGTAGGATGGCCAAACCGCTCTTGCCAGTGATGTCGGTGAGAACCAGGTTCAGTTGGATGTTCAGGTGTTTGAGGGCTTGTATCATATGATTGATATGCGGCGCTCGCCGCTCGATCAGTTCAGCGCGGTAACGGACAAGCGTGCGAAGCGTACGAATTTCAGCGTCAGGTCGAAACGAGGCCGCCAACAAGCCAAGCGCAAGGAGCTTCTGCAGCCATTGAGCATCAGTCCAATCGGTTTTTCGGCCAGGGGCGGTCTTGACCTGGCGCGCATTGACCAGATAGGGGGTAATGCCGGCTGCCTCCAGCAGTTCGTAGATTGGGATCCAAAACACGCCAGTTGACTCGATCGCGACAGTATCGATGCCACTTTCGAGCAGCCAAGCGACGAGCGCGTGTAAATCAGGAGTGAAGGTCTGAAACACACGCACAGGCTCAGCGTCGCGATCAGGCGGGATAGCAGCAACAATCTCGGCACTACCGATGTCGAGGCCAGCCGCGTTGGGAAAGACCCAGGCTAACTCGTCGAGTTCGCGCTTTTTGGGGCGCTTCTTGCTCGGCATACAAACACCTCCAGACTGCAGAGAGAGAAAGTCAAGGCCAGCCCGGTCATGCGGAAATCCAGCTTGCTCATGGGGGTCGTGCGCAGTAGAATGCGGACGCCACCAGTAATGACATCGTCGATGACTGGGAACCAGGTTGCAGCACGGGCTCACTCGCTCCAGTGCGGGTTCGGGTCTTAGCTCTGGCCTAGGGCATTGTAGCCGAGGATGCGACTGTCAGGGCCGTTTCTGCCGTACTGACATACGGCGTGTCGGATGAGAGGTTGCAGCGGACGCGCTTCGCGCCCGAGATCGGTGTTATTTTAGAGCGTTGTATCGTGCTGAGGCGCGTTTCGATCTCGACGGCGCGCCGCTGAACGGCAACCCGTTCTACGGATCAATCGAAGGTTGTGAGTGAGTGAACCCGAAGCACGAGGCGAATCGCCTTCACTGGGATTTGGCCGCTGACCGCTGGCGCGTCTTGCGCGATCGGGATGGCCTGTGGATGAAGTGTCATCTGGAGCCGGAGCTTGCCTTCGAGGGCGGAGCGCTCGAGGAGATCCGACGATCGTTGGAGGACGTGCAGGGGAAGTCGGTCTGCGTCGTGGGGAGCGGCGACAACTACGCGGCGTTTGCCTTGGCCGGCTGTGGCGCGGTGGTGACTTCGGTGGATATCTCGCAACGCCAACTGGACGTCGGTGCTGATCGGGCGACGCGCCTCGGACTGGCCATCGAATTCGTGCGCGCCGACGCGTCCGACCTGAGCGTGCTGCCAGCAACCGGGTTCGATCTGGTGACTTCGACGAACGGCTTCTTCGTGTGGATCGCTGATCCTGGTCAGGTGTTCCGAGAGGTCATGCGGATCCTGCGTCCAGGCGGTGCGTACGTCTTCTACGACGTACATCCGTTCCAGCGACCGTGGGCAGATGACACCTTCGCGCTCACGATGGCGAAACCGTATTGGGAGGTGACCTCCGACGACGACAACGAGACCTTTCAGCACCATTGGACGCTGGCTGACCTGCTCAATCCGATGGCGGCTGCCGGGTTTCGGATCGACTCAATTCGCGAGACGCCACCGCGCGACGGACGCTTCTGGCAGGACGGCGCCTATGAGCCCGCTGCTGACAAGCGATTGCGCGATTGGCGACACAACCCTTTGGCCGGGCTTCCCGCTTGGCTCGTCGTCCGGGCGTCCAAGCCGTCGATGGCGTGACCGTAGAACTCGGCGCTGGAGCCGACGCTCGCTCCGCTCGCGCGGCTCAGCGCCAGGGTCGTTAGACACATCCTACGCCCGAAGAATGCACTGCTTGAGTCGTTCAATTGTGTTGCCAGGGCCATTACCGCGACCACATCGTCCCGAACGGATGACGGGGACGGGAACATGGCACTCTACTGGAAGTCTGCCGAAGATCGCTGAAAGTAGTTTCGCGCGCCGCAGGCTGTGTCGCAGCGGGAGAGCGATGCAGGATCGCAAACAATGGTTACGAAAGCGCAAGCTGTCATGAACTCTGCTCTGGCATCCTCGGAGCTTCTCTACTTCATGGAGCGCGGATCGGGGCCTCCCCTCCTGCTCGTGCATGGGTTGATGGTCACCGGCGAGATGTTCGAGCCGGTCATCGAGCATTTCGCAATCCGACATCGCGTGATCGTTCCCGACCTGCGCGGCCACGGGCGGAGTCGGGGACTTCCGCCGCCGTATACAGCGGCGCAGCTCGCATCTGACCTGGCGCGCCTGCTCGACCATCTGGGCATCGACTCGACCGCCGTGCTCGGCTACTCGCAGGGCGGTGCCATAGCGCAACAACTGGTCCTCGACCACCCGAAGCGCTGCGACCGCCTCGTGCTCGCATGCACCTTCGCCTTCAACATGGCGACATTTCGCGAGAGGCTCGAAGGCCACCTCGCGCCGCTTCTCATCCGCGTCCTCGGCATGAGGCGCTTGGCGCGGTTGCTCTTCTCACAGGGCTTGACGGGGCTCAACAAGGAACGTGCCGACTGGCTCGCTGGCATCATGGGGAACCAGGACCGCAAGTTGATGCTGTCTGCGTGGAGCGAGACGATGGCGTTCGACAGCAGACGCCGCCTGGCCGAGATCAAATGTCCGACGCTCGTGGTCGCCGCCTCGAACGATGAGGCGATACCGATGCACCACGCGAAGATGCTCCACGAAGGCATCCCTGGTTCTCAGCTCGTGGTTATCGACGGCGCGAACCACGCGCTCATCTGGACGCACACAGACGAGCTCCTGCGGGTGACGGACGAATTCCTCAGGGCGTAACCGGGCATGGTCCGGCGGCCCTGCCCGCTCATCTCGTGTGGTCTTGAAACAGTGGTGGGACGCCATGCTGCACCGTTTGTCCCGTCAGACCCCGATTGTGTCTAACAACGGGATCAACCTGACTCGCTTCGCTCGCAGGTTATCCCGCGCCCGTTGAGCGCAGTTCCACTCCCCCATGGAATCGCATAGCTCTGCGCTGAGATGCTTCACGTCGCTGGCCCTGAGCGCAGCCGAAGGGTTCAGCATGACAATGACTTCGCAGTCACCCTGTCACCTTGTCACCCTGTCACTCTGTCGCCTCACGCCGCAATGCGCTGATCTTCGCGGGGTCGGTCGTCAGGCGCGAATACTCCGGCGGTCGCAGCTCGCCGCCCATGAACACGCGCTGATTGCGAAAATGCATCGCGCTCTCGACGCTGGTGGTGCCGGTCACATGCACCTCGCGCACGCCAGTGCGCGCGATGACCTTCTTGACATTGCGCTCGGTTCCGCCGCCGGGCATGATGATCACCCGCTCGCCGGCGATCTGCACCAGCTCGGCGATCAGATCCAGCCCTTCGATCACCGACGGCTCCTGGCCCGATGTCAGAATGCGGTCGACACCCAGCCCAATCAGGTCTTCGAGCGCGCGGTAGGGATCGCGCGCCATATCGAAGGCGCGGTGGAAGGTCACGCTGAGCGGGCGTGCCAGCTCGATCAGCGCGCGCGTGCGCTCGATGTCGATCTCGCCATCGCTTGTGAGCATGCCGATCACCACGCCGTCGGCGCCGAGCTGCTTGGCCAGCGCGACGTCGTGCTGCATCGCCGCGAGCTCGACATCCGAGTAGCAGAAATCGCCGCCGCGCGGCCGGATGATCACATGCAGCTTGATGCCCAGGCGCGCGCGCGCAACCGCGATCGCGCCGGCGCTCGGCGTGGTGCCGCCCTCCAACAGGTTATCGCACAGCTCGACCCGGTCGGCGCCGCCGCGCTCGGCCGCGATCGCCGACTCGACCGAGTCGACGCAGACTTCGATGATCAGCTTCGGTGTTTGCATAGATCCTCATTGCTCTTTTCTGGACAGAAGACCGAGGACCAAAGACGAAGGATGCCGTCGTCCGTCTTTCGTCCCCCGTCCAACCTAGCTCGAACATTTGGTATCCCTCCGTATTTGACCAAGGACGAAGGACGAAGGACGAAGGAATACAGCAGGCGTCGCCAGTCGTCAGCCGTCGGTCGTCGGTCGTCCGTCCAAAAGCGGGGGCTGCCAGCCGCCGAGCGCTCCCTCAATCGCCTGTGCCACGGCGAGCGCCACATCATCCCGCCAGGGCCGCGCGACGATCTGCACCCCGATCGGTAGCCTTTCCGGGGCGGTTCCCGCGCGCACGACGGCACACGGCCATCCGGTCAGGCTATACGGCAGCGTGTATGGAATCCAGCCGCTGTCAGCTCCATGCGGCGTCGCCGGCCGCTCAGCCGCAGGTGTCAGGATCACATCGTAGTGGGACATAAAGCCAATCAGCGCCCGGCGGAAGCGATCCCACGTGAACAGGTGCTGTTCGACCTCCATGCTGCCAAGCGGCGCTTCCGCATCCGCCACCCACGTTTCTGCCGAGGCGGACTCGGGCCGCTGCCAGTACTGGCGCGTAATATCAGCGGCCTCGGCGATCCGTGGCGGCAGTGCCTCTTCGACCCGCGCGCCCAGGCCCGCCAGCACCTGAGCGGCCTGACGGCAGGCATCCTCCGTCGCGCGGGTGGGCGCAGCCTCCGCATGGTGCGTGTAATATGCCACGCGGAGCGTACGCGGATCGACGGCACGCCAATCCGCCAGGGGCATCGGAATCACACTTGCATCCTGCCAATCCATCCCCGAAAGGATGGGCAGCGCCAGCGCCAGATCTTCGACAAAACGGGCCATGGGGCCGATCGTCGTACGCGGGTCGTTCATGGCGCTGATGAAGGGAAAGTGGCCAGTCAGCGGAATCCGGCCAGTTGTCGGTTTCAGCCCGCTAATCCCACAGGCGTGCGCCGGCTGACGAATGCTGCCGCCCGAGTCCGACCCCAAGCCCAGCGGTGAGCCGCCGGCCGCAATCAGCGCCGCCTCGCCGCTGCTGCTGCCAGTGGTGCTATAGCCGAGATTGTAGGGGTTGTTGGTGCGCCCATAGACCGGATTCTCGACCATCACATTGGTTTTGCCCAGCAGGATAGCGCCGGCCCGGCGCATGCGGGCAACCACCGTGGCATCCTCGGCCGGCACACGGGTGCGGAACGCGAGGTCGCCGCCGGTGCAAGGCAGCCCGGCGGTGTCGATCCAATCCTTGACAGTGAATGGCACACCATGCAGCGCGCCGATCGGCTGCCCACGCGCAAGCGCCGCGTCGGCCGCACGGGCATCTTCCAGCGCCTGCGCCTCGGCCAGCTGCACAACCGCATTCAACCGCGGGTTGATTGCCGCGATGCGTTGGATATGCGCCTGGACAACCTCTTCTGAGGAAAGCTGGCGGTCGCGGATACGCAGCGCCAATGCCGTGGCCGAGGCGTAGAACAGCTCGTCCATCGATATGCACTCCTACTTCAATTATCGGCTGCTTAATCGTGCTCGGGGAGTGTGAGGCCAGGTCGCTCGTCGTCCCAGGCCATCGCGCTGATCTTCCACGCACAGACCATAGAAAGGTAATGGGGCTGACAGCAGGACCGAACAGCCTGCACATCAGCCAGCGCTACAGGCATGACGCCCGAGAAGGCCTGAAAATCACTACGATCTCGCGCGCCGCAGGCGGGCGGCTGAAACGGCGGGTTCGGCCGCGGCCGATCGCATACACTGCCGCAAGAGGGTCAGATATTACTCGAACAATTCAGCGACAGCACATGTGAATTGGGGCAGGACATCGGGAAACTCGATCGTGTCACTCAAACCATATGTGCGCGCTAATCCATCAGGGGTGTGGACGATCACCTCACGGGTGCGTGGGTAAATTGTGCAGACGAGTGGTGTTCCCGCACCGAGAAAATCGCGCACTTTCTCGCGCACTTCCTCGGCGGTTTCATTCGGTGATACGACCTCGACAGCTAGATCCGGCGCGAGATTCCAGAAGCCTTCGGGAATGCCGCTTGGTGGTATCCGAGCAGCATTTACAAACGAGACATCCGGGCCACGCACAGTATCTGGATCGTGAGCAAGAATAAAACCGGCTTCCACACCTACATATCCCCCAGCGCTCCGTCGTGTCCAGAGCCGAAGCAGCATGGCAAGGATGGCAGCAATAGCACCGTGTTGTCCACCTAGTGGCATAGTATCGATGACCTCTCCACGTACGAGTTCACGGCGTATCCCGATCGCTGGCAACTGCCACAAATCGCTGGCGGTCATCGTTTCGTGCAACACCGAACGCATTGTCGCCTACTTTCCGTTTGTCCAATGGGCCGTGCTGGCATGGTAGCATAGGTCAACGTGCTTTGGCAATTGGATACCGGGCACATACAAGCGATCTGCGGCGTCAATGGCCTGCTGCAATACTACTCGATCAGATTCACTGAGTTCAGTGACGTTCATAGGCATCTGTCTTCTTGCGCTGGGGTCGCCGGCCTGCGGCCCGTGAGAATATTCTGTTTGTGGGGGATTGGGCGGCGTAGCCGCCCAATCCCCACAAACAATGGGTTGCGAGGAGCGCAGCCCCAGGCGCTCCCGACATTGCTACAGCCCTGCGCGAAAGCGATGGCTGTGGGCGAGCGCGGCTCGGGCCACACGCAAGCGCTGCCACCCAAGCACGACGATAGCGTACCGCAATCCCAAGCAGTGTGCGCGGGACGGGTACGCCAATTATAGCATAGCAACAGAGCAAAGCTGGTGATTGATGGAGGGTCGGCTAGTCTAGTCCGTCATCTCGCGGCATCCTCGATCAGCTCCAGCACATTCCCATCCGGGTCGGCCAGAAACGCCACGCGCACGTTCCGGTAATCTGCAGGCGCGGCCAGCACGCGCACGCCTATGCCCGCAAGCTGCTGAAATGATTGATCGATATCGTCGACCTGAAGCGCCAGGTGATTGATCCCGACGCCCTGGTCGAGCGCGCGCGGCTGTGTGCCGTCGTCAGGCGCGTCCTGGCGTGTCAGCTCGATCCATAGCCCGCCGCCATCCACAAAGACGATGCCGGCCGAATCCCAGCGCCGCACCACCGGGAAGCCCAGCGTCTGCGTGTAGAACGCCTCCAGGCGCTCAAGGTCGCGGGTGTAGATCGCGATGTGATGTGCGCGCATAGTGTAGCCGCTGACTTTCACTTGCAGTGGTTGCGGTGATATTTTGCAGTGGGTGGAATCGGCACCAGCAGGTCGGCGCCACATTTGGTGGAGCGCGACGATTGGGAGGGATTTCGTGGCTACCGACGAGTGTGCAACGCCTCATTGACCGCGGCCAGGTCGAACTCTTCCGGGTCGAACTCCCCGCCCACCCACTCCAGCATTTCCACATGCTCGGGATGCTTCCGGTCGCGAATTGTCTCCAGAAACGACTCGTAGCCCCACACGCCGCCGACATCCTCAGGTGGGCAGGCGCGCTTTCCGGCTGTGCAGCGTGGATACTCTGCGCCTTGCTCGGGAGAGAGCACTTTCTCCAACAAAATCACGTGCTCCCAGCCGTCGCCGAAGTCGTACTCATACACCAGCTTCTGCTTAGGCTCGGTGAGGATCTGATTGAGCCTGACGCGCCGCTCGTCGCGCACCTCTTCGAAGTCGTCCGGGTCTGGCACGCCATAGTGAACTCGGCCCACGGTGAACTGGTGCAGGTGCGAATCGTACCAGCCCATCGCTGCCTGGATAATGTGGTGCAGCTGCGCGAGCGTGACCGTATCCGACACCTCGACTCGGCGCCAGATTGGCGGCTTACTGTCCTTGAGCGTGATCTTGAGCTGATAGATCTGGTTTGGTGAGGCTGGCCGTCGTGGCATAGCGATCCCCCTTACATCCTACTTGCGCTTGCGGCGGTTGGTCTTGCGCGAGGCCGACTCGATCTTGCGCTTGTTCTTGTGCTTGCGCGCCTTCGCCTGCGCAGCCCGGTGCGGAGCGCCCGGCGCCGGCTGAGGTGTGCTCGTCGCGGCATCCTCGAGCAGATGCTGCGGATCGCGCCCGCTGAATCGCGCGAGCGCTGCCTGCAGCTGCTCGCGTTGTGCGCGCGGGAAGAAGCGCTCCTGGCGCTCCTCGAAGCGCTGGCGCGACTCGGCCAGCAGTGGGTCGCCTTCCGCCGGCTCGCGCCCCAAGTCGTTGAGCACATCACCCCACGCGCCGCGCATCATCTCGTCGATCCGCCCCAGCTCGAAGGCGCGCCGGATCAGCGGCAGCGCCTCGACCGCCCCCAGCTCGACCAGGGTGTCCATCGCCGCCGTGTTGGCCACCTCGTCGTAGTGCTCGGCGTCGCGCAGCACATCACTGAGTATCGCCACCACCTGCTCGCGCAGCTCGGGGTGCTGCTCGGCGATCTTCTCCAGCGCGTCGCTCGCTTGCGAGTGGCCGTAGGCCCAGCGTGCATGGTCGGCCAAGTATACGCGGATGGGCTCGATCGCGGGCGCACCGAGCGTGCTCAGCAGCTCCGGCAGCGCGGTGGAGAGCCAATCGTCGTCCAAGTCGAACAGCGGGATCAGCTCGGGCACCACCGCGGAGGCATCCAGATCGGCCAGCGTGTGGACGGCATGCAGCGGCGCCCAGACCTCGTCGGTGTCGCCATTGGCGGTGTAGAGATCACGGTCGCGCGCCATCCGCAGCAGATCCGGCAGGTGCTCCTGGCCCAGACCGAGCGCGCGCCGCCGTTCCTCCACACCTGCGTTGCGCGGGTCGCCGAGATGGCGCAGCGCATTGACCGGCGGCGGGTAGGGCGCCGTGTTCGGCCGGAGGGTCGCGAGCACGTGCGCCCGCACCGGCCGGCTCAGGTCTGTGCCGTCGCCGCCCCAGTCGCGCGCCACCGGAGGCGGCCGA
>Ga0137369_10006456_pt1 | contig 11844 bp, 10 predicted proteins | sample SagtaG_12_FD_104918 | JGI IMG/M metagenome (GOLD analysis project Ga0137369, IMG submission 104918) | Vadose zone soil microbial communities from Sagehorn Ranch, Mendocino, California, USA - Sage1_L_113_16 metaG | ecosystem: Environmental > Terrestrial > Soil > Vadose zone | place: USA... | reverse complement strand
TGCCCGTCGCGTAACAGATCCTGCCGTTCGGTCCAGGCAGGACGTAGAAGGCCCGCGATCCACGCGTCGCAATCAGCTCGACTTTGCCGGAAGAACCGAACTCGCTGAGCGTGAACCGCTCCGCCGGTGTCAAGTCTTTGACCGGCTTGCCGTGGAAGAGACCGCCGAGCCGGCCGGTCAGCGCGAGCGCAGAGCCGACGAGGAGCACGGCGACGATCAGGGCGGACAGCGGAATCACGATGCGCGGAACCCGGCGGTCGCTTCGCGCCCGGCGCAGCACGTCGTCCCAGTCCCGTCTCGTGTCCGGCGGAAACAGCTCGCGGAGTCGAGCGCGCAGCTCGTTCATTCCGGGACGTCCGCGATTGCGCGCCGGAGCGCTTTCAGCGCCGCGTGCAGACTCGCCGAGACCGTGCCGATCTGGACGCCGAGGACCTCGGCGATGCTGCGGTAGTCGAGGTCCGCGTAGTACCGGAGGAAGAGAGCAAGCCGCTGGCGCTCCGGGAGCGTCGCCACGAGCGCCGCGAGCTCCGAACCCACTTCGGCCGGATAGCTACTCCCGTTCGCGCTCGGAGCCGAGGGCCGTGCCCGGGCCTCACGCGCGTGTGCCCACCGCTTCTTTCGAGCCGCGTTGACGACGGCGCGCCAGGCCCAGGCCTCGAGCGGCGCATCGCGGCGGAACCTCCGGCGGCCGCGCACGAGCCCGGCGAACGCATCCTGAACCGCTTCCCGCGCGGCCTCACGGTCTCCGACGACAGCGGCGGCGGCTGCGACGAAGTCGGAGAACCGGTCGCGATACAGCGCCTCGATCTCGGCAAGCAGCTGCTGATCCCCTGAGGGCATCCCCTCTTTCGATCCTCCCAGGGCCGGGGTTTGTTGAGCCGTGGCACGATCTTGCCGTGTCGCCGTACGACTGGTCGCTGCACTGGGACATCCTGCTGGCGGTCGTCCTGCTGGCGGCCCTCTACGCCTGGATCCAGCGGCGTTGGCCTTCGGGCACGAACCGGAGAGCCGCTTTCGACCTTGCCGTCGTCCTGCTCGCCGTCGTCTTCGTCACGCCCCTGCACACGATCGCGCAGCATTACCTCCTCTCGATCCACTTTCTTCAGAACGTCGTCACCGCCGAGTGGGCGCCCGGGCTCGTGGTCTTCGCGCTGGCGCCGGCATTCGCGCGCGAGCTCGCGCGCTACCGCGTGGTCCGTGGATTGACGCATCCCCTGTTCGCGCTACCCGTATGGCTCGGCACCTATTACGTCTGGCACGTTCCGGTGATCTACGACACCGCCCTCGAGCACCCCAACTCACTCCTGCACCTCGAGCATGCGACGTACTTCGCAGCGGGCGTCCTGATGTGGTGGCCTGTCGTCCACGGCCGCTTCTCCGACGGGACGAAGGCGCTGTACCTCTTCGCCGGCTTCGTGCTCGCGTCCCCCCTGGGCCTCTTGCTCGCGCTCCTCCCGCGGCCGGTCTACGACTTCTACAAGGACGCCCCGCCGCTCTGGGGCCTTTCCGACCTGACCGACCAGCAGATCGCAGGAGTCACGATGGCCGTCGAGCAGGCGGTCGTCTTCTTCGCGGTGTTCGCGTACTTCTTCTCGCGCTTCCTCCGCACGGAGCAGATCGCAGGCGTGTTCAGCGGAAGCTCGAGATGAGCGCTCCGCCGCCGACGACGAGCGCGGCGGCGACGAGCAGACGCAGGCCGATCCGTTCCGAACGGCGCAGGAGGACGATCGAGACGAGCACGGCCCACAACGACTCCGTCGCGACCAGCGGCGCCACGACCGTGACACGCCCTCGGTCGAAGGCCGTGTAGAGACATGCGTAGCTGACCCCGTAGACGAGCCCGGAGAGCAGGAACGGCCGGAACGCCTGCCCGATTCGCGCGGCGGCGTTCGGACGTAGCGCGACGACGAGCAAGATCACGACCGACGCCGACGCGAGCGAGGCGCTTGCGGCGATGAAACCGGGGACGTCGCTGCCGCGCGCGGCCCAGCGCACGAGGTTGTCGCGGATCGCGAAGAGGAGTGCCGCGCTCAAGCCGAGCCCGATCCCGAGGGACAGCAACGCGGCGGGACCCCCACGTTCGCGAACGAGAAGCGTTCCACCCGCGACGACGAGCAACGTGCCCAGGACGAGCGCCACGTGCAGCGGCTCGCCGAGCACGGTGACGGCAACGGCCGCGGACAGCACCGGCGAGACGCCGACGAGGATCGCGGTCCGCGACGGGCCGATCACGCCGACGGCGCGCGTGAAGAGGATCTGGCTGATTCCCGGAGCAAACAGCCCGGTCACGAAGAAGGGCCAGGTGTCCAACCAATCGAGGCTGGAAAGGTCGCCGCCGACGACGGCGAGCACGACGCAACAGACTCCTGCGAGGAACGTCGTGACGAGCGAAGCCGCTTCCGCATCGATCGGCGAGTGGAGCGCCAGCCGGATCGTGACGGCGAGCGCACCGAACGACACCGCCGCGCCCGCAGCCAGGAGGACGACCAAGATCGGGGCGGCCGGATTCGAACCAGCGACTTCTGCCTCCCAAAGGCAGCGCTCTGACCAGGCTGAGCTACGCCCCGCTGGCAGGAGACTAGCGGGCTGTCAACAGCCGGCTAGGATCGCGGGGCGATCCACAGCCGATCCCGGTGCAGGCGTCCGGAACCCCCGCTACTCTCCCCGGCATCTCGCCGGCCCGATCACCCCGCTAAGAGCGAATTTCATCTCACACGTTTGGGGGAGGCGACCCCCCTGATTCCAACTTCAAACTGCCCCGAATGTTGATCAAAACCAAGATTCTCATAGCTTTTTTGGCAGTTTTCGCCCTTCTGGGGCCGGCGGCCGGGGCTCAGGCCGGCACGCTCTCCGGCTCTGAGAGCTCACTCCTCAAGACGATGAATGCAGTCCGGACGAGCCACGGCCTCGCCCCCCTGCGGGTCGACATCCGGCTCGTTCGTGCGGCGCGCGGCCACTCGGCCGACATGCTGCGCCGCCAGTACTTCGCACACGGATCCGTTGCCGGCCGGGCTCTCGCCGCGGGCGCCCGCGGGCCCCTCTTCGGCGAGGACCTCGCCTGGGCGACCGGCTTGACCGCCCAGTGGGTCGTCGACCACTGGCTCGCGAGCCCGTCGCACCGGGCCATCCTGCTGCGACCGGGCTTCCGTCGGGTGGGGATCGGGATCGTCTTCGGCACGTTCGCGGGTCACGGCGGTGCCGGGCTCGTCACGGCCGACTTCGCAGGCCGCTAGACCTAGGGCACGTCGGGAGCAACAAGGCGCGGAGGCCCCCTGGGGAGAGGGGCCTCCCAGCGCTCAGCGCTATTCCGATTCCATCAGCGAGCGGAGATCGGAGAGCTTTTCCGCACGCAACTCGTCTTTCTCGCCGCGCTCGATGCGATCGAGCAGGGCCTCGACGAGCGGCGCGAGCTCGAGTGGGTTGAAGGGCTTCGTCACGTAGTCGACGCCGCCGATGTCGAGGCCACGTGCTCGGTCGCGAAACTCGGCGCGCGCGGTCAGGAAGATGATTGGAATCCCCTTCGTCCGGTCGTCCTCGAGCAGCTGCTCGGCGACGCGCCAGCCGTCGAGCCCGGGCATCATCACGTCGAGCAGGATGACGTCGGGCCTCTCCTTGCGTGCTTTCTCGACGCCGGAAGGCCCGTCCGCAGCTTCGATCACGTCCATCTTTTCCGCCTCGAGATTCACCCGGCAGAGGAGACGGATCGGAGCTTCGTCGTCGATAACGAGAACCTTCGTCATCCCGGGCCTTCGCGCGGCTATACCCGTCGTGTCAGGCAACTACTCCCGCGCGGCCGGGAGCTCGAAAGCGAAACTCGACCCTTCGCCCTCCGTCGAATCGACCCAGATCCGTCCACCCATCGCATTGACGAGCTCCTTCGCGATGAAGAGACCGAGCCCTGTGCCCGCCGCACCGCCGCGCGCGGCGGATTCCGCGCGGTAGAACTTGCGAAAGATCCGCTCGCGCTCGGCCGCGGGAATCCCCATCCCCTCGTCGACCACGCGCACCTCGACGCGGTCGTCGTTGCGTCGCGCGCCGACGGTCACCTTCCCGCCCTGCGGTGAGTACCGCAGTGCGTTCTCGACGAGGATGCTGAAGACCTGGCGGACCTTGTCGCGGTCGGCCTCAGCAGCGAGCGGCTCGTCAGGGAGATCGATCTCGAAGCGATGGCCGTTCAAGACGTCGCTCTCCTCGACCGTGCCGACGACCTCGGAGACGACCGAGCCGACGTCGATCCTGCCGAGCTCGACCTGCAGATCTCCGGTGTCGAGCCGCGCGACGTTGAGGAGCTCGTCCACGATCTCCGTCAACCGCTCCGACTCGGACGCGATGTAGCCGAGGAAGGTGCGGCGCTCGTCTTCTCCGAAGGGGATGTCCTGACGGAGCAGTGTCGCGGCGAACCCGTAGATGGACGTCAGCGGCGTTCGCAGCTCGTGCGAGACCGCGGCCACGAAGTCGGACTTCACCTGCTCGACCATGCGGTCGGCAGAGATGTCCCGGAACGCGAAGATGCGGCCCGCCACCGCGCCCAGCGGGTCGCGCATGACCGCCTCGCTGAGCGACAGCCAGACCTCCTCCCCGCCTCGCAGAATCGAGACGAGCCGCTGTCCCGACTGCGGCTCGTCCTCAGCCGCTTCGAGCTGGCGCCGCAGGACCTGCACCGTCGTCCGGCCGATCGCCTCCTCCTGTGGAACGCCCGTGATCTCCTCCGCGGCGGCATTCCAGAGCACGACCTCGCCGTCGCGGTCCACCGCCACGATTCCGTCGGCGATGTTGGCGAGGATGGCGACGCTCCGTTCCTTCTCGAGCGAAACGCGCGAATAGAGCTCCGCGTTTGCGAGCGCGGCCGAGGTGTTCCCGGCGAGCGCGAGGAGTGCCTCGATCTCTTCGGGACGCCACGTCCGTGGCCGGCTGCCGTAGACCGCCAGCACGCCGGCGAGCGAGCCTTCCGGCCCCGTGAGCGGCACGCCGAGGTACGCGGTGTAACCGGCGGCGAGGATCGGGTCCGCCTCGATGAGCCTCTGATCGGACGAGGCATCCTCGAGGGCGAGCGGTGACCGCGACTGGAAGACGTCGCCTGAGAGCCAGTCGGTCGCGGACACGCGCATGCCGACGGCCTCCTCCGCACCGATGCCGGACGCCGCGCTGACGACGAGGTCGTCATCCTCGAGCGTGCGAACCGCACAGGCGTCTGCGCCCAGTAGCGCGGGCGCCTGCTGAACGACCTCGTCGAGGACGGCCGCCGGATCGAGCTCAGTGGCGAGAACCCCTCCCGTGTGCGCGAGCTGCTGCGAGAGCGCACGCGCGGTCCGCTCTGCCTCGAACAGCTCGCTCCGCTCGAGCGCACCTCGCGCCGCATCCCCGAGGTAGCGGGCAAGCTCGAAGTCCTCGTCCACGAAGAGGTGCTCCTCCGCGAAGAACACGATGACGAGGCCCGGGCGCTCGGCACGCACGCTCGCGACCGGCACGGCCAGAAGCGCACGGTAGCCCGAGTCGCCGGCGAGCTTCTGCCACGCCGCCTCGAAGCGATCGTCGCTGACGACATCCGCTGACGCGAGCACGCGCCCCTCTTCGGCGGCGGCGCGCAAGCAGTCGGCCGATTCCGGGAGCCCGTCGGCGAGTGCCTCCGAGAGCTTCGCGGGAAGGCCGGCGGCGGCCACGAGCTCGAGGGTCGCGGCCCGCGGCATCAGCACCGCGGCGAAGGCGCCGCCCAGCGCTTCGTTGGCGGCCTCACCAAGGGCCTGAAGGGTCTCGGACAACGACAGCGATTGCCCGACGATCGCCGCGATCCGGAAGAAAACGGCCTGCTGTGCGATTCGGCGCTCGTTCTCCCGCAGCAGACTCGCGGTATGGAGGGCGAGCCCGACCTCGTGGGCGACGGCCTCGGTGAGCGCGGTCTCTTCCTTCGTCCAGGGTCCTGACTGCTTGCGATGGAGTGCCAGCACGCCGATCAGCTCGTCGAAGACGACGATCGGCACGGCGAGGACCGCGTGCGAGCCGAGCCTGAGCAGCGTGTCGCGCCCGCCCAGCGAGACGTCCTCGAGCTCCGGGGCGGTTTCGGCGTCCTCGATCGCGACTGTCTCGCGGCGCCGAACGGCGAGATTCGAGACCGCGAGCCGCTGTCCAGTCTCGATCGGCGCGAGCCCCGGCGCGTGCCACTGGGCGGCAATCGGGATCTCGTCTTGGGCGCTGCCGAGCCGGATGAAGCAGCGGTCGACCCCGAGCGCCGTCCCGGTCTCAAGGACGGCAACTCGCAGAAGCTCGTCGATGTCCAGCTCCGAGCGAACCCTGGCCGAGATGCGCGCGACGAACCGCTCGCGCTCGAGCGCTTCGGCGAGCGCAGCAGCCGAGGCGGAATCGTCCTTTACGACGTTCCCACGACCTCCGGGCTCCGGATCGGCGCGTCGCCGCCGGCGCGTCGGCGAGAGTCCGCCGATCGCCTTCAACCACCGAGCGAGGTTGCCGCGTGCCACTGAGCGCTTTGATTGTAAGGAGCGGTCGCGGGCCCGTCGAGCGTGCCGAGCCTCTTTCAGCCGTCCTTTTCCATGATGCGACCCACGCTCCTGCCGGTTCCAAAGATGGGCCGATCGGCCTATTGGAAAGCGCTTGCGGACTCGTTAGCCTCAGCCGCACTGGGCGATGCGAACCGCGGTGCGTTCCTGGCCTTGCAGTCCGCGGTGAGCACTAGGAGGAGGCTCGTCGCCACCGACCCCCCCGAGCGACGAGCCTCTTCCTGCTTCCGAGCCCTTCTTTCAGCGAGCCCTGAGGGCCGTTGCTACCGTGGCCGGCGGTTTGATTCAGCGAGTCTTGCTCGCATCGCCCAGGGGGTATTGCGCCGGAGTCGAGCGCGCCGTGGAGACGGTGGAACGGGCCCTCTCTCTGTATGGGGCACCCGTCTACGTCCGCAAGCAGATCGTCCACAACGCTCACGTCGTCCGAGATCTCGAAGAGCGGGGAGCGATCTTCGTCGACGACGAGGCAGAGGTCCCCGCAGGGTCGACGCTCGTGCTCTCGGCCCATGGGGTCGCACCTTCCGTCTATCAACGTGCCGGAGCTCGACGGCTCCATACGATCGATGCGACGTGTCCGCTCGTGACGAAGGTCCACGTGCAGGCGCGACGGTATGCCGCGGAAGGCCACCGAATCGTCCTCATCGGACATGCCGGCCACGAGGAAGTCGTCGGGACGATGGGCGAGGCACCCGACTCGACGGCGCTCGTGCAGAGCGTCGAAGAGGCGGAGGCGCTCGAGCTCCCGGCTGACGCCTCCGTTGCGTACATCACCCAGACGACGCTCTCGGTGGACGAGACCGCGGAGATCATCGACGTCCTGAAGCGTCGCTTCCCGCACATCCGCGGGCCACAGCGGGAGGACATCTGCTACGCGACCTCCAACCGGCAATGGGCGGTGAAGGAGCTCCTGGCCGAGATCGATCTGCTCCTCGTCATCGGCTCCCGCAATTCATCGAACTCCAACCGCCTCGTCGAGGTCGCCCGCGCCGCAGGGGTCCCCGCTCAGCTGATCGACGACGAGACCGAGATCGACGAGCGCTGGTTCGAAGACGTGGAAACCGTGGGCGTCACATCCGGAGCATCGGCGCCGGAGCGGTTGGTCGAGCGAGTGTGCGACTGGTTCCGCGCCTACGGCGTGAGCGAGATCAGGCCGTTCTCGAGCGTGTACGAGGACGTCGTCTTCCGGCTGCCCGTCGAGCTGCGTCGAGCAGAGACGCCGGCGGCCTGACCGGCCGGAGGAAGCGCGCCACGCGTCCTGCCTCCCGCTCGTCGAGCGAGACGGCGCTTTCCGCGACGCCGCTCTCGTCCCAGACGCTGAAGCGGACGTGCGGATCGTCGGTCAGGTAGCGCGTCACCCGCAGCGCCTTCCCCGCGTCGCGCGGGTGCGCAGAGAAGAACTCCACGATCTTGCGGCGCTGCGAGGCGCCGCACCAGGGACAGAAGCGGAAACGCTCCTCCACCTGCCCCCGAAAGCGGGCACAGCGGGCCATCGAAGCTGGAAGCATTCCATACCATCCTGTGGTGCGCGAGGCGCCGGAGCGGATCCAGCGGTTGCCGGAGCAGTACTTCACGGCGCTGCTGGCCCGCGTAGCCGCCGCGGCGGCCGAAGAGGGCGACCCGCTCGTCGATCTCGGGCGCGGGAATCCCGAGGCCGGGCCGCCCGAGCACGTCGTCCGTGCACTCTCCGAGTCGGCGGCGCGGCCCGGCGTGCACGGATATGCGCCGTTCTCGGGTCTGCCGGAGCTAAAGGACGCGATCGCGGGCCGCTACCGCGACGTCTACGGCGTGGACGTCGATCCGACCCGCGAGGTCGCCGTCCTGCCGGGCACGAAGACCGGGCTGATGGAGTTCGCCCTGTGCGCGGTCGAGCGCGGAGGGACGATCGTGCTGCCCGATCCCGGTTATCCGGACTACCTCTCCGCGGTTTCGCTCGCGGGCGCGCAACATGTTTCCTTCTCCGGCTTCGACGGCGAGGGAGACGCTCTCTATCTCAACTTCCCCTCGAACCCGACTGCGGTCTGCGCGCCCGACGGTTTCTTCGAGGAAGCGATCCGCTGGGCGGAACGGCGTGACGCCTGGGTCCTGCACGACTTCGCCTACGGCGACCTCGTCTTCGACGGCCGCAAGCCGCGGAGCTTCCTTGCCGCTGAGGGCGCGCGCGAGGTCGGCGTCGAGCTGTTCAGCATGTCGAAGAGCTACGGCATGGCCGGCTGGCGCCTGGGCTTCGCCGTGGGAAATCGGGAGCTCGTCCGGAGGATCGAAGCCCTACAGGACCACGCCTTCGCCGGCATCTTCCGGCCGATTCAGGAGGCGGGAATCGCCGCGCTGCGCGGCCCGCAGGACTCGGTCGAGCAGCGGCGGGCAGGCTACGAGCGCCGACGGAACCGAGCGCTCGCCGCGCTCGACGGCGTGGAGGCGCGATCGGAAGGAACGTTCTTCGTCTGGTTCCGCCTACCGCGAGGCGTCACTGCCGAAGGCCTGCTCGTCGACCATCGCGTCGCCGTCGCTCCGGGCGAAGGTTTCGGCGCGCGCGGCGCCGGGTGGGCGCGCCTGTCGCTCGCGGTCGCCGACGAAGCGCTCGACCGCGGCCTCGAACGCCTACGGGCCGCGTTCGGCTAGCGCCTGCAGCTCACCACGGTGTGTGCGGAGCGCGTCCGCGGCGCGCGACCGTGACACGTTCCACGCGCGCCAGTCACCCGCGGCGGCGTCACGCTGGAGCAGCTCGCGGGCGAGCTCCGTCTGTTGCGCGGCGGGCAGGCTCGCGATACGCGAGACGAGCGTCGGCACCGCGTCGTCGCTCAGACCCGCGAGATACGACACGTCGACGATCGGCCGCGTCACGTTCGTCCGCGCGATCAAGGCGTCCGGACTGAGCACGTTCAGTGCGAGCGTCGCGGCGAACCCGGCGAGGAGCGCACCGACGGCAAACGCGTGCCGACGGCCGCGCAGCACGGTGACCGCGAACCAGGACGATACGACGGCCAGCCACAGGATCAGACCGGTGGCGTAGAGCCGGAGCTCCGTGAGCCCGAAATGTTGCACATACAGGCGCATCCGCTCGAGCGCCGACGCGATGACGACCCCGAGCAGTGCCAGCAGAACCGCAGCGAGCCAGCGAAACGCGCGGCGACCGCGGCCGTCGGGCCCGAGCGCCCAGTCGGCGAGCAGCAGCACCGGCAACGTCAGCGCAGTCACCGAGACCAGTTCGAAGAACCCGTGCCGCGCGTACTCCGCGTAGGTGAGGTGAGCCTCCGACTGCACGAGCGCGCTTCCGCCGAAGAGATAGCGGAACTGCACGAGCACAAAGGCAAGAAAGAGCAGGTCGAGGAATCCGAGCGCGATGCAGATCTCGAGCGCGCCGAGACGCGGCCGGGCTTGCGCGAACGGAACTTCCTCGTCGTCCTGCCGCGAGGCGAGCAGATTGCGGAGCAGTCCGCCGGAGAGCCAAGCGCAGATGCCGATGATGAGGACGCGCTCGACGAGGGACGCGTCGAGCGTCGGCACGGTCGAGGAGACCAGGTGCTTGAACACTGCGTCCGCCGCGACGAAGAGGCCCCCGAAGAGGAGCAGCAGCGGCGCGCCGAGCGCGAGTCCACGTGCGACCGCCTTCACCTTCTCCGAACGGCCGCGGCCGACGACCTCGTTCCAGCGGATGTCGCTCATCAGCAGCCCGATAGCGCCGAACGCCGCCGAGCAGGCCGCGCCAACGAAGCCGCCGCCGTAGTCGCTCAGCGTCGCCGTGCGCAGACGCGGACCTGCGCCGCGCAGCGCGCCCATGCTCACCGCAGCGGCAAGCGCAAGGAGGTTCGCCGCGGCGAGCAGCGGCGAGTCGTGCCACACGAACAGCGCCGCGAACACAAGCAAGGGCGCGACCATGAACCGCCGCCCTTGATGGAGCGGAGCCCGTGCGACGTGGAGCAACACCGTCAGCGCCGCAGCGAAGGCGAGCGTCCAGAGCGGGACGTTGAGGCCGAGCGCCTGACCTTGGAAGAGCGCGTCGCCGAGCAGGCCGAGCGTGAGAGCGCATCCCATCAGCGCGACCCCGAGCCTCGTCTCGCGACTCATGGACGCTTATTCAAGCACGCACACTTCGATTAGCAACCGTTATACGACCTTTGCGATCCGTGGCTCGTCGACGCTGTCGGTCGCGAGCTCGGTCGCAAGCACTTCTTCCTTGATCCAGTCCGCGTGCTGAAGAAGATCCGCGTCCGCCTCCGGCAGCGTGACGCGGATCCGGTCGGTGAGGGCGAGCCCGGCGTCCTTCCGCATCGTGTTCAGCCGGTGGATGAGATCGAGCACCCGCCCCTCGCGCCGCAGCTCCTCGTCGAGCTCCGTCGTCACCGCGACGGTCAGGGAGCCGTCCTCTGCGAGCGCCCAGCCTTCGCGCGCCCGGCGCTCGACCAACACCTCCTCGGCACCGAGGTCGCGACCGTTGACGCGCACCCCCCCGCCCTCGAGCTGCTCGAACTCACCCGCCTCGAGCGCCGCGCGGATCGAGCCGAGCTCCTTGCCGAGCTTCGGACCGAGAAGCGGAAGGTTCGGCTTGACACGCACCTCGATCGCCTCGACGGGGCCGAACTCGACCTCCTTGACGCGCAGCTCCTCCGCGATCTCGTCTGCGTGCCGCTGTGAAAGCCGGGCCCCTTGAACGACGAGACGGCGCAGGGGCTGCCTCAGCTTCAGCCCCACGTCGCCACGTGCCTGGCGGCCGAGCTCGACGACGCGGCGCACCTCGGCAACCTCGGCGAGCAGGTCTTCGTCCCGCTCGCCGACTTCCGGCCACGGCTCGAGGAAGACCGATGCAGACTGAGCGTCGATCCGAAGCGTGCGCCAGAGGTGCTCGGCCAGGAACGGCATCACCGGACCGATCACCTGCACGGCGCGGATCAGCGCGGTCCAGAGCGCTTGGAGCGCAGCCGCGTCGCCCTTCCAGAAGCGACGCCGCGACCGGCGGATGTACCAGTTGGAGAGATCGTCGACGAAAGCTTCGAAGACGCGGACCGCGTCGGGCGTCCAATAGCGCTCGTACGCATCGGTCATGTCGGATACGAGCTGACCGGTGCGCACTCGCAGCCAGCGATCCAGCGCGTGGTCGGAGGCGGCCGGCGCGTCCGTGCGCGGCCGGAACTGCTCGATGTTCGCGTAGTCGACGAAGAACGTCACCGAGTTCCAGAGCGTGAGCAGCCGGCGCTTGACGTCGTCCGCGGGGCCGTAGCCGAAGTTGATGTTCTGGCTCGGAATCTGCTCGCAGTAGAGCCAGCGGACGATGTCGGCGCCCATCCGCTCGATCGCCTCGTTCGCCTCGATCGCATTCCCCCAGGACTTGTGCATC
>Ga0137369_10006451_pt1 | contig 11848 bp, 9 predicted proteins | sample SagtaG_12_FD_104918 | JGI IMG/M metagenome (GOLD analysis project Ga0137369, IMG submission 104918) | Vadose zone soil microbial communities from Sagehorn Ranch, Mendocino, California, USA - Sage1_L_113_16 metaG | ecosystem: Environmental > Terrestrial > Soil > Vadose zone | place: USA... | reverse complement strand
GTCTCCGGCGACCAGCGCTTCGAGGCGGTGCTCAAGGGACGGCTCGAGCTGCGCGCGATCTCCGGTGACATCTCCGTCGGCGTGCGTCGTGGCTCCCGCGTCTTCATCGACGCGAACACGGTCAGTGGCTCGACGAGCTCGGAGTTCGAGCTCTCCGACGCGCCGCAAACAGAGCCCGATCCGAACAGCCCGCTTGTCGAGGTGTTCGCGAAGACGGTCTCCGGCGACGTCCGGATCGAACGGGCACCCGCTCCCGCGCACGCGTGAAGCTCTGGCCGACCGGAGGCCTCTGGCGGCATCCGGACTTCGTCAAGCTCTGGTCGGCCCAGACGGTCAGCCAGTTCGGGACGCAGTTCACGCAGCTCGCACTGCCGCTTGCCGCGATCGACGTCCTTCATGCGAGCGCGTTCGAGGTCGCGGCGCTGACCACGGTCGAGTTCCTGCCCTTTCTCCTCGTCAGCCTGCCCGCCGGCGTCTGGGTCGATCGGCTGCGCCGGCGTCCGATCCTCGTTGCCGGTGACGCCTCGCGCGCGTTGCTGCTCGGCTCGGTTCCGATCGTCTACGCGTTCGACGCGCTGACGATCTGGCAGCTGTACACGGTTGGCTTCCTCGTCGGAATCGCGACCGTCTTCTTCGACGTCGCCTACCAGTCGTACCTGCCTGCGCTCGTCGACCGCACAGAGCTCATCGACGGCAACGCCAAGCTCGAGATCAGCCGCGCCGGGGCGCAACTGGGCGGCCCGGGGCTCGCCGGCGTCGTCATCGACGTCCTGAAGGCGCCCGTCGCCATCGCGTTCGACGCCGTGAGCTTCGTCGGCTCGGCGCTGTTCATCTTCAGCATCCGCAAGGGCGAACAGTCTGCGCGCACCGAAGCTCCGCGGCGCCGGATGCGCGAGGACCTCCGCGAGGGCCTGCGCTATGTCCTGACGCATCCGTTCCTGAAGAACATCGCGGCGTGCACCGCGCTCTTCAACTTCTTCGGGAACATGGGCTTCGCCGTGCTGCTGGTCTTTGCGCGGCGCGACCTCGACTTGAGCCCCCTCGCCATCGGCCTCGCGTTCACGCTCAGCAACGTCGGCCCGTTGCTCGCCGCCTTCAACGCGCACCGCATCTCGTCGCGGTTCGGTGTTGGGCGGACGATCATCGCCGCCTCGATTCTCGGCGGCCCAGCGTTCCTGGCGATCCCGTTCGCGCCGCACGGCAACGTTGCGCTCGCCTTGCTCGTTCCGGCCTTCGTCCTCGGCGGGCTTGCGAACGTCATCTACAACGTCACGCAGATCAGTCTGCGGCAGGCGATCACGCCTGAGCGCATCCAGGGCCGGATGAACGCTGTGATGCGGTTCATCGTCTGGGGCACGATTCCGGTGGGGTCGTTCGTCGGCGGGGTGCTCGCCAGCACGATCGGCGTCAAGGAGACGCTGATCGTCGGCGGGGCCGGGGCCTGCCTGCCGTTCCTGCCCGTACTCCTCTCGCCGGTTCGCGGCATCAAGGACATGCCGGAGCCGGTGGACGAGGCAGCCGCGGTACTCGCCCCGCTTGTCGCCGACGCCGCACCGTTGCCGACAGAGCACGTGGGGTCATAGTGCGCGCGCTGCTCCGCATCCGCGACGTTCGAGTCTTCCTCGCCGGCTGGACGCTGTCGCAGTTCGGCGACTGGGCGCTGATCATCGTCCTCGCCGTCTGGGCGAAAGACCTCACCGACAGCAATGCGGCTGCAGGTCTCACGTTCTTCGCGCTGGCGGCGCCGTCGATCTTCTCCCCGCTTGCGGGAGTGGTCGTCGACCGCGTGCGTCGCCGGCCGTTGCTCGTCGTCGTCTACTCGATCGAGGCGTTCGCGGTTCTCAGTCTGCTCTTCGTCCACGATCGGAACGACGTCTGGCTCATCTACGCAATGGCTGTCTTTCAGGGAGTAGCGGGGACCTTGGCCGCGTCGGCGCGCTCCGCTCTGATGACGACGACGATTCCGCAGGACTTGCTGGGCGACGGCAACGCGATCTTCCAGTCGGTGCGTGAAGGGCTCCGCCTGATCGCCCCACTCGTCGGCGCAGGCATCTACGCCGCTGCGGGCGGCGGCGTGGTCGCAATCCTGGACTCTGTGAGCTTCGCCTTCGTCGTGGCGGCACTGCTGTTGATGCGCAAGCCCGAGCCGCGGTTCGAGCGCGTCGAGCACACGTTCATCTCGGAAGCGCTGGCGGGCGCGCGCCACATCGTGCACACGATTCCGCTCCGTCAGATCATCTTCTCGACGGGGGCGGCGCTGGCCGTCGTCGGCTTCTCCGAGACGATCATCTTCGCCGTCATCGACCGGGGCCTGCACCGGGCGCCGTCGTTCCTCGGGGTCCTCAGCTCGTTGCAGGGAATCGGCGCGATCGCGGGTGGGTTGACGGCCGCCTGGGGGCTGCGCAGGATCGGCGACCTTCGCGTCGCGGGCCTGGGGATGGTCGGCTTTTCAGTCGGCGAGCTGAGCTTCGTGAGCTCGAGCCTGCCTCTGATCACCGCGGGGATCATCGTCGCCGGGTTCGGCATCTCGTGGTTCATCGTCGGGCTGATGACCGCGATTCAGGTGCGCACGCCGTTGCGCCTGCAGGGCCGCGTCGCGTCGGCTGCGGACGTGCTGATCAGTACGCCGCAGACGGTCTCGATCGCGGTCGGCGCGGCGCTCGTCGCCGTCGTCGACTACCGCTTGCTGGTCGTCGTCGAATCCCTCGGCGTCGCGCTGTGCGCCGCCTACCTGCTCACGCGCCGGGCGATTGTTCCTGCTGAGAGCCCTCCAACTCCTTCTGCGGAGCTCCTGACCCAACCTCAGCCTTGAGCTGTTCCAGCTCGCTGTCGACCTGCTGCTGCGAGGCGAGCTGCGCGAGCTCCCGGTCGAGCTGAGTCTTGTCGGAGCCGAGCTCCTCGAGGTCGCCGGACGAGACGAGCTCGTCGATCGCGGACGCGCGCGCCTGCATCTGCTCGGTCTTGTCCTTCGCCCGCTGGATCGCGAGGCCCGTGTTCTCCATCTCGCGCCCGATGCCGGTCGCGGCTTCGCCGATCCGCACCTGCGCCTCGGCGGCCGAGTACTGCGCCTTGATCACTTCCTTCTGCGAGCGGAACTGCTCGATGCGGGTTTCCAGCTGCTTCTCGTTCGCGACGAGCTTCTCCTGCTGGTCCTCGAGCTGCTTCACCTGCCCGTCGAGATCCTGGAGCTGCTGTTGGATCCCCGACTTGCGCTCGAGCGCGGCGCGGGCGAGATCCTCGCGGCCGGCGCCCAGCGCCTGGCGGGCCTGCGTGTCGAGCTTGACGACGTTCTGCTCCAGCTGCTGCGTCTGGATCTGGAGCCGCTTCTTCGCCGTGACGACGTCGGCGACGCCGCGCTTGACGTTCTGCAGTGATTCCAACTGCTTTTCGTACGAGTAGTCGAGCGTCTCTTGTGGGTTCTCGGCGCGGTTCAGCAGCGCGCTGAACTTCGCCCTGATGATCTCTCCGGCTCGGGACAGCAGGCCCATCTTCAAGTTCCTCCTCGTCGCAGGTGTCCGGGTAGCGTACCGCCGTGCTCGTCGAGCGGAGCATGCATCCCGACTGGCTCTCGAACGCCTATCTCGTCGCGGACGAGGAGGGCGGGGCGGCCGTGTTCGTCGACTCCGGCGCGGACGTGGAGCCGCTGCTCGCCGCGGCCGAGCGCTGGCGGGTCGAGCCGAGCTACGTGCTGCGGACGCATTCCCATCACGACCACGTCGTGCACGAGGGCGAGCTCGGCTTGCCCGTGCGCACCGACGCGGTCGAGGTGGGCGGCCTGCGGGTCGAGGCGCTGCCGACGCCGGGCCACTCCGACGACATGGTCGCGTTCGTCGTAAACGGCGAGGCCGTCTTCACGGGCGACACGCTCTTCAAGGACTCGGTCGGCGGCGGCGATCTCGAGCAGGTCCGCCGCTCGGTGATGGACGTCCTGATGAAGTTGCCGCCCGAGACGCGGGTGCTGCCCGGTCACACGGACGAGACGACCATCCGGCGCGAGTGGGAGGAGAACCCGTTCGTGCTCGTCTGGCGAGGTGCGCAGCCGGAAGGGACGGAGCGGGTGCGCGTCGGCGGTGAGGACGCCACGCTGATCGTCTGGTCGCCCGACTACGACGGGGGCGGCAAGGCGTGGGTGCGGTACGACGACGGCCGCGACGCGATCGTCGGCGGCTCTCGGGTCGAGCGCTAGTCAGGGCGCCGCGGCAGTGTGGGCCTGCGGCGCCTCTACCTCGGCAGGGAACGGCAGCATCCCCGCGGCCTCGTACGCCTCGGCTTGGTCGAGCGTCTCCTGCTCGAGCAACGCCTCCGCGAGTCGGTCGAGCTTGTCGCGATTGTCGCTGAGGAGTGCGAGCGCCTCGTCGTAGAGGTCCTCGACGAGTCGCCGCACCTCCTCGTCGATCAAGTGCTGGGTCTGCTCGGACGGCGCCGAAACCCCGGGCAGAAGCGGACCTTGGCCATCCTGGCCGATCACCGTGACCGGGCCGATCGCGCGGCTCATGCCCCAACGGCCCACCATCTGGTGTGCGATGCGAGTCAGCTGCTGGAGGTCGGATTCGGCGCCTGACGTGAGGACCCCGTACACGAGCTCCTCGGCGGCACGTCCTCCGAGCGCCACCTTGATCAACGTACGCAGGTACGGCTCCTCGTAGCTGAAGCGGTCGTCCTCCGGCGTCGAGAGCGTCACCCCGAGCGCCATGCCCCGCGGGATGATCGAGACTTTTCGCACCGGGTCCGCGCCTGGGCTGAGCATCCCCACCAGCGCGTGTCCGGCCTCGTGGTAGGCCGTCCGCCTGCGATCGCCCGGGCCGAGCACGATCTTCCGCTCCGCCCCGAGCACCACCTTTTCGAACGCGTTCGAAAAATCGGCCGCGGTCACCTGCTCGTGACCTTCCCGCGTCGCGAGGAGCGCGGCCTCGTTGACGAGGTTCGCGAGATCCGCGCCGACCATCCCGGGAGTGCTTCCGGCAACGCGCGCGAGGTCGACATCCGCGGCCAGCGGGACCCCGCGCGTGTGCACTTCGAGAATCTGGCGGCGGCCGTTGCGGTCCGGCGCCTGCACCGCTACCCGGCGGTCGAACCTCCCCGGCCGCAAGAGAGCCGCATCGAGAATGTCGGGCCTGTTCGTCGAGGCCAGAACGATCACGCCGGTAGAGGGATCGAAGCCGTCCATCTCCGTGAGAATCTGGTTCAGCGTTTGCTCGCGCTCGTCGCCTCCGCCGCCTCCGGCGATGCCAGCCGAACGTGACCGGCCAACCGCGTCGAGCTCGTCGATGAAGATGATCGCCGGAGAGGCCGCCTTCGCCCGCGCGAAGAGATCACGCACGCGTGAAGCACCCACGCCGACGATCGCTTCGATGAACTCGGAGGCGGACATCGAGAAGAAGGGGACGTTTGCTTCGCCGGCGACAGCTCGCGCGAGCAGCGTCTTCCCCGTCCCGGGCGGCCCGCTGAGCAGGACGCCGCGCGGAATCCGCCCGCCCAGCCGGCGGTAGCGCTCCGGGTTCTTCAGGAAGTCGACGATCTCCGTCAGCTCTCCCTTCGCCTCGTCGATTCCGGCTGCGTCCGCGAACGTCACCCGTTCGGACGAAGGTTGATAGCGGCGCGCACGCGAACGGCCGAAGGAGCCCAGCATCCGGCCTGCGCCCCGACGCATCAGCAGGATGAGCAGGCCGATCAACAAGATGGTCGGGCCGAAGCCGTACAGGAGCGTCTCCCACCACGAAGCGGGCGTCTGCAGCGGCTCGGCGTTGATGACCACCTTGTTCTTCTCCAGCAACCGCGAGAGGGCTGCCGAGTCGGCGAAGTACGGGATCTGCGTCGTGAAGCGCGACTGCGCGGGATTCCCGGCCGGGTACGAAACTGGTGTGCGGAGGAGGCCCTGGAGGGACGAGCCCTTCGACGTGATGCGCGTGACGTTTCCGTCGCGAACCTGGTCGAGGAAGAGCGGGCTGTACGGAATGCGGATCAGCGGCGGCTCGGAAAGCGACCGCGACGCAAGCCAATAGTTCACGAAGAACGCGGCCGCGATGACGACCAGAGCGATGCGCGTCCCCTTCCGGCCGAGCGGGCGTCGCGGCAAGCCCCAGCGTGTCTTGTTCGGAGGCGGTCCGTCAGAGGAGTTGGCCATCGCACTTAGGCTGGCCTGTTCGCGCCTCCGGGTCAAGCGGAAGCGTGGCTTCAGACGGCGTCGTGGTCGACGAGGCCCTGCTCGAAGGCGTAGCGCGCAGCTTCCGTTCGATTCGAGACGCCGAGCTTGCGATAGATGTTCGTCAGGTGGAACTTGACGGTCTGCTCGGCCACCCAGAGCTCCTTTGCGATCGCCTCGTTCGATAGCCCCCGCGCGACAGCCCGCACGATCACGAGCTCGCGCTCGGTGAGGCCCGCATCGCGCGCGGCGCGTTCGCCGGGATCCTCGGTCACCCCCGCCGTCGTGAAGACGTTGCCGTCGAGCGCCTGGCGCAGAGCGCCGGCGAGGTCGTCCGGGTCGATCGACTTGACGATGTAGGCGCTGGCGCCGCGTTTCAGGGCCGTTTGGATCAGCTCGGGGTCCTGCGAGACCGACAGGATCGCGACCTTGATGTCCGGAAACTCCTTCTTGATCTTCGCCAGACAGGTGAGGCCGTCCATTTGCGGCATGCGGAGATCGAGCAGGACGAGCTCCGGGCTCAAACGACGGACGAGCGGGAGCACCTGGACGCCGGTCACCGCCTCGCCGACGACCTCGAACCCCCCTGCCTTTTCCAGGGCCTGCTTCGTCCCTTCGACCATCAGCCGATGGTCATCCGCAATGAGAACTCGCACCACCGCTCCTTCCTGGACACAAGGTAACACCGGCTTCGGCCCGAAAACTGTCGCCCAGAAGGGTGATGATCAGGCGCAAGTTCTCATCGAGAATGAGGTCTTCTGCATATGGGATGTCTTCTGCGGCCTGATCTCCTTCATCTGACGACGCCTGCCCGTCTGGGCCACGGGTCTTTTCAGAACCCTGTGAACGTGTCATGCTTTTTGACAAGGGGAAGCTGCGGTAGGGGCTGATTTGCGGGGAAGCGATCAGATGGGGGCAGTCAAGGTCGTCATCGGCGCAAACGACCCAGCCACGCTCGCCGGCATGCGGATCGCGCTCGAGGCGGACGGGTTACGGGTCTCGGCGGAGGTTCACTCGCTCCAGGAGCTCATCGAGGCGGTCGAGCGCGAACCGCCCGACGTCTGCCTGGTCGATGTCGGCCTGAAGGGAGGAGGCGTGCGGGGTGCCGCTGAGGTCGCCAATCGTCAACCGGGCGTGGCGGTCGTCCTCCTGGCCGACGACGCCGGCGAAGAGACGTTCCTCGACGCGATGCGCGTAGGCGCAACGGGATACGTGCCGAGGAGGATCGCTCCCGCTCGGCTCCCCAGCGTTATTCGCGCCGTGCTCGACGGCGAGCCCGCCATCCCGCGTGCGCTCGTGACCCTGCTGATCGACCACTATCGAGCGCGGCCGGCTCGCCGGCAGCTGCCGGTCTCGCAGGGGCGAAGCGTCGACCTGACGAGTCGAGAGTGGGAGGTCCTCGACTGCATGCGTGCGGGCCTGTCGACCCGGCAGATCGCCGCCCGGTTGCTGATCTCCGAGGTCACCGTTCGTCGGCACATAGGTTCTGTGCTCAAGAAGCTCCAGGTCTCGAGTCGAGCCGACGCTCTGCGGCTCATCGAGACTGCCTGACCGCTCGGGCGGCTCGACTAGCCCAACAGCCAGGTCACACGGCCCTTCGCCGGCGCGACGATTACGTCATGCGGCTCAGGCCCAGGTCTATGACCGTGCTCGCGGCGCTGGTCGCGGGCGGATTGACCGACCTCGTGATCATGGTGCCGTCGCTCCAGTTCGCGTATCGAAGCGTCGCGGTGCACGCGATGCTGGAGGTGACCGCCAGCCTGATCGTGTTCGTCACCACCGTCCTTGTGTGGGGGCGACTGACGTGGCGGCAGGGCCTCGACGACCTGCTCCTGTTCGTCGCGCTCGCGTTGCTCTCTGTCACGAGTCTTCTCTTCGCAGTGATCCCTGCGGCGATCTGGCGGGACCCGCATCCGTTCTCCACGTGGACGACGATTGCGACCGGTGGCATCAGCGCCGCCCTGCTCGCGACTGCCGCCCTCGTCCGTCCGCGCCGGCTGCGCAACTACGAGCACGCGGGGCGGATCGCGGTCGTTTTGCTGGGCGTTGGGCTCGTCGGGATCGGCGCGGTCGTCGGTGCCTTCGTGGACCGACTTCCAATCGGGATCGATCCTGCGCGCTCGCCGCTCAATCTCCCTGGTCCGATCTCGGGGAACCTGGTCATCGCCGGCGCGCAGATGGCGACCGCCTTGCTGTTCCTTGCTGCAGCGGTTGGGTTTACACGCCGTGCTCAGGTCTCGAGGGACGAGTTCTTCCTCTGGCTCGGCGCCGCGACGGTCTTCGCAGCGTTCGCGCGCATCAACTACTTCATCTTCCCGTCTCTCTATTCCGAGTGGGTCTACACGGGCGACGTGCTCCGCCTGGGCTGGCACATCCTCCTGTTCATCGGGGCTGTTCGCGAGATCGGTGTCTATCAGCGTGCGTACGCGCAGGGGCGCGTCCTCGAAGAGCGACGCCGGATCGCCCGTGACCTTCATGACGGCCTTGCCCAGGAGCTGGCCTTCATCTCGAACAAGGCGAGGGAGCTGTCAGCGGGACTTGTGCCGGCGACGGCGCTTCCGCAACTCGCCGCCGCCGCGCAGCGCGGGCTCGACGAGTCACGACGTGCGATCATTGCGCTCACCCGCAACGACGATGAGCCCTTCGACGTCGCTCTCGTCCAAGCCGTCGAGGAGGTTGCCGGGCGCTTCGGGACCAAGATCGAAGTGGATGCCGAGCCGGCGCCCGAGATCGCTCTCGATCAGCGCGAGCAACTCCTTCGCATCGTCCGAGAGGCGGTAACGAACGCCGGGTCGCATGCGAATGCGGACATCGTCCGCGTGCGCTTCACGAATGGGGGACCGATCTGCCTTCGGGTCGAGGACGACGGCGTCGGATTCGATCCGGCGGAGGTCGGGCCCAACGGCTTCGGCCTCGTGACGATGGAGGAGCGTGCTCTGGCGATCGGCGCAGAGTTTCGTCTCGATTCCACCCCAGGCCGTGGCACTCGCGTCGAGGTACGCCTGTGAGCGAATCCTTCCGCGTCCTGGTCGCGGACGATCATCCGCCGACCCGGGCCGGCGTTCGCGCCGCGCTCGAGCGAGACGGCTTCGTGGTCTGCGCCGAGGCAGGAGATGCCCGATCGGCGATCGAGAGCGCCCAACGTGAACGTCCCGATGTGTGCCTGCTCGACATCCACATGCCGGGCGACGGGATCTATGCCGCCGAGACGATCGCGCGTGAGTTGCCCGACGCGGCTGTCGTGATGCTCACTGTGTCGCGCACGGACGCGGACCTCTTCAACGCGCTGCGTGCGGGCGCCTCGGGCTACCTCCTGAAGGACATCGATCCGATCCGCCTGCCGCTGGCACTGCGCGGCGTGCTCGAAGGGGAGGCGGCGCTGCCACGTCGTCTCGTCGCGCTGTTGATCGAGGAGTTCCGGGAGCGCAAAAGGCGGAGGCGGATCCCGCTCGTCGGCCGGCGCAGCGTGGAACTGACGGACCGCGAGTGGGAGGTTCTCGATCTGATGAAGCAGGGACTCTCGACGGAGGAGATCGCAACGCACCTCTTCATCTCGCCGGTGACCGTGCGCACGCACGTGTCGTCTGTGCTCCGCAAGTTGCATGTGCCGACGCGCGAAGCTGCCGTCGCGCTGCTCGATCGTTGAGAATGATCAACGCGAAACGGGCCGGGGGACCGATTGCAGTCCGAGGGGTGTACGCGGACAATCCGAGTATCCCGACGGCTCCGGCTCGGATGAGGAGTTGCAGATCCGCTCCCCTCGCCCCCGTGCCGGGTGACCGGCGGCGCTTCCTGAGAGCCCGATCCCTCTAATCGGGCTCTCCCCCTGTTGCGGGACCCGCGGGGCGCATCTGCGTTCAAGGTCGTGAACGGAAGATGAGCCTTACGGCCTATTCCTTTATGCCGCGGACCGCGGAGAATTCGTTGTAGGCCGAGCTATGCGGCAGCTCGGCTCTTCTGCGGCGATTGGGGAGAAGTTGAACCCGGACCTTCCGGCGGCGGCGTTTCGACTAGCGGCTAGTGGCCTCCTGCGCCTGGTGGAGGACGATTGGTGCGGCGGAATGCGGTTTCTCCTGCGGCAAAAACGGAGGGCTAGGGCAGTGAACCGGGCAATGGGCGCACTGCTGTTGGCAACGGCGTGGTCCGAGCCCGCAATGCGCCCGGCACTCGCAACTAGACGGCACGAGCTTGGCTCAGCCGCGCGGCAGCACGCTGGGGAAGCGCGCGGCTGGGCGAGGCTCGGGCGGTTTTAGAGAGGGGTCAACTCATGCGGCAGCTCGAGACAAAGACTGGAGCGGAGAGGGGAGCAACTGTGGCGTCGAACGGCATCCAACTGACTTGGGGGAAGACGCTCTTCCTCATTTGTTCACTCGGCGCCTTCGTGGCGTTCTTTGCGTTTTCCGGCAATGCGCCGGCAATGAGGGAGACGGCGGCTACGGCGCCGTCGGTCGTGAGCGACCAGGCGGACTACACACCGGGATCGACCGTCACGCTCACGGGCGCCAATTGGGGCGCCGGCGAGGCGGTGCACATCGTCGTGAACGACGACGCCGGCCAGACATGGTCGTACAACGCCGACGCGACAGCGGATGACTCCGGCAGCTTCACGAACCAATTTCAGCTTCCGAACTGGTTCGTCGCCGACTACAGCGTTACGGCGAGCGGCTCATCTGGCGCGACGGCAACGACGAGCTTCACTGACGGCAACGTGACATTCTCATTGGCGACTGCCGACACAGTCACGCCGACGAACTGGACGGTGAACTGGACTAAGTACGACGACACGACGTGTACGAGCGCGCAGACCACGGGCTCCGTGACCAATGGCGTTCCCAACGTTGGCGTTGGAAATAACAAGTCAGTCAAGCCGACCTCGGTGACAGCCTCTTCTCCTTCGGGGCTCGTCTTCGCCTACTGGTCGGACACAGCATCAGACACCACGGCGACGTCTAGCACGTGCACGCCCGACTCGGCCACTCCACGGACGCTCTACGCGCACTTCAAATTGGCCGATTCAACGGCGCCGACCACAACTGCAACGGGGACGCTCACGCCCGGGTCCGGCACATACACGTTCGGAGCCTGGTCGAAGCAGAACGTAGCGGTCTCTCTCAACGCCAGCGACACCGCGGGTGGGAGCGGCGTCAAAGAGATCACGTACTCGGCCAGCGGCGCGCAGACAATCCTACCGACAACTGTCTCGGGAAGTAGTGCGTCGTTCTCGATCACAACCGAGGGCACGACGACCATCAGCTTCTTCGCCAAGGACAACGCCGGGAACGCCGAGGCAACGCAGACGAGAACGATCAAGATCGACAAGACGCCCCCGACGATCACGTTCACGACCAGAACGGTGGCAAACGGAGCTGGGTGGAATAACGACGACGTAACCGTCAACTGGTCGTGCTCCGACACGCTCTCGGACGTCGTCTCGGCCACCGACAGCAAGACGGTGTCGGCTGAGGGCGCGGGGCAATCGGCCACCGGCACGTGCACGGACAACGCCGGGAACTCGGCATCGGATACCCAGAGCGGCATCAACATCGATAGGACGGCTCCGACGATTACGGCGTCGGCGACGGCGGGTGGCGGCGCGTATACGGCCGGTGATTGGACGAATGAGACCGTGACGGTGCACTTCTCGTGCTCGGATGGGTTGTCTGGCATCGCCGCGGGGGCCTGCCCGGCGGATGTCGTTGTGAGTGC
>Ga0137369_10006450_pt1 | contig 11849 bp, 13 predicted proteins | sample SagtaG_12_FD_104918 | JGI IMG/M metagenome (GOLD analysis project Ga0137369, IMG submission 104918) | Vadose zone soil microbial communities from Sagehorn Ranch, Mendocino, California, USA - Sage1_L_113_16 metaG | ecosystem: Environmental > Terrestrial > Soil > Vadose zone | place: USA... | reverse complement strand
TCGCCCTGGGCTGCGATGGCCCTCCTCAGCGCGGATCGAATCTGGGCCACCGGGATCTCGACCGTCACGCCAGGCGGAAGCTGACGTCGCCGGCCAGGAACGCGTCGGTGACCGCGTCGGCCAGCCGCTCCGCCGCCCCGCCCGGGTCGGTGGTCAGCACGGCCGAACGGTCCAGCGCGGCCGAGGCAGCGGCGAACCCTCGTCGGGCGCGGCCCTGGTTGGCGACGGCCACCAGCTCGCCGGCTAGGGCGTCGTCGGGCCGCTGGCCGCGACTCGGCCAGGTGCCAGGTGCGGATGGTGCGGGCGGCGGCACCTGGGAGGGCGTCGGCCAGCGCTTGGTGGGCTGCCCGGCGTTGAGCGGGCTGGGCCAGGCGCCAGGCCGCCGTCCGCAGCAGCGGATGCCGGAATCCCAGGGCGCCGCGGTCGCGGACCACCACGCCGTGCTGCTCGGCCTCGTCCAGAGCGGCGTCGGCGTCGATGCCGCCCGCGCCGCAACGCGGTCATCACCGCAGCGGCGGTCTGGTCCTGGCTGGCCGCAAGCAGCAGGACCGCCTGCCACGCCGGGGCCGAGAGTCCCGCCAACAGGCTCGTACACCGCCTGTAGGCGGCCACCGACCGGCAGCGGATCCGGCAGAGGGCGGCCCCGCGCCGCTGCGCCGGCGTGAGCCGCCGGGTGACCTCCAGCAGCGCAAGCGGGTTCCCGCTGGTGCCTTCGACCAGCCGCGCCGCGACCGCATCGGCGAGCCCACCTGGCAGCAAGCCGGCCGCGTCGGCGGGCGGCAGCCCGGCCAGCGTGAGCACCTCGACCCCCTCCTTCCTGCAAGCCCGCGGCGAGCGGGTGGTCGAGGTCGGCCGACCCAGGCGGCCGGCCCGGCGGAGCGGCGCCAAGAGCGACGCCCTCGACGCCGTCTTGGCCGCCCGTGAGGTGCTCGCCAGCGACCGTCTGCTCGCGCCCCGCCGCCGTGGAGACCGAGAGGCCCTACGGGTGCTGCTGGCCACCCGTCATAGCGCCTGCACCGCGAAGGTGAGCACCACCAACCAGCTCAAGGCGCTGATCATCGGGGCGCCTGAGGAACTACGCGCCGAGTTTCGCGGGCTGGCGACGAAGGAGCAGGTTCGCCGCTGCGCCGTGCTGCGGGATCGGCCGGTCCGCACGCTGGAGCACCGCATGACCGTGCGGGCGTTGCGCTCGACCGCCCAGCGCATCCAGCTGCTGGCCGCCGAGGCCACCGAGCTCCGGGCCGAGCTGGACCGGCTGGTCGCCGCCATCGCGCCATGGCTGCTGGAGTTGCCTGGCGTCGGGCCGATTAGCGCCACCCAGGTGCTGGTCAGCTGGTCCCACGCCGGGCGGCTGCGCTCGGAGGCCGCCGTCGCTGCCCTGGCTGGCGTCAACCCGATCCCGGCCTCCTCCGGGCAGGTCACCAGGCATCGGCTGAATCGCGGTGGCGACCGGCAGCTCAATCGGGCGCTGCACACAATCGTGGTGGCACGGCTTCGCAATGACCCAGACACCCGCGCCTATGCCGCACGGCGCCGGTCGGAGGGCAAGAGCGCCCGAGAGGTCCGCCGATGCTTGAAGCGGGCGGTTGCCCGGCAGCTGTTCAAGCTGCTGGAACGCTACGACCGCGTGGGGTCGAGGTGATCAGGGCCGGGTGACGCCGCCGAGGCGGTGGGCCGAACCGATCGCATAGACTGCCGCCCGTAGGTGGCGCTCCAAGGGGAAGAATATGGCGAAGGTGGTCTTCCTCGGTCCCGGTGAGGGCCGGCAGTTGGTGATCGGGACGAACACAGCGACCCTCAAGGCGGTGACCGGCGACACCGAGGGGCGCTTCAGCGTCATGGAGCACCGACTCGACGCCCACTCCCCCGGCCCACCCGTTCACGTGCACGACCAGCTGGATCACGCCGTGTATGTCGTGGAGGGCACGGTCGTGTTCACCGTGGAGCAGCGACAGCTCACCGCAGCAGCCGGCAGCTTCGTCCTGATTCCCCACGGGATCACGCATACCTTCGCCAACCCAAGCGACGCCGTGGCGCGGTCTGTGGAGGTGGACGCCCCCGCCGGCTTCGAGCGGTACTTTGAGCGCCTGGCCGAGGCGGTTCCTGCCGGCAGCCAGGTCGACCCCGCCATCATGGCGGCCCTCCAGGCCGAGCACGACACCCACCCGCCGCACGCCTGACCTGCGGTCGCCCCGGGGGCGGGTCAGGTCCGCCAGGCGGTACCCGGCAACGATCACCGCCGCCCCTCTGGTGGCTTACTCCGGCGATGCTTCGCCGGGACGGCTCTGATCGGTCGGGGGATGGTCGCCGTGGCGGTGGACGATCTTCCACTCGCCGTCCTCGCGGCGGAAGACGTGGGTGGCGCGCAGGGTGTAGGGCTCGACCGGGACGCCGTCGACCGAATTTGCGGTGTGTTCGAAGCCGACCGTGTACGCCAGGTCCCCACTGACGCCGGCGGCGACCAGGTCGACGCGCTGGTCGGTGCAGTCCGACCATCGCGACGCGAGCCAGTCGGGCTTGGTCACCTGTTCGTTAGTCTTGCAGGTCTTGAGAGCCGCAAGGCCGCCTGGTGGACCTGCAGCGATCGGCCGCCACCGGCTCTGACCTGGGCGTCTGCTTACCGCTGCTGTCCGCTGGTGACCAGGGCTTGCCGACCGTCCGCGGCCCCAGCGCGGCCCAACATGCTGGGCACCGGGAGCTTGGGGAAGCATCTCCGGATCGCCCGAGCGCCTACTCCGTCGACGCGTCGGCGGGAGGGGTCTGATCGGCCGGGGGGGAGTCGGCATGGCGGTGGACGATCTTCCACTCGCCGTCCTCGCGGCGGTAGAGGTGGGTGACGCGCAGGGTCCACGGCGCGACCGGGATGCCGTCCATGGAGAAGGAGATGTGTTCGTAGCCGAGGGTGTAGGCCAGGTCCCCGCTGGCGCCGGCGGAGACCAGCTCGAAGCGGTAGTCGGTGCAGTTGGAGAACCGCGTCGCGAGCCAGCGGAAGACCCGGCGCACCTCCTCCTGTCCGCTGTCGCTCCGCATCGCCCCGAACACGGTCACCGGGTCCTGGGTTGACCACATCGCCAGGCGCAGTGTCGGGTTGCCGTTGATGAACGCTTGCTCTGCCTCAAGCTGGCGGGTGAGGGTCGGGGTGAGGAAGTCGTCCAGGTCACTCATGGCCATCTCCCGGTCTGGGGCTTGGTCGTCGTGTCGCTGCCGGGCCGCAGGGCCGGCCTTGAGTAAGGGCCCGAGGCAGAATTACGCGGCCGTTGTGCGTGTCCTTGGACCGGTGATGGTGTAGTTCCACTCGCCATGCCAGTCATGCCGGGTGAGCGGTACGGCGGCCAACTCAGCGTCGCTGACCTTGACCCCGGTCGGGTAGGCGCCCCGGTCAAGCTCGGCGCGGACCCGTAGGCCCGTGCGGGTCGTGGTCGCGCCGATCAGGTCGACGACCACCTCGTGGCTGACCAGCGGGCGGCCCCGCCAGTTCATCGAGATCTGCGAGAACAGGCGGTGCTCGATGCGGTTCCACTTGGAGGTGCCGGGCGGGAAGTGGCACACGGTGATCGCCAGGCCGGTCTCGGCGGCCAGCTTGCCGAGTTCGACCTTCCACAGCCGGCTGCGGTAGCCGTTGGACCCGCCAGCATCGGCGGTGATCAGCAACCGGGTGGCATCCGGGTAGGCCCGCGAGCCCACCATCTGCCACCAGCGGCCGATGGTCGCGACCGCGAACGCGGCGGTGTCGTGGTCCTCGCCGACCGAGACCCAACCCTGGTCAGCGCCCAGGTCGTAGACCCCGTAGGGGATCGCCTTGCCGACCTGGGGGTCGGGGAAGTCGTGCACGTCCACCCGAACCGGGTTGCCTTTGGGCTGCCACTCCCGACCCTTGTTCGAAAGGTTGCCGACCACCTCTTTCTTCTTGGTGTCCACGCTGATCACCGGCTGCCCCGCCCCCAGGTGATCCTTGGCTTGCTCGTTGACATAGCGGAACTGGCCATCCCGGTCGGGATGCTGGGCACCCTCGACCTGCTTGCTTGGGGCCTGCAACGAGTAGTCCATCCCCGCCAGCAGCCTGGCGACCGTCTTGGCGCTGACCGGGTGGCCTTGGACGGTCAGCTCGTCGGCCAGGTTGCGGGTCGACTTGCAGGTCCACCGCAACGGCGACTCCGGATCGCCCCGGGCGGTCGGCTCGACCAGCGCGTCCAAGGCTGCAAGCAGGCCCGGGTCGCGGTCGGTCGCCTTGGGGCGTCCCGCGCCCGAGCGGCGGACCCGCCCTGCTGGCACGGCTCCCTGGTCGATCTCGGCGGTCCCAAGCTCCACCGTGGACCGGGCCATACCTGACGCGCGGGCGACTGCCGCGATCCCGCCGCGTCCCAGCGCCCGTGCCTGCGCACCGGCCAGCAGGCGCCGCTGCCGCTCGTCCAGGTGCGGCGACACCACGGCGAACATCGCCGCCAGCGCCTCCTCACCCACCTCCATACCGGGACACTACATCACCCGAGTAATTCTGTCCCGAGCCCTAAGCATGGCGGTGATGGTCATGCCCCGACGCCACCGCTCCCCGGCGCGGGAACCAAGGCGCCGCCACCATGCCCGGGCGTGCGGCCACCACGCTCCTGCCCTGAGGGACGGCTTTGCCTCTGGTGCGACGGGCTGGCTCTCGGTTTTTCCGGACGTCATCTTGCCGCCTTGGCGGCGCGCTCTGCGGACGACCCGGCGGACTGCCCAGCTGACCGCCTCGATGACCGTAATCCCGGCGAGCACAATAAAGATTACCTGGCCTACCCGGTCTGGCAGCCATAGGAGAAGGACGATGAACGCGACCACCGGCAGCATGAAGATCAGGATCCTCGGGTCTCGGCGTATGTCGGAGAATATAGTCGCGACAAGGACAGCCCACATAAGGAAGACGAGAAGGAGCGCAAGCGCCAGGGGCACAACGACCACAAACATTCCGATGAAGTACAGCAGGATTCCTACCAATGACTGGGACAGGGTTTCGGCGTAGCCAAGCCCGACTTCCTCCGGCTTTACACCGAGCGGGCCATAGAACAGGTCGTAGACGAGCCGGAGGAAGCCGTACAGGACCAGCCCCAGCAGCGTTACAACGGATAAGGGGTTCTGGAGAGCCCAGGTGCCGAGCCCAAGTCCAGAGCGCGCGGTCCTGCGGTTACGGAGACCCGACTTCGGCTCGGCGCGATCAGATACCGAGCCCGTGGGCGACGGCGCATCTTCCCGGGATGGGGGACTCGGATTGGCCCTCTCGCGGCCGTGCGTCGTCATGAGTCAGACCCCCGGTGCGCTGCCAGCACGGGTTGACCTCCCGCCCCCAGTCCGAGCCAAATACTGGTCCTCGGGCGTCGAGATGACAATCGCTCAAGGCCTCGCGAGCATCGAGCTGTGCGGCATGGGGCCCTTTACGCAACAGGCTGTAAGCGGTCAAAACCACCGCCGAATGCTGGTCGCGCCGACGCCGACCAGTGGGCCCTTGCATGCCCAGCAGCGAGTGGGCTGGCAGCCCAGCCGGTTCCTGGCCGACCGGGCCGAGGCCGAACGCGCCTTTGCGCTGGGCCGAGCGGCTCGGCAGCATCAACGCCGCCGCCCAGGAGCTGGGAACAACCTGGCCGTCGCTCCGCAAAGCCTTCACCCGCCACGACCTTGGGATGCCGGCGCGCAACCCCCACGCCGTCCGGCAGCGCGCCGCCGAGGCGGCCCGCCAGCGCAGCGGCCGGCCGGCCACCCCCAGCCTGGACCCGGTGTTGTGGCGCTCAACCGCGGCGAGCTCCCGGTCCGGGCGCGCTCGGGTGGGGAGCTGGCTGAGCGGGTGCGGCGCGCCGAGGACTATGCGCTGCTTGGCGCGCGGGTGGTGGTGGAGCTGCACAGCGAAAGCCGCGCCGCCAAGCCCAGCACCCGCGCCTGGGCGATCACCCGCCGCGCCCAGCGCGCCCACCGCCGCCAGGCCGCCCGCCAGCAGCGCGGCGAGCAGCACCAGGCCGGCCGGGTCGAGCGCACCAGCCGACCCCAGCCCGAGCGGGAGATGGTTGCCGACGTCCGCTGACCTCATCCACCTGACCAGCTCGGCGGCGGTGCGCGGCTCCGCACCGACCTGGTCGCCGACCCGACCGCCTGGCAGTGCATGAGCTGGCCGACTGCTGGACGAGCCGCCTGCTCCGCCCGGTCGCGGTAGGCAGGATTGCCGATTCCGTCTCGAACATTCGTTCGCTAGCCTGTCACCGTGGGGACCTGGCACGACCCGAACCTGGGCCGGCCAATCGCGGCACCGCTGGAACGGTGTGCGGAGCTACTCGGCGTCGACCTGGCCACCGTCTGCGAGCTGGCCGCCAAGGTCGAGCCGTACGTCCGCGCCGACGGCACCAGGATCTGGAGCCTCATGCAGCTTGAGCGGCAGCTCCGGCCGAGGCCTACGGCCGGCGGCGGGGCGGCTACCTGGACCGCCGGCAGACCCCGGCCGCCGATGCATAGCCAATCCGGCGTGTCCCAGGCGCAGCTGGGTTATGAGTCATTTGAGTGCCGTTCCAAGGGATCCATCTGGTTCCATTACGGGGCTATCTATCCTGGTCTTCGCCTCTTCCCACGGGTAGCTGTCCCGCGCTGTTCCTACCGGTGCCGGCTGGTCTCGTGAGCAAGCCGTGAGCAGGCCGGGGTCCGGTCCATCTGGTCGCGGACGCCCCCCGCGCTCCAGTCCTTCGCAAACCAGGGAACGGATCGGCCGGCCGGGCACGGCAACGCCCATCTGCGTTGCATCCACCGCCGATCAGGATCGCTGGAGTGTCGCCAGGACCCGGTCGACGACCGCGCCGCCCGCCGGGTCGAGCAGCTCGGCCCTGACCTCCCGCCCGACGACCCAGACCTGAAAGCCACGTCCCTGCGGATACTCTCTCCAGTACATCGCCTCGTCGTCGACGGCTTGTCCCAGGGTCGCTGGGCGTACGTGCAGTAGCCGGACCGGCAGACCGTTGATCGTGGTCACCACCGCGGTGGCGGGTGGCTGCTCCTCGACCCGGTCATCGACCCACAGCAGCGGGGCTCCAAGCCGGGTCATCGGGCAGGGTGCCCGCACGTTGGAATGGCCAAGCACCACGGCCGGCCCGGGCCCGATCGCCGGGCACGGGAACTTGCGGCCATCCCGGACCCGCCAGGTGGCCGGGACAAGGAAGCTGATCCCTCGGTAGCCCACGGCCTTCCAGCCGGCTGGTCGTGCTGATGATCGGATGGTTGGTGGGGTCGGCGTTGCCGGAGCCGGGGCGGTGCGGGCTGGGCGGGTGCAGCCAGCGAGCGCCAAGGCGACCAGCAACAGCAGCGCCGCGCGTCGCATGCTGCCTCCATGGGGCGGTGGTGGTGTCCAGTTCGACGATCCGGCAAAGGCTTAAGGTTCCCAAGTGCAAGCCTCGCCTGTTCCGACGAGTGTCGCACTCACTGAATCACTGAGGTCGCCTCCGGGATGCGCTGGTGATCGTCGGGTCTGACCCCTTGCATGCCATGCAGCGTCGCGCCGTGCCGACGGTCCAGGTCAGCGGCCAGCGCCCAGCGCAACGGGTTTCTCGGAGTGACCGTGACTGACCGCTGGATACCGCTCGTGCCCGCTGCTTGTGGCAGGCGGGGCACGGCCGGCGAGAACGACGATGCTCCTACCGCCGGCGGCGGCTCCCGACTCGGCCGGAGGATGCGGCGATTGGACGGACGATCATGTAACTGCCACAGTGCCCGGTGCGCCTAAGGTTGAGCCGGATGAGGACCAGGATGCAGCAGTCGGTGGGCACACCGGTCACCGACCGCCGCCGCCGGCGGCGGCGACGGTGGCCGATCGTGGTCCTCGCCGTGCTGCTGGTGCTGGCCGCGGTGTGCTACCTGGGCGGCGGCTGGTACTTCTCCGGCCGGCTGTACCAGCAGGGGTTGAGCGGCGCCGCCAAGCGCGCCGCCAGGCCCACCTACAAGCTCAGCGTCGTGGCGGTGACCTCAGGGACCGTCACCCTCCGTGTTCCGACCGACCCGGACCAGCTGCTGACCCCGGGCGTGTGGGGGCTGCAGTGGCCGACCGGCTACGGACAGGTGACCACCATCCTGGCGCGGGGCCAGCAGACCGTCACGCGGGCGTTCCGGCACCTGGCGGGGTCACCGCTTGCGGCGGGGGCCAGGGTGGCGCTGGACAACAAGGCCTTCCCGCAGAATCCGCACGTGGGCCTTGGCATCGGCTTCCACGACGTCACCTACCGGGGGCCGCTGGGGTCCTACCCGGCGTGGTCTGTTCCCGGATCAACCGACACGTGGGCGGTGCTGGTGCACGGCAACGCGATGGACCGGCTGGACACCATCAAGGTCGTCCCGGCCCTGCACCGGCTGGGCCTGCCGGTGCTGATGATCAGCTACCGCAACGACGCCGGCGCGCCCCCCGACCCAAGCGGGATGCTGCGCTACGGACTGACGGAGTGGCGGGACCTGGCCGCCGCCGTCCAGTACGCGCTGGGGCACGGCGCCCGGCGCCTGCTGCTGGTCGGCTACAGCATGGGCGGCGCGATCGTGGTCAGCTTCCTGGAGCACTCGCCACTGGCGGCACGGGTGGCCGGGGTGATCCTGGACTCCCCGATGACGGACTTCAGCCGGGCGGTGGACCACGGCGCCTCCCGGCAGACGCTGCCGCTGGTTGGGCTACCGCTCCCCCAGTCGTTGACCGACGTGGCCAAGTGGATCGCTGGCTGGCGCTACGGGGTGGACTGGAGGTCGCTGGACTACCTGGATGGGGTGACGAAGCTGCAGGCACCGATCTTGCTGTTTCAGGGAACCGCGGACCGGACGGTGCCGGCTACGACCAGCGATGAGCTGGCAAGACTCGCTCGCGACGTGACCTACGTCCGGGTGGCCGGCGCCGACCACCTAGACTCCTGGAACCTGGAGCCGGCTCGCTACGACCGCGCGGTGCAGGCGTTCGTGGAAACCGTCCTCAAGACCTCCGCCGCCGCCTGACGCCCGGGCCCACCGGCCTCCAACGGGCGACACCATCCTTACCATTCGTGCTGCCGTGCACCTGTAGTAGGGCGGCCGCAAGTCAGAGGACCGTGACTGTCCGTGGCTGACCGTGGCGAACCGGTGGCGTCGTGCTCGGAATGGCACGGGGATGGCACGGCCGCTGAGGATGGCTGCGGCTCCAGCCTGGCAGCGACGGTGCCAGCTGGGGGATGGGTGAGGCCGGTCCAAGGCGACACGAGCTTCGTTGGCAAGCCGCCGCAGGTGGCGCGGCAGCAGCAGCGCGCGTACGAGTCGGCTGGCTTGGTGTGCTATGACAGCACCCACCGAGGCCACTACCTGCAGCTTTGCCCACCGTGGACGTCACTTCAACTGTGAAACTCAAACAAGCCGTCAACCCCCTGACCGAGAGCCCCAGCCCGCAGCGGGCAGGGACTTCTGGCTTCCCGCCCCCATGCAGCTGCCGAACCGACCGCCACGCGACTGCGCCCCGCTGGCGTACCCGCCAACGACCAGACGACCTACTGCACCCGGGCGGGCTGCTGGTGCCGATGGCGCGCGGTGGACCGGTCTGCTGGGCTCGCTTCGAGAAGTAGTCCTGCAGACCATTCTGTGGCTGCTGCCCGCCCGCTCCCTGCCTGGCGCCGCGTGGTTCCTGCACCCCACGGCTGCGAGCAAGGTGGAGGCGCCCACCGACGCCGCCGGCAACCTGGTGTGGCCGGAGCCGAGGCCGCTCGGCCGTGGCCTGCTCGGCTGGCCCGCCTACGTCGTCCCCGGGCTGCCCGACCCGGCCACCACGGGCACCAACGACGCGAGCATCCTGTTCGGCAACCTGCGCGCCGCCTATCGGCTGATGGACCGGAAGTTGATGACGATCCGGCGGCCGGATGAGCGGTACGCCACCGACGGGAAGGTCGGGCTGCTGGTCCGCCACCGCGTCGGGGGGACGTGGTGCGCCCAGCCCCATCGCCGCCTACAAACTCTGAGGTGCCCGGAGGTCGCTCTCACCAGCCGCAGCCTTGCCGAGAGCCAACCCGAAGCCCTGCTGAACACCCAGCTCGAACCGGATATCAGTGGCTCAGGCTGATCAGCTTGCGGCCCCTGATCGGCACTTTCTCCGAGACGCCGAAGTCCTCCCGAGCAAGATGCTGGGGCGGCGGCACAGAGACCATCGCTGAATCCCGCTTCGGGCGCGGGACAAGCGGGAGCAGCTTGGAGATAAGCCAGAACAGCCAGCCGAACGACGAACCAAGAACCAACCGCTGAACGAAGACCCTATCTAGCTGATGATCCAATCGATCCAGCAGCTCGCTCTCTCCGGGCTTGAGCGAGGCGTGGCTGGGACGCTCCTCCCCATCACAGCCCAGCTCAACCATGGCTTGATGGACCGCTAACGCCCTCGTCAGGGTAAAAAGCTCAGGGCGCTCCGCCATCGCGCCGGCCCGTTCAAGGAACCACTCGACCGGAGCCGTGCGCCGCAGTCGTCCGTCGAAGACCGCATCGAGGCACTCATCCCGCAGAACCGTGGCGCGGTACTGAAACGTTGCTCGGGCGTTGAGTGGGAGCAGGAAGAACAACGTCACCCAGACACCGCCCACGATGGCAACCAGTGTGGCGAACGCGGCCAGTTGTGCGCCTGTCATGAGCGCCACCTCCTGTGGTTCCTGGTCACTTATCGTGCCCTACGGCCCCGCAGTTTGCCTACCCTGAGCTTTCTCCAGCTCCTCCTTGAAGCCTTCGACTTGCTTCTGCAACCCCTCAACGCGCTGGTTGAGGGTATTATTGCGCGTTTCGAGGTGTTTCGCACGCCTCCGCTTCCTAGCCCCATAGCCATACCCCGCGGCGGTCGTGATGGCGAGCACGACATTCGCGGCTAGGCTGATGTTGACGTTGAAGCTGGTGTTCGTACCCGCGATCACGGTTGCGAGCGGAGTGGCCGCCAACAGGGGAACTGAGGAAGAAAGGACGATCGCGACCCAGCGCCAAGTCATCAGCGAGGTGTACTTGTTCTGGGCTGTTGCCAACAGAACTTCCTCTGAGGGAACCGGGCTCGGCTCGTCCCTCCGCTTCTGCTTGTTGGACACCCTTTCCTCCGCGTTCCCCCCGTAATTCTCATTTGGCCGCCGGATGGTACCCCACCGTCCAGCAACGGCCAAAGCGCGTCCACGCCGCTCGCGGAGGACCGGACGCCGCACACTGTCATCGCGTCTCTTCGGGCTTGCGGCGTCGTCCAGTGCACGGGCCAGCCGTCGCATCTGTGCAGGGTCGCCAAGGCGCCGGCGGGGCATCGGCCACGGGGCGGCGCTTCGCCTACTGCGGAGGGAGCAGGCGACGGCCGGCATGGCCTCCTGCCCCGCCCGGCGGACACGCTCAGCTAAATGCTTCCTGGGAGTGGTTGCGTGGGTTGGTTGATAGGGGGCATGGTCAAGTCTCCTGCTTGCAAGGGGGACGATCATGGCTGCGCCGCTGCGCGTGAGGTTGGACCAGGCCGCCCAGGCCGAACTGGAACACCGCTACCAGGGCACCCGCGACGCCACGACCCGCATTCGCTACCAGATGGTCCTGTTGCGCGCCGAGGGCCACCCGGTGGTCGCGGTCGCGCGCATCACCCGGCGCAGCCCCGACACCGTCCGCCGCGTGCTCAAGCGCTACCAGGTGGGTGGGCCCGATGCGGTCCCGCACCGGCTCTACCTTGGTCAGCCGCCCCACTACCCACCCGCCTGGGAGCACGAACTGGTCCGGGTGGCCGACCTGGACCCACGCAGCCTCGGGGTCGACAGTGCGCTGTGGACCTGCCGGCTGCTGGCCGACTACCTGGCCGAAGTCACCGGGCACCGCGCCGGGATCGAGACCGTCAGGGTGACGCTGCACCGCGCCGG
>Ga0137369_10006445_pt1 | contig 11854 bp, 9 predicted proteins | sample SagtaG_12_FD_104918 | JGI IMG/M metagenome (GOLD analysis project Ga0137369, IMG submission 104918) | Vadose zone soil microbial communities from Sagehorn Ranch, Mendocino, California, USA - Sage1_L_113_16 metaG | ecosystem: Environmental > Terrestrial > Soil > Vadose zone | place: USA... | reverse complement strand
GACCAGCCGGCCAGGGTCACCCGCGTCCAGGCGGTCGACCCGGGCTTCACCGGCGACAAGCTCCGCTTCGACCCGCCCGAGCTGACCGTGGAGGCCGGCTCCACCCTGCTGGTCGCCAACGTCGGCGGCAAGCCCCACACCCTCACCGCCGACGACGGCTCCTTCGACACCGGCACCATCACCCCCGGCGCGGAGGGCGGCCGCTTCGCCGGCAAGAACGCCAGCATCACGCTGACCGAGCCGGGCACCTTCAAGTTCCACTGCGAGGTCCACCCGGCCGCGATGAAGGGGGTGGTGACCGTCACCGGCGAAGCGGCCGGCAAGGCGCCAGCCGCCGCGTCGGCCGGGCCCCGCGAGATCGACATCGGCGCCGAGGACTTCGCCTTCGACCCCAAGGACGCCTCGATCGCACCCGGCGGCAAGGTGACGGTCACCAACAAGGGCCAGGCGCCCCACACGCTGACCCTCGACGACGAGCCGCTGGACACCGGCCAGATCGCCCCGGGAGCGACGGCGGACCTGACCGCACCTGCAAAGCCGGGCAGCTACAGCTACCGCTGCAAGGTCCACCCGGCGAAGATGCGGGGCGTGCTGGTGGTGCTCGGCCGCGACACCGAGGATCCCAACGCGGACGCGGCGGCGCAGGCCGCGCCGGCGGCCCCGGTGGCGGCGACCGGCGGGGGCGGCGGCCCCGGCGGCGGGATCACCGCCTTCGGCCTCGCCACCGGCGTGCTGGCGGCGTTCCTCGGCGGCATCGGCCTGTCGGCCTTCGCCCTCCGCCGCCGCCGCGGTGGCGGTGGCACCGACGACACCGTCGCCGGCGGCTAGCTTTCGCCTGCTGGGTCAAGGGTGAGGTGTGGGCAGGCCGAGGTGGGCCGGCGGTGCCGGCCGTGGTCGGCGAAGCGGGTTCGGGTGCCCGGCTGGCCCCGGTTGGTGCGGCGGGCTGATCAGGCGCCGTCGTGCGGCAGGCTTTCGTGTGCGCCGTCGGGTGGCCAGCGCGGGCGGGCGGCAAGCTAGGTTGCGCCGTCGCGCGGCATAGCGCACATGGCCGTCACCGCCCGCGGCTGTGCCGGGCCAAACGATAGCGCGCTTCGTCGAAGGGCTGCTGGGTTTGGAGCAGGGCATGGCAGAGCCGGCAGGCGTGGCGGGCCAACGCCACCCGGGCCTGGATCGGACGCATGCCGCGGGCGCGCAGTTGGCGGTCACGCTCGCGGAAGCTGGGCGAGTATTGGGACAGGCCCCAGGCGATGCCCATGAGCGCGTCGCGGTGCTCAGCCAGGCCCTGGCGGGAGATGCGGCCGCGCCGTTGCAGGCTGGCCGAGGTGTAGGTGGCTGGCGCCAGCCCAGTGGCCGCGTACAGCTGCTCGGCGGTCGCGAACCGCTGGATGGGCAGGCTGTGGGCGGCGAAGCTGGCCGCCCGCACGACCGCGACACCAGGCAGGCTGGTGAGGATCTGTCCGTCGGTGGCCGCCAACAGCCTGGTGATCTGGGTCTCCACCGCGGCGATGTCGGCCTGGAGGGCCTGGTGGCGGGCAAGGTCACGGCCCAGCCGCTCGGCGCGCAGCTCGGCGTCTTGGGGTGGGGGCAGCAGCCGCCGCCAGCGGTCGACCCAGAACCGGGCGGTGGGCTGGGTCAGGCGACCGGACGCGCGGGCGCGTAGGGACCGCACGGTGGGTGGTCGGCCGGCGAAGGCGGCCGCACACCCCAGCACGGCCTGCCCGGTCGGGTCGGCCAGGGCGAGGGCGCGGCCATGGCCGGCCGGGGCCGACAGGCCAGGGCACAGCGCCTGGAGTTGGTCGTGGAGCCGCTGCTGAAGGACCTTACGGTCGGCGACCAGTCCGCGCCGGTGGCGGACCGCTCCCAGCAGCCCATCCAGGGTGCCTTGGGCGACGGGCCGGCCGGCGCCCTGGCGCAGCAGCCACACCAGTGCCGCGCAGTCGCGGTCGTCGGTCTTGTAGCGGCGCGAGCCGAGCTGGGCTGGTTAGTTCTGCGTAGCTGCGGGGGCGTTTGCCGGTTCCGGGTTCAGGGCACGACCCACAGACCCGGCCCTCCAGGGGACGAGGGGGGCGAGGGTCGAGGAGGACGGGCCTGCTGGGGACAGGCCCAGAGCGACGGCGCTCCGCGTGGCCCCGGGCGCAGCTCGGGGCCACGTCGTGTGGAGCGTGGCAGCGGGGGCCGGCCGGGCAGCGCCGGACCCTCAGCCGTGACGGCCGGCTGGCCATGCCGTTCTTGGTGACGTGGCATGCCGAGGTGCCTCCCCCAACCTCGCGATGCTACTTCGCCGGAGTGGATGCCCGGCTCGCGTCCGCTTGCTGGTGTTGGCCTCGGGGGCTGGCCCAAGCCATGGGGATGAGGGCCAGCCCGGGGCTCCCCAGGATCGGCGCCGCGACCTGGTAGGCCGAATCGTTGGGTGAGGTGGGCGAAGGGGCCACGGGTCTTGAGTGCCTTGTCAGGTCGGGGGCAGGGACCAGCGCCACGTCAGGGTCAGGCGAGGCGCTGACAAGGGCATCCTGGTTGCAGGCAACGGATTTCTCGTGACAGGGGGTGGCAGATGTCGCCCGCACGCCTGCTGCACCTGGCCGGGCTGGTGAGCGTGGCGGCCGGCGTGCTGCTGGTCGTCGCCCAACTCGTCGGTGCGCCTGCGTTTGTGGTGGTGGACGCCGACCCGGCGCGCCGCGCCCGCAGTCCGCTGGTCGGGGTCAACGGCCTGCTGACGCTGCTGGCCGTCTACCTGCTGCTGGTTAGCCTGGTGGGTCTGTACGCCTGGCAGTCGGCGGCCGGCGGGACGCTGGGGCTGGTGGGGTTCCTGGTGGCGATGCTGGGCACGATGCTGCTGGCGGGTGGCTGGTCGTGGGAGCCTTCTCGGTGCCGTACGCGGCGCAGCAGGCGCCAGCGCTGGTCGCCGCGACCCCGACGGGACGGCTGCTGGCCGGCGCGGTCGTGTCGTTCGGTGTCTTTGCGCTGGGCTGGGTGCTGTTCGGTGTCGCCAGCGTGCAGCGCGGGTCTTCCCGCGGGACGCTGCCGTCCTGCTGGTCATTGGCGGGGTGCTCGGCGTGCTGATCGCGGTGGTTCCGGGCGCGGGGGTGCCGCTGGCGGTGGCAGTGGCGTGGATGGGCACCTGGCTGCTGCGGTCGGATCGTGGCGGCCAGGTCGAACCGCTCGCTCCACGGCGCCGCTGAATCCTGCCGGCTGCCGCGGGCGACGCTGCAACGCCCGCGCGGGGACCGCGTTCTTTGGGGTGGCGTCCGCCGCTGCGTTGGCCCCCCCGCGTAGCGGCGGCGTCACCTCAACGGAAGCAACCCAGCTGGGGTTGTTGTGCACGTGCTGCGCCGTGCGGCCTGCTGGGAGTTCCGGACAGAACCCGTCGGCCGGCCAGCGCCGCACACGGACGGTGCCCGGTTGGCCGCTGGAGGAGCCATGCCCACGTCGGACCCGCAACCACCAGACCCGCGCGATACGGCCTGGCTGCTGCACAGCGCGATGGCGTGGGCCCTGAGCGGTGCGGTGATGACGATCGCGCGCCGACCGCTGTGGCATGGCGTCGGCGTGGTGCTGCTGGTGCTGGGGTTTGGTGTGGTCGGCTGGATCGTGCGGCGGCTGCTGCGCCAGCAACCGCCACCTCGGTGGACCGACGCCGAGGGGACGGGGCGGACCGGCAGCCCTCGCCGGGAACGGCGACTCAGCCGTCACAGCAGCGTTTGGGCTGGCCGAGCGGGCAGCGGCGGGAGGCACCGCCCTGCCGCTTGAGAGCGCGTGGAGCCCTGGCGGTCAGGCAGGCCCATCCCTGCAAGGACCGGCGGGCCGCCATCGATCGCACCATCGCAGGCCGACCTACAGCCAAGCTCACAGCGCATCCCGCAACCCCGGAGGGAGGACACGCGCGTGGGGAGCGGCCGATTCGCCGCAAGAGAGGAGACCCCGCTGATTTGTGACTTGTAACCCAAGCAGATGTCCGCCGCTTGCCGCACGACAGGCCACGAAGGATCCATCCCAGGGTGGTCGGATTGGATCGTCTGTCTGTTTTGGCTGCCTGCTTTGTTGTTACAACCTTCCTTACGGCGTCAAGGCCGGCCCTGCGGGCGGCCGCCCTCGGCCCGGCAGAACCATCCCTGACCACCTCCCTTACCCGCCGTTGAGTTCGCCACCCTCGCCCAAGACCTTGCCGCCGCGGGGAGTACCCAGGTGACAGGCTCTATAGCGCGGGCGCTATGTTCCGACAACTGGATGACATACTGGCGTTCGGGATTCGTGCGCGGAGTAGTGCCACCTCGTAGGCTCCGGCCAGGAAGGCCACCTGGGCGACGGGAGGACGCCATGGGGGAACCGACCCTCGCGGCCGCCAGGGCCGCGCTGCCAGCGGTGGTCGAGCGGACCGTCGCGCTGGTCCGCTCGATCCCCGACGCGGCGACGCCAATCCGCGGGTCCGAATGGACGGTCGGCGAGGTCGCGGCGCACCTGGTCGTGGTGGCGCGGGCGTTCACCGCCGCCGCGGCCGGGCAGACGGGCTCGTGGGCCGGCATGGTCCCCGACCTTGACGACTTCCACGAGCGCCTGGCGGCGGTGAACGCCCGCACCATCGCCGCCATCCCACGCGACGACCCGGTCCGGCTCGGCGACGACCTCGGCGACGACGTCGTCGCCTTCCTGCGCGCCAGCGCCGAGCGGTCCGGTGAGGAGCTGGTGGACACCCCCTGGTACGGGCGGGGCGTGACGCGCCGCCTGGACACGCTGACCTGCCTGGCGATCGGGGAGCTGGTGGTGCACGGCTACGACATCGCCAAGGCGCTGCACCGACCGTGGCCCATCGACCCCGAGCACGCACGGCTGGTGGTCGCCGGCGTCTTCCCCGCCATGATCCCGCTGCTGGTGGACGCACCGGCCGCCGCGGGGCGCCAGCTCGCCTACGAGCTGCGCATCCGCGGCGGGCCCCGCTTCGTGGTGCGATTCCAGGACGGCACAGCCAGCGTCGAGCCCTCCGGCTCCCAGCCGGTCGACTGCTGGGTTTCCGCCGATCCCACCACCTTCCTGCTGGTCGGCTACGGACGCATCGGCCAGTGGGGCGCGATCGCCCGCGGCCGGCTGGCCGCCGGCGGCCGCAAGCCGTGGCTCGCGCTCGGCTACCGGCGCCTCCTGGTCAACCCCTGACGGCCAGCGAATCGGGCGCGATCAGTCGCAGGCGGCGGTGCCCGCCTGCCGAGGGCGGCCGCTAGGCGGCCGCCCTCGGCAGCGACACGACTGCCGCGGGCGCCATCCTTGGCTAGGGTTGTGGGAGGCCGAGTCCGTTGGGCTGACCTATTCATCGACACGGTCGCCGGCATATTTATGGCGTTCGTTCGTTCTTCCCTCGTAGACGAGGTTTGGGCTCGACCCTCGCCCGAGGCCGTCCGCGACACCAGCGAGCGCGCGGCGATCCGGCTTGAGCGCAGACCAAGGCAAGAAGGGCAAGCTCCCAAGAGCAGGAAGGAGGATGACATGACACGGCCTCTGCGCCGGGTGATCGGCGTGGTCTGCGTGCTTGTTGCGGCACTCGCCTTCGCCACGCCCGCCCGGGCGGTCGAAAGTCCGCCGACCGGCATCCCGCCGAACGTCTTCGCCACCCAGTACCAGGGCTGCCTCGGGCACCTGCGCAGCATGATCGCGCAGGGTGACTTCGCCGGCATCGGTCCCTTCGGCCAGCACTTCACCGGCTTGGTCAACCCTGGCGCGCATCAGGGGACGGTGGGCGAGGAGGAGTTCCTGGAGACGGTTATCGGGATTCCAGCGGACGAGCTGGCAGCCTTCTGCGCCGACTTCCAGTAGGGCGGGACGACAGGAGCACGAGGCGCGGGGCCGCGTGGCCCGCCGGGCGGCCCGCGTCCCCCGTCCTCGTCGGCCGTGCCCTGTCCGTGCCCCAAGCAGCGGTTCTCAGCGGTCGCCAACGGTCACCAGCGGTCAGTTGCCGTCTGCCCTGACCTGCGTCACCGCCCGTCGATGGGTGGCCTGACAGTGCTTCCCAAGCTCGCGGTTCTCCAAGTCAGGGACCACCGTGGCGGCAGCCTCGGCGCGGTTGGGGGCGACGCCCTTGTGGACCGAGCGGCCCGCCAGGGTGATGAGCCATGGGTAGACGCTGCGCCGGTTGGCGTCGATCCGGATGGCGGAGCGGCCGTAGCGAGCCGTCCAGAACTTGTGGCCCGCGTTCTCCTTGGACTCGTACTGCACCGTCATCGTGCCGGATCGTAGCCTTCGGCGTGGGTCAGGCACGAGGACCCGCACTTGGGGCATGCCTGGGGCATGGCCCCGCGGACAACCGCGGGCACGAGCGGTCTCTCCCGGACACACAAGTACCGCTATTCATCTGTGGAAATGCTCAATGCCAGCCGCGCAGTGCAAGCTGGTTTTCCTGACACAGAAGAGGTCACGCCGGCTGCCGCGCCGCCTTCGCGGCTTGCCAACGAGGCCAGTTGCTGCCCAAGCGAGCCTCGCCCATCACCCGAGTTGTTGACCATCGCCGCCAGGTTCGAGGCGCCTTAGTTCTCGCCGGCCGTGCCCGACGTGCCCCAAGCAGCGGTCCACAACGGTCGCCAACGGTCAATGGCGCTCACCGGCCGAAGTCGCTGGCCCAGGTCAGCGGCCGCCACGGCTGCGAACGCGCAGCTCACTGCGGTCCCGACCGGGGAAACGCCGCGCCTGGCTGCCGTTGGTAGCTGGCATTGCCCACCAAGGCGAGCGCCGGGGGCGCGGCTGCCCCCGGCGCATGCGATCGGACCTGGAGCCGGGGCGGAGGGCCCCGGCGTGCTACCGACGCTCAGACGTCAAAGAACACCCTGGAGGCGTCGGGAACCGGGGTGCTGACGCCGTTGGTGGTGTCGGTGAGCACGATGTTGGTGTAGGTGACGGCCGCCAGGACCCGTCGCTGCCCGGGCGGGCAGGTGAACTGCGGCGCCAGCAGCGGCCCGGCGGCCAGGCTGGCCACCACCCGGCCGTTCTTGGGCTCAAACGAACCACCGCCGCTGACCTGCCCCTCGAACTGCTCCTTGTTGGCGGCCTGGGGTGCTTGCCGCCGCCGTTGATGCAGGCGTACAGGGCGGTGGCGTCGGCGGTCAGGGTGTAGTCGATGTTGTCGTTGCCAAGCCCACGCTCGTCGAAGTTGACGACCAGGGCGCCGTCGTTGTTGACGCTGGAGGTGGCCGCGTGGAACTTCGGCGCGTCCGCCCACGCCGGCAGCGCGAGCGCGAAGACCGCGATCAGCGTGGCTGTGGGTACGAGGATCCTGCGTAGGGATCTGCGCATGGTGCTCCTTTTCGTAGGTCTCCCACGCCTAGACGGGCGTGGGGCAAGAGTTCCGGGGCAGCCCGATCGCTCCGCCCCGACCTTGCCTGAACCGAGCCGGGGCGGAGCCTTGCCGGCTCCAGTCCGCGGACAAGGGAGAACATGAGCGTCAAGGCCGCAGCCCTTCGCTCCCTCTTGCGAGTCCTCGGCCTCCTTCCTCCCAGGCGAGTACGTGCCGGATGAGGCTAGAGATCCTCGGTGGCTGAGAGCTGAACCAATCGGGTCAGGTCTTCGAAGGACGAGGTAACGTGAGGTGGCCGCAGCAGGCGCCACCGTAGAGAGCGTGATGCGGTCAAGCACCTACTCCCTTGAAGCAGATTCAAGGGCCGATATGGGTCGAGCGTCACCTCCATTCCTGCGGTGCAGCCTGTCTCACTGGGGCCGATGGTGCCGATCTCACCATTATTTGCCCCATGTTGCCCGGTCTGTGCGCACCGCAAGGGCACCGCCAAAGCCTGCAAGCTCCACATCCGCGGATGGCGCGTCCATGGGCCAACTGGCGATAATGCATCCGTGGCCCAAATGCCGTAGCAAAGCTTAAGGCGTGGCCGAGACGCAACAAGCTATTCCATCGCTTCACGGTAGAGTAGCCCGATTACTCAGAATCGGTGTGAGCAATTCAAAGTTGAATTCTTCTCATAAACGCCTTGACGCCACCGGAGGCCGCATACACGACAAGGCCCGATACAAAGCCCCGCGCCTCGCAGGGCGCGGGGTTCCTGCATCGCCAGGAAGGACCGAACCGGCGTCGTCCTTTCGTGGCTAGTTGCCAGCAACGGCGCTCGACGGTTCCTCTCGGTCAGCAGCGGTCCACGACGATGTCTGGGTTGGACGCCGGCGGCCCTCGGGCCTGCGGGCGGCGGGGCCCCTACCCCGCCGTTCTCGGCCCGGCGCCGCCGGCAACCCCGAACGCGCCCGGGACGCTCTCGCCGGCGCGCGGCCGGGCACGGTCGCCCGGCACCGCCAGCGTCGGCCACGAGTCCATTGCACCCGGGATCGCTGCTCGCCCTGCCCTCCGCGCCGAGCCGGCAGCGTCGGCGGCGGCCAGCCTCAACCGGCCCCCCGGGCGCGACGGACCTCGATCCGAATGTCGCCATCCAACGGCACCCGACCCAGCGCGTTGCTGAGGATCACGTCGACGTCTACCTCGCAGGCGGCAGCTCGCCGCCTTGTGGGTCGCTGACAATCCACATGGCCGCTTCCAGGCAGCCGAACAGCACGCAGCGGCGGCCGATCGCGCCGGGATGGTCAGCGGCCAGGCCGGCGCCGAAGCGGTCCATTGGCGCCTACGGCCGCCCGGCCGAGGCTTCCCGCTCGGCCGCCGCGACCACCTCGACCAGCGGCCGGCCAAGGTCGTCGGCCAGCTCGTACCGCTCCGGCAGCGACGGCCGGTTGTAGCGCGACGGCGCGAGCTGGTGACGCACCACCGAGCCGCCCACAAGCGCTACCAGCGAAGCGGGCGCCACCACGGCGGCGAACGCGGGGAGCCGGCCGTCCATGCCGAGCACTACCAGGGCGGCCACCAGCCACGCGACCACGAGCACGCGGGCAACCGTGCTCATCGCCACTTCCGACCACTCGGCACCGTCACCGCGCGACCGTGCCAGAACGACTCGGCCGACTCTTGCGGCGATGGTGGTTGCCTGTGGGCGGTCAGCTTGTGGCGGATCGCGACGACTTCGGCCACGATCACGAACACGAGCGCGCCGATGACGGCCAAGGCGGCAAGCGCGCCAACCACAGCAGCGAAGATCACGTCAAGCTCCATCGTCGTCCCCTTCCTCAACGTCAGCAATGGCGGCACAAAGGTCAGTCAGGAATTGCGCACGTTCGCGTTCGAGCTCACCATTCGCGAGCAACGTCGCGAGCCCGGTGGCGGTCAAGTCAGGAAGCGGCGGAAGGCAAAACGGGAACTCGCTGCACGGGTCACCGCACGAACGGTTGTCCGGTAGCTTCGTACCGAGCGCCAAGCAAATTCGTCGTGACACCTTCCGCCACTCCCCTACGTCGTCACTGCACCTTCCCCATCACGCGATATGCGCGTGCGACACAGGGACGACTTCGGACTCGATTCGCTCCCGACCCTTCTCGGTGATCTCGATGGGCAGCGGTGTTCGCTCGCAGATGAACAGCCGCCACGGCGAATGCAGAACGATCAGCCGGCCACAGACGAAGCACCGGCCGAACAGCCGATAGCGCGGCCAATCCCACAAGCCGACGAGCTTCGGATGGTGCACTTCCATCCACTCGCGCAAGATGGTTCTCACCTCCCCAGCGAGGTAGGTGGGAGCGACGACGGACCACGGCGAGAGGCTGATCGCCGCTCCCACGTTCGGACTCCACGCAGGTCGAGCGGCACCACCTCCCCTCGCGACGTGGAAGAGGCCGAGCCGCTAACCGCCAGTGGCGGCCAACAGCCCGGCCCCTCGCCTCTAGTCAGCATGCAGAATATTTTGCATGGGGTCTCGCGTCAATGGATTGCCGGCAACAAATGTGCCCGCCAATTCCCGGCGGGCATTCAAAAAACAGCGGCAGACCGCGCGACGGTGGCCGCTAGCTATGGACGATCAAGCGTCCGAGAAATGCGGTCAAGCTCAGCTCGTGCATCATCTCCCATGACTGCCGCTTGCATGAGCGCGTCCCAAACTACGCCGTATTGTTCAAGCTCTGGCCGATCCTCCAGCGTGATCTCGCCCGTGATCGTCTCCACATAGCCGAAGGCATCATCGAGCAGCATAAACATGTTGCTCTGATGTGCGGCAACGCGCGCCGACCACGGGATGATGCCAACAGTCACGTTCGCAAGCGTTGAGAGCGAGGCGATGTGGTGAAGCTGCGCGAGATGCACGTCAGTCGGCACGATGCGCCACCGTAGCGCGCCTTCGGTAATCAGAAACTCAAACCGCTTGGACCGCTCATACAGGATCGACTGACGTGCAAGACGAGCGGCAACCGCCGTGCCGAGGTCTTGGCTTGTGGTGGCAAGCTCGATTGCGTGGCGGGCATACTCGGCCGTCTGGAGCAGGCCCGGGACGATGTTCGGCTGAAACAGCCGCACGCGGGTTGCGTTGCGTTCCCAACGCTCGATCTCGTGTTGGTGCTGAGTGAACCCTTTGGCGTGCAGCGTGCGCCAGGATCGCAATGCCACCCTGGCCGCCCGTGCCTGCTCGTGCAGCTCAGTTGGCTCGGCACCCAACGCCGTTGCAAGCCGCTCGATCTCATCTGGCTCAGGCACAACATGGCCCGTCTCGATCCGAGAGATTCGCGATTGCGAGACGCCAACGAGCCGGGCTAGCTCGATGCCCGTCAGCCCAGCACTGCGGCGAAGCGTTCGCACTAGCTCACCAAAGGTCGCCAGCCTCGATCCTTCCTAGGTCCGATGGTCAACGGCAACGCGGTACTCAGCAAACGGCACGGCAGCCGCCATCGCGCGGTCACGGCATCGGCAGTACGGCGCAGGGTCGGGCACCAGCCGAGGGCCGATGAACTGCCCGTGGTCGTCGTAGTCCATCGCAACGGCGATGGCGTCATCGAACAGCCAATAATCGTGATCCATGATGCCGGCCGGAAGTTCGCCAACCACAGGCAGGATGCGGATTACTTCGCCAGCAGCGATGTTGTCAGGGTAGCCCCACGAAAGTTCAAACCGTAGGTAATCGGTGACTGGTGGTCGAACGATGCGGACTCGCTGCATGGTCTTCCCGGCCGCACGAGCCGCTGCAACAAGCTTCGGCCACTCGCGATCCTTTGGCGCCTGTGGTTGGCCGCTACAGAACAGCCGGAATGCCTCAGCCTCATCATCCTCGTCAACGCTGTAGACCGAGAGCGTTTCGAGCCGGAATGCTGCGCGCTTGAACGTATCGAACAGCTTGCCGAATTCGTCGAGCCTCACGTCACACCTTCAGTTCGGCGAGTAGCTCCATCGGCACTTCCACCAACGTTTCTGTGGCCGGGAGATTGACGCCAGCGAGCGCTTCGCCATCGGTTACGATGGCGCCTTGCACGACGTAGGTTCCTCGATCCGTCTCATAGACGGCAGGGCACGAGCCACCAGAGCAACCGGCGAGCCGACGAAGCTGCATCGCTGTCCCCTTTCTGCAACGGCGTAGCTCAGGAGTGTGCAGAATATTTTGCAAGGCGTCAACCGTTGCCCACGGGCAGCGGCGAGCGCTGGCCGTCCAGGTCGAGGCCGTACGGCGTAGGGTGCGAGGCGATAGCGTTTGCGCTGGTCAGCAAGCGTATTCCCGAAGGTGGCTCGTAGGAATCCGTGAGGTCGGCGTTGACGAACAGCCAGCGCCGGTAGTCGAGGGCCGCGCTCACGCCGTTGCCGGAGTCGGCGGCGGCCAGCACCCGGACCAGCGGCGACGGCGCCTCGCCCGGCAGCAGCGGGTGGCGCATCCGCAGCCAGACGGTGGCCGGCCCTGCCTCCAGGAACGAGCCGGCCACGAACCGCCACTCCATGGCCGTGTGGTAGCCGACCTCCTGGCCGGTCGGGAAGAACGGCTCCTGCCGGCCCTGGTCGGGCCCTGGCAGGCGGCGGGCCTCG
>Ga0137369_10006440_pt1 | contig 11858 bp, 9 predicted proteins | sample SagtaG_12_FD_104918 | JGI IMG/M metagenome (GOLD analysis project Ga0137369, IMG submission 104918) | Vadose zone soil microbial communities from Sagehorn Ranch, Mendocino, California, USA - Sage1_L_113_16 metaG | ecosystem: Environmental > Terrestrial > Soil > Vadose zone | place: USA... | reverse complement strand
CATCGTCGCAGAGTTTTTCGATAAAAGTGTCGCTCTGGTCGCGCCAGAAGCTGTTGAGTCGCTGGAGATCCGGATTCATGTTCACTCCTACTGACCTGTGACGCCTGACTCTGCTATTCTACGTTATCTCAAACGATCGAAAGAGATCGAAATGGTAACAATCCATACACAGATTCGCGTACGATCGGTGGCCATCAGTACGCCCGCGCAAAAATCACTTGCTGCGTGGTCTCCTTGCCCGTCAGGACGCAGCGGCCGGCCCGATCGGGCTGTTCCAGCGGGATGATGCGGATGGTCGCCTTCATCTCGTCCTGAATGCGCTGCTCGTCCTCGACCGTGCCGGCCCAGTAGCAGCGCACGAAGCCGCGCTCGACCCCTTCTTTCAGCTCCGCGTAGGTGCCGGCCTCGAAGGTGTGCTCCTCGCGGAAACGCAGCGCGCGGTCATACATCCCCTGCTGAATCTCGGCCAGCAGCCCTTCCAGGTGCGCTACCAGGCCGGCCTGCGGGACGAACGACTTGCCGGCCTTGCCGGGCATGTCGCGGCGCGCGACGGCGACGCTGCCCTTCTCGACATCCTTCGGGCCGACCTCGACACGCACCGGCACGCCCTTCAGCTCCCACTCGTTGAACTTGAAGCCGGGCGTAAGCTGATCGCGATTGTCGACCTTAAAGCGCAGCCGGCCCTTCCACTCTGCGGTGATGCGATCGACCGCCGCCAGCACTGCCTCCTGCTCGGCGTCGTTCTTATAGATCGGCACGACGACGACCTGAGTTGGCGCGAGCCGCGGCGGGATGACCAGCCCCTCGTCGTCGGAGTGGGCCATGATCAGCGCGCCGATCAGGCGGGTGCTGATGCCCCAGCTGGTCGTCCAGGCGTGCTGGACGGTGTTGTTCTGATCGGTGAAGGTGATGTCGAAGGCTTTCGCGAAGTTCTGGCCGAGGTTGTGTGAGGTGGCGGCCTGGAGCGCGCGGCCGTCCTGCATCATCGCTTCGAGCGCGTAGGAGCGCAATGCGCCGGCGAAGGTTTCTTTGCGCGTCTTCAGCCCTTTGATCACCGGCAGCGCCATCTCTTTTTCGACAAAGTCGGCGTATACCTCATGCAGGATCAGCAGAGTCTCGCGTTCGGCATCGGCCTCGTCGACATGGACGGTGTGGCCCTCCTGCCAGAGGAACTCGGTGGTGCGCAGGAACGGGCGGGTACGCATCTCCCAGCGCACCACGTTGGCCCACTGGTTGATCAGCAGCGGCAGGTCGCGCCAGCTCCGCACCCACTTTGCGTAGAAGTAGCCGATGATCGTCTCGGAGGTCGGGCGGATGACGTACGGCTCGGCCAGTTCCTCGCCACCAGCGCGCGTGACCTCCGCCACTTCGGGGGCGAATCCCTCGACGTGGTCGGCCTCGCGCATCAGGAAGCTCTTGGGGATGAGCAGCGGGAAATAAGCGTTCACGTGGCCGGTCGCCTTGATCCGATCGTCGAGGCCGCGTTGCATCGCTTCCCAGATCGCATAGCCGGTGGGCTTGAAGACGATGCAACCCTTCACGACTTCGGCATAGTCGGCAAGGTCGGCGCCTCGAACGATATCCAGGTACCACTGACTGTAATCTTTGTCGCGGGGTGTTATTCCATCTTTGGGCATGGCATCCTCACTCTTAAAACGGCGTAGTTGCAATTGCTTTTAAATGAGCGAGTGTCAGATTTCGGAGGTCTTGGCCGATCCGCTTGAACGGATAAAAACTTGCGAGGCTTTACACAGCGCCACGCGCCACTAGGCAGAAGTGGTTATCCTATGGATCTACCCTTCTACGCAACTTGGCTCGGGTTTGGTTAAAATATGACAATAAATTGCTCATCTTACGGCTAAGGTCGGATGCTATAGTGTGAGTGGCGCGAGCAGGTATTATACCTTAATTGCTGTCGCCCGTTCATGTGATTTTCGCACGGCTTCAAGATCGAAGAGTCTGAAAGGATACCCATAATGCCCAACTACATCAAGAGGCTTGGAAGGCTGATTACACCGATCTGGGTGCTTGGCGCTCTCGCCGCATGTGGCGGCTCCGCGCCAATCGCCGCGCCCGTATCCGCGCCGACCGCCGCGCCCATAGCAGCGGCGGCCCCCACGGCGGCATCCGGCGAGGCACCTACGGCGGCATCCAATGAAGCGCCGACAGCGGCATCAGATGAGGCACCTACGGTGGCATCGAACGAGGTTCCCACAGCGGCATCGGACGAGGCACCTACGGTGGCATCCAATGAAGCGCCGACAGCGGCATCCGGCGAGGCGACCGGCGGGAAAATAGTCGCCGATCTCGGCTTTCGCCCGAATACCGACGGGTTCAACTTTGAGAATTACGGTGAAGCTCCCGGCATTACGAACCTGCTAGAGGCAGATATGCGGCGACTCTTCGGCGATCAGGTGTGTGCCAGCCAGGCCGGCGGCAATTGCATCCTTACACCACCGGCCGCGGCTTGGATGGATGCGACGAACAAATCAATGAGCGGAGGCCATTGCTATGGCTTCTCGGTACTCAGCCTGGCTCTGTTCTCCAAAAAAATTCAGGAGGCCGATGTTGGTGGAACGACGACGACGGCGCTTCAACTGCCGGGGAACCAGGCGCTTCAGAGCGCGATCGCCTATTCCTTCAGTCAGCAATATCTTCCTTCTGTGCGGGAGGGGGCGATCGGGGGTACACCGAATGAGGTTCTCGACAAGCTGATCGCGCTCTTGCAGCCCGGCGCGAACGAGTGGTATACGATTGGGTTCTTCAAAGCCGACGGCGGCGGCGGTCATGCGGTCACCCCGTACGCAGTCGAGGATCGCGGCGATGGGAAGTTCGCCGTGATGATCTACGATAACAACTGGCCCGGTCAAGCGCGGCCAATTATGTTTGACCGCAGCAGCAACAGCTGGTACTACGATGCGTCGATTAACCCCGGCGTGCCGGCCGAGCGCTACGAGGGCAACGCCGATACGAAATCGTTGCTGCTGTTTCCTATGAGTCCTGGCTTGAACAAACAGCCGTGTCCTTTCTGCGGCGCATCCGGCTCCGCGCGATACGGCGGCAAACTCGCGGCACCGGTGGTTGAGTACAATGAGATCTTGCTGGATGGTGAAGGACATCTGCTGATTACCGATGACCAAGGGCGACGCACCGGTTATGTAGGCGATACGCTGGTGAGCGAGATCCCCAGCGTGGAGATCTACCGCAATATGAGCGCCGATCTTTGGAAGGATGATGAGGAGCCTTCATACCGTGTTCCGGTCGGAATGAAGTTTACCCTGACCATCGACGGCAGCCAACTCAAGCAAGCCAGCTCGCCCGAAGTGGTGATGATCGGGCCGGGCTACGATCTCGGCTTGACCGACATCCACCTCGATCCAGGGGATAAAGATAGCTTGACCTTCTCTCCGGACGGCACTCATCTCTCCTATAAGAGCGCGAGCGGCGAGTCGCCCAATATTTTTCTGGGGGTGGAGACGAGCGGCGCGGACTACTCATTCCTCGCCAAGGGGGTCGATCTGGAGCCGGGTGGCACGGTAAATATCGGCCTGGATCTACAGAAGGGCCAGCTGACCTTGAGTTCGACCGGCAACAAAGAAGACGGCGTCTATGCGCTGGCGGTAGATCGGATCGACGATGCGGGCGAGCAGGTGTTCGGGCACGATGATATCAGTCTCGGATCGAACGATACGGTATATCTCGATTTCCTCAAGTGGCAGGGCAACGGCGATAGCATTTCGCTAGAAGTCGATCGCGGGAGTGTCGGCCAAATCGCGGAGACGATCGAACTGACCGATATGGATAAGTAGATCGGCGCAGGTGCGTGAGGTCGAGCGAGGGACAAGGGAGCTTGGGCTTCCTTATACTTCCGTTCGCTTCTGGTATGGCAGCGCCGCCTCGACCTCGAGCCGCGCGATCTCCAGGCGCTGGATCCAGCGGTGTGGGTCGGCGTCGAGCCGCGCGATCCAGCACGCCAGGCCGCCCGCCGCCGCGATATCGTCGGTGAAACGGTCGGCGGTCTCGAACTCCAGCCCTTCGGTCGCGATGTAGCCGATGGTCAGGCCGCCGCGCTCGACGAACAACGGCCACGACACATCGGTGCCGATGCTTTCGTCGGGACAGCCACTCAGGATGGCCTCGGCCGCGCGGCGCGAGAGCACGCGGGCGGCGGCGGTCACGTCCCAGTCGCGGCCGCTGATCGTCGCGTAGACATGGTTGACGATCGCCTCGGTGTCGCGCTGGATGCGTGGGTGCGACTCGAACGCCCGCTTCGTCCGCCCCAGGACAGTGAAATCATAGTCGGCGGTTCGAGCGACGACATGCGCCAGTTCTTCAGGGTAGCGCTCGGCCCAGTGCAGCGCGCGGTCGAAGTCGCAGAACAGGATTGCCGGAGCATCCAGTTCGAGCGCCAGCTCCACGGCTGCGCGCCGCGACCACCCCAGGTCGTTGAGGCCCACAGGGCGATCGGAAGTCTCCCGCCGCACCAGCGCGCCGCTGGCCCTGAGCAGCGAGAGCGAGTGATCCTGGGTCGCCGGGGTCGCCTGGACCGCCAGGCCGTCGAAGGCGCCACTGAGAACCGGCAGCACATGCGCGGTTTGTTCGTACAGTCGGCCATCGGGATCGTGGTGTGTGGTGGCAAGAACCACGTTCGGAGCGCTGAACGCTGAACGCTGAACTTTCTTCATCATCGTTTATCGTTTATCATTCAGCGCTTCGTAGCGCCCTGCGCAGCTCGGCGATCGCCTCGGCAACCGTCTGGCGCTCGTTATAGATCGCCGACCCGACGACGATATTCGTCGCACCGGCGCTGACGATCGCGGCCAGGTTATCGACTTTCACACCGCCGTCCACCTGCACATGGATATGGCCGAGGCCGCGTGCGTCGAGGATGCGCCGCAGCCGCGCGATCTTATCGGTTGTCGTCGGGATGTAGGCCTGGCCGCCGAAGCCCGGATTGACGCTCATGATCAGGACCAGGTCGAGGTACGGCAGAATCTCCTCCAGGACGCCCAGAGGGGTCGCGGGGCTGAGTGCCGCGCCGGCGGTCGCTCCCAGCTCTTTAATATGCTGGATCGTGCGGTGCAGGTGTCTGGTCGCCTCGACATGGACAGTGATGTGGTTCGCGCCGGCCTTGACGAAATCGGCGACATACCGCTCGGGCTGCGCGATCATCAGGTGGCAGTCGAGCGTGATGCCGATGGCGCGGCGCAATGCGGCGACGACCGGCAGACCGACGCTGATATTGGGCACGAACATGCCGTCCATCACATCGACCTGGAGCCAGTCGGCGCCGGCGGCCTCGGCGGCGCCGGCCTGCTCGCCAAGGTGCGCGAAGTCGGCCGAGAGAATGGAAGGTGCTAGCAGGATCGAGCGGCCGTTGATATGGGCCAGCGGCATAGGAACCTCGATCACCAGGGCGCGCTACCTTCACACTCCGGCGGAACGCTCCTGATCGACGAGGCTCATTATAGCATGGCCCGCGAGTTCGGATGCTGAGTGGCTGAAAATAGAACACAGAGACGCAGAGACTACAGAGAGCTTATAAGGTTTCTCTGCGGTCTCCGTGATTTCCGTGGTTAGTCCATGTCAGCGGCCTTGCTTCTGCTTGAGCTGCGCGATCAGACCCTGGAGCGCGTCAAACGACGGGCGTGGACTCCAGTTCGGGTTGAGGATGCCGAACGAAGCCTGCTCGTGTTCCGGGTTCGGGGGGTTCTGCTGGGCCCAGAGTACCGCGAAGTTCATGTTCCAGAGGAACATCACGCCGACCCACGACGAGCCATCAGGGTAGCGGTATTTCTGATACGCCATCTTGATCGCGCCGGTGATATAATCGGCCTGCTGCTCGAATGAGACGTGGTTGCCGAACTCGTAGCCAGGAGTGTTGTTCTTCGTCGCCCAGCCAAACTCGGTGATCCAGATCTGGTGATCGCCGACTCCCTCTTCCTCCATGAACCGGCGCACATCCTCGACATGCCGGAAGTAGTGTGTCGGGTGATCGTTCCAGCAGCGATCTGGTGCGGGATCGCAGCCTTCGATCCGGCTGGGGTTATCGGGCCACAACGTATCGGGCGGGTTGGCCGCGCCGCCGGGGTGAACCGCCTGGGCGTCGAAGTATTGCTTGATCATGCCGTTCTTGTACTTGTACATCGCCCGGTAGTAGTCCTCATCGGTGACGGCGATGTTCGGATCGCTGACACCACTGGAAGAGGGTGCGCCCGCCAGGACAAAGGTCTCCGGCGCGATCGCCTTGATGCGCTTGTAGGCCTCGGCCAGGATCTCGACATAGTGGCCGGCGTCGTCGGTCGTCACATGGCCGCCGTTCTCGACCGCCAAGTTCTGCTCGTTCCAGATCTCGACGGCGTTGATCTTATTGCCATAGTGCTGCATCATGGCCTCGACGAAATCCCCCATGCTCTTAGGGTCTTGCGGTAGGCCGTTGGTCTCATTATAGAAACTGGGCGCTTTTGTGATGCTGATCAGCAGCTTGAGGTTATGGGCGGCGACATCGCTGACGATATTATCCAGCTCGCCCCAGGCGTAGTTGCCCTGCGGCCCCTCGATGTCTTTCCACTGGATCTGCTGGCGCACCCAATCGAACCCGGCGTTATTGGTCAGGATTAGCACGCGGCCGCGATCGGTGTAATAGAGGTGATCGACGACGCCGAATTCGAGGTACGGCGTCTTCAGCGGGCCGCCCTCGCCCGAAGGGCTTGGTGGGGGCGCCGCAGATGTACCTGTGGGGGCGGCGGTCGCCGGCGCGGCTGGTGCGCTCGTCGATACAGCCGTCGGTACGCTTGCCGCCGTTGGCTTAGGTGCAGCCGTGGACGGCGGTTGGGTGGGGGCGGCGATATTCGGTGGGCCGCCGCCACAGGCCGCCAGGATCGGAAGCAGGAGCGCGAGCAGCAGAGCTACGACGATTCGCGATGATACGCGGGACATCTTCACAAGTGATCTCCTTGTTGAAATTTCAACAGTGTTATGTAGTATACGCTATTGTACACCAACTAGCGCGGACGCCGCCGAGAACCAAGAGCCGAGAACCACAGCGATCAGCAGGTTCTCGGCTCTCGGCTCCTGGTTTCGGTAGTTGTTAGTCCTTCGGTAGCGCCTGGATCGCCAGGTACGCTGGGCGCGGGCTCCAGTCGCCGTTCAGTACGCCGAACGAGGCCTGCTCGTGTAGTTCGTTGCCGTTGTACTTCCACGGCACCGCGAAGTTGAGCTGCCACAGGAACATCGCGCCGACCCACGGTGCATAGTCGTGACGGCCCATCTGGAAGGCGCGTATGATCCACTGGGACTGCTCCTCGTAGGAGATGTTGTTGCCGTAGCCGTAGCCGGGAGTGTTGTTTTTGGTCGCCCAGCCGAACTCAGTGATCCAGATCTGGCGGTCGCCCAGGCCGTAGTCGAGCATCGCCGCGCGCACATCCTCGACGCGCCGGAAGTAGAACTCGCGGCTGGTGACCCAGCCGGGGCCGGGGCCGGGATTGTCGGGCCACAACGTATCGGGCGGGTTGCCCTCGCCGCCGGGGTGGACGCCGATCACGTCCATGTGCGAACGGAAGCGTGGGTCGGCGAACATCTGGCGGTAGAAGGTGATGTCGCTGATCGCGATGTTCGGCTCGTTCGTCTCGGTCGAGGATGGTGGCCCCGAGACGACGATCGCCGACGGGTCGCTAGCCTTGATCGAATCGTAGGCGCCCACCAGCATATCCATGTACAAGTCGGCGCTCGCGACGTAGCCGCCGTTTTCGTGGGCCAGGTTCTGCTCGTTCCAGATCTCGTAGGCCTGAACCTTGCCCTTATAGCGCGCGGCCATCTGCCCCATAAAGCTGTTGAAGTCACCGAAATGCTCACGCGAGGGCAGGCCGTTCCGGCCGTCCGACGTGGCCCAGCTCGGCGCGGTGACGATACTCAGCAGGATGTTCATGTTGGCGTTATGGACATCGTTGACGATATTATCCAGTTCGCCCCAGTAGATCGCGCCGGACTGATCGTGGAGATCCTGCCAGCGCACCTGCTGGCGCACCCAGTTGACCCCAGCGCTCTTGGAGAGCAGCAGCGCTCGCGGCCGATCCTGCCAGGGCGAACCCTGGTTGTACAAGATCGCGTTGAAGCCGTAGATGAAGGGGCGCGGCAGCGCGCGGTCGCGATCAACCGGCTGGAAGGCTCGCTCGCCGGCGTGGTGTGCGTCGCGGTATTCGTTGCCGAGCAGACCGAGCAGGATTTGATAGCTCGGATTCGGCTCGTCGGGGTGCCATTCCATCCGCTGGCGTTCGAAATACTGGACCCAGTAGGTCTGCCCGGTGGCCTGGTTGCGCTCCTGGAACTGCTCGGACTTGGGCCGCCCGAAGACCTCCAGGCCGCCGTTGCCCTCGTAGAACCCGCGGAAGGGCGCAGGCTCGTTGCGCAACGTGTGGTGGGTCAACGAGTCAAAGGTGCCATCGCCGGGATCGCCAACCGCCTGGAATGGCGCCTCGTTCTGGCGTCCATCGATAATCTTGTTGCCCATGAGCCGACCAAGGATGTAGTACTGTGATCCGTAGTTCTCGGGGTGTTCCTCGAGAACCGCGCGCTCGAAGTATTGCACTCGATAGTACGTACCTGGCTCGGTGAAGCTCTCCTCGATGAACGGCTGCGAGATCGGAAAGCCCAGCACGAAGAGCGCGTTGGGCGTGCGATGCCAGAATTCCTGGAACGAGTTGACCGCCGAGTGGCCGGTTTGCTCGTAGTACTCAGCCTCATAGGGCGGGAAAGTGTCGGACACCGCGTTAGGGTTGTTCGGTGCGGCTCTGCTGATGTTCGGCAGGGCAACCAGCCCGGCGATCATCACCAGCACAAGCGATAGAGCAAAGGCACGTTTCCGCATACGATCTCCTCTATTATGAATAGCGTTGACATTCGATCCAGTGTTTTAAACGTACTGGTGTCGATAGTTTGCCGATTATGTAGACGCGCCAGCTTACTTCTGGGTTACGATCGGCCAAGGACACGCCGGCGCGGCGGTCGAAACCACGCTACACTGGTGAAGTCGGCCTACGGCGACTGATATTTAGACCGCATAGGCGGTCTTCGCCGTTTGTTGCTGCGACTTGCCTTAATTGTGATTATAATCGAGCTTCCTGATGACTGGTTGACGCGCTGCTGAGAGCGCGATGACTATTGGGTTAACGCCCAGGGAGCGGGGGAGAGCATTCCCCACCCGAATTGCCGTGGTTGATTGGCACACCGATCTGAATCAGGTCGTCCAGTACCGCGCCGTCGGTTTCCAGCGAGCGGCCGAGCGCGCTGATCACGCCGACCGTGACAGTGTTGCGGAAATCGCTGAGTGCGCTGCCGATCGTGACGCTCACTCACCCTACTTCCGGCCGCAGCGCGCTAATGCCGCCGCGACCGCTTCCTCCGGCGTTTGAACCATCAGCACATGCGGCTGTCCGGCGGCGTCCTGCCCCAGCGCCCAGGTGCCAAGCCCGATCACCGCGCGCCCGCTCTTGCGGGCCAGCGCGATCTCCGAGAGCGTACCGTACTCGCCGCCGACGGCGATCATCACAGCGCAGGTGTGGATGATAATCGCGTTGCGGGCCTCGCCCATACCGGTGGCGATGGGGATCAGCACATCCGGGTTAGCGGCGCGGCTGTCGGCGCCGGGGAGGATGCCGACCGTCAGCCCGCCTGCCGATCGCGCCCCACGACAGGCAGCCGCCATCACGCCGCCCAGCCCGCCGCAGACCAATATCGCGCCGGCCAGCGCGATCAGGTGCCCGACCAGCTCGGCTTGCGCGGCCAGCGCCGCATCGCAGCGGCCCGCGCCGCACACGGCGATGATTGGTTGTCGCTCTCCTGGTTCGAACATGGAGACTAGCGCTGGGTGCTTTCTAGCTGCGGTGGGGCGACCGGCGGCGAGGCAAGCCCGATCGCTTCTGACATCGGTAGGTCGGGATATTATAGGGGAGCGCGGCGGGGGCGTCAAGCGTTCAGCGCATCGCGGGCGTTTCGGTGGCCACTGTGTCGGGTTCGGTGGTCGCCCGTAGATGGATGAACTGCAGCACCGAGGCGGTCACGCCTGCGATCGGCACGCCGAACAGGATACCCCACGCGCCGGCCAGCACCGCGCCGGCCAGAATCGCGGCGAAGACCAGCAGGGGGTGCAGCCCGACGATCCGGCCCATCAGGCGTGGCATGATCATATTGAACAGAATCTGCTGAATGATCAGCAGCCCGATCAGCGTGATCACGAAGCGATCCGGATTCTCGATCAACACGATTACCAGCGGCGGGATGATCGCGATAAAACCGCCGATCAGCGGGATCAGTACCAGGATCGCGGCAAGCACGCTGGCGAGCGCGACATCGCTTAGTCCCAGCGCGACCATCAGCACGGCTGTCGCCAGTCCATAGAACAGCGCCTGGACGATCTGCGCCCGCAGGAAGCCACCGAACGTGCGATTGACGATCGCGAATAGGGTCAGCGTGTCGCCGCGACATGTGAACGGCAGTATCTCCAGCACGCGCGACGCCAGTCGCGGGCCATCCAGTGTCATATAGAAGCTCAGGATGAAGACCAACACCAGGTTGATCATGAGTATGGCGATGCCGCTGACGATGCCGAGCGATTGGCCGATCAACGCAGTGCCGACCGCGGTCGCTTGCTGCATCAGCACATCAGGCTGCAGCACGCTCGCGAGGTTGATCTGCAAGCCGAACCGGTGCGCCTCCTCCTCCAGGCTGGTCGCCCAGCTCAGCACCACACCGCTCGCGTCGGGCAGCGTCGTCTCCAGGCCGGCGAGCTGCGACCCGATCACCGGGACAAGCAAGATGATCAGGAAGACCACGACCGCGAGCAGCACGAGATAGACCAGCAGCACTGCCAGCGCACGCGGCAGACGCCAGCCTGGGGCGATGATCGCCGTGCCGGGGATACGGCGGCTGATGAACGGCACCGGCAGCGTCAGCGCGGTCATCCATGCGATCATCGGTTGCAGAACGAGCGCGATCAGCCATGCCAGCGCAAACAGCAGCAGCGGCGTCGCGAAGAGTGTCACCAGGACGAACAGCCGCTCCAGCAGAAAAACACCTACCGCCGCTATCAGCAGCCAGATCAGGACGCGTTGCAGGCGATCGGTGGGCATCGGTTGGATCTCCGTTACAGGTTATAGGTTATAGGTTACAGGTTATAGAACGATCTCCTCTTCCCTGTCCCCTGTCCACTGTTCCCTGCCACCTTGTCATCTTGTCATACCCACGGCGCCGTCTCCAGCTCGGTATAGACAGGGCCAGATGGCCGTAGCTCGCTGCGGAACAGGACGACGCGCTCGACGACCCATGGCACGGACGCGAAGGGCGGCAGCGACCGGATCGCCGTGCCCAGCCGCTCCAGTTGTGCCGGCGTCGCCTCGCGCCGCACGCGCCCCAGCGTCAGGTGCGCGCGGAACGGGCGCGACTCGCGCGGTAGGCCGAGCGATTCGAGCGCCGCACCGGACGCCGCGTAGACTCGTTCAAGCGCCGCCGTTGCCCCACCGATGCCGGCCCAGACGATGCTCGGACGTCGCAGGTTCGGGAAGGCGCCGATGCCGTCGAGTCGCATGGCGACAGGGCTATGTCCCGCCAGCGCCGCGCGCAGCGCAGCGCCGAGGCGCGGCAGCAGCTCCACATCCGTCTCGCCCAGGAAATGCAAGGTCATGTGCAGCGCCTCGGGCGCAACCCATTTGACCGCCGCGTCGGTGCGCCGCAATCGCTGCTGCGCTGCGGCTAGCTCGGCCTTCACATCCGGCGGCGCCTCGACGGCGACGAACAGGCGATAGGTCTCCATAGACAGTTCTGAATGCTGAGTTTTGAGTTTTGAGTTCGAGTAGCTATAGTCT
>Ga0137369_10006439_pt1 | contig 11859 bp, 14 predicted proteins | sample SagtaG_12_FD_104918 | JGI IMG/M metagenome (GOLD analysis project Ga0137369, IMG submission 104918) | Vadose zone soil microbial communities from Sagehorn Ranch, Mendocino, California, USA - Sage1_L_113_16 metaG | ecosystem: Environmental > Terrestrial > Soil > Vadose zone | place: USA... | reverse complement strand
TCGATGCTGCAGCACGCGAGCGGCCACTGGACATGGGGCCGCTACGTGGTCATCCACCCCGCGGGCAACGTCGACGCCGCGCAGCGCGTCGACGAGTACCGCGGTCATCTCGCCGACGACGCGACGTTCGACTCGATGACGCTCGAGGACCTCCTCGGCGCCAAGGCACTCACGCCACCGACGACGGCCGCGCTGCGCCGCCGCTACCTGCCGAAGTAGGTCAATAGCGCTCGACGGGGTCGACGATGCGCTCGAGCGGCTCGCCGCCGGCGGAGCGGAGTCGGCTCTCGAACTCCTCCATCGTCATCGTGATGAGCTTGCCGGCCGACCCCCCACGGCTACCGACCGACGACCGCTCGCCTGTCGACTTCCTTCACCCCGCGAGCCGAGATAGTTGACTCTGGTCAAAGATCAGGAGTTAATCCAGGTGCTCAACTCTTAATCCGCAGGTTCTGGGTTCGAATCCCAGGGGGCGCACGGCGAAGTAGCAGGTCAGAGCGCTGACTTCACGAGTTCCGCTCGTCGGTCGCGGCACCATCCCACGGATTCCCCACCTACCATCCCACGGATGCCACGGGTGCGGGGAAGCCTGCGGAGCCGCCAGCGGGGAAGGTGGGAGTTGCGCATCCCGCTCCCCCCGGACCCGGCGAGCGGCCGCCGCCGGCAGCGCAGTGTGACCTTCCGCGGCACCAAGCCGGACGCGACGCGGGAGCTGGCGCGCCTGGTGGCGGAAGTCGACGCCCGATCGGGACGCCGCCACCCACAGGACGGTCGGCGAGCTGCTCGAGCGATGGTGGGAGCAGAAGCCGGCGACGATCTCGCCGACCACCGCCCGCCAGTACGAGCGGATCATCGACCGGCGCCTCCGACCGGACCTCGGCGACCGGCCGCTCGACCGGCTGGGCCCGGCCGATCTCGACGCCTACTACCACCGTCTCCAGGCGGAGGCGGGCTTGAGCGCGAGCTCGGTCCGGCAGGTGCACGCGGTGCTGGGCGGCGCGCTCAACCAGGCCGTGCGGTGGCGGTGGTTGCCGACCAACCCCGCCCGTGACGCCGTCCCGCCCCCGCGCGGCCACACCGAGATCACCGCGCCCGACCCCGACGCGGTGCGCGAGCTGATGCGGGTGGCTGAGCAGTACTCGCCGGAGTTCGGGATGCTCGTCCATCTCGGCGCCGTCCTCGGCGCCCGGCGGGGCGAGCTGTGCGGGCTGCGCTGGCGCGACGTCGACGTGGACGCCCGGACCGTCACCATCCGCACGGGCGTCGTCGACGTCGCCGGGCATCTCGTCGAGAAAGACACCAAGGCCCACGCGGCCCGCACTATCTCTATCGATCCCGGCACGGCCGAGCTCCTGCGCCGCCACCGTCAGAGCCGTGACGACCGCGCCCGCGCCATCGGCGTCGAGCTCGCCGGCGACGCCTTCGTGCTCTCCGAGGCGCCCGACGGTGCCGCCCCCTACCGGCCCGACAAAGCCACCACCGCGTTTCGCACCGTGTGCCGACACGCCGGCCGCCCCGGCGCCCGCCTGCACGACCTCCGCCACTTCGCGGCCACCCAACTCATCGGCGCCGGCCACGACGTACGCACCGTCGCCGGCCGCCTCGGCCACAAGGACGCCTCACGAACCCTCGACATCTACGCCGGCTTTCTCCCGAACCGCGACCGCGCGGCGGCCGACGACCTCGGCCGGCTCCTCACCGCCGACGACACGGCATCAGATGATCGGCCCGATGCCTGACTTCAAGCGACGCGAACGCCGCGGCGAGCCGGTCCCGTCGAGTGCCGCCGTTGTCGTGCGTGGCGACCTGCTCGACCCGGATGTGCTGCGCGCCGCCGCGGCCGACAACCACGAGATCTACGGCTTCTACGGCATCTCCGTCTTCGCTGAAGTCGGAGACATGAACTGGCAAGACATCGCCGCGGCCAAGCTGCCGCGGGCGGAGTGGCTCGTGCTGTTCACGGTCAACGCGCTGCTCGGCGCCGGGCTCGAGCTCTGGGACACGGGCCAGGCGCCGCACTACGACATCGTCCACCCCGACATGGATGAACTGATCCGCCGTATCCTGGAGACCGAGCACCGGGTCGTCCGCAACCCCGCCCACGAAGGAACCCAACCGTGACGCCGCCGATCGATCTCCGATCCGATCTCAACGCCGAAGACGACCAGGGTCAGAACTGGTCGCTGCTGCGCAACGCCGCCGACCGCGGCCGCGTCGTCCCCGGCGCGGTGCTCATAGCCGGCACGGAACGCTTCTGGTCGGTCGTCCGCATCACCGCCGTCGATCCCGACGGCCAGGTCCACTTCGTGCAACTCACCGCCGACGACCCCGACGCCAAACGCGTTCTCGCCGCCGCGTCCAGATAACCCGCGCCCGATTCATCCGCCGTCGTTGGCGGGAGGCACCGAACCGCACCTCTGTAGAGAGGTGCCCCACGGGACGAGGGTACGCCCGAGTCAGAGCGCGTCGACGTGCCGTTCAAGATTGTCGGCGACGTCGATCAGCAACTGTTGCCACTCCCCCGTCAGGCTCGCGGCGCGGTTCCTGATGTCGTCGACCGCACGGCGGAGATCACCGACGAGTAGGTCGACGAGTCGTTGCGGGTCACCGGCAGCTTCGGCGGCGATGTTCCTCGCGTGGTGTGCCGTGGGGCTCGTCACCCAGGGCGCGCGTGTGCCGATTCGGCGTTCGGCGTCGTCGATCAGCACTGCCTGTTCAGCGACGAACGTCTTGAGGTTGTCGAAGGTCTGGCGGCGTCCGGGCGACGATGCGGACCAGATGACTTGTTTCGTCTCGCCGATCAGCTCGATGAGCTCGTCGAAGACCGCGCCGAGTTGCGCTTCGATCTCTTCCTCGGCGTTCATGACATCGGTCTAGTCGGATCCCTCGGCGTCCACAGGAACCGCCGCGATCCGCCAGAATCGAGCGGCTTGTGAGCGGGCCGCGCCGGTCGCATCAGAGCGTCCATCAGAACAGCGCCATGACTGCTCTTCCGAGCGTGATCTCCAGGGCGATCCCCGCGACCCCGACGAACCAGCCGAGCGAGACGATGGCGAAGTCCTCGAGGAGCACACCGACGGAGACGAGCACGACGCCGAGAGCGGGGAGCGTGTCCAACCCCGAGAACGGCACTGCAAGGAACGCGCCGGTGGTGAACGTGATGACGGTCAGACCGAAGACGATGTTGCTCGCCCGATGATCGAACAGGAGTCGAAGACGGGGACGAGAGGATCGTTCGAGGAATCGAAGGAGCCTCAGTAGCGCCTTGAGGAATCGTTGCTGCTTGGACCCGGCGAGCGGCACTCTGCACCAGCGCCTGGGCATCGAGATCCTGTCCTTCCCGGCCACCAGCTGAGCGGCCACCAGCACGGCGATGACGTCGAAGACGTGCGTCGCCCCGCCAGTTGGCAGCGGCAGCGCCGAGACACCGAGCAGGATTATGAACAGAAGGGCGAAGCTCTTCTCTTCGAACAGATCGAGGAGCGCGCCGACTGTGTGATCGTCGCTCGCGTCCAGCCAGCGCTCGATCTGGTCGCTCACCTTCTCCGAGGAAGGTTGCGGCCCCCGTGTTGGCGTCGTTCCCATCATGTGGAGGCGTGGCGATGCAGTTCGAGCAGGCCCGGAAGCACATCCGCACGCGTGAGCGATCTCCACAACTCGGCGAGTGAGGCGATGCCGTCGCGATCGAGGCGCTCGGCGATCCAGGCCGCGTTCAGGGCGCCGACCGACGTACCGACGATCAGATCAGGCCGGACGTCCTCCTCTGCGAGCGCGAGGAGCATTCCCACCTGCACGGCTCCGAGGCTGGCTCCGCCCGAGAGCACGAACGCTGTCGTCATGGCCGCTCCTCATCTGATCTCGATGACTGCGCCATGAGACGATCTGGCGGGGCCGGTCACACTGATGGATCGCCGTCCGCGTACACCGGGGTTGCGTCGATGTAGGTGCGGTATTCCGCGATGAGTCCGCCTCGCAGCCGGAACACGTTGCAGCAGGGAATCGTGACGACGTTGTTGTCACGGCGGGTGTACTGCACGTCGAACTCGACGATGGCCATGTCCCGGTCGGTGAAGACGTGCAGGATCTCGTGTCGTACGGCGGCCACTGAGCCCAGGAAAGCGTTGACGGCGTCGACGAAGGCGGATTTGCCTTGGATCATCTCGGCGTTGCCGAGGCGCAGCTGCACGTCGTCGGTCATGAACCCGGCGAGTGCCGAGACGTCTTTGGCGTCAAAGCTGGCGAAGACGCGGTGGATTCGGTCGGGGATGTCGGTCGGGCTCATGCGCGGGTCACCACACCTTCATTCCGCCATCGACGACGACGTCGATGCCTGTTGCGTACGAGCTCTCGTCTGAGGCGAGGAACAGCGCGACGTTGGCGACCTCCTCGGGCTGGCCGAGGCGACCGAGGAGTGTCTTGCCGAGCATGTAGCCCGCCCACTCGGCGTCGTTGAGCTGTTCACGTGTCTGGTTGGTTTCGATGAGGCCGGGCGAGATCGAGTTGGCGCGGATCCCGTGCTCGCGGCCCTCGATGGCGAGTTGGCGTGTCATGCCGATGATCCCGGCCTTGGCCGTTGTGTGCGCGAGCGACGGCAGCGGCTTGAAGCTGAGCGTCGCGTTGAGTGAGGCCATGTTGACGACGACCCCGTGGCTGGCCTTGAGGTGCGGCCACGTCGCGCGGGTGAGGTAGAAGACAAGGTCGACCTCTTCGCGTCGATCGGCGTCCCACTCTTCGTCGGTGATGTCTTCGAGCCAGTTGAAGTGCGCCACCGCCGCGTTGTTGACCAGCACGTCGACCCGACCGAAGGCTGAGATCGCGTACTCGACCAGGGCCTGACAACCGGCGGGCGAGGTGAGGTCACACGGGTGCAGCGACTGGATTGCGCCGCCCTCACCGAGCACGAGGTCGACGGTGGCTTGCGCGGATTCGACGTTCACGTCGCACCCGACAACCGACGCGCCTTCTCGTGCGAACGCGGCGGCAGCGGCGCGCCCGACGCTTCCGCCGGTGCCGGTGATGAGGCAGACCTTTCCGGCCAGCCTGCCGGACACTCAGTGAGCTCCTCGGGCTGCCTCGGCACGCTTCTCGGCGTCGGCCACGCCCACGTCATCGGTGTGCTTCGGCGCCTCCGTGAAGTACCAGTAGATGACGTCGAGGGCCTGTTCGTAGAGCGGACCGGCCCAGTCGCGGAAGAGCTCGGTTACTACCGCGAGCGCAGTGGTCGGCACCGCCCCGGCGTACGAGAGCCGGTCGATGCTGGTCCGGTGCGCGACCTGGGAACGCCCGCCGACGGCGTCCGTGACGAACATCGCGTCGTAGCCGGCCTTGAGTGCCTCGACCGTCGCGAAGGCGAGGCAGATCTCCGTGTGGAGCCCGCCGATGATCAGCCGCTTGCGCCCCGTCGCCTCTACCGCCGCACGGAAGGCCTGGTCTTCGAACGCATTCATCGATGTCCGGTCGATCGGTTCGAGGCCGTTCAGCTCGGAGAGGAGCGACGGGATCGTCGGCCCGTTGAAGCCGTAGCCGACGCCGACGGTCGAGAGGACGATCGGGACGTCGAACGCCTTGGCGGTCTTGGCCAACAGGCGGACGTGGAGCTCGACCAAGTCGGCGTTCGTTTCCGAACAAATGACCTCCATCATCTCCGTCTGGTAGTCGATCAGGACCAAGGCACAGTCGTCCGCAGTCCAGACACCCAGGTCGCTCGTCATCCTCGGAGTATCAGGGCACCAGTGGACTTCTGAACCCCGGGACACTCCCTGGTTTCAGAACCCCAGGGCCTCTCCGACGAGGATCGCGGTGACTCGGCTCGGCGTGACCACCTTGCTGATGATGAGGATGTTGTTCACGCCGCTGGCAACGCCGTAGGCCTCGCGTGCGCGGCGGTCCTCCAACGGAAAGCAGTATTCGTGAATGCGTCGCAGCCCGGTGCCGACGTCCGCGACGATCTTCTGTCCGCCGATAACCAGAATCACATGGCCGGCGCCCGAAACGAGTGGGCCGAGTTGGCTGCCACTTGCGGACGCGATCAGGACCGAGCCTTCCTGGGTGACTGCGTGCGCGCTTCCGACCACGAAGTCGGGCGCGGCCGCGAGCCGGCGCATCTCGCGCCCTTGCATCTCACGGTCCATCTGGTAGAGGCGAGGACGAAGGGGCTGGTACAGGCCCGAAGATTCGATGTCCTCGGCCACGCCGATCGCCTCGAGCGTGCGGGAGGTGTTGTTGAACACCTCGGCCCCAATCGGAAGGAGCGAGCGCACGGCCTCCCTCGCTTGGTCGCCGGAGTCGACGACCACGCTGGCGATTCCGTTGCGTTCCAGCGCGGTGGCCGCGTCATGGATTTGTTCGGCGGATGCCAATCCTGCGAACTCTGCGACGGCGTCGTCGGTCGGCCCGACGCTCCTCGCTTCCGTCATCACTCGGCACCGAGCTCGGCAAGGCGGCGGTGTACCAACGCGACCGCCATTGATCCCTCGCCGATCGCGGCAGAGCAACGCTTGATCGACCCGCTGCGCACGTCGCCAGCCGCGAAGTAACCCGGCAGGTTCGTCTCGAGTGGCAGCGGTGACCGCGCGAGAGGCCAGTTGTCGAGAGCACCGGGCGACGCGGCGACGTCGGCGCCGGTCAGGATGAATCCGGCGTCGTCGGTCACCAGCCCGGCTATCGCGAGCCCGCGTGTGCGTGGAACGCCTCCGATGCAGACGAACAACGACTCAAGGGGCAGGCGGGTGAGACCGGTCTCGTCGTGCGATGAGAGCACGACGGCGCGGAGCCGGGTGTCGGCCTCCAGCCCGACCACTTCGGTGCGAGTGCGCACGTCGACGTTGTCGAGCTCAGTGACCTTCGAGACGAGGTAGTGCGACATCGAGGCGCTGAGCGTGGCGCCTCGGACCAGCAGTGTCACGTGTGATGCGTAGCGGGAGAAGCGCACAACGGCTTGGCCGGCGGAGTTTCCACCCCCGACAACCGCGACGCGACACCCACGGCACGACACTGCTTCACTCGGACCAGCGCCGTAGTAGACGCCGGCGCCCAGGAGCTCGTCGAGCCCGTCGACGTCGAGGCGTCGCCAGTCGACGCCGCTCGCGGCGAGGACAGCTCGGGTGCGGACCACTGCCCCGTCCGAGAGCCGAGCCAGATAGCCATGGTCCTCGCGGTGGATGTCGACGAGAGGTCGAGCCAAGAGCAGTTCGGCGCCGAAGCGACGCGCCTGCGCGGTGGCGCGCGTCGCCAACTCGCTTCCGCTGATGCCTTGCGGAAAGCCGAGATAGTTCTCGATCATCGACGTTGTGCCCGCTTGCCCTCCGGGCGCGACCGCTTCGATCGCAACCGCTCGCAGACCCTCGGAGGCGGCGTACACCGCGGCCGCCAGCCCGGCGGGACCGGCGCCCACGATCGTCAGGTCGTAGTCCGACGACAGCGGCGCGGCGACCATCCCGAGCCCGTCCGCGACCTGTTGCACCGTCGCCCGTGCGAGCTGACGCCCGTCCGGGAGCACGCATATCGGAAGTCGGTCCGGATCGATGTTGCCGTCGAACAGCTGTCGCACGCGGTCCGCATCGTCGATATCGACCCAGTCGTACGGCACACCGTTGCGGCTGAGAAAGTCGCGAAGTTCGTAGCCGAGCGAGGACGTGCGGCGGCCGACGAGCACGACCTGTGGCGTGACTGGCCGCGCGTCGTAGTCGAACATCGATCCGTCGGGCTCGTCACTCATCGTCAGGATTCGCCTGCACGACCTCCATCATGCCGGTCAGGCGGGTTGCGGCCGACCGGCACGCGCCAGCTGGTGAACCGCTTCCGCGTCGAGCTTCACCCACGACGCATCCAGGTTCTCCCACAGGTGGTGCAACGAGGATGTGCCGGGGATGACCAGGACGTTGGGCGCGGCGTCCAGCGCCCACGCCAGTGCGACCCGGGCCGGGGTGTAGCCCAAACGCTTCGCGACGGCGATGACTTCCGCGGCGTCGAGCACGGAGTCCGGACCGGTAGCTCCGAAGCCGAGCGACGCGAACGGCACGAACGCGATCCTGCGTCGCGTGCACTCGTCGAGCACGGTCCGCGACCCGCGGTTCGTGAGGTGAAACGCGTTTTGCACGCACGCGAGATCGGTCGCGCGAGCGGCATAGAGCAGGTGCTCGAGTGTGATGTTGCTGAGACCGATCGATGCGATCAACCCGTCGTCGCGGGCGGCGATCATGGCCGCCAGCTGGTCATCGAAGTAGGCGTCGGGACCCGACGGTCGCATCAGCCGTAGGTTGACGACCGGAAGCGTGTCGATGGCGAGAGTCCGCAGGTTGTCCTCGATGGCGTGGCGCAGCTGTTCGGGCGCGTCCGCGGTGTGGATGCCGCCCCGGGAGTCGCGGCTCGCACCGACCTTGCTCACGATGACCAGTTGCGACGGATAGGGGTGGAGCGCGTCGCGGATCAGTTCGTTCACGATGTCGGGCCCGTAGAACTGCGCGGTGTCGATGTGCTCGACTCCGAAGTCGACCGCCTCGCGCAACACCGCCATCGCTTGTTGACGGTCCTTGGGTGGTCCGAACACGTTCGGGCCGGCGAGCCGCATGGCGCCGAACCCAACGGGCGCGACGGAGAACGGACCGAGCGGTCGGCGGCGAGCCGCAATGTCAGTCACCGGTCGCCGCCCGTCCGTCGTCACCGCGGGAGCGCTCAGGCGTTCGCGAGCAGACGGGTGGTGAGCACGATGTCGACGACGTCGGCCACGGTGTCGAAGTGGGCCCAGTCGCCTTGGAGCTCACAGGCCAGCGAGACCCAGCTGATGGGTTGCGCTCCGGCTTGGGCCATTCGCTCGAGGCCTGCACGGTGCGCTTCGACGGAGGTGCCTCCGACCGCGTCGACGACTGGGTAGACCTCGTATCCCTCGCGCAGCGCATCGAGCGACGGAAAGGCGAGGCACACCTCGGTCCACAGCGCGGTCATGATCAGCTTCTTGCGGCCCGTCGCCTCGACTGCTTCGCGGAACTCGTCGTTCTCCCATGAGTTGATCTCCGTGCGGTCGATCTCGACGTTGTCGGAAAGGATCGCCTTGATCTCGGGGATCGTCGGTCCCTGACCGTTGGCCACGTTGACGGTCGACAACACGACGGGAAGGTCGAACGTCTTCGCGAGTCGCGCAACCGACACGATGTTGTCGACGAGCAACTTGTGGTCCATCGACGCGACGGTCTGCACCTGGCTCGGCTGGTAGTCGATGACGACGAGGGCCGCGTTCTGCGGGGTGAGAAGGTGGTCCGTCACTGGGTTTCGGGAGGCGTTGCGTTCGCTACTGGGCACGCCGCCAGCTTGCGCGCCCGGCCAGATCCTTCGCCCCAGGGAGATGCCCGGGTGCGCGCGACCCCGGGGCCCGAACCCAGTCTTTACGAGGAGCGCGCGACGATGTGGCCCTCGAGGTCGATGTCGCGAAGCTGGCGCCGGGAGGAGACTCCTACCTTGCCGAAGACGTTGCGGAGGTGCCACTCGACGGTGCGGGCGCTGAGGAACAGGCGGGTACCGATCTCCGGGTTCGTCAGACCCTCTTTGACCAGCCGGGCGATCTGGGCTTCCTGCGCAGTGAGCGATCCGGTCGCGGCGGTCGTCCGCTTGCGGATCTTCTCTCCCGTCGCCAGGAGCTCTCGACGAGCCCGCTCCGCGAAGGCTGACACGCCCATCTCTTCGAACATGTGGTACGCGCGCCGGAGCTCGTCACGAGCCTCGCCTCGGCGTCCGTCGCGTCTCAGCCATTCGCCGTAGAGCAGGTACCCGCGGGCCAGCTCAACGCGCAGCCTGGTCATGTTGAGACACTCGATGGACTCTCGGTAACACGCCTCAGCGGCAGCTCCGGCGCACGCGAAGGCACGAACGCGCGCGTCGATACCACGCGCCCACGCGGTTGGGGTGGCGCGAGCGCGCGCCGACATCCACGCCTGTGCGTCTTCGAGGACCGCACCGCCCCCCGTCCTCGATGCCGCCTCGGCGAGCTCCGGCAACGCCAGCGTCTGGTAGCCGAGAACGTCTCCCTCGAAAACGCGACGCGCACATTCGAGCGCGCGGTCGTGGTGTCCGAGGCCGTTGTGCAACACCGCCGCCGCGAAGCTTGCGAAGGTGACGATCCTGCCCTGGCCCTGCTTCGCCGCGGTATCAGCGATCGTCGCGATGAGGACTGAGGCTCGTTGCTCGTTCCCTCGGACAGCTTCGAGGAGAAGGCCGGTGTACGCGATCGGTGGGACGCCGGTCATCCTCGACACCAGTTGATCCTCTTCGAGGAGCGCGGCGGCTGCCGGAAGATCGCCGGCCAGTACCAAGTGGTTGGCCAGAAAGTTGAGGGCAAACTGGAGCTGAACGAGCGCCCCTGCATGACGCGCCACTCGCACTTGTCGTTCGGCCAGGGTTCGGCCGGCGTCGTAATCCCAGACCTCGGTGGCGATGATGCCGGCCGCTCGATTCCCGGTGAGCCACAGAAGGTGATCGACGTCTGCCGGGCCGACGTCGAGGGTCACAACCTCGGCGAGCGCTCTCGAAAGGAGTGGCGCGGCCGCCTCGTATCCCTCGGTGAGCCGTACGGCGAGCGAATCAAGCACGAGGTCGATGGCGCGCGGAACCTCACCACTGGCCGGAGCTGCCGCGGCCGCCTTCGCCGAGGCAGCCACCCCGGCTTGGCGCTCGGGACTACTTCCCCAGATCGCCGCGGACAGCGCTTCGAGGTATGTCTCCCGCGCCAGCTCAGGGTTGAGCGACTCCAGCTGTGTGGCGGCACTGAGCAACAACTGGGCCGCGTCGGCACCGCGTCGTTGATCGAACGCGATTTGTCCGCGAAGGCGCGCTACCTGTGCCCGACGCAGGCCGGCTTCCGCGTTGACCTCAACGGCAGGCAACAGACTCAACGCCGCGTCCAGTGCGCCCGCGTCGCGTTTGGCCGCGGCCGCCGACAGCGTCCGGTCGGCGCGTCGCGCCGGATCCGAGGTCAACTGCGCGGCGCGCTCGAAGAGCGCCGACGCGGCCAAGAGCCCTCCTCGTGACTTGGCTCGGTCCGCGGAATGTTCGAGTTCGTCGGCGATCTCGTCGTCCTGCGTCACCGTGGCGTTGGCGCGGTGCCACGCGCGTCGGTCTGGATCCACAATGGGGTCGGTGACGTCGGCGAGGGCGCGATGGACGTCAAGCCGCTCGCGGGTCGGTGCTCCACGGTAGGCCGCGGCGCGTACCAGTGGATGACGAAAGCGCACGTTGATACCGAACTCGATGAGCCCCGAGGACTCCGCGGCTGTCGCGGCGTCCCAGCCCAAACCGAGCCGCTCGGCCGCGTGCCAGAGCAGGGTGGGGTCGCCGAGCGGTTCGGCTGCGGCCAGGGTCAACAAGAGTCGGGAGTCGGCCGGCAGCGACCGCAGCCTTCTTGCAAAGCCGTCCTCGAGGCTTCCGCACGACGACGGCTGGCCCGGATCGGCCAGCCCTTCGGCCAGCTCCGCGGTCGTCCACGCGCGCGGGAGTTCCAACAGGGCCAGCGGGTTCCCGTGACTCTCGGCGATGATGCGTTCCGCCACGCGCGGATCGGTAGGGCCGGGCACAACCGATGCGAGCAGTGCGGCCGCGTCGCCGTCACTCAGAGCTTGCAGGCGCAGCTCCGGCAGGTCGGCAAAGTCCCCGTGATCGGGCGTGTCCCGCGCCGCGATCAGAAACACGATCGGCTCCGCGAGCAGACGGCGGGCGACGAACTCAATCGTTTGGACCGACACGCGGTCGAGCCATTGCGCGTCGTCCACGAGCCACAGCACCGGCTGATGGTCGGCCAACTTGGCGAGAAGCTGGAGAACGGCCAGGCCGACCAGGAAGCGATCCGGCGGCGGCCCCTTGGCGAGCCCAAAC
>Ga0137369_10006433_pt1 | contig 11868 bp, 12 predicted proteins | sample SagtaG_12_FD_104918 | JGI IMG/M metagenome (GOLD analysis project Ga0137369, IMG submission 104918) | Vadose zone soil microbial communities from Sagehorn Ranch, Mendocino, California, USA - Sage1_L_113_16 metaG | ecosystem: Environmental > Terrestrial > Soil > Vadose zone | place: USA... | reverse complement strand
GGCAGGCCACCAGCCGCGGCCGCGAACCCTGCGACGACGGTCGTACGACTGAGTTGATCAGCACCTGGCCAGGACGTTTTGCCGACGACGCGGCAGGCTGGAGAGCCAGTTGGACCGTGCGACGAGGTCTCCACCGATAGCCCGCACACACAAGGCCGGCGAGGCGGGCGCGCACGTCAGGGCACACGGCCCTGCCAAGCGCGATCTGCCAGCTCAGGGGTTGCGCGGCGGAACGGGGAGCGGTAGCGTCCTCATCCGCTTAGGCAACCCTAAATCAACCTTCGAGGAGAAAGTTCCGTGTCCACCACCCAGACGATCCTCCTGGGCGCGGTCGCCGGGTTCACGATCTATCTCGGCCTGCCGCTTGGCCGTGTCCGGGTCGCGAACCTCAGGACGAAGGCGTTCCTGAACGCCACCTCGGCCGGCATCCTGGTGTTCCTGCTGTTCGAGATCCTCGCCCACGCCACCGGGCCGGTCGAGGAGGCGCTCGAGGAGGCGGCCGAGGGTAAGGCCGCCTGGGGCCAGTTCGCCGCGCTCGGCCTGGTCTACGCCATCGGCTTCGGCGCCGGCCTGCTCGGGCTGCTGTACCTGGCGCGCATCTGGCGACGGCCAACGCCGCCGGGGCGCAGCAGCATCGGCCCCGGCGCCATGTCGGTCGCCGAGGCGGAGCTATCCCAGTCCGCGGCCCAGTCGGCCGCGCTGCGCACGGGCATGGGCATCGCCGCCGGTATCGGCCTGCACAACTTCTCCGAGGGCCTGGCCATCGGGCAGGCCGCCCAGGGCGGGCAGCTGGCGCTGGCGGCGCTGCTGATCATCGGGTTCGCGCTGCACAACACCACCGAAGGCTTCGGCATCGTCGGCCCGCTGGCCGCCGCCGAGGTCCGCGCACCCTGGGGCTGGCTCGGCCTGGCCGGGCTCGTCGGCGGTGGGCCGACCTTCGTGGGAACGATCGTCGGCACCTCATTCAGCTCCACCTACCTGTTCGTCGGCTGCCTGGCGCTGGCCGCGGGCGCGCTGCTGTACGTCATCGGCGAGCTCCTGCCCGTCGGCCGCCGTCTCTCCTGGGAGGTCACCCTGTGGGGGCTGATGGCCGGGTTCTTCCTCGGCCTGGCGACCGAGCTGGTCCTCGAGGTGGCCGGCGGCTGACCACCCGGCCCGCACGGCCCCTGACCCCGCCCGACGGGCGCAGCACCGCAGCAGCTGGGCCGTCCGTTGCCGGTGATCGATCGTTGCGGTATTCGTTTCTCCTTTGCGGCCAGCCGCGCTGACCAACGACTGCGATCGCTCGGGCCGTCGGCGTGGTCTCGGGCGGAGTCGACAGGCACCTTCTGGTGCTCGTGGCCGGGTTGCCTTGGCCGGCTGACCGGCCGTCGGCGCACCGCCGCAACGATCGACGTGGCAGCCGTCGAGACAGCGGGCACTACCGGTCCAACGTCATCGTCTTCGCCAGCCTCAGGACCTGATCGCCTGCCCTGACGCCGGCATCCGCGACGAGCAAGCCCGCCATCTGGCAAAGAGACCCTCGCCTCACTCCGCTCGCGATCCGCGGGCGGTGTGGGCTCGGAGGCGTGGGCGTCTACGGGTCAGCGTCCCTGCGGCACTGCCGGCTGGCGATGGTGTACGCCCCGAGCAGGTCGGCAGCCCTGCCGCGCCGGTTCTTGACGAGCAGGTCGATGATCTCGTCGCCCCTGGTCGCGGTCTCCAGGCAGGCCGGGGTGGCGACCGACCGGACCGTCGCCGAGGTCACCGGGGCGGGAGCCGGCCGGGTCGCGGGCGGGCGTGCCACCGTGGCACCCGCCGGCTCACCGCCCGACCGCGCCGACCCCAGCGCGAACCCCAGCACCATGCCGACCGCAAGGGTCACGGCCGAGCCGGCGAGCAGCGGCCCCCACCGCGTCCGCCGGGACCCCTGGACGGCGCCGACCGGTCGGCCACCGGCCAGCGGCGAGGCCAGGGCCATGTCGCTGGACGACGAGCCCGCGGGTTTCAACCTCGAGCACGACGACGCCTGGATCCCACGGCTCGCCGAGGTGATCGCCCGGCGGACGCCGTCCCTCGCCGAGGTCGGCGTCGCCGGCGGCTGCGCCGGGCTGTACGAGGTGACGCCCGACCATAACGCCCTGATCGGCGAGGCGCCCCGGCCTGCCCGGCTGTACGCGACCGGTTTCTCCGGGCACGGATTCCTGCAGGGCCCCGCCGTCGGCGAGGTCGTGCGGGACCTGTTCCTCGGCAGGCGCCCGGCGGTCGACGTCGCGCCCCTGGCCGCCGACCGCTTCCAGCACGGACGGGCCGGCCCGTGCTGAACGTGGTCTGAGCCTCATCGTCGTCTCATCCTGCGGGTGAGACGCTCGCGCCACCTCGACGACGGAAGCATCGCGGTGGACGACAAGTTGCTGATCGTGATCCTCGTGCTGGCCATCCTGTTCGGAGCCAGCCGCCTGCCGTCGCTCGCGCGCAACCTCGGTGAGGGGATCCGCGAGTTCAAGAAGGGCATCGCCGACAACGCCCAGGACGACACCGAGGCCGCCGCGCCCACGCCACCAGCCGGCGACGCCAGCGCGAGCCAAGCCGACCCTGGTGGTCCCCCCGCGGCAGGTGGTCGGGGGCTTCCGCCGGCCGGTGACGGTAGGTGATGCGGGCACCGGTCGCGCGTCATGGATTTGCTCCACGGACTCCCTGGGCCGCAGGCACAGCCGGGAGTCGCAGCTCGACGACGGCAGGCTGTCGGCGGCCTGGCCGGACTGGTGGCCGCACTCGCCTACAGCTCGTTCCTGCTGGCCGGCCCGCTGGGATCCACGCTCAACCCGATGAACTCGTACGTCAGCGAGCTGGGCGCCCCCACGCAGCCGGCCGCCACGTTCTTCCGGGGCACCGACGTGGTCGCCGGCTGCCTGATCGTCGTCCTGGCGGTGGCGCTTCGCGGCAGCCTGCCACGGGACTGGCGCCGCGTCGTGGGAACGACGGCACTGGGTCTGGCCGGGGCGTCGTCGGTCTTCGACGGCTGGAAGCCCATCGAGTGCACGCCGTCGATCGATCGGGCATGCCGGCTGCGCGAGGACGCGATGGGGCTGCTCGGCCAGCTCCAGGAGCCCCATACGGTGTCCAGCGTGACCGGCGTCGTCGCCGCCATCGTGAGCATGGCGGCGCTCGGCCACCTGCTCGCGTCCGTACCAGGGCACCGGAGCCTCGGCCGCTGCGGCCAGGCCGCCGCCCTGGTCGCGACGGGGCTGTCACTGGCCGAGCTGCCGCTCACCACCGCGGACCCCGGGGTGGGTCTCATCGAACGCATCTTCGTCCTGTGCGCCTCCACGTGGATCGCCGCGCTGGCGCTGCTGCTCCTTCACGAAGTGGTCGGCTTTCCGCAGGCTTGGTGGCGCGCGCGAGCATCGGGCTGATGCGGCGCCGGCGGCGCGGGGAAGCGCGCCCCGAGCCATTCGAACGCGGCCAGGCTGGCTTCGTACCAGACGTGGAAGTTGTGGCCGCCGCTCGGCTCGGTCACGGTGACGATGGGCAGCCGCCCTTCGGCCGCGAACCGCATGATCTGCATGGCCCGCATCGCCTCGTGGTCGCCGCGGCTGGCGACCAGGTAGAGGGGAAGGCTGGCGCGCCTGTGGGCGACCAGCCACTGGGGGGAGTTCCAGCGCCTGGCTGTCGCGCTGCCCTTGTACAGGTCGCCGGTCCGGCGGTCGACGATGGCGCTGTAGTACCCGGAGAGGGCCGCCGCCGCGGCGTAGCGCTCCGGGTGGTGCAAGGCGAGGTTGACCGCGCAGAACCCGCCGGTCGAGTAGCCGATCGTGGCCCAGCCGCGGGGCGCGTCGAGGGCGCGGAAGTCGTGCCGGATGTCGGCCGGGACGTCGACGGCGAGGTAGGTCTCGTCCTGCTGGCCCCTGACGGCGTTGACGCACTCGCTGTCCCGGCCGGGGTCGTCGTCGGTGGGGACGACCGCGATGACGGCCGGGAGGTGACGGGAGGCGATCTCCGCGTCGAGGACCTGCGCCAGGTGCATCTGGCGGATCCAGTTGCCGGGGTTCCCGGGGTAGCCATGGAACAGCTCGATGACGGGGAACCGCCGCCGGGTCTGGGACGGCTGGAAGTAGGCGGCCGGGAGGTAGACCTGCGCGTCCCGGGTGATGCCGGCGCGGGCCCCGCCGAGCCGGACCTGGACGACCCGCCCCCGCTCGTTCGCAGGGACGCGCAGGTCGGGGACGGGCGCGGTGTTGGCGCCCGCGTTCGCCGGCACGCGACCGAGCAGGTCGTCCAGCGAGCTGTAGAAGCCGTAGCTGCGGTTCACCACGTCGGCCGCCAGCACCGCCCCGGCGGCCATCACGCACAGCAGGCACAGCAGCCGCATCGGGGGCACCCACCAGCTCGCCCACCGGTTCCACAGCAGCATCGTCGCCGCCACCAGCGCCGTGGCCACCCCGATGAGCAGGAACAGGAACGGCAGTGCCGTGAGCGTCATCGCAGCCTTCCTCGCCTCGGCCGCCCCAACCGGTCACCTCGCCGACGGACCAGCATCTGCCACTCGACCGCACGGCTCGCGGAGGCACTCGCTCGCGTCGGCTCGCAGCGAGCGGAGCGGCAGGTCGGGCAGGTTCGGGCCGTCGAGAGCCGCCTCCAACGGGGAGGCGGCCACACGGCTTGGAGCTGTTGGGCCTCATCGAACCAGCGCGATCGTGAGGCGGTGATGAGAGGCGCTGTCGACCCCGATGCGTGGTAGGGAGGGCCTGAGGCGGAACCAGGGTGTCTCCCCGATGCGCTGGCACCTATGGCTGCTCTACGGTCTGGCTGTCAGCTCCCAGACAGGTGGGAGCGGGAGAATCAGCAGGCGTCCGCGCGGGCGGTGGAGTCCCTTTCGGGAAGACGGGGAGCCGGCGGTGACGGGCCGCGCGGCTCCGGGGGGATGAGGGGATGAGGCGGCGCTCGTTCCTGGTCGGTGGGGCCGCGGGCGTGGCCGCGCTCGCCGGTGGCGCCGCGGTCGAGCTCGACCCGCGCCGCCAGCACCAGATGCACGAGCTGAATGCGAGCGCGCTCCCGGCGGCACCCGGGCCCCGGCTCGGGCAGCAGCGCCTGATCTGGTCGGTGGCGACGGCCGCGCCGCTGGCGGCGCTGACCTTCGACGACGGCCCGGACCCGGAGTTCACGCCACGGATCCTCGCGGTGCTCGCCGCCTACGGCGCGCGGGCGACCTTCAACATGATGGGCTCCAACGCCATGCGCCATCCCGACCTGGTCATGGAGGTCGTGCGGGCCGGCCACGAGCTCGGCAACCACACCTTGACCCACCAGGACCTGACCTTCCAGTCCGCACGGCAGACCTATCGCCAGCTCGAGCGCGGCCGCGAGGCGATCGAGGGCACGGCGGGGGTGCGGCCGCGCTTCTTCCGCCCGCCGCGCGGCGAGCTCACCGGCTCGGCGATCAGCGCCGCCGCCGCGCTGGACCACGACGTGGTGCTGTGGTCGGTGACGCGTGGGCCCGCCGGCGTCGGCACCCCGGCCGGGGTCAGCGACCACCTCGTCCGCGCGGTAGGGCCGGGGGACGTGGTCGCGCTCCACGACAGCATCGGTCGGGCCACCTTCCACCCCAATGGGGCGTCCGGCCGCTTCCTGCGGGCGCGCCGCTCGGTCGAGGTCGCGGCGCTGCCAGCCGCGCTCGAGCGGATCCGGGCGAGGGGCATCGGCCTGGTCACCGTATCGGCGCTGCTCGCCGCGGGCGAGCGCGCCCCGGCTCACAACCTGACGAACACCCGGCGCCAGTAGAGCCACTCGGCGAGCGCCCAGGTCACCAGCACGGTTCCCGCGGCGTAGGCGACGGCGGCGAAGGTGGCGCCGCCCGCCGACGCGAGTGGCTGGACCAGCGCCGGCTGCCACGGCTTGAGCAGGAACGCGAACAGCAGCACCGAGGCGGCGTACAGCGCAAGCGCGTTGCTGCCGAGCACGACCAGCGGCCGCGCCGGGACGGGTCCCCGGTCGACGAGCCGGTAGGCGGCGGTGGTGAGCAGGTCGGACACGCCGGCGGTGATCAGGACGAACGACGGCGTCCACAGCGGCTTGCTTACGGGCACCGCGAGGGCGACCAGCAGCCCGAGCGCCAGCATGCCGATCCCGAATGCCAGCAGCCAGCGGGCCGCCCCGGCGGCCGGCGGCCGCCGCAGCAGCCGCCCGGCGGCGACCCCGGTGAGCACGCTCACGCTGCTGGCCACCATGACCAGCACGCCGTGCTCGGAGAACTGGCCGAGGAGGCTGCGGTCGACGAACTCGGCCAGGTTGCTGCCTGGCGCCCACGATCCCGGCCGTACCCCGGGAGCGGACACGAACGTAAATCCCGCCCAGAGCCCGGCCAGCAGCAGTGCCGCGGCGGGGACCTGCAGGCGGCGGGGGAGCCGCAGCAGCGCCCAGGCGAGCAGGTAGGCGCCGGCGATCTGCTGCAGCACGCCGGTGGAAGGGGCCAGGTGCTGCTGCTTGGCCGAGACCAGCAGGCAGCCGAGCGCGAACAGCGCCAGCACCCGTCGCAGCACCGCGCCCGGCCGCTGGGCGCGCTCGGAGAACGGCATCGACGCCCCGACGGTGAACAAGAACATCGGGAACACCACATCGGCGAGGGTCAGCCCCTGCCAGTTGGCGTGGCGCAACAGCGGCGGCATCGCCGCCGGGATGCCGGCATCGTTGACCAGCAGCATGCCGACCACCGCCAGCCCGCGCACCACGTCGATCGCCAGGATCCGCTCCTTTCCCGGTCCTGGCATGCCAGCTCCTCGCACTCGTCGCAGTCCCGGACCCGGGTTCCCCGCCCGCCCGTGACCAAATCCGCAAGCCCGGCCGGCCGCGAGCCGGCAGGCCGGTTCGCCCCTTGTGCCGGACGCGGCCCACCTGCCGGGATCGACGGGGAGGAGGAGGCGGCCGCACAGCCTGCTCGCCGACGATACCGTGTCAGTGCCGGGGTACCCAGCCTGGCCCGGCCGGCCGCGCTCTCACGATCCTCTCATGCCAACCGTGAAGATCATGCTCGGGGGCGCCCGAGGCAAGGAGGTGTCCGCGCCGTGCGGGTCCTGGTCGTCGAGGACGAGGTGAAGATGATCCGGGCGATCCGCCGCGGGCTCGAGCACGAGGGCTACGCGGTCGACAGCGCCTCGGACGGTGACGAGGGGCTCTACCTGGCGACGGAGAACGCCTACGACGCGATCGTCCTGGACGTGATGCTGCCGGGCATCGACGGCTTCGAGGTCTGCCGCCGGCTGCGGGCGGAGCGGCGCTGGGCGCCGGTGCTGATGCTGACGGCTCTCGACGCGGTCGCCGACCGGATCGAGGGCCTCGACGTCGGCGCCGACGACTACCTGGTCAAGCCGTTCGCGTTCGGCGAGCTGCTGGCCCGGCTGCGCGCGCTGATCCGCCGCGGCGGCGTGGAACGCCCGGCGGTGTTGCGCGCCGGCGACGTGATCCTGGATCCGGCCGCCCACGCGGTGACCAGGTCGGGGCAGCGGGTCGAGCTGTCGGCGCGCGAGTTCGCGCTGCTGGAGTTCCTCATGCGTCACCCCGGCGAGGTGGTCAGCCGCACGGCCATCCTGGAGCACGTCTGGGACTACAGCTACGACGGCCTGTCCAACGTCGTCGACGTTTACGTGGGCTACCTGCGCCGCAAGCTGGAGCAGCCGTTCGGCCGGACGCTCATCCGCACGGTCCGGGGGGTCGGCTACGTGCTGGAGCCGGCGTGAGGCTGCCCGGGGCGGCGTGGCTCGCGCGCCTGCCGGTCCGCGTCCGCCTCACCGCCTGGTACGTGGCGCTGCTCGGGTTGACGCTCGCCGCGCTCAGCGGGTTCCTCCTCCTGCGGCTGCGGGCCGACCTCGCTGCCGGGCTGGACGGCTCGCTCGACGGAAGGTCGATGGAGCTCATGCTCGCCCTGCGGGACGCCGGAGACGGCGACTTCAGGGAGGGGAGCGGCGCCGCGCTCGCCGGCCTCCCCAGCAGGGAGTCGGCCGCCCAGCTCCTGTCGCCGGCCGGCAGGGTGCTCGCCCACGGGGCCGACGCCGTCGCCGCGCGGCCGATGCTCGGGCCGGACAGCCTGGCGGAGGTGCGGCCCGGTCACCGCGTCTGGGCCACCGTCCGGCTCGGTCCCGAGCACGAGCGCTTCCGCGTCCTCGCCGCGCCGCGCGACGGCGCGCGCGGCCGGGAGATCCTGGTCGTGGCGGCCTCGCTCGACGGGGTGGACGAGTCGGTGGACCGGCTGCAGCTCCTGCTCCTGATCGCGGTCCCTGGGGCGCTGGCGCTGGCGGGCACGGGGGGCTGGCTGCTTGCGGGCAGGGCGCTGTCCCCGGTCGCCCGCATGACCCGCCAGGCCGGCTCGATCGGCGCGGACCGCCTCGACGAGCGGGTCAGCGTGCCGGTGGCGCGCGACGAGCTCGCGCTGCTGGCCGAGACGCTCAACACGATGCTCCACCGGATCGAGCGCGCCGTCATGCTGCAACGCCGCTTCCTCGCCGACGCCTCCCACGAGCTCCGCACGCCGCTGGCCGTCATGCGCGCCGAGCTGGAGGTCGGCCTGCACGACGCCCGGTTGTCCAGCGACGGCGCCGAGGTGCTGGAGAGCACCGTCGAGGAGGTGGAGCGCATGGGCCGGGTCGTCGACGACCTGCTCACGCTCGCAAGGGCCGACGAGGGCCGGCTGGAGCTCCTGCCGCGGCGGATCGACCTGGGCGAGGTGGCCTCGGCGGTGGTCAGGAGGCTGCGGCCGATCGCCGAGGCCAAGGAGATCGCGCTCACGCTCGAGGGCGCCAGGGCCGAGGCGGTGGCCGACCGGCCGCGCATGGTGCAGGTGGTGACCAACCTGGTCGACAACGCGGTCGGCTACACCGAGCCGGGCGGCGCCGTCCACGTGCTGGTGTGGCAGGGGACCGGTGAGGTCGGGCTGTCGGTGCGGGACACGGGCCCGGGGATCGCGGCGGTGACGCTGCCGCTGGTGTTCGACCGCTTCTTCCGCGCCGACGCCGCCCGCACCCGCGCCCAGGGCGGCAGCGGCCTCGGCCTGGCCATCTGCAAGGAGCTGGTGGAGGCCCACGGCGGGCGCATCGGCGTGGAGAGCGAGCCGGGCGCGGGGAGCGTGTTCACGGTGACGCTGCCCGCGGCGCCGCGGTAGGGCCAGGGTCGACGACCCTGGCCGTGGCCAGCCGGCTTCGTGGTGGCGTCACCGCCGCGGACCGCCGCTGCCGCGGCCGACCGTGCGGCGGCCGAGGGCGGCCCTGAGGCGGGCCTGGTGGAGCGCTGCGGCGCGGTCCTCCGGCGCCGGCGGCGGATCGTGCGGCAGGTCGCGGCGGGCGAGGACATGGCCGAGGAGCAGGTCGGCCAGGGCCGGGTTGCGTGCCAGCACCGGGCCGTGCAGGTAGGTGCCCAGCAGCGAGCCCTGCCGTGCGCCCTCGGGGCACTGTTGCATTGAGGGTGTCCGTGATGCCCTTTGCGTGACTGCCTTATCGCAGCAGCTATGTGGCGATTTCGCACGGGACGGCGGACACCAACCCGCAGGCGGCGACAAGGGCGGCGCAGCGGTTCGCCGCCGGGCCCGAGACGTGGACACGAAGGCGGGCAGGGCTCGAGCGGGAAGGATCGCTGGTCGGTAGCCGCTCGGCTACCACGGTCGAACACGGACCCGGCCGCCCACGTCGAGCCCGGTTGAGCTCGAAGCCCCCCTGGTGCGCTATGCCCTGCGCCACAGCAGCAAGCCGATCGCGAATACCCAGATGACGAACAGGCTCGCCACCACCGTCCAGACGTAGGCGTCCAAGAACTCTGTGGCGACACCGAACATGGCCAGCAGCGCGTTGAGGACCACGCTCGACCCGATCAGGATTCCCGCCCAGCCCAGCCAGGCGGCGTAGGTCTTGCCGAGCAGGATGGCCACACCGAAGAAGATCGGCGCCAGCCCGAAGAGGGTGAGCTCGAACGCGTACAGCAGGCTGAAGATCGTGTGGTACAGGATGCTGCCAGCCAGAAGAGCGTCCGGGGACGGGGGCGAACCGGCGTTCCAGACCTCGTCCAACTTGGCCACGGCCAGCCCGTCGATCGCCGCCGTCACTATGATCAGCGTCAGGCCGACCAGCGCGTTCGCCAAGCCCAGTTGGCCCACCTCATGCCCAGGACGGCCGACCAACGACCTGGACAGGCCGACGAAGCCGCCGATGAGCAGGATCGCGCCCAGGAGGATGAGGGCGTGTGAGGGAAACCACACAGCGCTCTGTGTGGCGTTGTCGAGCCAGGCGGCCGGGTTGCCGTAGTAGTCGGTCGATCGCGGGTGCAGCGCGTTGCCCACGAACTCCATCAGCGCTCCGCCGATCGCCATGGCCCCGCCCAGCGTGGAGAGAAGCCGATCGTCGGTTCCCGTGCTGTCCATGCCGCTCCTCCTTGGCCCGATCACGCCCCGCCGGCGACGGTCGTGCGCCCATGGAGCACCAGGGCCCAGGTGAGGCAGGCGAACGCGGCTGTTGACGTCAGCGCGCGGACGATGTTCCAGCGGACCCAGCTCGCCTCGAAGGTTGCGCGCACCGCCGCGAGGTCGGCGATGCGGTCGGGTGCTCCGGCCGCCTGGATCTGGTTGTTGAGCGGGATGTTGACGGCGAACGTGATCGCCAGCGCCACCCCGTACAGGACGAGCGCCGCCACGATCCAGGGCAGGACCGGTCGCCCGTCGCCACCGACGTGGAGCACCGCCGCCAGGGCGGTGAACACCAACGCGCCGAGGAAGCCGAGGAGGAACCAGGGGTTGACGATCGCCTTGTCAATCGCCTGGAAGCCGCCGACGAAGGTCTGGTCGTCGCTGCGGCCGAGACCAGGCATGATGGCGTGGCTGAAGACGTAGAAGAGGCCCGCCATGAGCCCCATCGTGATCGTGGCCGCGACCAGCGCGGCACCTCGAAAGTCCGACATCGCATCCTCCTGTGAGGAGCCGAAGCTACCCACGGTCCGCGAGCCGTATGATCGGGAGCCTTACCCAATCGGGCTACCCAACCTCGATCGAGGCTCGCTTCAGGTGGTGCACTGCTCGTGGGGATACACCGACTCGTGGGTCGCGAGGCCGAGCTCGGCGTTGTCGAGGGTCTGGTCCGTGCGCTGCGAAATGGTCAGGGCGGGGCGCTCTACCTCGCCGGTGAGCCGGGCATCGGGAAGACGGCGCTGCTGGGCGAGGGTCTGGAGCGCGGCCGTCAGCACGGCTGTCTGACGTTGTCCGGCCGAGCCGCCGAGTTCGAGCTCGAGCTGCCGTTCGCGGTGTTCACGGACGCGCTGGAGCATCACCTGCGCTCGTCACGATGGGCCGACGTGGAGTCGCCCAAGGACGAAGAGCGGGCGCTGCTGGCCATCGTCTTCCCTTGGCTGGCCTCGCGCACGGTCGGGGGGGATGCGGCGGCCCAGCCGGACGAGCGCCACCGCCTGCTCCGTGCGATGCGAGCGATGCTCGAGTCGCTTGCGAGCAGGCAGCCGCTGGTCCTGGGCCTGGACGACCTCCATTGGGCCGATGCGGCCTCCGTGGACCTGCTCTGCCACCTCCTGCACGCCGGTTTCGAGAAGCCGGTGCTCCTGCTCCTGGCCTCGCGGCCGGCTCAGAGCCAGTCGCGACTGCTGACCGCCCTCGAAGGGGCTGAACGACACGGGACCGGCCGACGCATCGAGCTCGCTCCGCTCTCCGCTGCCGAGGCGGAGGAGTTCATCGGTGCCGACACGGACGCGGGCCTGCGCCGGGCGCTGTACCGGGAGAGCGGGGGCAATCCGTTCTACCTCGAGCAGCTTGCCGCCGCGGCTCGGCACGGCGCCCCCCTCGAGCGGTGGGAGGGAGCGAAGGCCGAGGTGGGGGTACCGGCGACCGTCCGCGCCGCGATCCACGACGAG
>Ga0137369_10006430_pt1 | contig 11870 bp, 10 predicted proteins | sample SagtaG_12_FD_104918 | JGI IMG/M metagenome (GOLD analysis project Ga0137369, IMG submission 104918) | Vadose zone soil microbial communities from Sagehorn Ranch, Mendocino, California, USA - Sage1_L_113_16 metaG | ecosystem: Environmental > Terrestrial > Soil > Vadose zone | place: USA... | reverse complement strand
CGCGGCCCTGGCAGATCATGATCTCGGCATCAAAGGGAAGCCTGCGTGCCAATTCGGCGCGGAGTTGCGCCCGGGTGACTGGCCGCCGGATCACGAAGGTGCCCGCCGCGCCGATGTTGACGGTATCGAGGTGCTTCAGTTGTTCGGCGAGCGTGGTAGGTCGGAAGGTCCTGTGACCGCCGACGTTGACCCCTCTCAGAAGAACCACGAGTGCCACGCGTTTCCTCCTGCTGGCGCCGCTCGAAAACTGATCCACTCGGCCGGCCGAAAACTGATCCACCGGCCCTCTTGTCTGCCCAACACCCAGTTCAGCAGCGAGCGCGCACCAGCTTGCCGTCGCGCGCTCGTCTGCTGCAACTGGTTAGACGGCACCTCGCGCCGTCACCTGATCAGGCTTTGATCTTCTTGGTCTTGGTTTCCGCGCCACGTGCCTTGACGGCGACCTTCACAGCATCCTCCATCGGATCTTTGAACGGCACCTCGATTCGGAGCAGGCCGTTCTCGTAGATCGCTTCGGCTTTGTCAGGTTTCACCGGCCTGGCTAAAGCCAGAGCTGAAACGTACTCGATGTCCTTTGCTGGCGCTGTCAGGTGGACGCTGTCTGGCAAGAGCTTCACATCGATGGTCTCCGTTGGCGCTCCTGGGATGGCGAACTCCACTACTAGCTTGTGGTTCTCCTCGTCAGCATACGCTACTGTGTTGGGCGCAACCCTAATCCGATTTTCAAGCATCCTGGCAACCTCCTTGGGTGTCTCGTGCATTCACCCGGCGTAGTTCAGATTACCGGGAGATTGCGTGGGCACAACTCAACTCGTTAGTAGCTCAATCGACCTTGCAGGTCAAGCACAACCACACTCCGCAGGGTCTCCGATGCTCCATTTTGGAATTGGCCGGCCTGACGAACGGGGCCTGATCACCAATCCACTGGGGCTTGCAGCCGTCCGTCTAACAGGTCTATACAGACAATGATATCCGCAATATCGAGATCTGTTCATGTGGGGAGCGCTTCGCGCGCATAGGAGTGCAGCCCCGGCGGCTCAATCGACTGCGCCGAGGCTGAGGCTGTGCCGGCGATGGCCCCTCGTCATATGCAGATCCGTGCAACCAGGGAGGGAGCCGCAGCGCGTTCGTCCTGGAGACTACCGGCCGCGGGCCGCCAGGGCTTCCCGCCAGGTCGGGAGCACGCTCTCGACGAAACGGCTCTTGGCCTCGGGCGCCTGGACTTCGAGCTGCAGGAGGCCCCCGCCGAGGGGCAGGAACGTGCCGTCGATGTCGTAGACGATGCCCAGGCGGTTCTCGCGCCGGCGATAGAAGCCCGCGGCCTGCTCCGGCGAGACCGCGGCCGTCCGCCACCAGAGGGCTCGGCACGCCACGGTGAAGTCGCCTTCCGGAGAGGCGGCCGCCCCCGCGTCGGCCTCCGCCAACACCGGCGGATCCGAGCCGGAAGCTCCCTCGCGTGTCCAGCCGGCGGGCAGGACGACCGCGGGCGCGCGGGGGTCGGAGAGCGACACCCGCTCGAGCCGCACCGCGAGGGGGGCCGCGACGTCGGCGGAGAGCAGCCGCTCCGCTTCGAGGCTTTCCAGGGCGCGGCGCAGGACGGAGCGGTTGTAAGCCACCGCGGGCGACGGACCGAGGAAGCGGGCGACCAGCTTCTCGCCCCCGAGATCGACGACCGCGTACTCGAGCTCGGCCTCCCCGCCCCGCGCGGAGCCGAACCGGTCACGCGGGCGGCCCGCCGCCCGCTTCCGTGGGCGGGGGACGGTCCGCGGACCACCGAAGCCGCCCGCCAGGAGGTGGGCTTCCAGGTCCGTGGGGCTCCAGGGGGACGCCACCCGGTCGATGACGAGCGTGACCTCCTCCGGAGCGCCCCCCGCGTCCCAGCGCAGGCGGACTCGCGAGTCGTCGCGCATCCCCTCGGGGACGCGCAGCCGCAGGCCCTTCCAGTCGAAGGACTGCATGGGCCCGAGATGCAGGCGGGCAGGAAGGACGGACGGGACGTGCGCCTCGAGGAAGTCTTTCGCGAGGTTCACCGGGATCGCGAAGCCCACCCGATCCGCCTTGACCAGCTTCATGCGGACGACCCCCACGACGTAGCCGTCCTCGTCCAGCAGGGGGCCCCCGCTGTTCCCGGGGTTCAGGGTGACGTCGGTCTGGATGTACCGCGCGTCGCCTTCGTCGTCCGTGCGCAGCGCCGCCACCGAGCCCGGGCTCGCGGCCACGGTGGGCAAGGCTTCGCGAGGGCGCTCCCGCGCCACCTCGACCGCGTGCCCGAGGGGGAAGCCCCAGGCGGTGACGGGCTGCCCGAGCTCCAACGCGTCGGAATCGCCGAGGGGCAGGGAGGGGAGGTCCGACGCGCCCACCGAGAGCAGGGCCAGGTCCAGCTCGGGGTCGGCCGCCACCACCGAGGCTTCGAGGACGCGCTCTGAAGAGCCCGTGCCCGCCGCCACGACCACGTCGATCCGCTTCACGTCGAGGCGCACCCGGACCTCGGTCACGTCCGGTTGGCGCGAGGGGACCGTGTACTCGCGCCCGGCCACCACGTGGTGGTTCGTGAGGACGTAGCCCGAAGGGGACAGCGTGAAGCCGCTGCCGGTGGCGATCTCGACCTCCCGCCGGGCGCTCTCCTGCTTCCAACCCTTGACGTACTCTACGAGGACGTCGCCCGTGACCCGGATGAGTACGGTGGCCTCGGCGGGGGAAGCGGGGACCGCTGCCGCCGAAGGCGCGAGAAGGCCCGAAGCCAGCACGGTCGGGAGGAGACGCATCGCTCCCGCGATGATGACACACCCGCGAGGCGCCGCGCCCCGCCCGCCCGCTTACCGCAGGTCCTTCAGCATCTCCCGCGCCGCGTTCGCGCCCGGCCCACCGGTGACGCCGCCCCCGGGATGCGTCCCCGCGCCGCACAGGTACAGGCCGCTCACGGGCGTGCGGTAGCGCCCCCACCCGAGGAGCGGCCGCGCGAGGAAGAGCTGGTCCGGCGAGGGCTCGCCGTGCGACGGGTGCCCGCCCGTGAGCCCGTACGTGGCCTCGAGATCCCTGGGCGTCAGGACCTGCCGGCCCAGGACGAGGCCGCGAATCTCCGGTGCGTACTCCTCGAGCGTCCCCAGGACCGTCTCCGCGACTTCGTTCGCCCCCGTCGTCCAGTCCCCGGCCTCGAGCCGGTAGGGGGTGTACTGCACGTAGACGGACATCACGTGCCGGCCTGCGGGAGCGAGGCTCAAGTCGGTGAGGGTCGGGATCGTGGCCTCGAGGTACGGCCGCTTCGAGATGCGGCCGTACTTCGCGTCGTCGAAGGCCCGCTCGAGGGCGTCGAGGTCGGGGCCGATGTGGATGCGGCCCTGCAGGGCCGCCAGGGAATCGTTCTCCGTGAGAGCCGCGAAGGCCGGCAGCGCAGAGAGCGCGAGGTTCACCTTCGAGGCCATCCCCGGCAGCCGGAAGTGGCGGACGCGCCACAGCTCGTCCGGGTCGAGGACCGCGGGATCGACCAGCCCCAGGAAGGTGCGGTGCAGGTCCGCGCTCGAAGCGACCGCGCGCGCCTCGACCGTCTCGCCTCCGGCCAGGACGACGCCGGTCGCCCGGCCGTCCTTCACCTCGATCCGCTCGACCGAAGCGCCCGTGCGCACGTCCGCGCCGAAGCGTCGTGCCGCCCCGGCCAGGGCCTGGGTGAGGGCGCCCAGCCCGCCCTTGACCAGCACGGTCGAGCCCGCGCCGCTGCCCCCCGAGGCCGCGGCCTGCAGCAGGAGGTTCGCGGTGGTTCCGGCCGACCGCGGCCCGCGAACGCGCCCTGGATGCCGCGGGCCGCGATCACGGCCCGCAGCAGGTCGGTTTCGAACCACTCGGCCACGAAGTCGGCCACCGCCATGGGTCCCCAGCGGAGCAGGTTCTGGCCGTCCTTGCGGCCGAGGCGGCGCAGGGCCCAGCCCACGCCGAAGAACGGGAGGAGGTCGCGGGCGCGCGGCCGGTCGAGGTCGGGCGGGGTGAGGGCGAGCACCTCGCCCAGCGCGGCCGCGATCCGGCGCAGAGAGGCGTCGAACTCGGGCCAGCGCTCCGCGTCCTTCGAGGAGAAGCGGCGGATCTCCGCGGCCGTCTTCGCGGGATCGCCGAAGAGGCTCAGGTGGCGGCGGTCCGGAAGCGGCGCGAAGAGGCGCGGCTCGGGCTCGAGGAAGAGGCCGTCCTGGTCGAGGCCGAGCTCGGTGAGGAGCGAGGCGCGGAACGGGCCCGCGGTGTGGGCGACCGTGGAGGCCCGGAAGCCCGGGTGGAACTCCTCGGTCACCGCCGCCCCGCCCACGGTCTCCCGACGTTCGAGCACGACCGCCTTGAGGCCGGCCTTGGCCAGGAGGGCGGCGGCGGTGAGGCCGTTCGGCCCCCCGCCGATCACCAGGACGTCGGTCCTCACGCGACCTTGCCCCGGTCCCAGTCCCGTAGCACCTCGAGGGCGGCGATGCGGCCCGGCGCGCCCATGATCCCCCCGCCCGGATGGGTGGCGGAGCCGCACAGGTAGAGGTTGCGGAGGGGCGTCCGGTAGCGGGCCCAGCCCGGCACCGGCCGCAGGAAGAAGAGCTGCTCGAGCGACAGCTCGCCCTGGAAGATGTTGCCCTCGGTGAGGCTCCACTCGCGCTCCAGGTCGAGGGGGGTCAGGACCTGCCGGTGCAGGATGATCTTCTTCAGGTTGGGGGCGTACTGGGCGATGGTGTCGATCACGGTGTCGCCGAAGGCCTCGCGCTTCTCGTCCCACGTCCCCTCGCGGAGCCGGTAGGGCGCGTACTGCACGAAGCAGGACAGGACGTGCTTGCCCGGGGGGGCCACCGAGGGGTCCGTGAGGGAGGGGATCACGATGTCGACGTAGGGCCGGCGCGAGAAGTCGCCGTACTTGGCGTCGTCGTAGGCCCGCTCCATGTACTCGACGCTGGGGGAGATCGAGATCGCGCCGCGCAGGTGGGGGCCCGGACCCGGGCGGCAGGTGAAGTCGGGCAGCGCGCCCAAGGCGAGGTTCACCTTGCCCGAGGAGCCGCGGAACTTGTAGCGCCGCACCTCGCCGAGGAACTCCGCGCCGAGGGCGCCGGGCTCGCAGAGGCGCAGGAAGGTCACGTTCGGGTCCGCGGAGGACAGCACCACCGTCGCCTCGACCTCCTCGCCCCCCGCGAGGACCACCCCGGTGGCGCGCCCGTTCTTCGCCTTGATCCGCTCGACCGGGGCCTCGGTCCGGATCTCCACCCCGGCCTCGCGCGCCGCGGCCGCGATGGCCAGGCTGATCGCGCCCGTCCCCCCGCGCGAGAACCCCCAGGAACGGAAGGCCCCGTCGATCTCGCCCATGTAGTGGTGGAGCAGCACGTAGGCGGTGCCGGGGGAGCGCACGCCCAGGAAGGTGCCGATGATCCCGCTCGCCGACATGGTGGCCTTGAGGACGTCCGTCTCGAACCACTGGTCGAGCATGTCCGCCGCGCTCATGGTCATGAGCTGGAGGAGCCGGTGCTGGCTCAGGCGGGGGAGTCGGCGGAAGCGCTGGCCCAGCTCCAGGAGGCGCGCGAAGCCGGGGAGATCGAAGGAGAACGGGTCGGGGGGGACCATGGAGAGGATCGGCTTCACGAAGCGGGCCATGTCCACCATGGCCTTCGCGTACTCGTCGTAGGCCTCGGCGTCGGTGGGCGAGTGGCGGTAGATCTCGCGGCGGGTGCGCGCGTGGTCGTTCATCCGCCAGAGGAAGTCGCCGCTCGGCAGGGGGGTGAAGGTGCCGTCGAGGGGCAGGATCTCCAGACCGTGCCGGGGCAGATCCAGCTCGCGGATGATCTCGGGGCGGAGCAGGGAGACCACGTAGGAGCACACCGAGAAGCGGAAGCCGGGGAAGACCTCCTCGGTCACCGCGGCCCCTCCGAGCACGTGGCGGCGCTCGAGCACGAGCACCTTCTTGCCGGCGCGCGCGAGATAGGCCGCGCTCACCAGCCCGTTGTGGCCTCCCCCGATGACGATCGCGTCGTAGGTCCTGGCCATGCCCGGCGCATTCTAGTGGCTCGCGCGACGCAGGCGCAAGGCTCGTGGTGACTCCCTGAGCTACCATGACGGGCCGTAGAGAGAAAGCGAGGACAGCATGACCGAACGCGTCTCCCTCTCGCGCCGGGAACTATTGCAGGTCGCCGGGGCCGCCACCGCGGCCCTCGGGCTTCCGCGGCTCGGCCTGGGCGCCCAGGCCCCGGCTCCCCCCCTGTCGACCCAGACCATGATGGGCGTGCCGTTCGAAGCCCGCGACATCGTGCGGGTCGGTCTTGTCGGCTGCGGCCGGCGAGGCCTGAGCCACCTCGGAGACCTCGTCGGCATCGAGAAGCTCGAGATCAAGGCCGTCTGCGACGTCGTGCCCGAGCAGGTGGCGAAGGCGCAAGCCCTCATCGAGAAGGCGGGCCAGCGCCGCCCCGAGGGCTACGCCAAGGGCGACCATCACTTCGAGGAGCTGGTCCGGCGCGACGACCTCGACCTCGTGTACATCGCGACCCCCTGGATCTGGCACGCGCCCATGAGCCTCGCCGCCATGAACGCGGGGAAGCACGTGGGCCTCGAGGTGCCGGCGGTTCGAACGGTGGAGGAGTGCTGGAAGCTCGTCGAGACCTCGGAGCGGACGCGCCGGCACTGCGTCATGCTCGAGAACTGCTGCTACGGCTGGAACGAGATGCTCGTCCTCAACATGGTGCGGGCGGGGATGTTCGGGGAGCTGCTCCACGGAGAGTGCGCGTACGACCACGATCTGCGCGCGATCGTCTTCGAGAACGCGTCGGAGGGGCTGTGGCGGCGGGCCGAGCACATCGGCCGCAACGGCAACCTGTATCCGACCCACGGCCTGGGGCCGGTGGCGCAGTACATGGGGATCCACGAAGGCGACCGCTTCGACTACCTCGTCTCCATGAGCTCGCCCGAGGCCGGGCTCACGGACTACCGGAAGCGGCGGGTGCCGGCGGGCGACCCGAAATGGCAAGAGAAGTACGACTGCGGCGACGTGAACACGAGCCTCATCAAGACCACCCGCGGACGCACGATCATGCTCCAACACTGCGTGGCCAACCCCCGGGTCTACGACCGCATCAACCTGATCGCGGGGACCAAGGGGATCTTCCGCGACTACCCGGCGCGGCTCTTCCTCGAAGGCCAGCCGGGCGACGAGAAGTGGACGGGCCTCAAGGCCCAGAAGGAGCGCTTCGAGCATCCGCTCTGGAAGCGGCTCAAGAAGGTCGCCCGCAAGAGCGGCCACGGCGGCATGGACTACGTGATGAGCTGGCGTCTCGTCGAGTGCCTGCGGAAGGGCCTCGTGCCCGACATGAACGTGTACGACGGCGCGGCCTGGAGCGTCCCCGCCCCTCTCAGCGAGGAGTCGGTGGCGAAAGGCAGCGCGCCCGTGGCGTTCCCGGACTTCACGCGGGGCGCCTGGAAGGCGGCGCGCAAGGCCTGAGCCGGCGGTGACGCGAAGGTTGGCCGCGCTCCCGGGCATCGGCGAGGCCTACTCGAAGAAGATCATCGCCGGCCGGCCCTACGCGCGGAAGGACGAGCTGGTCCAGAAGAAGATCATCCCCGCGGCCACCTACGCCAGGATCAAGGAGAAGGTGATCGCGAAGCAGAAGTAGCCGGAACCAGGGGTCGGGGCGGCGGATCAGCCCCCGCCCAGCTCCTCGAGCACGCCCTTGACGAGCAGCGGCCACACCGTGGTCGCGTCGGCGTAGACCTCGGCGAAGCGTCCTCCCTCGCTCTCGGGAACGAACTTGCCCCAGGAGACGCCCTCGGAGTAGGTGCAGCCCGAGAGCCCGCCCCAGTGCGTGGGCTCGGGACAGATGCGCACCGCGTACCGGTAGCGCGGCGGAGGGAGGCTCACCCCCAGGCGATGGTTCGTGATGTCGACGTAGGGACCGACCTCCTGCGCCCAGTTCCGCGGTACCCCGCCGCCGATCGTGAAGATTCCGAGCCGCGGTGCGCCGAGGGCGAAGCGGGCGAAGCTGTTCAGGTCGAGGTAGGGGTTGTAGCGCGGGATGTGGGAGAAGAGGGCCATCGCGTCCTTGACCCCGCGGGCCTGGGCGCGCTTCATGGCCCAGGTCGAGAGGTCGAGGCCCAGCTCGGAATCGGTGAAGGCGGGGACGTAGACGGGGACCTTCTCGAGGTAGGCGCTCCGCAGCACGCCCGCGCCGCCCGGGTCCTCCGCCAGCACCTTGCCCAGGGCGCGGCAGACGATCTCGCTCGACAGCTCGGGCTCCCCCTCGAGCTGGTCGAGGGCCTTCTGGGAGAACTCCTCGACGTAGTTGAGGTTCGCCTCCATCTCCAGGGTGTCGTAGACCCGGTTGTAGCCCTTCTCGAACAGCTCCTCGTCGCTCATCCGCGGGTCGTGCCGGTAGTGCACCATCCCCACCGCCTCCGAGAGGCCGTGGGCCATGAGGGCGCCGGTGGAGACCACGGCCTGCACCATCCCGGCCTCGATCATCTTGGAGATGACCTTGCCCATCTTGGCGATGGTCATGGCGCCGGAGAGCGTGAGCACGACCTTGCAATCGGGGTCGCGCACCATGGCCAGGGTCACGTCCAGGGCCTCCCCGAGCGAGCGGCCGCTGAAGGCGGTCTTCGCCATCGCGCGGAGGAGGGAGGCGAAGGAGGTGACCTTGTCGAGGTCGAGGCTCTCCAGGGCGACCAGGCCGTCCGAGCGCCCGTCGTGGAACTCGCGTGAGTCGGACATGGGCCCTGATGTTAGCGCATGGTGGGCCTCGGGGGGCCGCGGTCGCACTAGAATCGGCCGTGCGGCAAAGCGAGCTGAAGGAGCGCCTCGACGCGCTCTACCGGCAGTACGACCACCGCTTCGTGGACCCGGACCCGCTGCAGTTCGTCCGGGCCCAGACCGAGGACGAAGATCGCGAGGTGGTGGGGATGGTGGCCTCCGCCCTCGCCTTCGGGAACGTGGCCACGATCAAGAACAGCATCGCGGCCGTGCTCGAGGTGCTGGGCCCCCGTCCCGCCCAGGCGGTGCGCCGCCTCGACCCCGGCGAGGCCGCGCGGCGGCTCCGGGGCTTCAAGCACCGGTGGAGCGACGGGCGCGACGTGGCCTGCCTGCTGTTCCTCCTCCGCCAGATGCTCGAGTCGCACGGATCCGTGGAGGCGTTCTTCGGGGCGGGGATGGCGCTCGGAGCCGAGGACGTCGGCCCCTCCCTCGCCTCCTTCTCGGCTCGTGCCCTGGCCCTCGACCACGGCGGGCTCTACCGTGGCCGGCGCTTGCCCGGCGCCGCCGGCGTGCGCTACTTCTTTCCCTCGCCCGAGGACGGCAGCGCGTGCAAGCGGCTGAACCTCTACCTGCGCTGGATGGTCCGGAAGGACGGGGTGGACCTCGGCGTCTGGACGGCGGTGTCCCCGGCGATCCTCGTCATGCCCCTCGACGCCCACATCTACGCGATCGCGCGCCGGGTGCGGCTGACGCGGTACAAATCGCCTGGCTGGCGGATGGCCCTCGACATCACGCGCCGGCTGCGCCGCTTCGACCCCCAGGACCCCGTCAAGTACGACTTCGCCTTCCACCGCATGGGCCTCTTCAAGAAGGAAGGGGAGATCCGCTCACTTTCGGGATAGACTCGCGCCCGCGCATGCGCATCGTTAGCCTCCTGCCGAGCGCGACCGAGATCGTCTGCGCCCTGGGCTTTCGGGAACGGCTGGTGGGGCGCTCGCACGAGTGCGACTTCCCGAGCGGACTTCTGGCCCTGCCCGCGCTCACCGCGCCCAAGATGAATCCTGGAGCGGGCACGGAGGCGATCGACCGGGACGTGCGCCGCTTGGTGGAGCAGGGGCTGTCCGTCTACCGGATCGACACCGCGGCCCTCGAGCGCGTGCAGCCCGACCTGGTGCTGACCCAGGACCAGTGCGAGGTCTGCGCGGTCTCGCTGGGAGAGGTGACGGCCGCCGTCTCCGGTCTCGCGCGGCGTCCCGTGGAGGTGGTCTCGCTCTCGCCGCTCTCCCTCCCGGCCGTCTTCGAGAGCGTGCTGACCGTGGCGCGGACGCTGGGGGTCGAGGAGCGCGGCCGGGAGCTCGTCGGGCAGATGAAGAGCCGTCTGGCCTCGACGGCGGCCGCCGCTCCGCCCGGCCGCCGGCCGCGCGTGGTCCACGTGGAGTGGATGGCGCCCCTCATGGTGGGCGGGCACTGGATCCACGAGCTGGTGGAGGCGGCGGGCGGGGAGCACCGGCTCGGCGTGCGGAATGGAATCAACCGGCCGGTCCTCTGGGACGAGGTCCGGGCCTACGACCCCGAGGTGGTGGTGATCGCGCCCTGCGGGTTCAAGATCGCGCAGGGGGAACGCGACCTTCCGCTCCTCGAACGCCTGCCCGGCTGGACCGAGACCGCCGCCGCCCGCGCGGGGCGCGTGTTCCTGTCCGACGGCAACGCCTTCTTCAACCGTCCGGGCCCGCGCCTCGTGCACACGGCCGAGATCGTCCAGGCGGCGGCGTTCGGCCGGCAGGCCCACCACCGCTTCCCGCCGGAAGCGCTGAAGCCCGTTCCGGCTTGAAGGGAGTTGGCCAAAGTCGCCTCGAGTGCCCTGTGGGCACGATTGCAGCGTAGAGACCCGGGCGACGGGCTGCGAGCGGAGCCGCATTCACTGCGGCGGAGCGAGCGGGGGGTCTGGGGGGTGCGACGCAGCACCCCCCAGCTCAAGAAGACATCCCCCATACCCGGATGCGCCCATCGGCCAGCGCCACCGCGAGCTGGTCGCCGCTCGCGAGCAGCCCGATCCCCACGAAGCTGTCGCCCGCCTGGCCCCAAAGCGCCGCCCCGGCCGCCCCTTCCCCGAGGTCCCAGAGCTGGACCGAGTTCTCCTGGGACACGCTCGCGAGGTGCCCCGCGTCGCCCAGGAAGCTGAGCGCGGTCACCGGGCGGCGCAGGCTCCTGAAGACCGCGGTCTGCTCGCGGCGCGCCAGGTCAAAGAGGCGGATGGCCCGGTCGTGCCCCGCCACCGCGACGTGCTGGCCGTCGGGGGAGACGCAGAGGAGGCTCACCTGCCCCTCCGGTCCCCGCAGGGTGGCGAGGAGACGCCCGGTGCTCGCGTCGAGCAGACGGAGGATGCGGTTGGCGTGGCCGGTGAGGATCCAGTCGCCCCCGCCCGCGTAGGTGAGGGCGGTGACGCCGGCGGGCTGGTGATGGAGCACGCGGCGCGATTCGCCGGCGAGGGCGGCCCCCACGTCCCACAGCCGCAAGTTCGAGTCCGTGGAGCCCGAGGCCAGGGTCGAGCCGTCCGGGGAGAAGCCGAGAGCGCCCACCACCCCCTCGTGGCGCAGGCGCACCGGCACCTCCTCGCCCTTCGCGAGGTCCCACAGATGGGCGTTGCCGTCCACGTGGCCCGAGGCGAGGAGCGTCCCGTCCGGCGAGAACGCGAGGCAGAGGGCCAGCGCGTCGTGGCCCGTGCGCCGGTGGAGGTCCGTGCGCAGGGTCACCTCCTTGGCCCGGGTGTGCAGGTTCCAGACCCGGATCGCGCCGTCCGTGCCTGCGGCGGCCATGACGTCCTTCACCGGCGAGAGCGCGACCGTCTGGATGGCGGGAGGCTCCCCGAACGTGGCCAGCTCGCGAAAGACCGAGGCCCCGCGCGTGCGCAGGTCGGTCAGGGTGCCGGACGATCCGCTGGGCGGCGCGTCGCTCCGCGCGCCCGGGAGAACGGCCACCCGCGTCGGCTCGTCCGGCGCCACCGGCACCACCGCCGGCCGGGGCGGCCGCTTCACCGTCACCGCCCCGCGTAGCTCGCCTTCGATCGCGGCCACGAGGGCGACGATCTCGATCTGGCCGGGATCGAGCGACTGGGCCCGGCGCGCCGCTTCCAGCGCCCCCGAGAGGTCGTTCGCCTCGAGCCGCCGGCGCGCCTCCTCGTGGTTCAGCTCGT
>Ga0137369_10006416_pt1 | contig 11889 bp, 11 predicted proteins | sample SagtaG_12_FD_104918 | JGI IMG/M metagenome (GOLD analysis project Ga0137369, IMG submission 104918) | Vadose zone soil microbial communities from Sagehorn Ranch, Mendocino, California, USA - Sage1_L_113_16 metaG | ecosystem: Environmental > Terrestrial > Soil > Vadose zone | place: USA... | reverse complement strand
CGGCGGCGGCGCCTCCGGCGTCGACCACGTGGCCGTGTACGCCGGCAACAACTGGATGATCCACTCGAACGACGGCGGCCCCCAGCTCGAATGGGTCGGTGACGGCTGGTGGTACGACCACTTCGTCTACGGCCGCCCGTTGCGAGGGGCCACCGGGAGTCCCGAGGCGCCGCACCCGACCGATGTGTTCGCGGGCGAGGCTCCGGTCGGGCCGACCCGGTCCCGGCCTTCCGCCTGAGCCGCCCTTACGGCGGCCCGGTCACCCTCTCCACGGCCCCCAGCAGCTCGCCCATGTTGAAGGGACGGCGCAGCTCGGCGTCGACCGGCACCAGCACCAGCTTCGAGGTCTCGCCCTTCGGCGCCATGAGGACGATCACCTTGAGGCCGGCGAGGCCGGGGTCGGCCCGAACCTGCCGGAGCACGTCCCACCCGTCCTCGTCCGGCAACTCCGCATCCAGGATCAGGAGGTGGTACCCGTTCTCTCGCAGCTTCTTCAGGGCGGCGTCCCCGGAGGAGGCCTCGTCGACCTCGTAACCGGCCACCTGGAGTCGCAGCAAGGGCTGCCGGATGTTCTCCGGACGGTTGTCGACGAACAAGATCCGCTTCTTGGCCATCCGGCCGGAACTGTACTCCACGGGCCGACGCGACCCGTTCGGAGTTTGACAGCGCCCCGGAAGCCTTCGTAGGGTGTCGGCGGGCTGCTGCCTATGAGCAGCCTCTTTTCATGATGCGAAGGAGAACGAGGGGACCGCGGACGACCGGGCTGCTGCTGGCGGCCTTGCTCGTCGCCTCCACCGCGCTCGCGGGCCGAGCGGCGATGGCGCGGCCAACCCAACAGGACCTCGACAACGCCAAGGTCGAGCTCGCCTCGCTCAACCAACACCTTTCGCTGCTCGTCGAGCAGTACGACGTGGCCACCATCAAACTCCGGGACACCGAACAGCGGCTGGCCGACACTCGAGCCCGGGCCGCCGAGCTCGGGGCGGAGGCGAACGCCGCCCGGGAGGAGCTGTCCCAGCGAGCCGCCCTGGCCTACACGGGCGCGACCTCGTCTCTGGAGGTGCTCCTGGGCGCCCAGAGCTACGACGACCTGGCCGCCCGGGTCGAGTTCCTCTCGACGCTGGTCCAGGAGGATGCCGACCTCGCTCAGCGAGCCGACCTGAAGCGACGGCAATCCCAACGCGCAAAGGAAGACCTGAGTCAGGCCGTCAAGGAACGCTCGGCGCTGGTCGACCAGTTGGCCACGAAGAAGGCCGAGATCCTGGCCTCCATCGTGGACCAGCAGGCGTTGATCAATTCCATCGAAGGTGACCTCGCCGCTCAGGCACGGGAGGCCGCCGTGCGGGCAGCCGCGGAGGCTGCGGTACGGGCGGCGGCTGCCGCCTCGCATCCCGGAGGTGGCGGATCGAACGGAGGCGGCGGCGGGACCGGCGGAGGAGGAGGGAGCGGGGGCGGTGGAGGGCCACCCCCGCCCAGCTCGCTGGCCGACATCGCGGTCGCCGCGGCCTACGACGCGATCGGGGTTCCGTACGTGTGGGGCGGCGGGAGCCCCGAGGAGGGGTTCGACTGCTCGGGTCTCACGATGTGGTCCTGGGCGCAGGCCGGCGTCTCCCTCCCGCATTCCTCCCAGATGCAGTACGACGTCCTGCCGCATGTCTCCCGGGACCAGATCCAGCCGGGCGACCTGCTGTTCTTCTACCAGCCGATCTCTCACGTGGCGATCTACGTGGGGAACAACCAGATGATCCACGCGACCCACCCGGGGGAGCTGTCCCACCTGGAGACGATCGCCGACTACTGGTGGGCGGAGTACGTGGGGGCGGGGCGTCCCGGTTAGCCTCCGGCCGACTCCAGCAACACCCCGTGGGTGGCGGATGATCCCGCCAGCACGTCTCCCGAGAGATAGTTCGGCCCCCCGGCCCAGTCGGTGACCACGCCGCCCGCCTCCTCGACCAGGAGCGCGCCGGCGGCGACGTCCCACACCCCCAGGTTCAGCTCGAAGTAGCCGTCCCACACACCGCAGGCCGTCCACGCCAGGTCGAGCTCGGCCGAGCCGACCCGGCGGACGTCCTCGATGGCATCGAAGACCCGCTCCAGGACCGGGAGATACCGTGGCATCAGCGAGCGGTCCCGGAACGGCAGAGCGGTCGCCACGATCGCCCGATCCGGGGAGCGGGTGCTGACCCACATCCTCTCCGACCCCATCCACGCGCCCCGTCCCCTTGCCGCGGAGAAGGACAGATCGAGGATCGGCGCCCGAACCGCCGCCACCGCCGGACGACCCTCCTCGACGAGGGCGACGGCCACCGAGACCGCCGGGAAGCCGATCAGGAAGTTGGTGGTCCCGTCCAAGGGATCGACCACCCAGTACCGCTCACCCCGTTCGCCTCCACCCTCCTCGGCGAGGATGGGGATGTCGGGAGTCGCGTCGTGCAGGGCTCGCCGGATCTCGGCCTCGCTGTCGCGGTCCACCGCGCTGACGTAGTCGCCCCGAGCGGCTCCCTTCCGCTCCGGCCGAGCCGAGGACGATCCGAATCGGGCGGCCACGATCCGCGCCCCCGCCAGCGCGGCGTCCTTGGCGATCCGCACCAGGTCGTCCGCGTCGGGCAGGCCGGCGCCGGCCGTCGCTCAGCTTCCCTTCTTGGCCCGGCGAACCTCGACCCTGCCCTCGGCCACCCGGACCTCGTAGGCAGGAGCCGGCGCGTGGGCGGGGCCCCGCACCACCTCGCCGTCCTCGAGCCGGAACGTGCTGCCGTGGCAGCGGCACGTGATCGAGGTGTCGTGGACCTCCCCGGACTTCAGCGTGCAGCCTCGGTGGGTGCACCGCGCGGACAGCGCGTGGATGGTCGAGCCGGTTCGGTACAGGATGATGTCCACGCCTTTCGCATTGCCGCCGGTCACCTTCCCCTCGGAGAGGTCGTCCAGCGCCATGACCGGCGTCCATCGCGTGGAGCCGCCCTCGAAGGCGGTGTGATCGACCCCGGCGCCCGTCCCGTAGACGAGATACCCGCCCAGGTAGGCCGACCCCGTCGCGATCGCGTTCCCCGTCATGGAGAGCGCCCACCCCAGGCCCCGATGGCCGCGCTTGCGGGCCACCCAGGCCAGGGCATAGACGGAGAGCCCGGCCACGTTCCCAGCGGCATGGAAGGCGCCCACCCGCTTCGGCGGGCCCTCGAAGTCGGACCAGTCCGTGAGGCCGGCGGCGGCCGTCGGCAGGGCGGAGAGGATGCCGATCCCGATCAGCGTGTCCGCCGCTTCCCTCGACTTCTGCGACGGGATCAGGTCCAGGAACATGGCGCTGGTCCATGCGCCGATGACCACGTCGGTGAGGATGGGATGGAGCGGATGTCCGATCCAGGTGCCGGTGAGCAGCTCCTTCCGGAGGGTCCCGTCGGGCACGGCCTTCCTCACCAGCTCCTGGAGCTTGGTGGCGAGTCCATCGAGGGCGTCGATCCGGGTGAACTGCTCGGCCATCGGTCGGAACGGACTTCTCACGCGCGTCACCTCGTTTCGGCAGTATGCCCAACCCCGCACCCCCCATGCCGCGAAGCCTGGCGATGCGATGCTGGCGCGAATGGGCGAGGCCATGCTAGAAGAACAGGCTCACGTACATCGACGCGCTGGGGAGGGGTGCTGAATGGTACGAAGATTGCTGTCGCTGGCCGTCATCAGCGGGTTGCTGGCCGTGACTCCCGTGATCGGAGCCACCGCGGGGACCAGGCAAAGGACGGTCTGCAACGTGGACATGACCGCAACGATCAGCCCTGGCCTGAACCTGATCGAACGGGACCAGACCCTGAAGGGCACCGGCACCGCGGACGGCTGCACCGGAAGCACCGTCACGAGCGCCACCCTGATCCTGAGGGCCCGCGGCCACGCGAGCTGTTTCAGCGGAACGGCCACAGGGGGAGCGCTGGTCACCTGGGACACGGGTGAGGAGTCCCGGATCAAGGTCGACCTCGACGTCTCCCAGGGGATCCTGCAGGGAACGGTGGTATCCGGGCTCTTCGCGGGCGAACCCGTGACCGGAGACCTCACCATCCAACCGCTCCAGGGTGACTGCTTCTTCCGGCCGGTCACCAAGGCCCGGGCGTTCGGCACCATCACCATCGGGTAGCCACCGCCGGTCCGGCACGATCCGAGGAGGCCCTCCTTCGGGAGGGCCTCCCCGGTCGATGGGATCTCCCTGCGCTAGGTGAGCCGATGGTTCAGGGAGCCTTCCAGCAGCGCGAACAGGTGTGGCCGAGGAACGAACCAGGGCGGGATCGGTGGGGGCTCAGCGGCCAGGCCCGACGGCATGCGCGTTCATAGCGCAGGGCGCTCCCTCAGTCCAGGTCCGACTCCCAGGGGGCGGCGGCTCAGTATGCGGGCGGCGGGATGGCCACAGGACCCCGGCCTTGGCCGGGCCCGGGTTGATGTTTCGGTGGGGGTGCGTGGATCGCCTAGCGCTCGGCGACCGATTCGATCAGGGTCGCGGCCCGGACGGTCCCCGACGACGCCTGGACACGGGAGGCCATCGTCGCCAGCCTGGCCCGGAGGCGATCGTCGGCCAGGAGGCGATCCAGAGCCCCGGTGAGCTCGGACGGTTCGAAGTCGTACGTGTCGAGCCGAACCCCCAGATCCAGCTCCTGCATCCGCTGGGCGTTGTCGTACTGGTCCCAGAACAGGGGCAGGGCGACCATCGGGCGCCCGAAGTGGAGGCATTCGGTCACCGTGTTGTTGCCCGCATGGGTGATCACCGCGTCGACCTGGGGCAGGAGCGCCGGCTGGGGGAGGACCTCGGCGCCGGCCATGTTGTCCGCCAATTCCAGCTCATCGTGCTGGGGGCCCTTGCTCACCAGGATGCCGTAGGGAGTCTCGGCCAGGATTCCGATCAGCCGCGTCATCAGGGCCACGTCGCCCGAGCCCAGGCTCCCGAGGCTCAGGTAGATCAGAGCCGGCCGATCCCTGAGGCCCCGCGGCACGACGAACGGCGCCTCCGTGTCACGGATGCAGGAGTCCAATCGATGCCACGTCCCGCCGAGCGGTCTCGACCGGGGGTAGTCGACCTCCGCCGGATAGACGTACAGGTTCAGGAACGGCGACTCGTGGATGAATTCCAGCTCGGGGAGGCCCGGCGAACCCCGCTCCCGGCAGAAGGCGTCGAAGTCTCCCCACACATCCCGATGCGTCTCGTCGTACCGGCGGCGAAACACGTCCCAACTTGAGTGGTCCGCGAACGGGTACCCCGAGAAGGTCGGAGGGAGGTTCGGGTCCTTCAGCTCCAAGGGGTTGCAGGACACGACCCGGACCCAGGGGAAGCCGGCGGCGGAGACGGCGGGGAATGCCACCACGTTGTCCTGCACGATCACGTCGGGGTGAACGGCGTCGAGGATCTCCCTGAGGCGGTCGTCGACGTATTTCGCCCCGTCGATCAGCTCCTCCCAGATCGGCTTGATCAGGGACTCGAGCTGCTCGATGGTCGGTTTGCGGAACTGGGGAGCGGTGTCCCTGATGAAGTCCTTCCAGAACTGCCCCGGCTCCTCCGGCACCTCCGGTTTCGGCTTGAGGCGCATCCGGGCCTCTTCGAACCCCCTCGCTTCGAGGGTTCCCGCGAACGACTCCTCCACCACGAAGACCACCCGATGGCCCCGCCCCACGAGCACGTTCGCAATCCCCACGCAGTTGTTGGTGGGCCCGAACGCCCCTTCCGGGAAGAACACGATCGTCCTGCGACCAGCGCCGTTGTCCGATCGATCGGCCATGCTCCCCGCTCCCGTGTGTGCGGCGCCGATCAGCTTGCCACAGGCGAAGCCTGGAATGGGCCGCCACCACTCGAAGGGGGTGGAGAGAGAGCGTCGTCAGGATGGATCCGAGGAGGAAATGGGGCGAATTTGCGGCCGGCCTTCGGTCCCCTCGCGGAGGCCGAGGCTCCGCCCGTTAACTTGCAGTCAACGATCGGCGTGAACATTTGCCGGAGTTTCCGGAGTCGTGTCGCGGGGACAGTGCTCGCCGCGCCGATGGCCTCCGGATCGCCGGGCTCCGCCGCGGAGGAGGCCTCCTGTCGGCGGCCGGCACGACGCCAGCCCTCCCAAATGAGACGAAAGGCTGTACTCGCCCTGTGGTTGGAAGGACTAGGCTTAGACCAAACCGTTCGAAAGGGGGAAAGTGTGGCTGAGCAGGTCATCCTGGTGTGTGACGTATGCGGACAGCCGGCTTCGGATACGGTCACGATTCGGGCAGGTGGCAAGAGCGCACTGAAGGACTTGTGCGCACAGCATCTCAGCGAACTGTTGTCGGGGACCAGGGCGCCCAGGCGTGGCCGCCCGCGCTCCACGGTGAGGGTCGCGGTCGCGGCCGCCTCGGCCGGGTCGAAGAAGGGCACGCGCCGGACGACACGTTCAGCCCGTCGGCGGGGTGGAGCCTCCGCCACGTCGACACGACCCCGCAGGTCTCGGTCGGTCAAGGCCGCAACGTCCGCCGGGTCGGGCTCCTAGCCGGGCCCCCCGGTCGGGTTGGGTCTCTCCCGACAGGGGTCAGGGCGGGTGACGCGCTCCCTCGAGCAGCGCCACAAGATGCCGCTGACAGAGATCTTTCAGCAGCATGAGGCCGCCGGCTGCGATGAGCACCGTCTGCGAGGACGGTTCCTCGCAGACGCCGCACGGCTGCGAAGGCTGTCCGAGCGGCGGCGCCAATCGATATCCTACGGACGGGCGCGAGGTATCCAGGCGACCTCGTGGTCCTCGTTCGGCGGCGCGGGCCATAGGCTCCCGGATCCTCCTTCCCGGAATCCAGCGGTCGAATGGCTCCGAATACCTATGGCCCGATGGCAGAGCGACCTTTCACCCCGGGTTTCCGGCACGCAATTCCGCCTGTAAGGTGCCCCCGTGGGTTCACCTCCGGATCGGCGACGGGCCTTCCAGTCGATCTACGAGCTCCACTATCGGCACGTCGCCGCCTACGCCCGCAGGCGAGCGGCCCCCGGCGACGTCGACGACGTGGTTGCCGAGACGTTCCTGGTCGCCTGGCGACGCCTCGAGGTCATCCCGACGGGAGAGCTCGCCCTGGCGTGGCTCTACGGGGTGGCGCGGAGGGTCATCTCGCAGAGGCAGAGGAGTGGCCGCAGAAGAGACCGCCTGGTCGCGCGGTTGGGAGGGTTGCGTGCCGATGACGAGGACACCGCCGTGATCTCGGAGACCCTGGATGACAGGGAGCGCGTTCGGGCCGCGCTCGCCCTGCTGCGGGATCCGGACCAGGAGATCCTGCGCCTCTCGAAGTGGGAGGGGCTCTCCGCGACCGAGCTCTCGGTCGTGCTCGGGTGTTCCCCCAATGCCGCGACCATCCGGCTGCACCGGGCCCACAAACGGTTCGCGAAGGCGCTTCGCATCGTGGACGGAAAGGCGCAAGAAGAGCTGGCCGAAGAGGAGGCACCGACGTGAGCGTGCGTCGATCTCCCGAAGAGCGTCTCCGTGACGCGAACCCCGTTTCGGTCGAGGACATGCCCCCCGCATCCTCACCCCAGGGTCGCGCGCTGTTCGAGCGGATCCTCGACAGCCCGATCCGCGAGCCCAGGCCGGCGCGAAGCCGCCGTCGCCGACTCGCCCTGGTCCTGGTTCCCATCGCCCTCGCCGCCGGCTTGGCGGCCGGCTACGAATGGCTCCGACCTGCTCGGAACCCCATCCAGGTGGCGTGCTTCGACGACCCGAGCCTTCGGGCCAGCCGGGAGGTCCGGCCGGTGACCGGTGCGGACGTCACGGCCACGTGCGTCGAGCTGTGGCTATCCGGCGGTCGCTTTGCGCCTGCGGGGGGCGGGGCGGTTCCCCCTCTCGCGCCGTGCATCCTGCCCGGCGGGGCCGTCGGCGTCTTCCCCGTCCGGGGCGGGGCCGATCCGTGCGGGGCTCTGGGACTCGCGCAGCTCCAGGAGTCGGAAGACCCAGAGGGGGCCATCGCATTGGCGGAGCTTCAGGAGTCCCTGGCCACCCATTTCGTGAACGACTGCGTCTCCGAGTCGGACGCGTTGGCGTTCGTGCAGGGGGAGCTCGGCCGTCTGGGCCTCGCCCCAACATGGACGGTCAAACCCCTCAGGCCGTTCACCTCGCGAGAGCCTTGCGCCGGCCCTTCGTACGACTTCCTCACCCACACCGTACTGCTCTCCCCCGTCCGGAACACCAGCACCCCCTGAAAGACCTCACCCGCAGCCGGCCACACACCTCCCTGGAAGTTCGTCGCCTGGGGAGGAGGCCGACATGCATCCGGGTTTGGTGGTGGTCGCGGCCGCGGCCGCGCTGGTGGCAGGCACGATCGACGCGGCGGCAGCGCACAATGCATCGCCCGCTCACCTGGAAATCGCGCGATTCGAGGGTCGATGGATCGATCTCAGTGAGGGATGGGGTTCTGCCCATGCGTGCCTCGTGTCACCCGGGCGGTCAACCGAGTGCTTCCGAACGCGCGCGGAAATGCTCGTCCACCAGAACGAGCTGTCGCCGACGCTCACCTGTTCGAGCCCGCTCGAACTGTACGACCTGACGTATCTGGGGGGAAGTAATCTCTTCGTCTCCCTGCGGGGCGCGTGGGTCAACTTGGCCGATTTCGGATTCGACAACAGGACGTCGTCCTTTCACGTCGGAGCATGTGGGATCGACATGGCCGCCCTTGCCAATGGCGGCGGCGCCCGATACCCGCGCTGCCTGAACCCTGGATGCACGGAGAACACCATGTTCACCGGCTGGAACAACGTCGTGTCCTCCGTCTACCTGCATTGAGACGCGGGGGACTCCGCCTCGCACGAGAGGTCTTCTCGCTCCGCCTGATTGATCCGTTCGCGACGCTTTCGACGATGCCTCACCAACAAACCTCCGACGATCGCCCACGCAGCGATGGCCCGACCGAGCCGGGCGAAGCACTCGGGACACCACAGGCGCCTGCCGGCAGACGAGTCGCTCACCGGAGGTTCTGTCTCGGTTGGCACCCATCGATCACCGGGTGAACCGTCCACTGGTTCTCCGGTTGCTGCTGGGCCAGAGCCGTGGCCTTCTGGTGCGGCGTGAGATCGGCGCCGGGGACCGGCGGCGGGCCCATCAGCGACGGCGGCGCCTGCGGCGGCGGCGCCGAATCCAGGAGCTGGCACCACCGTTCCTGGAGGTCGCTCAGGCGCGCCGAGGCGGCCGGATCCGCCGGATCGTTGGGAACGCCGTCCGCGATGGCGATCGCCGTCACCGGGTGCAGTTCCATGTGACCGGCATGGCCGCCATCCCAGCACCACCGACCCTGCACGACCACCACCTGCCCCATCTTGATCTTCTCCTTGATGGGCCCGGTGAGGAACAGATCGTCGTATTTCTGGGCGGCGAGCCATGCCACCGCCGCCGCCGCGGCTGCCGCCAACACGATCGGAAGCATCGCGAGGTCGACGATGGCCTCGGCGATGGCGCACAGCACGTCCCCGACGAATGGGATCCAACCAAGCACGTCGTGGCAGATGTCGGTCGCGGATGGCCCGGGGGAACCGGGCGGCTTCCCGGACAGGATGTCGAGGAACGGGGCTAGCGCGTTGCAGACCGCCCAGATGCGCGAACCCTCACATTCACAATGGAGGACCGGCAGGGCGATCAGGACGTCGTCTCCTTCGACCGCGGTCGAGAGCTTGTTCAGGTTGTTCTGCCGCAACTGGTCGGGGTCGGCGGCCCTGGTCTCACCGACCTGGATCGGGCTGGGCGTGTTCGCCCCCGGGTATCTCCACATCACCCCGTAGCCATCCACCGGGCTCCCGGTCCGAGGCTCTCGGGGCTTCAGGCCGGCCACGGTTCCGGCCACGTCCGCGATGAGATTGCCCTGTGATGCGGTCGCCGCCACCCAGTCGCGCATCGAATACGGATCCTTCTTCGATCGAGCCTGGGGCCAGAAGTCCCTGGTCGTGAACGGGGCCAGGAGGATGTTGAAGGAGAAGTCGTTGTCGATCGCGTTGTAACCGCTCTTTCCGTAATCGGTGTCCTCGAGTCCGACGATCGTTCCGATCGCGCAGACCCTTCCCTCCGACATGCAGACCAGCTTGCCGCCCAGGAGGAAGTCACAGGTCACCTTGCCGAACGAGGCCGGGCCCATCGTCGCGATGGCCGGCGCCGTATCCGGGAGGACTTCGTAGTCCCCGTGATGGACGCAGTGGGTGAAATGCCCGCCCGGGTAGATCACGGTGGCCATCAGGCCTCCCCTCTCACCGTCAGCGTCACTCCCCCGAGCAGCGTCTCGCCGTCGTACGCATGGACGTTGAAGCTCTTCAATCCGATGAAGCCATCGGGCGCGGTGACGTCCACCGTGACGTCGACGGATTCGCCAGGCCGGAGCCGCGCCTCGTCGGGCCTGACATCGACGACCCAATCCTCGGGTACGGGATAGGCGGCCGGGTCGTGGCGACGACGGTGGCCCTCGGGGTCGCGGGGGCGATCGTCGCAGGGAGGAGGCGACGGCACCTCGTAGGCGTCGACGACGAGCCTGATCGCGCCGGTCCGGGGGCCCGGGTTCCGCACTGGGAACGCGAACCTGGCGTGCGGCGAGTTCAGCGGCCTGACGTCGGTATTGCTCTGCCCGAGGTTGTTCGCGGGGTTCTCGTCGTCCGACCAGTCGAGTCTGACCTGGAGGCAATAGTGGCCGGGAGTGCTGGGGGTCCTCCACGGCACTCGGGCGAAGGGCGGGTGACCGGGCGCCCCCTTCACCGGAAGGTCCACGGTCGTGCTCCCGACCGGAACGTTCACGGTGCCGATCCCGAAGTCCAGATACGAGACGATCACCGGCAGATCGGCGGCCGGCCCGCTGGTGGAGCCGTTCCAGACCCTGGCCACGACGTCGTAGTCGGTGTCCGGCTTCAGATCGTGCTGGTCGACCACCACCCCCGCCTGCTCGACGTGGATGTCGGGGTTGTCCCAGGTCACGGCGTACCCGAGGGACTGGAGAAACGTCTGGCTATAGATCAGAGGATCGGGCCGGCGGTACGCCCACGACGGGATCGTCATGGTGCCGTCCTCGACGTGCCCGGGGGGTCGGGGGCAACGGATCTTACGGATCAGCCAGGCGAGGAACAGGCCGCCCAACAGGAGGAACAGGAGGCACGACACGCGGCCGTGGCAGCGCTTGGCCGATGGGCAGCATCGCCGTCGGAGCACGTGGGCCATGATGCGCTCTGGCGGTTGGCCCGGTCAAAGAGCCACCGAGGCTCCAAGTCCGGAACGCGGAGAGGGCCCTGGAGGGCCCTCTCGCTCGAACCGTTTCGGACAGCCGGATCAGAAGTCCATGTCGCCGCCGCCCATGCCACCGCCGGGCATCGGTGGCGCGGCCTTCTCGGGCTTCTCGGCCACGATGGCCTCGGTCGTGAGGAACAGCCCGGCGATCGACGCCGCGTTCTGCAGCGCGCTCCGGGTGACCTTGGCCGCGTCGACGACGCCGAACTTGAACATGTCGCCGTACTCGCCGGTCGCCGCGTTCAACCCGAAGTTCGGGTCGCCGGCCCCTCGGACCTTCTCGACCACCACGCCGCCCTCCAGGCCTGCGTTGCGGGCGATCTGCTTGATCGGCTCCTCCAGGGCCTTGCGCACGATCCCCGTCCCCGTGAGCTCGTCGCCCTCGGCGTCGACCTTCTCCAGGGCTTCCTGCGCATTCAGCAGCGCGACCCCGCCTCCGGCCACGATGCCCTCCTCCACGGAGGCCTTCGCGGTCTGTACGGCGTCCTCGATCCGGTGCTTCTTCTCCTTGAGCTCGACCTCGGTGGCCGCGCCGACCTTGATGACGGCCACACCGCCGGACAACTTGGCCAGGCGCTCCTGGAGCTTCTCCCGGTCGTAGTCCGAGTCGGTCTTGTCGATCTCGGCCTTGATCTGGTTGATCCGGCCCTTGATGTCCTCGGGCTTGCCGCCTCCCTCG
>Ga0137369_10006411_pt1 | contig 11894 bp, 10 predicted proteins | sample SagtaG_12_FD_104918 | JGI IMG/M metagenome (GOLD analysis project Ga0137369, IMG submission 104918) | Vadose zone soil microbial communities from Sagehorn Ranch, Mendocino, California, USA - Sage1_L_113_16 metaG | ecosystem: Environmental > Terrestrial > Soil > Vadose zone | place: USA... | reverse complement strand
GCACGAGATAGACGTACTGACGCGTTCCGAGATACCACGCCGCGAGGAACGCGAGCCCGAGCGTGACGAAGAGGTACGCGCTCGCGTTCGGCACGTTCACCGCCTGCAGCAGGAACGGAACGCCGATCGCGACGAGGATCGCGCCGCCGAGGATGCCGCGCCGTGTCCCTTGCATGGTCCGGGGGAGTCTAGCGTCGCTCACTCGTCGGGGAGCACGCCGCCGGCGAGGGCGCGCGGCGCTTCGCCCTGGAGCGATTCGCCGTACTTCAGACCGCTGCCGGTGTTGAAGATGACGACGACATCGCCCTCCTTGATCCATCCATCGCGCCGGAGATTCGCGGCCGCCGCCAGCGCTGCCGCGCCCTCGGGGCACACCAGCATGCCTTCGCTCATACCGACAAGCCGCATCACGTCGGCGATCTGCTCGTCATTCACCGCGACCGCGGTCCCGCCCGTCTCGCGCAGCGCGCGCAGCACGAGGAAATCCCCCAGCGCCTTCGGCACGCGTATGCCCGCCGCGAACGTCCGCGGATCGGGCCAGGGCTGCGACTCATCGGCACCTTCCTCGAACGCGCGAACGATGGGCGCGCAGCCGGTCGACTGCGCCGCGACGAACCGTGGCACGTCGTCGCGCGCGATCCAGCCGATCTCGCGCAGCTCGTCGAAGGCCTTCCACATCCCGATGAGGCCGACTCCCCCACCGGTCGGGTACGCGATGACGTCGGGCAGCGACCAGTCCATCTGCTCCGCGAGCTCGAAGCCCATCGTCTTCTTGCCCTCGATGCGGTACGGCTCCTTCAGCGTTGACGCGTCATACCAGCCGTACTGCGCGCACGCCCGCTTCACGACGGCGCCGGCATCGGCGATGGAGCCCGGCACCAGGTAGACCTCCGCGCCGTACGCCGCGGTCTCGCGGACGATGACCTGCGGCGTCGTGTCCGGCATGACGACCACCACCCGCAGGCCGGCACGCGCGCCGTATGCCGCCCAGGCCGCGCCGGCGTTGCCCGCGGTCGGTAACGCGATCGTGCTCACGCCGAGCTCCACCGCGCGCGTGACGCCGACCGCCGCCCCACGCGCTTTGAACGTGCCGGTGGGCAGGAGCCCTTCGTCCTTCACCTTGAGCGCTGGCATCTGAATCTCGGCGCCGATGCGACGGGCATCGAGCAGCGGTGTCATGGGCTCGCCGAGCGTGACGATGCGGCTCTCGTCCTCGACCGGCAGCAGCTCGCGGTAACGCCAGAGCGTCGGGTCGCGTCGCGCGATCTCCTCACGGCGTGCCTGCTCGTGCACGCGCCCCAGGTCGTACCGGACGAGAAGCGGCGCGCCGTCCCGAGCGCAGGTCTGTTGGAGCGTGTTGACCTCGAAGTACTCGGAGCAGCGCGAGCACTCGAGGTGCGTCGCGAACGAGCTCACGCGGCGCATTCGATCACGCGGCGCGTTCGATCTTCGCGCCGATCGCGCGCAGGCGCTCGTCGAGCGCCTCGTAGCCACGATCGATCTGCTCGACGTTGTCGATGACGCTCTTCCCTTCCGCGCATAGCGCCGCGGCGAGCAGCGCCATGCCCGCGCGGATATCCGGGCTTCGCAGATCTGCCCCGCGCAGGCGCGTCGGGCCCATGACGACCGCGCGATGAGGATCGGCGAGCACGATCTGAGCACCCATTTCCCTGGTGAGTGTGTCGACGAAGTAGAGCCTCCCCTCGAACATCCACTCGTGGATGAGCACGACACCTTGTGCCTGGGTGGCGAATACCGTCGCGATGCTGGTGAGGTCGGTCGGAAAACCGGGCCACACCTGCGGCTTGAGCTCGGGGATCGCGCCGCCCAGATCCGGCTCGATCACGTATCTGACCCTCTGCGGTACGAAAATGTCCGTGCCACGGACTTCCGTCTCGATGCCGAGCCGCTTGAATACCAGCCGCGTCATGCGCAGGTGCTGTGGTACCGCATCGCTGATCGTCACCTCACCGTGCGTCATTGCTACGGTCGCGATCAGTGAACCGACCTCCATGTGGTCGCTCAGAAGCGTGTGGTCGGTGCCCGTCAAGCGATCCACCCCGTCGATCACGAGCGTGTTCGTGCCGACACCCGTGATCTTCGCGCCCATCGCGATGAGCGCTGCGGCGAGCTGCTGCACGTGCGGCTCGCTCGCCGCGTTGTGGAGAGTGGTCCGCCCCTTCGCGAGGACCGCCGCCATGAGCGCGTTCTCGGAAGCCGTGACCGAAGGCTCGTCGAGGATGACGTCCGCTCCCTTGAGGCCGTCCGTGCGGAGAACATACGTACCGCCTGAGGTGTCCAGCTGCGCGCCGAGCGCGCTCAGCGCGAGAAAGTGCGTGTCGTTGCGACGTCGTCCGATGACGTCGCCCCCGGGAAGGCCAAGCGTCGCTCTCTTGCGGCGTGCCAGAAGCGGTGCCGCGAAGAGCAGCGATGGCCGGATCTCGCGAGCCAGCGCGGTCGGGATCTGATCGCTCTTCAGATCCGCCGCCGTGATGCGGACGGTGTGCGGATCGATCTCCTCGCACGTCGCGCCCAGCGCGCTCGTGATCTCGAGCATCTTCTGCACGTCGCGGATACGTGGCACGTTGCGAAGCGTGACTGGCTCGTCGGTGAGGAGAGCGGCGGCGATCAGAGGGAGCGCTTCGTTCTTGTTCCCTGCCGGGCGGATCTCTCCGCGCAGCGGCGTGCCGCCTTCGACGATGAAGCGTGCCATCCGGCGGCCTAGCCTAGCCTCTTCGCGTGAGGCCTCATTCAGACCATCCGCCGCGGTTCGAGCCAGCCGCGACCGAGGACGCGGACGAATTGACCGAGCTTTATCACGCCGCGTACAAGCCGCTCGCCGATGCCGGTCTCAACTTCACCGCCAGCTATCAGGACGTCGAGTACACGAGATCCCACGTCCAGCGCGGTGGGGTCTTCGTCGCTCGCGATCGCGGTCGGATCGTGGCGACCGTTTCGATCCGGGAACGCGAGGCCACCGTCGAACGCCCGCGGCATCTCTATGTCGGTAAGCTCGCTGTGTCGCCCATCGCGCAGCGGCAGGGGATCGGGTCGTCGCTTCTCGAGTTCGCCGAACAGCAGGCCAGGGCTCGCGTGATCGAGATGGTCCAGCTGGACACGGCAAAACCCGCGACACAGCTCATCGACTGGTACGTCCGTCGCGGCTATGAAGCCGTCGGTGAGACGCACTGGCCTGGCAAGACGTATGACTCGGTGATCCTCGCGAAGCGCGTCTAGTAGCCGACCGCGACCGCCGGTTTCATCTGATCCACGCCGCCGCGTAGCACGTCGCCGTCCACGGCGATCGCGTTCGGGCGCGCGAACCATGCGGACATGAGCGTCTCTTCCTTGACCTCGATCTGATGGCCCAGCGCGGCGAGCCCATCACGGATCTCTTGCGGGATGCGCGAGTCGACCAGAAGCCCCTCGCCTTCGTCGTGCACCCGCGGCCGGTTCACGGCGTCTTGCGGACCGTCGCCGAAATCGATGACGTTCACGATCGCCTGCGGCACCGCGCTCATGATCTTTCGCCCGCCGGGCGCGCCGACGGCGAGGAACGGCCGATTGTCGCGCAGCACGAGCGCCGGCGAGCCGGCCCACAGCACGCGTTTTCCGGGCGCGATCGAGTTCGGATGGCCGGGCACGGGATCGAACCAGGTCATGCCATCGGTGAGAACGATGCCGGTGCCCTTGGGCACGAAGCCCGAGCCGAACCCCTGCCCAAGCGTCTGCGTGAGCGACACCATCGTGCGCTGATGATCGACCGCGTTCAGGTGCGTCGTGTGGTCGGCCATCGATGAGAAGCGGTACAGGAACGCCGCGCGCAGCGCCTCGGCGACCAGATGAAGGTGGTCGACGCTTCCCTGTGCCTTCAAACCCACGGGGAACGCGTCGAGCACGGTCAGCGTTCGCGCGATCGTCGGTCCCCCGGTCAATCCGTCGAGCGTGACGATGCGGTGGCCGCGATACATCGTCTGCAGCGGAGCGACGACGCGCGCTTCGCTCTCCGCGAGGTCCTCTTCCGTGAGGATGCCGCCCTCCGCGCGCACGCCCGACACGATCGCGCGGGCGATCTCGCCTTGGTATAGAACGCCCGGACCGTCCTTGGCGATCGCCTCGAGCGCGCGCGAGAGATCGGACTGAACGAGCCGATCCGACGGCTCCGTCCCGATCGGCGGGCGCAGCGGCGCGCCGCTGGGACGGAAGAAGATGCGCTTCCCGTCACCCGCGCGTCCAAGCCGTTCGGCGTACATGGCGATGGAGAGCGACACGTACCAATCGACCTCGAACCCTTCGCGCGCGAGCCGGACCGCGGGCTCTATCACGCGCGAGCGCGGCAGGCTCCCGAAGCGCTCGAGCGCGAGGCACAGGGCGGGCGCCTGGCCCGGCGCGCTCACCGACACCGGACCCTCGATGTTCGCGCCGTCTTTCACGGCGGGCCAGCCGTACATGCCGCCGCGAGCGCTGCCGCCGACGAGCTCGAACATGTCCGCGCGCGCGGCGCGTGGCGCCCGGGTGCCGCCATCGATGGCGACGACGGTCCCGTCGGGACGGCGGATCACCATGCCCGCGATGCCGCCGATGCCGCTGGTGAAGGGCTCCACGACACCCATCACGAACGCCGCGGCAACGGCCGCGTCCACGGCGTTACCGCCCTCGCGCAGCATCTCGACGCCGGCTTCGGCGGCCAGATGGTGCTCGGCCGTCACCATTCCGTCGCGAGCGACCGGCTCGGTCTTCCAGTGATTCCACTCGCTTCTGACCTCGGGCATAGCGCGGGCAGGATACGCGCGCTAGGCTTGCCGCCCGTCGAGACCTCGCTTTGGGGGTGCGTATGGATCGTCTGCTTCGCCTGATTCCGATCGTCGTGCTGGTGGTATCAGCCTGTGCCCAGGCACCCGCGTCGTCCGCACCCCCCGTCACCAAGGTGGGCGGCGCGGTGACATTCGTCGCGACGACCGATCCCGATACGCTCGATCTCCACCAGACCTCAAATCCAGTCTCATCGACCATCTTCGGCTGGATCTACGAGCCGCTCGTCTATCAGGATCTCGACAACTCCTACAAAGGGCTGCTCGCGGAGAGCTGGATGGTCAGCTCCGACAGCAAGAGCATCACGTTCAAGCTCCGCAAGGGCATCACCTTCACCGACGGCTCGCCCCTCAACGCGGAAGCGGTGAAATTCAGCTTCGAGCGGCTGCAGCGCGTCGGCGCCAAGTCGCCCATCTTCGAGACGTTCAAGAACGTCACGAGCATGGAGGCGAAGGACGAGCTGACCTTCGTGATGAACATGAAAGAGCCGTACGCGCCGATCTTCCACGACCTGCAGGTGTCGTATGCCGGGATCCTCTCGCCGACGGCGGTGAAGGCCGCGAACGACAACATCGGCCGTGCCGCTGTCGGCACCGGCCCATACAAGCTCAAGGAGTTCCAGACCGGCCAGCAGATCACTCTGGAGCGCAATCCCGATTACAAGTGGGCACCCGCGCTCTTCCAGAACCGCGGCGCGCCGTTCATCCAGGAGTTCCGCTATCGCGTGATCGCGGAGCCCGCGACGCAGCTCGCGGCACTCGACGCGGGCGAGGTCGACGTGCTCGGTCTGCGCGCGCAGGACCTGAGCCGCTACGGGAGCGACGCGCGCTTCAAGGTCTTCGACAGCTTCACCTTCGGTCTCACCTATCTCGGCTTCGACGCGAAGCGACCGCCGTTCGACAACGCGAAGCTCCGGGCGGCGCTCGCAAAGGCGGTGAACAAGGACGAGATCGTGCAGGTCGTCTTCGAGAACAAGCTCGCGAAAGCGTCTTGCTGCCCGATCGCGGAGTCGATCCAGGGCTACGACCCCAAGCTCAAGGAATTCGAACTGAAGTACGAGCCGGCCAAGGCGAAGACTGAGCTCGACAGTCTCGGTTACAAGCCGGGCGCTGACGGCATGCGGACGACGCCGGAGGGCAAGCCGTTCAAGCCGGTCCTTTACACGAGCACGAGCGACACGCACGGGAAGATCGCGACACTGCTGCAGGCACAGCTCAAGGCGGTCGGCGTCGATCTCCAGATCAAGCAGCTCGAGTCGGGCGCCCTGCTCGCGGCGACACCGAAGGCCGAGCACGACCTCTATCTCAACGGCTACTCGTGGAACGAGCCCGACATGTTCAGCCTGTTCCTCTCGTGCGACCGCGTCACGAGCTCGAACCGCGTCCTGTACTGCAATCCCCAACTCGAGGACCTCATCAAGAAGGGGCGCACCGAGCTCGACCAGGCAAAGCGCATGCAGATCTACTTCGATGCGCAGAAGCTCACGATGCAGGAAGCGCCGTGGCAGCCCCTCTACATGCCGGTCTCGAAGACCGCGGTCAACGCCAAGGTGCAGGACCTCAAGCAGGGTCAGGCCGGCGGTCTGTACTGGCACGACGCATGGATACGCAGATAGCGATGGACTGAGCCGAGCATGATCCGGTACGTCCTGCGGCGTCTGCTCCTGGCCGTACCGGTCCTGCTCGGTGTATCGCTCGGCGTGTTCCTGATGGCGTCCGCGATACCCGGCGATCCCGCGACGGTGCTGGCCGGGGACACCGCGTCGGCCGAGCAGGTGGAGGCCATCCGCCACGAGCTCGGACTCGACCAGCCGCTGCCGATCCAGTATCTGCGCTTCCTCGAGCGCCTCGCGCACGGCAGTCTGGGGGAATCGACGCGCACGCACCGTGAGGTGCTGCTCGAGATCGCGGACCGCTTTCCTTACACGCTCGCGCTCGCGCTCGGTGCCGTCGTGCTCTCGACGGTCGTCGGCATCTCACTCGGGGTATTCGCGGCGGTGAAGCGCGGCGGCGCCGGCGACTATCTCACGATGGGTATCGCGATCCTTGGACTCTCCGTGCCGGGTTTCCTGATCGCCCTCTTCGGCATCATCATCTTTTCGCTGAATCTGCACTGGCTGCCGGTGAGCGGCGCGCGCTCGCCCGCGAGCTACGTGCTGCCGATCGTCGCGCTCTCCCTGCACTCCGCCGCGGTGAAGGCGCGCATCACCCGCTCGAGCATGCTCGAGGTGTTCGGACAGGACTATCTCCGCACGGCGCGCGCGAAGGGGCTGCGCGAGCGGTTGGTCATCCTGCGGCACGCGCTGAAGAACGCCCTCATCCCGATCTCCACGATCATCGGCCTGCAGTTCGGAGCCCTGCTGGGCGGCGCCTTCATCATCGAGAACATCTTCGGGTGGCCGGGCATCGGCCGCCTCGCGGTCCAGGCGATCTTCAATCGCGACTTTCCGGTCGTCCAGGGGACGGTGCTGGTAGCCGCTGTCACATACGCGCTCGTGAATCTCGCGGTGGACGTGTTCTATGCGTGGCTCGATCCGCGCATCCGTTATTCGTAACGAGCCGGCGGTCTTCATCGACCGCCGGCCGAACGCCTTCGTATCCTTCGTTCAGCGCGCGCGGCGCTCCCCGCCGATGGTGATCGGGTTCATCCTTTTCACCGGCGTGTTGCTGATGGCAGCCCTCGCGCCGCTCATCGCCTCGCATGATCCGATCGCGATCAGCGTCGGCGAGAGGCTGCAGCCGCCCTCGTCGACGCATCTCTTCGGCACCGACGACTTCGGCCGCGACCTGTTCAGCCGGGTGGTGTGGGGCTCGCAGCTCGCGGTGCGGCTGGGAACGCTCTCGGTGCTGGTCTCGGTGAGTGGCGGCATCGTGCTCGGCCTCATGGCCGGCTACTACGGCGGATGGGTCGACCAGCTGATCTCACGAGCGTTCGATCTCATCTTCGCGTTCCCCGCCCTGCTCTTCGCCATCGCGATCGTCGCGATCCTCGGACCGAGCCTCGACAACCTCATCGTGGCGTTCGGCCTCTTCGGCTGGGCCGGCTACGGACGCCTCATCCGTGGCTCCGTCCTCTCCGCGCGGCAGCGCGAGTACGTGGAGGCGGCGCGGGCGATCGGCGCGCGCGCAAGCCGCGTCATGGCGCGGCACATCCTGCCGAACGTCATCGCCCCGGTGATCATCCTGTCGGCGACGCGCTTCGGCGCCGCGTTGCTCGCCGGCAGCGGCCTCTCGTTCATCGGACTCGGCGTGCCGATCCCCCAGCCGGAGTGGGGCGCGATCATCGCGACCGGTCGCGACTACATCGGGACCGCCTGGTGGATCACGGCATTCCCGGGTGTGCTCATCGCGATCGCGGTGCTCGGGGTGAACCTGCTCGGAGATGGACTGCGCGACGTGCTCGACCCGCGCATGCGCGATTAGGGTCGAGTCCCGTACGGATCACTCAAGGGTGAAGGTGGTCGGGACGATGTGGATCCACGTCAATCCCGGCTTCAACGCGATCGTGGCACCGGCGCTGTCGACGAACTTGTACATCTCGTTCCCCTGACGGCTCCACGTTCCCTCGAAGCGCTTGCCGTCGCGCAGCACCACGACCGGACCGCTTCCCGTCGAGCGGTAGTCCACGGAGGGCGCGCCGGCCGAGTCCGCGGTGCCGGCGATGTCGTTGATATCCGTCCTGATGATCACCACGTTGTCGGGGACCACCTCCTTGCCGCGATCGGTGGTCTTCTGGTTGCCCTGCGTGCGGTGGTAGCCGCCCAACGCGTCGTACTCGTACTTCACCACCTGCGCCGGGTTCAGATACGCGATCGTCAGAGAGGTGGCGGCCGTACCCTCGGCCTTCGCACCCTTCACGCTCGGGTCGAACGCGAGCGCGGGGACGTCGACCTTCTCTTTGCCCTTCTCCCCGGCCGCCTCGCGGATCTTCCCGCCGGTGGTGTACGCGTTGTACGGCGCGGGCCTGTCGGTCGTGCGCTCGAACGCGCTTCCCTGCGCGAACTCGTCGACGTCCACGAACGCCCCGGTCTTGGCCGCCTCTCGCACCATCTTCGCCACGGCTTCCGACGCGCCGACGTGCACGACGATCGCCCTCAGCATCGCGAGGTAGTTCAGGTCGGACTGCCGCGCGCTGCGCACCGGACCGACGCGATCGGGATCCTCCGAGTGGAATACGAGGGCGTAGCGCGTGATGCCGCCCTCGACCGGGATCTCCAGCACCAGATCGGCCGCGGAGATACCTGTCTGCGGCCGCGCCGCGGCGTCGTTGGCGACCTTCACGATGAGCGGACGGCGGCGCACCGCATCCGCATCCGACGAGGTCGTCCCGCGGAGCGGCCAGACCGAGGGCGCTGTCGGCGCTGGGATCGCCGGCACCGGCACCGTCGGCGCCTGCGTCGGGCCGCCGCACGAAACGGTGAGGACGGCCAGGAGAGCGATCGCGCGCATGTGGCACGAGGATGCAACCGACGTGCCGCGAGCCCTCATCCGAGGCCAGGCGCGCGCCTGCCGATACTTAGTGCGACGTGAGATACGAGGCGATCGGGTTCGACCTGCTGACCGCGCTCCTCGACTCGTGGTCGCTCTGGTCCGACGTCGCAGGCGACCGCGAGCTCGGGATGCGCTGGCACGCCGCGTCGCAAGCGCTTCTCCGGGGCAAGGAGTACACGCCGTTCGAGGACACCGTCCGCGACGCCGCGCGCGAGATCGGGCTCCCAGGCGAGAAAGCCGACGAGCTGTTACGACGCTGGGGCGAGTTCGACACATGGCCCGACGTCCCCGCTGTGTTGCCCCGGCTCTCCGGTCACGTACGCTTCATCGTCACGAACTGTTCGGAGCGGCTCGGCGTGATCGCGGCGTCGCAGGCCGGGTCGTTCGATCTCGTGATGACCGCCGAACGCGCCGGCGCCTACAAGCCCGATCCGCGTCCCTATCGCGCGGCGCTCGATGCTCTTCGTTTGGATCCGCGCCGCGTGCTGTTCGTGGCGGGATCGGCGCACGATGTCGGCGGCGCCTCGCGCGTCGGGATGGATGTGTACTGGGCCAACCGCGGTGGCGTGCGCGCACCGACGGACGCGAAAGCGCTGCGCGAGGAGCCCGACCTGCGAGGGCTCGTCGACGTACTGGAGGTCGACCGATCCCGATAGGACGCGATGCGATCGTCCTCCGAGACGACGGTCTGCCATCCGATCCACACACCGACCTCGACTGGCTCGAATGGGTCTCGGCGGGCGACACGCGCAATTGGTGCCGCAACGACCTGATCGTCGACTGGCTTGCGGAATATCCCCAAGTCCACGGGCTCCCGCGCGACGACCAGCTGCCCGGCTACGACCGGACGTTCGACCTCGGTCGCTTTCTCATGCAGCAGGGGCGCGCCTTCGAGCGCGCCGTCATCGCGGACCTCGCGACGCGCTGGGAGGTGCTGCGAATCGCGAAGCGTCCCGACGAAGGCAGATCGCTCGATGCCGCGCTCGCAACGTGGGAAGCGATGCGCTCCGGAGTCCCGATCATCGGCGCGGCGCCGCTGCGGGATCCGCAGCTGCGTCTCTACGGAGTCGTCGATCTCCTCGTTCGCAGCGACGTGCTGGCGGAGATCTGCCCGGATGCCTTCGGCGGAGATCCCCTCGAGCTGCCCGTCATCGGACTTTCGCACGGCCGCCATTACCGCGTCGTCGATGTGAAATTCCAGACGCTCGATCTCCTGCGAACCGGTGACCTCACCACGGCAGCGAGCGAGCTCGACACGCTGGCGCAGGCGTGGATCTACAACGAAGCCCTGGGACGCCTGCAGGGCTACACGCCGCCCGCCGCGTACGTGGCGGGTCGCGGGTGGCGGCAGGGCGAGGATCGCGGTGACCGCTGCTGGGAGCGCATCGCGCGTGTCCGACACGACACGTTCATCCGCGGCCGTTCCACGGACCTGCGCGACATCGTGCAGCAGGCCGCCGCGTGGGTCCGACGCGTGCGCACCGAGGGAGCCGAGTGGCGCGCCCTTCCCGTCCCCTCCGTGCCGGAGCTCTGGCCGAACATGAAAGCGTCCGAGGACGCGCCGTGGCACGAGGCCAAGCGGCGAATCGCGGAGGAGCTGGCCGACCTCACACTGCTGCCCCGCGTCGGCGTCTCCGATCGCGCGCGCGCCCACGCGATCGGGATCACGCGCTGGGACGACCCGCGGCTTTCGGCGACCGCCCTCGGGCTCACCGGCCGCGAAGCGCCCATCCTCGACGCGGTGCTCGCCGTGAACCGCGACGGGGGCGATCCGGTGCGACCGGCGCGCGTCCAGCGCGGTGAGAGCTGGCGCGTCGTTCCGCCCGTGGAGGTCTTCGTCGACTTCGAGTTCCTGCAGGATCTCGCGGACGACTTCAGCGCCTTTCCGCGCAAGGGTGGACAGGCGCTCATCTTCCAGGTGGGATGCGGGACCTATCGCGACGCGGCGTGGCGATTCCGCCAGTTCACCGTCGACGACCTCACCCTGGACGCCGAGGCTCGGATGATCGATGACTGGCTGTCCTACATCCAAGGTCTCTGCGCCGACGTCGCGTGCGCCGTCGGAGACGCGCGCCTCGTGCACTGGTCGCCGGCTGAGCAGAGCAACTTCGAGCGCGCCTACGACAACGCGCGCGCTCGGCATCCTGATCGCGATTGGCCGACCCTGCCGTGGTACGACCTCCTGCACGACATCGTGCAGGCCGAGCCGGTCGTGGTCCGCGGCGCGTTCTCCTTCTCGCTCAAGCCCATCGCGCGCTCGATGCGCGCGCTGGGGCTCATCGCCACCGATTGGGGCGAGGGCCTGGCCGACGGCGCGGGCGCGATGGCCGGCGCGTGGAACGCCGCGGTGGACGCCCGCAAGCGCGGCGTCATGCTCGGCGACACCGACGTGATGCGCGAGATCGGCCGCTACAACGAGGTCGACTGCCGCGTGATGGCGGAGATCCTCGACTACCTTCGCCGGGAGCGCTAGTGTGCCGCCCGCGAAGTCTTGTTAACGCCGCGGCGGACCGCCTTCTTGATGATCTCGGAGGGATCCTTGGTCCAGACGAAGGGCGTGGGGTGCTCGTTCCAGCGAGCGATGTACGCCTT
>Ga0137369_10006406_pt1 | contig 11897 bp, 13 predicted proteins | sample SagtaG_12_FD_104918 | JGI IMG/M metagenome (GOLD analysis project Ga0137369, IMG submission 104918) | Vadose zone soil microbial communities from Sagehorn Ranch, Mendocino, California, USA - Sage1_L_113_16 metaG | ecosystem: Environmental > Terrestrial > Soil > Vadose zone | place: USA... | reverse complement strand
CCCACATTTCCACAAGCCGATTCCTTTTTCTCTTAGAGAAGAAGAACGTAGAATGAACCGCCCTCAGACTGGATCACTTTTCGACCGGCGTACTGGTCTACTTTCCGAGCGGCGCGCGCAACCTTAGGCACTGTCGCGGGTTTCCTTTTTCTCGGAGCGATCCTCCAAAGCGTACAAGCCGCTCAGCAAGTCATCACACCGGCGGTGACATACGTGGGAACCGCTCTTCTTACCATAAGCCTACTCGGCCTGAAGCTTCATTTGCGACGCCACCCACAGGATCACGCTATCAATGGACAAGTAACGAGAATCACTGGATTGAATGTCGTAGTGTGGGCCCGCTTCTTCGGAGTGATCGTCTTATTGTGGATTCCTCGATTCACTGCGGAGAAACCGTCCGATTCTGAGGAGGCTCGACGTCAACTCCTTTCCGATTGCGACCAGAGGCTGTCTGATCGACAGCCAAAGCGGCTATCCCTGGATGCTTTGCTTCTCCTCGCGGCAGAAAGGGGACACCTACCGTGCGTCTCCGCTTTCATTGCGGCCGGTGCGAATCCAAACGGCCCTCATGTTCGCACCGGGACGAATGTCACAGGTGGCGTTACTCCGCTGATGGTGTTGGTGGCATCCGACCATACGGACGCCGCGGTAAAGCTCCTCGCCGCCGGAGCAAATCCGAATCTCCAGAATGAGAGTGACGGTCAAACCGCCGCCCACATCGCCGCCGCTAGGGGTAACGCTCGAGTGATCAAAGCTCTTGTCGAGAAGGGCGCTAGATTCGATCGCCAGCTCTTCGCCATGGGTGAAACTCCTCTTCATGTTGCTGCCAAACTTGGCGCCACTGAATCAGTCCGGGCCATCTGTAGTTTGCCGGAGCGCGGCGACCTCGCCGCCGTCTTGGACGGCAGAGGGTACCCTGCCGCATATCTGGGCAAGACACGCAGCATCAGGTCACTGATCGAGCAACTCTGCGGCCGACCACCGGCTCGATGGCCTCTAGGGACACAAACCCGGCTGACGCAGATTCGTCTTACGCGAATCTCAAGAGCACGTCAGGCGGATCGTGCGAAATTGCCGGAAAGCTGGGAGTTTCGTTTCTGCATAGGGGACGAACCGAACTGCCCTCTGCTATTTCTGGTGCCACTTCAGACGTACCGGGTGTCTGAGGACTCAACCGCAGCTCCTTTTCAGAGCCGGACGGCTATGGTCGAAGTGGCTTCCAGCGAAATCCTTCACGTCAAAATCACCGGGGTCGATCAAACAGGGCGAGTTCTGGTGTTTGGCGAGTGGTTCGGGCGACGATGTTTCGAAGGTGGACTGCTCAGCTCGATGCTCCATAGCGGGCCGAGCGACCCGTCCACTGGGGCGCCATTATCGGGCGTTGGGCCCTACGATTTCGAGTTCGCAGGCAGCCCAGATCTTGCCGCAATCCACTGAAACGCCACGGGCATACGCCCCGCACACGATTCGTCGAGACTGCACTATCGAGTCGGATCGAACCGATCATCAGAAGTTACGAAAGCAATCAAGCGGATCTTAACGTCGTTAGCGATCGGTTCTGTAGCCTGATGATCGGACCTTCTTTTCTGAGCGGCCTTTCGCCCATGAGATAGCAATTCGACGCTGACACTGCCGGATGTAAAGACACGCGGGCGCCAGTGTCGACGGTGAATGCCCCCTGACCAAGCCACCTTGCAAGTGAACTTCAGCTGAAGTTAACTGTCCTTCAGGGAAAGTATCCCATGGCCCCCACGAAAGTCAGCGACGCCGACCTGCGCGGCTACCTCGAGGCTGGGCACTCGCAAGCTGAGGCCGCCCGTCACTTCGGCGTCAGCGAACCGGCCATCCACCAGCGCCTGAAGCGCCTGCGCGTGTTGACCACACGCGTCGTCGCCTTGGAGCAGGCTGGTCGAGTGGTCGAGGAGAAGCTCACCGCCACCGCCCGCCTCGAAGGCGTGCAGCAGGTGATCGACGACGAATTGGCGTGGGCCGTGAAGCAGGCGCGCCAGCCGGGTGCGGACCGTGGCGCGTTGGTCGACATCATCCTGAAGCTGACCGCCGAAGTGCGTCACCAGCTCGGCCTGCAGCTCGACATCTCCCGCACGCTGGTCGACCTCCGTGTCGTCAAGGAGTTCCAGGAAACGGTCATCGAGGTGATCGGCGAGGAGTCGCCTGACACCGCGCGGCGCATCGTAACGCGACTGAAAGAACGGCGCGCCCTCAGACCGAGCGCCGCCCTGCCGTCTCTGTCTGGAGGAGCACCCGATGGCTCTCTGGCATGACCCACTGGACGAACTCATCGCGGATCTGGAGCGCACACTGCCGGTCCAGCCGACACCGAGCATTCCGGACTTCCCCCCACGGGACTTCGTCGGAATGATGCGGATGCTCCAGGAGATCATGAAGAGCTCTCCCCGAGTGCCGCTCGGCCCTGACCCGTCTGACGACCGAGACGCACCAGAACATCACGACGGATCAAAGCCGACCCAGTAAGATCGCCGCCGTTTCTGACTCGCACGTGGCCCCAACCTTCTCAGCGATCTGAAACTCACAGAACGTACAGACCCCCTTGTACGGTACTAGTACCGTGGTACGCGGTGTACTCCGAGTACTCTGAGTGCTCCGTACTGATCTGTAGCGGTACTCCGCACTCTGCTTAATCAGACGCTGCGTGATGGCCCGTACGCCTCGGAGCGGCTGAAGGAGAGCGACGACACGCGCTTTGCGCTGAACATCTGCGACTTCGATCGGAGCGAGCAGCGAGCCCTCAGACGACTGCCGTTGCGGCTCTGGTCGCCACGCCGGGAATGGGCGCGCTCAGCAGCGTGAGCCTCTCCCTCGGTTTACGCCTCACCCTGCCCGATATCCTTGCTTCGGTCGTCTTCCGCGGTTTTGTAGATGCTCTTAATGCGAGGGAGGACCAAGACGAGTCACGTTGCCGAGGACATAAAGATTAGTGCCGCACGCTGGCGCTGGCGTCGATCGACAACAGCGCACCGTGTCCCAACTCGCTCGCCTGCTGCAGGGTCGCAACCCTGGTCAGAAGCAGTCGGGCCAGCCATTCGATCTGCTTCGCTGAAAGGCCACCCACCCTTGCGTTCAAGAATCTCAGAAAGGACGGCTGGAGCCATTCCTCCGCGTCATCTCCGCGGCAAACAGCTCTCCCGGATCAGCGTGGCCTTGGCCCTGTCGTCGCCCACCAGTGCGACCTGTACCACTCGCGTAATCGGACCCGACGGGCTCAGGCACGACATTGTCACGCCGTTTGATACGTTGCTGACGGGGTCCCGGTTGTAGGCGAACACAATCGGCGCCGGGCCGTCGGCGTCCAGCGCCTCGGACACGGTGTAGTGGCGCGGGTTGTATCGATGCACGGTGAGACCGTCGCCTTCGTTGAAGTCTGACTCGACGATCGAGCCGCCCTCCACCACGTATCGAGCCGTCGCCACATACGGGTCATCGTCCTGCTCCGAATCCTTCACCACTTGTCTCACCCACAGGCCCGCATCGTCGAACCAATTCTGGAGAATCCGACCTGGCTCGCGAACGCCCACGAGGTTGTTACGCTCGTTGTACTCGTAAGCGCGGACGATCCCGTCGGACCCGGCCGCGCGAACGAGCCGACCTCGATCGTCGTACACGTACGACACCTCACGTTGAGCCGTGTCATACGCCCGCACGATCCGCTTGCGATCGTCGTAGTCGAACGCGATGCGCTGCCCTTCGGATTCCATGCTCAGAAGCATCCCCGACCGGTCGCGCACGTAGGCGATCCGATGGCCGTCGGGATCTCGTCGCTCGACGAGCGAGCAGACCTCCCCATCCTTTTGGCAGTCGAGGAACGACGCCACGGAGCCATCCCGGAACCGCATCTCCCAGAGCGACCCGGTCCAGCTCAGGAGCGCGCCGTTAAACTCGCCTGGCGTGCCGTCATGTCTCAGGATGGCGCCCTCCTGATCGTCGCCGGGCGAGATTCGCACGAAATGAATCCGCCCGCCGGTGGCGAGGATCAGATCGCCCCACGGAACACGGCGGTCGCCGTCGCCATAGATCCACCATTCGCCCGGATGGGTCGTGTCGAGACCGAACTGCCGCGAGCGGTTGTCGAGCGAGTTGTACGTCCGCCTCAGGACGATCGGCAGAGGCGTATTCACGACGAGGTCGTCGTCCTCGCGAATGTAGACGCCCGTCGAGAGGTCGGCGCCCCCTTTGTGCAGCGGTCGCCAGGCCCGATGGGACACTGCCGGCGCGCCCACGCTCGGCACGGGTTGGGCCGACGCGGTGGTCGGCGTCTGGCGATTCGTCGTCGTGCATGCCGCAGACGCGCCGATGGCCACGAGACAGACGACGAGTGATCGCTCAATCGCAAACACACCAACCCTTCTGCAATTCCGGGACAACTCGAAGATTAGGCGAACGCGCGTGGATTTACTGGGACTGCGAGCTCCAACGTGAGAGCGCCGATTACGATTGTGTGACGGGCACGACAACGCACGGCACGCGGATCCATGACTCGTGCCCGCTGCCGCTTCAGCACAGCAGGTCCAATCACAATTAGGGACGACTCCGGTAGCTGGCAAAGGATCTGACAGAGTGCAACCACGACGACGATGCTGAACGCAACGGCGACAAGAACCGTCTCCCATTGAGGCGCGGTCCCGATTCGAGCGAACGCGATCAGCATCCCTGCGACCGTTCCGGCGAGACCGACAAGCGGCGATCCCCACGTCAGTAGCCTCGGTTCCTTTGCTGCCATGGCTGCTCTCCTTCGACGCTCAAGGTACCGCTTCAGATGTGCGATAAGCCGGGTTCCCAGTCGATCATTCCGGTCTCGCCCAGCCGATCTGTGCGAACGATGTGCGAAGTTAGGGGCGCGGGAGGTAGTTCTAGTTCCCTGCACTCGGCCAGTCGCTCGAATGTCGACGACGGCTTCAAGAAAAATGGTCGTCTCAGCGTCTGTTCTGGCGCTCGCGTCGCTCTATCGCCTCGCGCCAGTTTTTGAAAAACTTGTCCTGGTATCGGTCCAAGAACTTAGCGGTTGCCGCGATGTCTTCGTCTTTACGCCCCAGAATGTTGATATTTTGCTCGGCGGCTTCCACAGATCCCTGCTCTGCAACCATCTGTGCAGCTTCCTGCATCTCCAACGCCATGCCTTCTTGGTAGTCGCGAAGACCAAGTCGAACGAAATACTCAAACAGAGCCTGCTGCTCGTCGCTGAACGGGGCGACCCACACCAGCCTCGCGAGGGCGCGGTCGTCCGCCTCAAGGCCGACCATCACGTCGACCAGAGCCACGAGACCTATTTGCGACACCGTGGTGCCTGCAAGGTCATGAAACTGTGAGTCTTGCTGAAGGATTCGGCGGAGTTGGGCATCCGCAGTCACGAAGACGCTGCGGTGACCGCGCTCAGCATCGACCCTCAACTGCGCGAGTTGCTCCGCTTCGTGTTTCACCAGAACCCTGACCTTGTTCAAGGTCCCGTCGAATGGCGATTCATACCCGCTTAGCAACCGATTGTAGACCTCGAAATAGATCGCCTCATGGTGGGCGCTCGGACGAATCTCGATGGCCTGAATGCCGCAGCCCTTCACATATACGGCAAGCTCAGCCTCTGTCGTGTATGGCGCTGCCCCTAAAAGGAATCGGTCGAAAGGCACAAGGTTGCGTTCGCGACCGATGGATGTCGCATAAGCGCCAACGAATACGTTCGTATTGATGGCGTCGTAGAAGAGCACATGTTTCGATAGTCTGTCGGGGTCTTCCAGTCCAAGTTCGCCGACCAAGTCTCGTGCGCGTGACCGATGCGTGACGACTTCGTTTAGGAACTGTTGGCTAACGACAATTTCCAACGGCGCGTCGGCTTTTGAAGCTGCCTCGGACAGCCGCGATAGAATGTCGAGATAGACCGGTCTCAACGGGTGGCCAGCGATAATCGTCGGCATCAAGATGTTCGAATCGAGATACAGACGTTGAGGCAACGCAAATTTTCTGAAGAGCGCCTGCCGTGGAGTTGCCGAGATAAGCTGCAGGCCGAAAGCCGCTCGGCTCAGCGTCGTAAGCAGTTTCGCCTCGTTGTCGTCCGGCGTCATGAACAGGTCAACCACCGCGCGACTAAACGTGTGTCTAGCCCGCTCAGGAGTCGCCGACATTCGAAAGGCAACAATTCGGTCCATAGCTTGGCGAACGTCAGCTCCGTAGCCGGCTGCCGAACCAGCGTAATGCGCGGCCAAATCCCACGCGCGCGACAACAGCGCGTCTTCGATTGTCCGTTTTAGTCCTGCCAATTCATTCTCGCCGGCTGCGACATGCTCGCGCACTCGGGCGCGATCTGCGGCACCTTCAGCCAGTGTCGTGAGGTGCGAGTCGAACACATTCGTCGGGGTCTTGAGCCGGACGACCATGCCGTCGCGTAGCGACACGTGGCCGCTCGCGGCCAAGCGTGTCAACGATTGTGAAACGATGCGACTCGTTTCTTCTTCCGACAGTCGAAGCATGGGACGGATGATCTCAGTAATGCTCGATTCGGTGACCTCCGCGCTCTCTTGGCCAGCGACGGCAGCGGCAACAATTCCATCTTGCACGAGCGTTGCAATCGGGTGGCGCTTAGTGGCGGCCTGAACTTGCGCGTAGGCAAACGCCATGAAGCGATGCAATGAGCCACCAGTCGGAGGAATCAGAGTGGGTCGAGCAGCATCTGGGCTCGCGCGACGTTCATCAGCAAACTGGCGCAAACCGCGCCAGAGATCGACATGATCGTCGGCCGCGCTATACGGGATTACTTCGATGTTCAACGAGCGCAAGCGCGCCGGTAACGCTTCTGCGTCCGCAGGAACGAGCGCGGCGTGGAGCGCCTCAAACGTCGGCCCGAATTTCGTCTCGTAGATTTTGAGAATAAGAGAAATTGCCGGATCGAGGAATGAGAATCCTACGAACAAACACGTCCGGAATTTCAACACATCGAGTAGGAAGTCGAGGTATTCGTCTTCAGTTTCGACGACTGCGTAATCCTGCGTATCGACGACCATCGTCGTGGGCAGGTCGACGCGGCCATGAATACGTGCAATGAAGAAGTCGCGCCGGAAGGTTGCCCCGCGCAAGGTTTTGTCGTGTCTTTCCACTGGACTAAACCACGCCCGCGTAGCCTGTGCTCGCGCGTCGTGAAGAGAGTGGTCGTAGTTTGTGGTAACGATGGCGGTGAAACCGCTGTTGACCAGCGGCTCTAACCGTTCGAGTAAGTCCTGCGAAAAACTGACATTGAACGGCTGGGCGAGCAGCTTCCATCGCTCGCCTTCTGGAATGCGGTCGCTGGTCTTGAAGACTGTCGCGGCTCCGAGGAGATTCCCTCGACTTGCCCGGTCACGAATAACAGCCGCAGATGTAGGGTCGCCGTGTGTATCGCACGCGGCCGCGAGGTGTTCGATGTATCGACCCCAATCGGGAAGGCCGACTCGCCGACCGACACCCGCTCCCGCGAAAAGGACGGGATTTGGCCTTGTCACGACGGCTTTGATTCTCGCGGCAACCTCGTTTACATTCAGCGGTTCCATCCCAACGCTCCTATCGTAGCGACGTGACCTTCGCTGCTAACCACGGCAAAGCCGACGCGGACCGTCGATCGCGGACTTCAATCGGGTGTCATGGCGGAGTCTAGCAGCTCGGATGCGAAGTTCCCGCTGACTAATTCTCGTCGGTCTGATAACCCCCTTCCCGGACGCTGCGGCGGACCCTCGATTCAGTCGCGCCCACGGTGCAAGGTGTCTCCTTCCCACAATGTCCCTGACTTCGGCCGAAGGCGGCGTCGACCCGCGACCTCTCAAGCCGCGCGGCAACAAATTGCTGTGCAATCGGCCAAGACGCTCACGGGCCGCGAATCCCGGTACCATTCCTCGCGGACGGCACGCCCGCCGAGGAGCTAGCCCAGAACGACGGCGCTGCAGATAATCGGTCGCCCAAGAAACACCTGTTTGCTGGACCCCGGATCGACGGTCGACGAGCACCGTCAATCCGGGGCGAAAGCGGAGGCTAGATCGAGGAGGATTGTTGAACCTGCCGGCGCCACCGCTTGACGGTCGACCGTGATACGCCGAGTCGTTCCGCGGCGACATCCACTGATAGCCCGTCGACACGCCGGAGCCGTTCGATCGGGACCGCGGCGCGAGGCCTGCCCAGTCGTTTTCCTTGCGTCCTGGCCCGCTGTAGCCCTGCCAGCACCCGTTCCCGGATGCGTTCCCGTTCGAACTCGGCGATCGCGCCGAGGATGTGCATCTGCAGCTTGCCGGCCGGCGTCGTCGCGTCGATGCCTTCCGCGAGACTGACGAACGCGACGCCGAGCGCCTGGAGCTCGTCGAGCAGCGTGATCAGGTGCTTCAGATTGCGCCCGAGCCGATCGAGCCGCCAGCACACCAGCACATCGAACCGTCGGCGCCGGGCGTCGGTGAGGAGCCGATCGAGCGCGGGGCGACGCTCGGTCGCCCCGCTGACTCCGTGATCCACGTGCTCCACGGCTGACCAGCCGCGGGCCTCGACGTACCGCCGCAGTTCCTGCAGCTGGTTCTCCGGCTCTTGATCGACCGTCGACACGCGCGCGTAGATCGCGGCCTTCATGATCCGTCCGCCCCGTCGGCCGTCCCGGCCTTCAGAATCTGGTCGGCGGCCTTGAAGATCCGCTGGGCGCTCCGCTCCGGGATCGGTTCGGCGCCGCGCCGCTCATTCCAGTGCTGGATGTAGCCGCGGCAGTGCTCCGCCCCTGGCAGCCCGAGCGCCTCCAGACAGACCAGCGCGACGGCTTCGGCTTCGACTTCCCGAAGGCTTCGCGGCGTCAGGTCCGAATCGCTCCAGTCGGCCTCCGCCTCGGACGTGTGACCGAGCACGACGTGCGCGAGTTCATGGAACCGCGTCTTGTGGGGGAGTTCAGCGACAGGCGACACGGCGATCGTCCGCTGGCGCGCGTAGCCTTGGCAGTTGCCATCGGTGGACGTGAAAGGCTCCTCGACGACGCCGAGCGCCTCGAGCGCCCGACGCCGATCCCAGCTGGGGATCGGCATCGGTTCGACGTCCGTCCCGTCCGTCTGGCTCAACACGAACCAGTGGGGCCGGTAGATGAACCGTGTGAACGTCTCAGCGTGACGGTCGGCGTCGGGCTCCGAGGCGTTTGCCGGCACAACCTGATCGGCGGTCGGCTTGCGCTTGACCGTGACGGGCTGACAGAGCGTGATCGCCTTCTCGCCTTTCCGGACGTACCGCCCTTTCTCCTTCCAGCCCATGAACGTCGCGATGGGTCCCGGCGTGATCGCACGTTCCGCACACTGCATCAACGCGAGCAGTTGGTTGCCGATGCTGTAGCCGTGAAACGCGGAGTACGCGCGCGAGACGACGCCGGACTCATTGAGAGCCCGGCTGAGGAGATCCACAAACTGCGGTGTGTTGACGGTGGCTGACGTCATACAGCCTCCGCCGCTGCCCGCTCTTCGTACTCCGCGAACGCGTCGAGAATCGCGGTGCGGACGCGCTCTTGCGCCGTGGTGTCGACGATCGGCCGCAGCAAGGCGAAGCTGCGGCGCTCACCGTTGATCGAGTACTGGCGCGCCGGGAACGTGACGTTGCGGCAGCTTCCGCCGCGTCGCTCCCAGATGGAAAAGCCGATCAGCTTCAGGCCTTGGAGCGCGCCAGCAGTGAAATGGAGCTCGACGTCGGCCAGCTTGCCGGGCGGGTTGCCTTTGTCGTTCGGCGTGATCTTGACGGTAAACATGACGGGAACCTTTCAGCACGTCCGCAGACGTGCGGCCTGGCGGCTGGCTCCCGCGTAAAATGTGGGCAGCCCGCTTGACCGGCCTAGCGACGGTTGACGGGTTAGGGGCGTTCGCGTGTTTCCGCACGCGGGCGTCCCGATTTCACGATCTCCTACAGAGCGCGATCACTCTCCTTTCTGCTGCGACGACGTCCACAGTCACCTGCGAAACTCGCGCCGATCCAGACATGCCACAAACGCTGGTGATCTTCGCGACGCGACGATCGAAGGCACCAACACAGCGAGGAATACCGGTACATCGACGAACAAGTTTCAGCGCTCCAGATGATTTCGACGCGTCGACGCTAAGCGCAACGCGCAGCAACGGCGTTGGTCGCTCACGCGCGGACGCGTTGATTGTCCCCGAGGTTATGCCGGCCTATGGGACCCGCGCGTACCGAGGTCAGCACATTTTTTTCTTCGACTGAACAGGGCTCGCTAAACGCTGCGCCGTTTATCGTTCCCGATTCCCCGGCGTCGTTCGTTGACGAATTGAACCGACCACGGCAAGCTGGTGAAGCTCGAGCGGCGCGTCTCGGACCGCCGGGTGCTCAAACTCTCTGCGCCAGCGGCTTCAGGGAGGCGTGATGAATACCGCGGGTCACCGCGACTGTCGTATGGACGGAGGATTTCTTTCGTGCGCTCAGTCTCTATCGCCTGAGCGGCATTATAGGTACCCGGTTGTGGCCTAATGCCTCACTCGGAATGCCCCCGGTAAGCCGTGTGCGGGAAATCCGCATGCACGGTTTGAGCTGGGTTCGTACTCACAGCACCGCGCTCGCGCGGTGTGACAAGTAGGATCTACCAATGAATCAACGCGACCTGTTTGATCGTTTCGAAACGCTGAACCTGCCTGAACTTCGACGCAATCGCCCCGGTTGGACGGACCGTCTCCCGGTTGTGCCCGAGCGGCCCTCGCGCGTCGGCATGGCGCTCGTGAAGTGGCACTGGTCGTTTTGGCTGCCTGTCACCATGGCGCAGGCCTACATGCTGTGGCTCGCCCGGTCGCGCTACCGCTTGAATTTGGAACAGATCGAGGAAGACGAGCTCGATGAGATCTGCGCGCTGGACGCGGACAGTCCTGAGAATACGAGTACGGTGTATGCCAAGCACGCGACGCGGCGTGAGACCGCGCGGTTCTTGGTGGCCACGCGTGACGCGGCGCGGCTCCGAAGGCTTGCCGCACGGTGGGATGTAAACGCGCCTCGGATGATCGAACGTGGGGAAGTAAATGAACCCGCGATCGCGGAGGTGCGTCGCGCGATTCGAGAGGCGCGCTGGACCTTCGTCGACCGGTGCGCGCGGTTGTTGATTCCGGTTCTAAGTCTCCTCGTTGCGCTCCTGGCGCTACTCCGGAAGTAGAACCGTAGGCGGCCGCTTAGTTATCTTTTTTGAGTTTCGGAACAAGGCTGTCCAACTTATCAAAAGCCTCCTTCCATAGTGCGCGCTGTGTTTTGTGAGGTGGTCGAGCGACTGTTCGCATGCCGAGCCGAAATAGCGCGTTGTTGATGTAATAGCCACCGGTCCACGCGCGCGCCTCCAAGTCGTCGGCGAAACCGATGGTGTTGCGCGTGACGACCCGTCGCAGGAGCTTTTTCGCATCTGGTTCGAGGTGCCGTCTGCTGAATTCCTGCGCGTCATGGCAGAGGAAGACGGCCCGCCACAGAGAGAATGCCGCCCCGACGAAAAGCTGCCACTCCCTACCGTCAGGATAGTTTGGGTGTAGATCGAGTCGGAGCAGTAGCTCTTGGATCTCATTTCTGGAGTGCACCAGCCATTTCAGATCTTCGGGGGACTGCCCTTCGACACTCTTTTTGTCAAACTTCAGTGCCACACGAAAGATTCTATACGCGGTCAGAGTGTTTTAAATTTTGTTAACACACATAAAACATAAGACACCTTTGTGTCGTAGCTTCCCCTTCAAGCCGACGAATTTCAGCGGCGGCATCCACCCGAGGCTAACGCCGGGCCACGCGCCGTTGAAGATCTGAACCGTACCGGGATCTTCGGAGGGCAGTTAACGTGAGTCATGCCACCGCGGCCTGCTCATAGTAGCGCGCTTCGTACTCGGCCGGCGGCACGTACCCGATCGGTTCGAGCAAGCGCCGGT